>Ga0179593_1514118_pt1 | contig 10520 bp, 19 predicted proteins | sample CZODoug2_1_08_16_FD_185931 | JGI IMG/M metagenome (GOLD analysis project Ga0179593, IMG submission 185931) | Vadose zone soil fungal communities from Angelo Coast Range Reserve, California, USA - CZODoug2_1_08_16fungal (PacBio error correction) | ecosystem: Environmental > Terrestrial > Soil >... | reverse complement strand
TTTTAAGGCTTTTGAGGAAAGTTTTTTCCGCAGCTTGTATTGCTGACATCCCCCTCTTCCCCCTCTGTCCCCCTGAACCTTCAGGACGTCAGCGAGTCCGTTGATGAAGTCTTTCACGGGTGCCTTTTGAAAGATTCCTTTTCCTGACGTCGAGTTTTTTCCCCCCTGGTTTTTTTAAATATTATCGACCTTTCATGACATCTGTTCCCGCCTCTTTAACCGACAGGACAGTTCGATTTTTCCCTGAGGCATTTTGTGAGGTTGTATTTATTATCCCTTTTCCGGATCTTGCCCCCTTGTCCTTGCTCGCCCCCCTTTTTTCCCCCCCCCTTTGTAAGCACTGCCCCAAAGAGTTGACTCGACCTGTCTATTTTTAGTGTGGGCGGTTCAAAAATTTTTTGCCTACGTTTTTTGTTTTTTTTTTTCTCCTGAACTGCGGCCTTAGCTGCTTTTTCGATGATGACCAAGGCCTGCTGGTGAGCTCGAACCCTTCCAGTTCCCCCCGTCGTTTTTTTTTCCCCCCCGTTCGGTGAAGCCAAGGCTGCAGCGCCCATTTCATGCAAGGAACCCTTCGCTCGCTCCCCACCCTTCCCCTTTTTTAACGATGTTTTTCGTTGCCTCATTTTTTCCTCCCCCCCCAGCGTAACCCTCCCCGTGCAGAGAATCCGCCTTCAATCTTGTGGTTTCACCGGCGCCGTTTTCCCAGTTTGACGTATCCCCCTTTTCCCGCTGCGTCCATCTTATTTCTGACAGCTCTTAAGGTGCACAATCCTTCCTTTTTTTTCCTCTCCCGGTGTTTTTCTTGTGACGTCTACGCGCGCTTCTTCCCATATTCCGGTTCCGCGTCTCCCACTGCGGTTTGCGATTGGACTTTCATTCTGCAAGTGCAATTGAGGAGGCGCAACCCGGTCCCCTCTTTCCTGACGTCCTGATGACCCCCCCCCTTTCTTTGCCTGGGTTTGCCTTACCTTTTCTTTCACGCATATTCAAACTAACTGCGGGTCATACGTTTTTGACGTGACTGTATCCCATTTTTTCCCCCCGATTTACCCGACTCAAACCGCTGACCCTTTTTTGTGTGGCCTGACTTATTCGAATTCACGCTCTCACGGACCCCCGGATTTCCACGAGATAATCACCCTACACCCCGCCGGTGATGCCCGCCCCTGTGAGGCGCTCCGCGAACTTTTTTTTTCTTTCCTCCCGGCATCGACCTGCAAAGTGGTTCCAAGACTTTGCCGTTTCGGCTCCGATCTCCCTCTTCCCGCACTGCCACTGTCACCGGTCTTCTCTTTTTCAACACTTTGGATTTTTTTTAATTACCAGCCCGCTAGCTTTTGGTTGGAGCCCCGTTTTTTTTTCGCCTTTTTGGTTATGGGCGGATCTCTGCCGTCGATCCTCTGTGGCAGTATCTTTTTCCCCCTTAAATCGTTTCCCTGCTTTCCCAAAGCACTTTGGGACCCCCTTTCCGCCCCCAGCGGGGCGCCGAAGGCCTTTCCCCGGGAGTCAGGACAATGTTTAGTGCAAAGCCTTTTTAAAGTTGACTTTCACGGTTCCGTCCTTTTGCGTACCTTTTGCGCGCGTTGAACAGTAAGTAATTCGCTGCTTCCCCCTTTTTGTTCGTTGTTTCTAGAATTCCTTCATTTGCCCCCTCCTTCTGAACCCGAGGGCTCCCAGGAAAAGTGCCCTTTACCACTTTTAAGTTTTCCTCAACTTTTCCTTTTCTGGTTCTAACGCCCTCCCCCCCCCCCTCTCTTTTTATCGGCTTTCAACCAGTATTTGATCCTCCTTGCTTCAAGTAACTTAATCTCGTCTGCGAGGCTTCCCGCCCCCCCCCCACCTACCCCCCACGCAAACGGCCTTGCGCCCTCTTCAACCCCTTTTTTGTTCTTTCCCTCGGTTTTTTTGAAGCATCGCGTCCTGTCAAAGTATCCTTCACCACGAGAGGACTTGTTTCTCTCCTTCCCCCCGCCTCCTTACCCATCTCAAAATTCTTAACTTTTGTTTTTGGAGCTCTGACTTTTCGCCAAACCCCCCCTTTCTTCCGATTCCTAACTCCCGCAATTCGCTTTTTACCCGGCACTTTCATGTTAGTCAGTCTAGCCCGATGCCAGTGCCCTGTCCCCCCCGCCGGTCCCTGAATTCGCCTTTTGTAAATCGAACTTCCACAGGGTGGTTGGCCTTCGCTTTTTTTCCCCTCATTTGCTGCTCCGTTCATCTCTTTCCCTAAGGTTTGCTAAAAGCTGTTAGCACGGTGGAGCTCTAACCCTATTTTCCGTGCCGTGCCCCGCAAATTTCTTTTTGAAATGAATATCAATGCCTCAAGTGCCACATTCCCCGCCCCCCCCTTCAAGTCCCTCTCTTCCCGATTTACCCCCCCGATCGTGAGATGGCGTTCAATTCGATTGACGACTTCCCCCCTCCCCAGTCCCCCCCCCGAGTCCCATGTAGCATTGCACATCTTGCGTAAGGTCACTCCCCACCTTACCCGGACGGTCGAGATCCGGCTCGTCCCCTGCTCCTTGTTGTGATTCCGTTCCGTACCAAGTTTTCCCCCCCCTTGAATGTTTGGGTTTTTTCGCGTCACCTTTTTTTTTTGCGTCGGTGCCTCTTCCATGCACCGCCGATTGGATCCGGTAACTTACAGGGGGCCCCTTTCCCGCGATTATTTGTCCGTTCCTTCTATTCTCGTAGTAGAATTTTCTTTTTTGCCTGTGAGAGTTTTTGAGCCCTTTATCCCGTTGTCCCCTTCTCTGTTTGTGCCTCCGCCGCCCCCCTCCGTCCCGTTTATAACACACCTCCGAGAGTGATTGGTTTATCAGCCAGTTTCGACGCCGTTCAATCTCACGTTTTCCTCCTGCATTGTTCACCCACGCCCATTCCTGATTTCCGCCAGCATGCGCCTGCATTAATGGTCTTTCACCCGAATCTTGTTCTCACGCGTCTTTTGCCCACAGTTTTTGACCGTGCACATTGTCCCCCTTCCCCTCGTCCGGTTCTTCCTCTGTGTGGACCAGGCCCAGGAGAAAACCCCCCAATGAATCCCCCATGAGCACTTTTTCATTCCTTTGCTTTTATTGGTGTTAGCGCGCGCACATATGGAACTTTTCCCCGCCACAATCCCTCAAAAGGGGCTTTTTTACTCTCCTCCATTTTCTTTTCTGGAGCGCTCGACTGAAAACCTTTCATCCTTTTAAGTTTCTGCTAATCTCCGTGCCCCGAGTTTCCCTCTTGCCTTCCCCGTCTTCCGCATTGCCCTCCTTTGTCTTCAGTTTTATTTGTGTTTTATTACGACCCAACCCTTTTCTCCTCTCTTTGTTTTGAAGTTTACTTGGCCTGCGAGCGAGACGTTTTGGAAGGACGTATGACTGTCACCGCGACACTCTTCTCCCGATCTAACAGGTTTTTCCTGTTCGTTTTCGCGTACTCTCTGTCCCCTATTTTTCCTTTGGCGGCTACTGTTGATGCCGACTTCAGCATGTATGCGTTCTCACGTATTTCATTCCTTGGTTTTCTCGATCTCTTCTTCTTGTTGCAGATGTTTTTCTTCCTCTGCGAATTCCTTTTTCTTGATCTACTTTGACTTGCACCGCGTTCCGGCCTTCCCGGCTGTAGCATGCAACTCCCCCCCGGGATATAGTCCCCTTTGTCCCTTTTTGCTGACACCGTTTTTCGAGTGGCTGCATCTTCGGTCTTTTGTTTTTGCTCCGTTTATGCTGAGGCGCGTGCGTGTCTCTATGCTTTTTTTTGCTTGAATACGTCGCCATTTTTTTTTTCTTTGCAACTTTTTATGCTTTTGCCGCACCGCTGCCCTCGTTTGCCACACGCACGAAATCCTGCATCTGCTGCCTTATTGGAGCTTTTGAAATCCTCCCCACCCCGCGATTGCGGTCCATCGCCGAGCGAACCTTTTTGTCCCCGGCCCAGGGTGAGGCCACAAAAACCCCCAAAACAAACCCAAAAGGGCGGGGGGGGGGGTGTTTGGGGGGGGGGGGCGGGGGGGGTGGGAGGGGGTTTGGGGAGATGGGGCGGGGGGGGGTTGGGGGGGGGGGGGTGGTTGGGGGGGGCGGGTTTGGGGTTTTTGGGCAAAACCCCATCCAACCCTCAAACCCCCACATAACCCAAAAGCCAAAAAGAAAAAAAAAAAACATCCCAGAAGGAAAGATCCCAAAAACCAACAACACAAACAAAGGTTTTTTTTTTTTTTTTTTTGTTTTTTTTTCCCCCCCCCCCCGCCCCCCCCCCCCCTCCCCACCCCAACCACCTCACACCCCCCCCCCCCCCCCCACCCCGTTTTTTTTTGGGGTTTGCTGGCTGGGGTTTTTGGTTTAGTGTGGTTTGGGGTTTGGGGTTTTTTGGTTTTGGGGGGGTTTGGGGGGTTGGGGGGCCACCTTTCATCTTTGGCCAGTGAAGACACTGCCACCTGTCTCCCTCACCCCCTCCCTTTGTTACAAAGTCTTCACCCACACTTCATGCCTAAGCTTTCGTGATCTTCCTCGCCCGGTGACGCCCTTTTTACCGTTCGTTTTTCCATCTTACGTTCCTCCAGTCAACTGTTTTTTCTTCAAGTTTCATCGTTTTTGGAACGGCTTTCGTTCCACACGGACATCTGGGGCTCTGTGTGCTTCCCCCCCACCAGCCTGCTTTCTTTTTTCTCCCACGCTTGTGACCTCTCCTCCCCCGCAAATAGTTGAGTTTTTTACCGTTGTTCCCTCCTGCGACCCAACGTTTCCTGAAGATCAGCGGACGTCATCCCAGGACTGCCTCCCCTTTTTCTTCCGATCAACGCGAACTCAGCCCGGTCCTTTGCGTTTTTCGTTCCGGTTGCCAACATTTGACCCCTCCTACCCGTTCAAACAAGCTCTTTGCGACTCCTGACTTGGTGGCGGTTTTACTCCCGAAACTCGGTTTTCATTGCCCCCATTTGCAATCCCACGTTGACCTTAGAAGACAGTGTTTGAAATTGCCTGACGGAGACTCTCTAGTTGACGTACTTTGAACCGAACAGTCCTTTTTCTCTTTTCGCTTTTTTCAACCCGTAACAACTCCCGCCCCCCCAGCTAGATCTTGGTGCGCCACGAAGTTAGTGTTTTGGATTCTTCTTGCCTCCCTGACTTTGCGTTTTTTTTCCTTACAATTGCGTGTGACCGTCCCCCCTAGTCTGTTTGACGAACCGGCCGCGGGTTTTTTTTTTTGAAGGTGTTTATTCAGAAGCCTCGTCTTTACCCCTGGTTTTTTGTCCGGTGTTCACCGCCTGTTGTGCTATTCCCCCGTCGTTTGCAGCTTGGTGACAGTTGGTCATTTCCTATCTATTTTTTTGTTTGAGATTTTTCCCTGACCTTTTACCGTGCTGCCGCGTTTGGTCAATTTTGCTCCAGTTTCTTACACCTTGACAATTCGTTCAGGCTCTTAGGAGTTTTTTTACACTTTCAAAAGGGACCCCCCCCGGCCCCCTTTTTTTTATATCCGGCTTTCATCAATTCTTTTTCCTTCGCGGTTGACAATGTCCCTCAACCTTGTCTCCATCTGTCCCACCCCTATATCTCGCGACCCTTCTGTTCTTCCCCCTGCATATTTTCCCCAATCCCCCCCTTTTTTTTGTCCCCCCGTGCCTTACCTGTCTCACCGGTGTTTGCGTTTTTTTTTGTTTAGAGCTCTTCTGCACTTTTCGTTTTTGCCCTTTTTTTGGCCTTCTTCTCCTCCGAATCTCTTCACCCACTTCTCAGGTCGTGGTTTTATTTTTTCCTTTTCGCGCGTTTTTTCGTCCCCTGCAGCCCCTCCCCCCCCTCTGCCAGCTGTCACTTGTCTAGCAGTATCGTACCGGCGACCCTTCGGCGCTTGTCATTTTACGCGTTGTGAAAAAAAACAGGTATTGCGCGTTTTCTTGATCTGTCTCTCCTTTTTTGGTTTCCACAACGTGTCGTGATTGTCCGCTGTGTCAATGTCATTTTGATCCACCCAAATTCTCTTTTTTTTTTCCCCCCCTTTTTCCCCCCCAAGCTCATCTGCCCACCCATACTCAGCATTGTTTCCAAGATATTTTACGCCCTTGCCACTCGGCCCGGTCAGCCTTTTTTTCTATCCTTTTTTTTCTCCCAGTTCCCCACTATGAGTCCAATTCCCTTTGTTCCAAGGAGTTTTTTCAGTTTCCCCCCCCGGTTGCCCCTTCCGCCAGTTCTTCCCCCTTTCTTCCGCCGGCTGTTTTTTTTCTGAGATCGCGCTTCGACTGTTTCCTGCCTCCTTTTGTTAAAGATTGGGTCCTCTTTTCTTCCGACCTTTTCCCTTCCCTCTTATTGTTCATTTTGCTTTCGTTCCATGTTTGCTTTTGCCTCTCTCTGGTTTTCTATCCAATCGAATTGGTACAAGCGGAATTTCATTATTCCATTGGATGCGTACGCTTTCCGATACTCCTCCCCCATTTTGCTTCTTTTTTCTGACTTTTTTCTTCGAGTCAGAATCTTCCAGGTGCCGCATGTTTCATGTTTTTTTTTCATCGCGGTTCCCCCCCCCTGCCCGCCGGTTTTTTTATGTCTATACCACGTTTCCCCCCCTCACACGATACTCGCAGCGATAGCCGCGTAATCTTCCCGCAGTTCACACCCAGCACTCTCAACTTGCCTGCCCCCTTTCTTTTGCTCCCACTCGTTCCCACCTGCGTCAAACCCGGGCGCGCCTCCACATTCCTTGCCTACAGGCGCCGGTCCCCTCCAGCCCCGTCCTTGTGCAGTAGTCAAACAAGTAGTCTTTCTACGAAGGCCGCCTCTAGAACACTCTTTTTTCCCCTTTTACCCCCTTTGTTTTTTGCCCACCTTCCCTTTTAGTAGGTGGGGGGAAGGCCCGCGCACCCCTCTGCTCCCACCGAGTCCCGGCACTCCCCCCCAGTCATTGGCTTCTCCTTCCGCAGTCAGTTAATCTATCGTCCCCCCCCACGCCCAGACTTGCAACCCCTTACCCATTTCCCGTCCCTCGCTGGGCGAATGTCCGCGCTTGCTGCCCCCATCGCTTTCTTCATACCAGCTGCTTAGCTTTTGCTTCTTTTTCCCCGTTTTTTCCTTGTTCTTCTGCATTCCCCCTCTCTCTTTCTCCTCCTCTTGCTTATCGTGTGAAGGAGCGTTCTTAAGGCCTTTTTAACGGTCTCTTACTTTCCACCCCCCGATGAGGGCCTGTCCGTCAAGTTTGCACTTTCCAGCGAGAACTGATGAACCTTTTCTTCGTCTTTTTCTACGGTCACCTCTTTACGTGACGTTCTTTTTTGTTCCACCCCCCTCTTTTTTTTTTTCCGACGATGGCCACAACGTCCGGTGGCGCAAACTTCATGGAGACATTAATTGTTTGCCTTTCTTCTTTTCGTTTTTTTTTTCACTTTCGTTTTGGGCCGTGCTTCAACTTTCCTTGGCACCGGATTTCTTTCGGGGCTCTGTCTTCGCCGCAGCCTTGTTCTCAGTTCGGCTCTGTTTTTTTTTCCCCCTGTTTTGTTGCAGTGTTTTTTTCCCTGCGCAAAGTCTTCTTTCTTTTCCGCAGCTGGAGAATAAAGTGAACGCTGTGAGGCATCGGCCGCCGTCCCCCCCCCGCCGTTTCCCTTCTTTTGTTTTTTTTACTTTCCCCACACTGTACGCCGGTTTTTGACCTTTAGCGCGTGCAAACGAGTCCCCCACAGTTTTTTTTTTTTTTTGACCGCGCAATTACTCGCCATACGCACTCAACTTCAGACACCCCCCCCCCCCGCCTCGGTAAATATCCGCAGCGAATCCGTGGACGTCCCTGACTAAAGTACTTGCGCAGCCCCCCTGGGCCCCCCACATTTTTTTGTTTCAGACCCCCCATTCGCCCCTGCTTTCCACCCTTCTTGAATCCTTTGAACACAAAAGCTCCTCAGGACAGATTCGCGTTTTCTATCGGAAGTCCTTTCCCGAGTCCCCCTTTGGCCCCCTTGTTTATCGAGGTTGTTACATGAGCTGAAATTTTCGCCATTCCATTCATTGCGCCGACGGTCGTCCACAGCCAACGTTGACACAATTTTGTTCGAGTAATCTTTTTTTTTTCATGGCAATGTAGTTTTTGCTTCTTTTTCTTATTCTTCCCACCCCGCCCATTTCCTGGAGAAGATAAGTGCACCTGTCCACCGACCATTTTCCCCTGTCAATTGAAGCCCCCCCTGCCCCCGCAACCTCTTTCCACTTCGACCTTTTCTTCGATCCCGTTTCTGAAAAACCCAGCCCCCCCCGTTTTCGGGAGTCGAGTCTTTTCTACTGCCCTCTCAGGTTCAGTTTTTTCCATTTGCTGAGATTTGGCGCTGAGACCTCCCTGTTTTTTCTTCAGGCAGGCATCCATGTCAAGAGTTGCTTTCAAAGATTGACGTTTTTTCGCGCTGTCCCCCTCTCCTGCTCTTACCTTTTCTTTTTGCCTGCGTTTTTCGCCCATTTCCAAAACGATCAGCGTGGGGAAAGAATCAGGGTTTTTCGTTTTCCTCTCCGTTTCGTGAGCTGTTGGCGACTTCTCTTTTTTTTCGTCCCCTATCCTTGACCGGAGATTCTTCTTTGTTTTTGCACGCGCCCGAGGCGAACAGAACTTGCTAGTAGCCGACCTCAACGGCCAGCCGTTTTTCCTTCATTCCTATTACCAGGTTTTTTTCTCAGCGACTATTTGGCCTGAGTCCTGAAAGTACAGTGGCCTGAGACATTTTTGTAAGAGCCCTGTACCCCCCTTTGCCCTCCTAGGTGCCCCCTTGTTCAATTGTTTTTTCTCCCTCTCCCCCCTGTAGATTGTTAATTTTGAGTATTTAAGACGTAGTCCCCCCCCCCTTTCCGACCTTTTTTTCCAAGGGTCCCCCAGTTTACCTACGCCGATATCCTGCTCATATCAGAGGCTCTGCCCAATTTTTCTATGAGACGCGTAAAGTCTTGCCACCCCTCCCTTGTCTTATTTTTTTTCCTTTTCAGCTTCGTGTCCCCCGCAATTTTTGCGTTAGGAAGAACCTCCGTCAGTTGTTCATCCTGACCCCTAATCCTCCCCACTACCCCCCCCCCCCACTCCCGTTGCTTTTTTTTTCTCAACCCTCGATTCTCCCCCACCTAGTCACTTGGCTTTTTGTTCCTTTTTTTTGGCTCCGTTAAGCGAATCCTTTTTACTTCGGTCTTTTTTTTTTTTCCCTCTTTCTCTCCCTTTGCGCAATCTTTTAAACTTAAGGATTTGGATTCCCTGCTGTGACCCAAAAAGTTTTCTGCGCTCCCCAAGTTTTTTTTTCCGCCCCCATTCCCCTTACTAGAATGTTCATTGAGTTACGGTTCCCCCTGTGCGCCCGTGTGCTCTGCTATTTTTTAAATCGCTAATCGCCCAACCACATCCACCCCGGCTCCTCGTTGCGCGATGACCGCTTGTCCGTTTGACATCTTATTTTGGGTTCCCCCCCTCCGTTTCTTTTTTCCCTCGCTCTGTTTTAAGTTAGTTGTGCTTCCCGGCACCGCAATTGTTGAATGACTTATCACCTTCTTTTTTTTCCCCTCAACATCAGTGATATTTCCCCCCATCATCCCCCCCCCGTAGGCACTTATTTTTCGGTCTGTCGTGTTCCTCCGTGTGCCGTTCGATAACCGTGACTAACCCCGCTTACATACCACAGGGTGCTCGGATCACTCTCTCCCCCTTCTCCGTATGGGCACTTTCCCCTTTTTCTTTTTTTCCGGAACTGCAGACAAAACTGCCAGCCCTGAACTTTTTCCTGCAGTATTTACGCCTTTCCAGGCATTTGAGTGCCTTTTTAGTTTTTTTTTTTTTTCTTTTTTAACTGTCTAGTCCGTTGGACCAACGCCAGCTTCGACTAGGAGCCCGCAACCGAAGGGACTCGTGCTTTCCCCCCTTTCAGTAGGGGTATATTTTTCCTTAGTCTTTAGGGGCTTTAATTTCGCGTGTTCAGTATCTGTTCCCCGGTAGCCGCAGACCCTTACCTTCGTTACACCTTACTCTTTTTGACGTCTTTCCCCACCCCCCCCCTCCTCTCCCCTTCCTTAGGTCATTTCTCCTGTTTAATATTCTACGCGATTCACGCAGTGCACTACTGCACAGGCAGATCTTTGATTTTTTTTTTTTTTTTTTTTTTTTTTTTTTTTTTTTTTTTTTTTCCTCCCCCCTCTCACCCTGCGTCCCACCCGTGTTCGCGACCTCCCCCCGTTTAAACTTCTCCTTCACAGCCCCGCCGCAAGGCCGAGCGTCCGTGCATTACCATAACCTCGGTCCAGTATTTTCTTCTTCTTCGCGACCCCTACTTCTCCGCTCTGGATCACCCCGTCCCTTCCGTTAGACTCCGGAACCCCCCCCCCCCATTCTTTTCGGCATCCCCCCCAGCTATTTTTTTTTTTTTTTCTCTCCGCGTTAATCTGTTGTTTTTCCTTTAGTCCCCCCCCCGATTGACTGCAAAAACTCCTTTTTTTTTTCCAGTCACTTTGAATGGTGTTTGAATTGATTGCCGTTTTCGGCAGAGTTTTTTCCTTCCTACTTCTTCAGCGCCACACGGGTCTCCTTAA
>Ga0179593_1465885_pt1 | contig 10520 bp, 16 predicted proteins | sample CZODoug2_1_08_16_FD_185931 | JGI IMG/M metagenome (GOLD analysis project Ga0179593, IMG submission 185931) | Vadose zone soil fungal communities from Angelo Coast Range Reserve, California, USA - CZODoug2_1_08_16fungal (PacBio error correction) | ecosystem: Environmental > Terrestrial > Soil >... | reverse complement strand
TTTCACACCTGCACTTTATTCCCCTTCCCCATTTTTTTTTTTCTTTTTGTCCTCCTTCTCCCACAAGTCAGGCGTTCCGCCCTCGATTACTCATCTCTCTGCAACCCCCTTTGCCACAATGTTACCAACCCTGTCCCCCCCCCTTTGCCCCTTTTTTGTTGTTTTTTTCTTTCTGCATCGTAGAAGGTTTGCTTCCCCTTCCCCCCCCTTCCCCTTCGTCACTTGTGAATTCCCCTTTGGAAAGAGCCCTCTGCTCAGCCCCCCCTCTATTCTATTGAGTCCGAATTTTGATCCCTGGGCATTCACCTCTTCCGTTTCCTTTTGCCCCGCGGCGGGATCGAGGATTTTCTGCTTTGATTTTTTTTCGCCGTTTTTGCTTTTTTGCGAATAACATCCCCCCCATTCCAAACCCCCAATACAACTTACAAAACAGACGGGCGCGATTGCTATCTCTATTTGGATTCCCCCTTATTTTCCCTTCCCTTTTTGATTCTCCTTCTTCCCCCTTCCCTTTCCCCCCCCCCCCCCAAAACGCTGATCCCATTGGTTTCTTCCATTGCCAATTTTCCGTTCCTATATTTCTTTCCCCCCACTTTTTGAAACCGTGGCGGCCCCGAACCACCTCTTCAAAATGGCCCTTTCCAGTGGCCCCCCCTCCCTTTTCCCGTAAGAGAAGGTCGCCCCATTTGTTGTGAACGGCAACCCCTTTTTTGCTTTGCCCTCCCGACCCTTTCCCCTTCGCTTCCCCCCCAACGGAAAATGCTCCCCCCCCCCGTAAAACCTTTTTCCCCAATGGTTCGAAAACAAGAAATCCCGGCGCACGCAGTTGATCAAGAACACCAAATCCCTGTGATGTCTTTCAAAGGTGTTCGTTAGTGTCTATTTTTCTTCCCACCTTTTTCTTTCCTCCAAAAAGACCCACGTCCAAAGACTCCTTGCCCCCCCCCCCCAACCCACTGGTTGATAAGAATGGTTTATTGTCTTACACCACCTCAGTTCCTTTTGTCTTTTTGAGGATTTCCCCATATTTCTTTACATCATGATAAAGGGCCCTCCTTTGCCTTTCCCGTTCCTACTGCATTTTACCGGGCGGCTATTTCCTTCAACCCCTTTTTTTCCTTTTTCTCTTTCTTGAAGAAATGTAACTGGAATTACCTCCCCTACGTCGAGTTCTTCCATCCTTTTCCTTCTGTTTGAATCAATTCGACCTCCCCCTGCATCCTCTTTTCCCATATTGAGGCCAACCGGCAATCTCTTCTCAATCTTGCATGAAGATTTGCTCCGCTTCCCCCCTTGTTGCCGTTCCACAGATTTTCTCCTTTGTTACCTGTCAAGTCACATTTTTTTTTTTAACTTTCCCGTGTTTTAGGAAGATGTGGAGGTTTTCCGTTTAGTACGTGATTAACAATGAGTTTTTTTTCCCCCCCCGCCCCCTACAAACGTCAGCGACACCATTTCCTGGACCAAGTCTTTCTTCGCAGACCCCCCCGCCTTCTTTTCCCCTCTATAGAAAAAAGCAGAACCTCTCTCCTCTCCCCTTCCCGTTGTTGTGCCAGTCACCGTTTGCCTCTTTCTTTTTTCCCCTCCTTTTTTTCTTCCCCTTTTTTCAATTGCAAAGGAACTCTATGCTTTTTGTGAACATCTTTCTCCCTTAACCAAGATCCATAGATTTCCATTCCTCTCTTGCCTCTCTTTTTCGACAAATTTTATTATCCCCTCTGGCCCGTCCTGTAATTCCTTTTTGCCACGAATACCTTCTGGAACACCCCCACCCCGCTTCCCCAAAGGGTTCTTTCCCTCCCTTTCCCAGGCAGGACATTGTATTCTTTCAACCGGTTTTTCGACACCCTCGATTAACAGCCCGTTTCTTCTCTGTTTGCTCTACCTTCTTGACGAATTGACGGAACCCTTTGATCCTCTTTTTTCAAATTCCCTTTTTTACTTTCAACAATAGACGTGCCCTTTTTTTATTGATTTGGCTTTTTTTAGTTGGACCTCTCTTTTTTTTTTTTTCCCACTGCGTGAAGGTTATCATCCTCTCCCCCTTTCGCCGCCGAAAGACAACTGCTCTTTTGACGTTCCCCCCCTTCCCCCCTTTCTTTTTCAATAGAATGGCTTTTACTGTCATTTTGATTGGGAAAATGAGTCTCCCTTCTTTTTACTCCTCTTCCTCCTTTTCTTGCCGAGCGTCACCTGTCCCGATTACTTTCTAAGGCCTCTTGGACAAATTGTCCAAAGGGACCCTTTTTCCCCCCCCCCCCTTTGCGGGAGTTCCTTCTTTAGTTTATAATTAATTGTACATTGATTTTTTGGTACCCTTTCCGTTGCGTTTGGAATTTACTTCCTTTCCCAGATTGATCGAACCCTCCCGCTTGATGACTTACCACCCAGGCTGTCACAATTGCGGCCTGGCCCCTTTCCCCCCCTTTCCCCCAAAGTCCGCTGATTTTTCGTCTTTAGTCAATGGGGCCGAAACGTTCCCCGCCTTTCGTGAATTCTCGTTGCTTCCTGCCCCTTTTCCCTGTTGTTTCGATAATACGATTTCCCCCCCCCCTTACTTACGGGTCGGACCTTGAATTGTTCGCGGTATTTCACCAACGTATAATAATTTCCGTTTTTTCAGTTTCCCTCGGTCATTCCCTCCTTTCTTTTGAAACAACCCGGATGGCGGTCTTGCTTTGTGTCCCGCTTTGATACGTAACCCCATCGCTTCTCCAGTCTCTTCTCCTTCTCCTCCCACGCGAGTTCTAAAGGCCAACATTTTTTGGTCCTTTTTTTCCCTTTCCCGTTTTTGCCACACCCCGTGATCCCCTTGGACATGTTCGGTCTTTTTCCTTTCTTTCTTCAACGCCCCCCCCCCTTTCCCTTGGTTCTTTGTGGTGAGTCATCGGTTCCTGGTCTCTTTGGTAGAAAAGATTTGAGTCCGTCCACCTTTCCCCCCTTTTTTTTTGTTTTTTTATTTTTCCTTTCCTCCTTTTTCGCCGGCCCCAAGAAAATTAATTTCTCCCCCCCCCTCCCCCAGGCACCGATTTGACGCAATTGGACCATGATGGCGTTTGTCCTTTTCACTTTTTGTTTGTCTGTACGGCGATCACTGTCGTTTCCCCGGAAACATTGTCCACGTCCTGAAAGGTGTTTTTTTTTTTGGCTTCCCCCCTGTTTCGCTCCCTGTTTCTCTTCCTCATCTTTTTCTTTCCATTACGTTTTAGCAGGCTGGGCACCCCTCCCCTTTCTTTTCGCACGCTCTTTTCGCTTCTCTTTGCATGTGAAACACCCTATTAGGCCCACTTCCCCCGTTTTCAATACCTACGACTTGTCAAGATGCCCCCGGTCGTGTTTCCCCCCCACCGCTTCTATTTTCCCGATATTTATTTCCCCCCCAACTTTTTCCCCATATTTTCTTTCTCCTAGATAACGGCTAGTTCGTAGTTCCAATTGTCCCCCCACATACGCTCTGCCGTTTCTCCAGCATCAATCCTCCCTTGTTGACCGGACCAGTTTCCCCCCTTTTCTTTCTTCGCTCATCAGCGTTGGGGGACAACCGTCCACTTCCCCTTTCCCGCAGGGCCCCAATTCTAAATGTTTCTGATTCCTCCCCCTTTTTTGCCAACCTTTTTTTCCCTTCTTGGTTTTTTTCCCCTTCTGACCCTGTCCTTTCCCTCCTTGGCGACCAACTTCTCCCCCCCCGCCTTTTGCTTTACCCCCCCCCTTTCCCCTCTACCCTCGTGAAATCGTTACTACGGAATTTCTTTCCCCTCCCCCTTCCTCTCAATGTATTGCCAAAATAACGCTTTTTTTCCTCTTTGTTTGCCTTTCTTCTTTTTGTCGTTCCTGTATTCATTCCTCCCCCGCTTTTCTGATAGATTATTGACTCCACTGCTTCCCCTTCCCCCCTCACGCCATGTTCTTCCCCCTCTTTTTTTTTTCCCCAGTATCGGCATTGCTCACCCCTCTTCCAGGGAAAAACGGTCTGGCAAATCACGGTTTTCGCCCTTTTGGCGCCCCCCCTTTTCACCTGGAGGAACCGTTTACTGTCATTCGATTTGTTTGTTTTTTACCACGTTGAAGCCGCCTACAACTGTCTTCTTTTCCGTTTTTTCTTCCCTCTTTTTTTTTCTGAACCCCTCTTTGTTCCCCCAGGATCCTTTGGCAAATATTTTCCGTAAAAACGTCTCTTTTTCGACTAAAAGTCCCCTCCCCCTTCTGAAGGTGTCCCTTTTTTTTCTTCACTTGTTCCCAGTGAGAAAAAAGTGGAATTTTTTTTTTCCCCCACCGATCTGTTTGGAATTTGCGGTAATCTTGAATCCCCCCCCCCTTTCTTCCTCTTTGTTTTTTGTCTTTGCAACCACTTCTCAAGGCGTACAGTCTATTTCGCTTTATCATTTGACTCCTTCGGTTCGGCATCTTTTTCTCATTTTCCGCTTCATTTTTTTTCCCCCCTCTCCTTCTTTTTTTCAAGGCCCCTGGTCTCCTCCCCCCCCCCTTTTCCACCCCCCCCCCTTCTTCCACAAACCTTTCCCCTTTCGGCTGTACCCTCTGAACCTTTCTATCCAAATGGTCGGCTTATGCCATATTCAATTCTTGCGTTTTCCTCTTTGCTTTGTGGCTTCCTTTTTCCCTGCCCGGCTTCCTCTCCTTTTCTTTTTTTTGAGTCGCTCTCGTAGTTTGGGGCGTGATCCCCCCCCGTTTTACAATTCTTTCAAACCTCCAGAAATGTTTTGTTCTACATCTGCCCCCCGGCCTTTTCTCGAGTCTTTCCTCGTTCTCTTCCGTGATCCTGGGATGGTTTTCACTTGCCTATTGTATCCCCTCGCAAAGGTTTTCCGGCTCTTCTGTATCCAACCCATCCCCCTTTTCCCTTATCCCCCCCCCCTTTTTTTTCCTCTTTCTTTTTATGGGTGTTTTTTTGTTGCCGCCCTTTTTCCCCCTTTTCCCCCCCTTTGACGGAAGGAAAAAACAACACTTGGGCCCCTACCGCCCCTTTGGTTTTTTTACCCCATCCTGTTCCTTCTGCTTTTATTCTTGCTCAATTTTACAACGTTTACTTTATTTTTCTTAAGTTTTTTTTTCCCTTTTCTCTTTGGGTTAGGACTTAGCGGTGAAGTTTCAAGCGGATTATTTCACATTTCCCTTTTCCGTTCCCCATTTTTTCTTCTTCTTCTTCCTTGGCTCTGGGGCTGGTGCATTTTTCCTCTTTCTTTCCTTTTTCCAATTCACCCCGGTTGTTCGATCTAGTATGAACCATTGGTCAACTTTTTCCCCCTTGCAGGTTTTTTCTACTTTGGTTTTTTTTTTTCCCAGACTTCTGTGAAGGCTGCATTAAGCCCTCTTTTCCACTCCTTCCCCTATCTCAGAGTTTTTCTCTGTTGTATTTTATTGTTTTTGCTTGTTTTTTCTTCTCCCCCCCTTCTACCACAATCCTTCATCACATCCTTCTCACGCGCTTTCAACGCGCATTTGTACTCGAGGACTCCCATCCTTTTTCTTTCCTAAATAGAATTCTCTGATGACGCTAATTTCTTACTAAGTCTCTCCCCCCTTCTCCCCTTCCAGGCCCCTTGACTCCCCGGGCGACCGCTTGGCAGCCCCCCCAACACGTCCAAGTGCCCTTTTTTGCCTGTTTTGTAACCTTTTTGCGATTTTCTTAAAATCTTCCTCGGCGTTTCCCTTTTTTTTTTTACGGACTTTTTCTTCTCCCACAAAGCCATGCCTTGGACCCCATGGAACCAAACCCCCTTCAATGATTAGTATCTCTATTTTCTTATACTAATTTATTGTGGTTTTTTTCCTCTACCCCCCTCTTTTTGCATCTGTTCCCCTGTCTGTGTGGAGGAATTTCCCCCCAACGTTCATGGCGGGTTCACTTCGACTCCGACCCCTTCCAACAACTCGTGCACCCTGTTCCCCCTGACAAACTTGCCCACTTTTCCCCTTTTTTGGTTTGATGCATGTTCTCCCGCTTTTTCCCCCCCTTTCCCCCATCCTGTTTCCTCCCTTTGAAAGAGAATTGTAGCGTCCCTTTCCTCCTCTTCCAGACTTAGATTTGAGTCAGTTCACGGCCTTTTTCTCCTCGAGCCACCTTTTGTCGGTGCCTGTGAAGTTTTTTGTTTACAATCGGCCCCTGCCTAGAGGATTTTCTTGCGGATTTTTTTTTTTCAGAAGTTTTTTTGCGACCCCCCCCCCACTCTTCCCAAAACCTTCCAAATAACAACATCTTGCGCGTGACTCTATTCGTCTCTCGCGATTACTTGCGCCCTCGCTTCTTTTCCCAGCACAGTACGCCCCCCCCAACCCTCTCTCCACTGGTTTGCCGCATTTGACCAATTGCGTTTCTAGTTTCTTTTTGATCTCCCCCCCTGTGACAATTTTCCTGCGGTCCCCCTCATTTACCAGCCCCAGCCTTGCCCCCAGTTTGATCCCGCCATGCCTTGAGAATTTTTTCACCGTTGCCGTGTTTTTGAACTTGGCCTTTCCTTCGCAGTCTCCTGCCCCAAGCCCACCCGGCTCTCGTGACCCCTGTTCTTCTCTTACACGAAAGCGTTCCCCATGTCGTACAGAGCCCCTTCTTTCTCCCGAGGGGTCCAAGAACCACAGAATTCTTGTTCTTTCCCCAGTGTTTCTTTCCTTGCCTTGGTATACCCCCCTTCTCTGTGCCAAATTTGAAAACAAGGAATCATTCAACCCCCCCACTGTTTTCGATAATACTTTTTCTTTTTTGCCCCCGCTCCTGTTCCTGCCTTTGGTCGATTCTTATTTCGTCTCCACCATCCTTCTAACCGGCAATCAGGGGGATGCGTTCCTCCCTCTCTTTGCGTTCGCTTCCCCTTTCCCACCACTGCTCCGGTTTTGCCTCCATGTACATGGAAATACCCAAGGCCCCCCCCCTACGTTTTTCCCGATTTAAAATCAGGAGAATGTTTTTCACCCTTTTTTCCGGCCCATCCTGCCACCTTTTTTCCATTGCCTCCAACCACAAGCCATATCTTTCTTTTTTTTTCATTTCCATTGAGATTGGCTCCGGCGACCATTGTCTAGGCCTTGTTCGATTGTCCTTTTTTTTTTCCTACTGTGAAGTTTGTTCTGCGGAGATTTGTTTAGTTTCGTTTTTTGTTTTCCCATTTTGAACCCCCGTGCCCCTGCATCAGCTCCTTTTTTTTTGGAAAGGATGACTGCCTCGGGTGTCCAAAGAGAAAACTTCCTTTTCAAAGTTTTTCCTATGAACTGCCTTCTCTCCTTTTTTTTGGCCACTTTGACCCCACAGCGATATTAATGGAATACCCCCCCCCTGGTTGCATCCATTTCGACTAATCCTTTCCCCCCCACCGTTCTCTTGTCTGTTGGTTGAACCCTTTCCCCCTTATCTCCCAGCTACCCTAGGGGAAAAATGCTAATTGGGATGACTTTTTCTCAAAACTTTCTCTTTTCCCCCCCTAGCCCCCTCGACTTTTTTTTCCTTTGCATTCATTTGCCCAGATTCCCCTTTTTTTCAACACCTCGTTTGAAATTGAAGCGATCCCCTGTTTTTGCACCCCCCCATTTTTCACCCCTGACTGTTCCCCTCTTTTCTTCTACTTTCGGCAGCATTCCACCTGGGGAATCCAAACCTCGATTACGTAACCCCTGTCCTTGTCCGAACCTTGTTTTGGCTACCCTCCTGCCAGTGTCCGTTTTTTACCTTGCCGCACTTTTCTTTCCTTTGTGAAAATTTTTGGTGCCATCGCCTCCCTTTTTTTTCACCACACCAATCGGACCCTTCTGCATGGACTTGGTTTTGTTTTTTGGTTTTTCCTTTGATTTTTGTTTTCCCCCCACCTCCTATTCGCACCTGCGGACGGCTCTCCAGCGACGCGTCCCCAGCCCGACAGGTCCAGAAAGGCGTCAGAGCTTCCCCCTTTTTCTATTTGGCACCCAACTCCTCCCTTGATGCAGTTCATTGTCCGTTGGTCCCCCTTTTCTTGAAAGAGTTTTTTAATAGTCGGGTATCTCTTTTATTATGATGTGTGAAAGAGCGTCCCCGTTTCCCCCTCGTCCTTTAACCTTCGCGCAAGTCCCCTGTTCCATTGCCACCCTGTTGCTGAAAACCCCCCATTGCGCTCCCTTCGTTGACCCCTTGAGCTTTTTTGCCTCTTTTTTTTTTTTTGAAAGCCTTGATTTTGCCCCCAAGATGATCCTGAAACTCCCCCTCTTGTTTGATTCTTTCCTTCTCACCAGCGGACCGTGATGGATTTCCCCCCCCGGTCCAAGAGAAGTCTTGTTTCTTCTTTTCCAAATTTGCTACGTCCAAGGAAACGACTCCTTTTATATCTTTGCTTACCTCTTCGTTTCCCCCTTTTTTGAACCCTAAGATCACCTGGGTTTTCCCCTAACTCCTCTTTTCCCTTTTTTTACCTTTGATCGGAGTTCTTAAAAAAGTTATTTTCCCCCTTTAACCCGTTTTTCATGACACCTGACAGCGGCCCTTCCCCTTCCCATTCTTACCCGTCGGTCTGAGGATGATGTTTTTGAACCAAGTTTCTTTTTTTTTTTTTCTGTTCACCATAGATTTCTGAAATCCAGAAGGAACCCCCTTTGTCTCACGCCCTCTTTCTCCCCGTCCCTTTATGACTTTTTGGACATTTTGGTAACTTTCCCTTTTTGATTCCCTTTCAGGACATAGGTATGATTCCGGTGAATACCCGTCCCAATCCTCTGGTCCCCAAGGAGTCAATAGGGTGCCTGGGGGTCGGGGTCGAACACCCCTTCCTTCTTTTGTTCTTGAAACATTTTTTTTTACCCTCACTTCTTGTTGTTTTGTGTTTTCTATCTTTCGCCAGCCCCCCCAGACAAAAAATCATTTTCGAACAGTCCCCTCCCCCTCTTTCCCCCTTGTTACTAATCTTTTTGACTTCGTCCTTCACCGGAGCGAGATGTCCCGGGGCAGAATCACTTGTCTTTCTCCCTTTTTACCCCTTGTCCCCGGGCAGACAATTTTGGGATGGGCCGTTGAAAACGCTCTTCGTTTTCTTTCTTTGTCTTGTCCCCGAGTGAATTCCCGTAGCCCTGCTTCTGTTTTTTTTTTTTTTTTTTCCCCCCTCCACCCCTCTCCTTTCAGAAATTCTTTATTGCCCGAGTTATGCGCATGGGACCCAACACCGTTCTCGTTCGACGTTTGATACTTTTTCCCCGATGCACAATGCAAGGGGGTCGCAAATACCCTACGTTTGATGGTACCAGATCTTATTATCCAACTTGGTTGTCCCCCCCACGCCCATTTGCCCCCCCTGCACCCCTAGATCACGATCGTTCCTTTCTTGTTTCCATCCCACCCAATCGGTTGGCAGTGTGTAGAAAGTATCCATTCCCTTTTCCCCCGCTTTTGAAGGCAGTAACTTCAATTCATGGGGTTTCTGCATGGTTTGGGCCAAACGTCACCTTCTTTCCCGCGAGTTCAAAACATAAAACATGATACCTCCTCCTTCTGCGCCCACTTTTTTTCAAGCAGGTTGGCCTTGACCACGTTCATTTTCTCTAACTTTTCACCCGTGCTTCCCTTTTGCTTCCTTCAAAAGCAGGGCTCACCCTCGTGAACCTGGGTGAAGACGTTCCTGGCCACCTTCACCCCTTTTTTCCCTTCATCCCCCCTCTTTTCTTCCCACACCTACAATGCTGGACCACTCTAGCGTCTCCTTCTGTTCTTCTTGTAGCCCACCTCTTTCCCTGATCAGTCCTAAAGTTTAGCATTTCTTTCTCTTCCCCCCCTTCCCCGCTCAGTCACCCAATGAACCACTGTCCGTTGCACGTCTATTTGTGAAAGTCGTAGTCGCTTTTCACCACGGACGGAGAACCTTCCCTTTCCCTTCGTCAAGGATGATTTTTCTCTCCCCACGTTTCCCCATTGATCCCTCCACTTAATAGCTTGTTTGTCGTACCCTTGGTGTCAACCGAATACACACTTCTTTACTTTCTCCGATCGTCCTTGCACTCTTTTTTCCCCTGAATTCGTGGCACATAATCTTCGGACCAACAACCACACTTCTCTTTTCGAATTCCCCAGTTTTTTCGCCCAGTCCGGCTTTCTTTGCCGTTTTTTTACCGTCCTGTAGATTGTCAGGAGAAAGAAGTTCACACCTCCTCTTCCCTTGTGATGATGTGCTTTAAATTAATTATGATCACCCAGTCTGACATCTTCTGTGCGTGGGAAACACTTATTAAGGGTTCGTAACGGGGAGCTACGTTTTCTGTCTCTTTTCAGGGTTACTCCCGCGGTGTTGTTCCCCTTCTCATTTTCTATGCCTCTTGTCTGTCCCACTCTTTTTGGGTGACCAGAAAGTCATCTCCCACGACCCCGTCCCACCTTTCCTCCCCCAAAGTGCCATTCTTTAGTTCCCCCACCCCCCCTCGAACACCATCTGTTCTCGGACAATGGGTCCCTCGCCCTTTCCCCCTTCATCATCTTTGCTAATTCTATTTGTGCTGGTGGCTTCCCCTACTCCACTCTGTCACGGATTGGAGGACCGGTTGTCGCGTCCTCTGCCGAGCGA
>Ga0179593_1358025_pt1 | contig 10520 bp, 7 predicted proteins | sample CZODoug2_1_08_16_FD_185931 | JGI IMG/M metagenome (GOLD analysis project Ga0179593, IMG submission 185931) | Vadose zone soil fungal communities from Angelo Coast Range Reserve, California, USA - CZODoug2_1_08_16fungal (PacBio error correction) | ecosystem: Environmental > Terrestrial > Soil >... | reverse complement strand
GGTGGAAGTTTTTCTTTCCATTTAAAGGTCCCCAGCCCCCCCGTCTCCTTTTTATCCGGCCTATTTGAAGTTTCCCTTTTCGATTCCCATGTTCCCTTGCGGTTGTCACCCTCCGCGCATGACTCAGCTCCGACGCACTTTTTGTTTATGGGCGCCGTGAGCCACGACTACGGGAAGTGCGCTCTTTGACCCGATGCCCTCCGGTGATTTTGTGCGCTCTCCGGCCGGTTTTTAAGAGTTATTTCTTGCCTTGCCATATCGTCATCCTTTCTTGAGCTGAGACCTCAGGGTCCCACCCCTGTGCATTCCCCCGTGTTGATTCCCTCGTTTTTTCTTTCTTGATCCCGATGAGGTTGCCTGTACTGCGACTCGGTTCTCCGGGATTCCTCCTGAAATAAGGCCCCCTCCTCTTGTTTTATTTTTTTGCCCGGAAGACTCTTCCCACCTTTGTAACCCAATTCTTATTCCCAGTTTTGCGTGGTCAATACTCCCCAGCCTGAAATGTTCTTTCTCCTGGAACATCCCTTGATTGTATTAAATAATTACCGCACCCCCCCAACGTTTCTCCCCGTGGATTTCTGACGATTTTTCTGTGTTGTAAGATCCCCCGCAATTTGCAGTCCCCTGAATCTGCAGGGTCTTCCGTACAGTTCCTGGAATCCTTGCAGCCCCGGCCCGAGGCCCTCCACCCAATAGTTAAGTAGTTAGAGGAAGGGCGGTAAGGATCCCTATCTTATGTTCCATCCGGCTACCCTTTGCTTCCCCCTGACAATGATACCCGGTTCTCCAGTTTTTCTATCCTTTGGTGAATTTCCCCCGAAACATCTACTGTTCCCCCAACTACATCTTTGTCGATGGTCAAGGCAAAATCGTTCATGTTTTGACCACTTTTTCCTTGATCCATATCTTCTAATCTTTTTTAAACCACCCTAGCCCCAATTCTGATTCGCATCCCCTCCTACCTTGTCTGAACCCCACAATTCACCCAACAACCTCGGAGGTTCTTTTTTATCTGACACCCAGGCCGCCCCCTTCTGGATCTGCGCGGACTGGATGCTCCTCACCCCCCCAGAGCACAGTGTTGGTGTCTGTTCCCCCAGCGATCGAGGGTCGGAGAACAGGCCCCCTTCATGCCTTTTGCGCCCCCCCTAGATACAAACCAATCGCTTCTTCTGAGGGCTTCCGTTCGAAGGCGTCTCGTTTTTGTATTCAGGATTCCCCCACAGGACTTTCAGTCCATGTTTCCCCTGCTCCTAAAACCCTGTCGCCGTTCCCTTTGTATTATTATCCAGAAGTTGAACACCAAAGTTTTTTTCTTTCCGCCCCCAACTGCTCGCCTGGCACCTCTCCCGCGTCATCCCGGAGCCTCTACAATGGGAGAAATGAGATTTACTAGAGAGGATTACCCGTCTCCCATGGTCGACCGAAGACCATTTCTAAAATGCTTGGCTGACCGTTAGGTTATTTTTTTCATTCGAAATTCTTGCTTGCTGCGACAATTTTTAAGTTTTGGCGGGTCACCCCCCTGCTTTTTTTTGATAGCACACACAGCGTTTACTAGTATCCTATGGGGCTTTTTAAGGACACCAGCAATCTTTTGTTTCTTACTTTCTCCGACAACCTCGCTCCGCCCCCCGACACATCGATGCCGCTTTTTTTGGCTCCCTCCCCTCCTCACGCCAGTAGTGAGACGCGCGCCGTTTTTTCACCGTTCAGTCGCTTCCTTTCCCTCGCGGTGTTTCCGCAGATGGTGGCTTCCCCCTCGTTTTCCCCAATTCGTCCAGAGCTCCCCGACGATCCGATCCCGTCTTGCTTCCGCAGTTGAGCATTTTCTGATTTTTCTTCCCTCGTTGCGCTTTTCTCCTTCTTTTATTTTTCATTCGGCATTTTCGCCGTCATCCTTCACCCCGGGCGGATCCCCTCAGGCCCCTTCATCCTCTTCCTCTTCCCTCTCTTCCTCGTTATCATCAGCGGACCCGTTTACGCTCTTTTTGTCGATGGTGCTCCCCTTGGGCGCCTTTAAGTCGCTTTGTTTCTTGGTGTTGGATTGGTTTTGGTGATTCCTTACTTCCTCCGTCCCATTCCCGCCGTTCGGCCCTTGTTTCTTTGTTGTGAATTTTCAGTGGTTTCGGGTTCTCCTTTATCCCCTCCCTTTCCTCTTTTTTTTGATTTTTTTTCGAGAGATATACCCCTCCAACATCCCCCTTCCCAAAGGACACTATAATTTCTACGAAATTCTTGTAACTTCCCAGACGGCAAGTTAATGAGGCCGAGTCGGCCGAGGTTCCAAAGGTAAAAAGTTCCCGAAACCGCAAATTTAAACTCACATTCCCCTCATGCCCCTACGTCGACCTGTCCCCCCAACATTGAAAACGCGGGCCTGATAACTCTTTTCTCGGCCCTCCTTTTTGCATGGACTTCTTTTACGTTTTGACAGGCCGCCGTTCTTTTTTCCCCGTGTCCCTTTCGTGTTTTTTCGGCGCCTAGATTTTGTCCGGACCAAACATGCGCGTCAACTCTTTCCCCCCAGAACTACCTTTTTTTCCAGAACCTGCACCCCACAGCCTGGACCCCCCCTCCCTCTGATTACTCTTGCCAATTCGTGTGAGCCCGAATCTTTGCGTGGTAGCCCCGGCGCACCACGCGTCTCCGGCTACTCCAATCTTGGGCTTCAACCGACTCGTTCTTCCGACGCTTTCCGCCGTTTCTGCACTCTCGGCTACGCTCGGTATCGATCCTCTGCCATCAAGCATAGTCCTTCCCTTTCTTCTTTTTGTGTTTTTCGAGCAACACTTCTTCCGCTTTACCAAAGAGGCTTGCCTTTTCTTAGCTTTTCCCTTAGTCTGAGCGATTCCGTGTTTCCTCCTCACCGTCGTCATGCCCGAGTCTTGCGAAAGCCTGTCCTGCTCCTTCCTTATCCTGCACTTTAGCCCCTATGGCATGGTTCGTCTCATCAGGTGGTCCGCAGTCGTTCTGCCATCTAGCGTATTCCACTTGTCAGCGTTTGTGCCCTGATTTTGCTGAATTTCGGCCGCAGAGGTTCCTAGGCGTTTTGCCCCCCGTTCTTCATTTTTTTCCCGACTTTTCGTTGGTCCGACGAACGCTGATTTCCCCTTCTTGAGTGACATTGCTGTCCCTCAAGCTCACCCTACGAAGTTTTTTTTTGACCAGGGGCCTACCCGCTTTCCCTGGCCCCTCCCCAGCGACCCAGTCCCCTCGAGTTTTTTAATTCTTAAGATTGCTGAAGCCCTTGCAATCAGCAGTGGGTCACATTTTTGCTTTCCTTTGTCCCCCCCTACTGACATGAATTGGTTGTTTTGATGCTTCTGTCTCAGCCTGTGTTATTTTCCCTCCGAAAAATCCCCTGTTCTTTTTCTTTTTTTCGAACCTCCTATTCCGGCTTCGACGCGCACCCGGCCTGTAGTCTTTAAAGGCTTACGTCTCGATAAGCATCCCCCAATGGTTTTTAGTTGTTCTTTGTTTAAAACTACTTGCTTCCTTTCGGGGCTTAACTCACTTGTAATTTTTTTTGCCTCTCGACCATAACTGGAAAGTAAGTATCCCCCCCCCCAGGAAGTGAGTGTCCAGCCTCCAAATTGAAAATAGAATATCGCCTTTTTTCTTTCAGGCCCGGTTTTGGCCCGTTCTACTCGATAAATTTGAAGCTTGTGTCTCCTATTCCCCCCACGTACTCGACGACGCATGCGTCCATGAAATCTTCCTACTCTTCATCGTTCTCGTTTTTCCTGCGGAACGATTCCAAGCACGGCGCTTAACTTGCCCACATCACAGTGTTGATTGATCCTCTCCAATTGCGCCCTGCCCCCCATCCGAGTGCGAAATCTTCCCCGAGGCGTCACTCTTCCATCCCCGCTTTTTTAGCTTTCGCTGCGAAGCTTGTTGTATTTTCTTAGTTAAGTTTTTAATCTTTCTTTTTCCAACAGATACTTTGACGATCGTTTTGAAATCTCAGTTTGCGTCTTTTTTTAACCCGGGGGAGTCGTTTTTGCGATCTCGACCGGAGAAAATCCCGGCTCCCCCTGGTATTTTCGCCCGTTGACCTTACTTTGATGCTACGTCCGCGTCTTCATGGAATTTCAAAGTTGCGCCCTTAACTCTTGATCGACTATCACTTACTCCCCTCACGTTTTTTTCTCCTTTTGGACTCTCCTTTCTTGGGGTTGGGAACAGTTAACTGCCCACTAGCTCAGTTCGCCCCCGCCTCCCAATTGTCCTGCCATTATTTCCCGTAGTATGAACCGTCCCGGTTTTTGTCTTCGCCCCCACCCTCTTGGCTCTAGACAGGCAGGTTGAATTTTTTTCAGTGTCACATTCCCGTCTTCCCTCCTCTTTCCTGCCCTTTTCGGAGCTGTCGGCGGGTTTTCTAACCGCAAGGTTTCATGGTGCCGCATTCTCGTTCAAAGAATTCCGTTTTCGAGCATCTCTCCGCTTTGATTCCCGCTGCTGACAGTAATTTGGATTAACGATCACACCTCCACAGACGATATTTGTTACCTAGTAGAAATGACTGTGATAGCCACCTTGGACCATCATTGTCCTTGCACTCGTGTCTAGGGCCCCTACTGTGATTTTTACCAGCCCCCGTTTATCTTTTTTTTTCCGGCCGGAATCTCGCCCGACGATTTTTAAATTTTCACGTCCGGTTTCTTGGATTGGCCGTCCTTCCTCCAGCCAACTTTGCGGACTCCCACGCTCATTAATGGGCTCCCGGCTTTTCAAACCCCCTCGGGGTCAAGGGAGGGGGAGATGGAATTAAATTAGCCGATCAGCTTCCACGCCGGAACAAACCAATGGGTCACATGTGGAGGTTGCCAGTTTAAAAGGGGTCCCCCCCCCCCCGTTGAGTCTTGATTACCCCCCCCAATACCCCCGAGTAAACCCGGAAAAGAACTACACCCAGAGAATCTTTTCCTTCCCGGGTTTAACAGGCGACCCCCCCCCTCATAGAAGTCCCTAGGACCAACGGGGCCCGTATGTAGATAAGTCTGACTCTTGATTTTAGAAGATTACGGGCCATTCACGGGCTCCTTTTTTTTGTTTTAATGTTCATAGTTCTGATCTATGGATCGGCCCTCCCAAGCGGCCCCCTCATCTCCACTCGCCCCGTCTGATCGTTTGCCCTCACCACCCACCCTCTAACGACGCTTCCAAGCGGAATTCTTTTTTTTATGATCTCGTTTTGAGTTGCACAGAGCCTGCCGCAACTGGGTTTATGGGCTTCGTTCGAGTTGCAGGGAAGTTTAGCTTGCGCCAGTTAACTACTGCCTCGGTCTGTACTTGCCCCCCTTGACTTTGATTGTTGATAGTCTGCTCCATGATTTTTACTTTTTTCCTTCCTCGACAGCGTCCGTTTAGCCTTTAGTTCACCAGCATTCGTACGCTTACTCGGCCCCTGCCCCCCATGACCAGGTCGGCATCGGCATTTGCCGGAATTCGAGTCTGCCCTCTCTTCTGCTCTCCCTGAATTTATGAACATCCCTCTTCTTACAGCCCCCCCCCCGGTGCACCTTCGGCACTTTTACCCAGCCGCTGAGCGCCGCTTGTTATAATCCCCCTTCTGAGAGCACCCCCTAGTCCCTTCCCTCACCTTTTCTCGGCAACAGCAACACGAATCCGCCAAACATGTCTTTGGCTGCAAAGCCGCGTATTGGCCCTCAATGCTCAGGTCCGCGTCGTGTGGCGCGTCCGCCCCCCCCCTGCAGTCTTGCTTTCTTCTAAGTTTGGGCTCTTGTAGCCCCCATTTAGGGTTCTTCCTGGGGATTGTTTGCTTGATTTCTTTTTTCTTTCCCCACCGTTCTTTTCCCTTTGCCGTGATTGAAGGTGGTTCTGTTATTGCCGCCTTTTCGCACTATCCTACTCCCCCCTTTTTTTGTGCGGGTAGATGGTAAATTCGGTCAGACCGACCCACCGGCCTGCCAGTCAGCTTGTTCCTTTACGTCTCAGCATTCCTCGCCAGGCCCCCTGGGGCGCAACGAACCTTTTCCCTTTGCAGCTCTTGGGCAACCTTCTCACCCCCCCCAGCTCGGGTCCTAGGCGTACCCCACAATTCAGTTTCCTTCTTTCTTTAGCTTTGTCCAGGATGGTTATGGATTCAGATGCGGTGAGTTGCTTTTGGTTCTACTCCACTTTAGACGCGGCGGGATTGGCCTTTCCGGCCATGTTTTCTTTGGCTTAGTCTTGTTCCAACTTTTCCGAGTTCCTGATTTGGTCAACTCCGTCCTCTCAGTCCTACCAATTGCAGTACATGCGCTTCTGCCGACGCGTCAACAATAATTTGACCTCTGCCGTTGCAGTCGATTTGGCGGCGCCTAGCTTGGTGCGACTGGATAACTCTACCCCTTTCTGGTCCTCATGTCCAATTTTCCTTTACGCTTATTCCGAACCGGCGTTTTTCCTACCTGGCAGTGCCCCTCCCCTTATTGCTTTTCTTAGTCCGGGGGACCAGTACCTTCCGAACCTCCCACAGTTTTGAGTTTTGATTTTCAACTCCCATTGATTTCCGCTTGAACGGTAATCGCTGCCAGCGTCTTATTTCAGAGCCGACCTTGTTTTTGTACACGTCCCTTGTGTATCGGATCTGGCCGCTGAATTAAGCATCAGTCGGCCTTCTATAATCCGTAGTCCGATCAAATGTCAATCTTTTATGTCATCCGGCCTCCCGGCCTCTGTGACCCGCTCCGTGGCTTATCTGTTCGGCTTGTGCCTGTTTTTATATCCACGGATTCCCGTTCTCCCCACTCCACCTTGTGTTTGCGCGCACTGCTTCTTCTTTCCCAGTTTGCCCGTTTTTACCCCATCAACTTGAAACCTTTTATTGGGCTTTTTCCGGGGATTCTCCGGTTTCCGTCTTCTTTTTGCGCCCCTGTTCCAATCTTGCCCCTCGTCCTTTTTCAACCCATCGGGTTTGTTCGCCGGATTCACGATCTGACTGCGAAAAAGACATTCTTAAGCTCCCTTCTTTTCCTTCCCCACCCATTAAAGTCCTGGGAACCCGCCTGAGTGGCAGGCGTGACGCCTGCTATCTCCGTCTTCTCCCTAGACCTACCGTGCCCAATGTCTTGCGAGTTCTTTTCAGTTCCTTGCAGTGATTTTTTTCTACAAGTCACGCCGCCCTGCGGCGCTCGCCGGGAGATTTTTTGCCCGTCTACACTCCCGGTGAATGTGATTTTTTGAGACCCCTCTATGACTTTAGGCCTCTTTGTGGTTTTTTTTCTTCCAAGTCTGGTGGATCGACTTCAGCCTTCCTTTTGTGCTTTCTTGCCTGATGTCTTTGCCCAATGATGTGACGTTCAACCAAGTCGTTTACCCCGGCTGAGTTCTTCCGTACTTTTGCGTTCTTTCCTTCTTCTCAGGATGCGCGCTGGCCGCCCCTTCTCGGCCCTTTTTTCCGTCCGAAACCCGGTGGCACCCGCCGCCCGTTTCCTGTCCGGCTCCCTAGACCTCGCTGCCCCTTCAACTCCAGTCCCCTCTCTTTTCTTTCAAGCGAGCCGGCCTCGGTCCTTAATTTTTTCCCCTTACTTTTTAACTTTACGCCCACCATGCTCCCAAATTGGATGTTCCTTGAATTGATTTCTTTTACTGATTAACGCACCTCACCTTTTCTTCAGCCGCAGGCTTGTCGCCGCAGGTTACTTCGTTCTCACAACTGATTTTTTCTCCGAACGATCTCTTTCTCCTTATGGGCGGGGAACCGACGCGCAAGACTCCTCCTTTCGCTCCCCCCTCTCCTTCTCTCTTCTCCCATCTCCTACTCCACCCCCTGCTACCCCACTCCTCTCCCCATCCCCCTCGGCTTTCTCGGTCTGTAGGTCTTCTTCAAGTCGTTTGCCTCCTTCCGGTTTCACAATCTGTGCGGGTTTTGAAAATTGTCCCCAAACCGATTTCCTGCCCCCCCCAATTCGTTTATGCTCAATTTGACGGCTCCCAACATTTTAGGTCAAGTTGGTACCTTTCTCCATGGATTTTACCACCTATTCCCCCAGTTTTTTGTCGTCTTCAGCAGCGAACTTGTTCTGCCACACAGTAACTGCTTTTATTGCGACTTGAACCTTCGTTACGTGGAAGTTAGTCTTCCATTGCCCACTTTTCGAACCCCAAAGATGTGATTTTTTTTTATGGAACTCAGATACCTCTTTACATAACCTTAATCATGTTTTTTTCCTGACAGTGAACCCCCACTCCATGTGTTTTCCGGTACGGCTTTTTGTATCATTTCTTGCTTCCTTCGTTCTCCATGCCACCCATTGCATTGTGAGCGGCACTGCTTCCCGTTGACGTTCCTCCTCTTGTTTTTTTTCTTTCTGAACTGTTGCCGACCTGCTACCAATTGAAGAATTCTTCCATTTTCCTGAACCCTTTGCTTAATCCCACGTCTCGGCATACCAAGTTTCTGACTACCACCCGTTTCAAAATGTGATTAAGGTTTACTAGCCCCCATCTCACCAATGAAGCGTGGGGCCTTCTTGAGTCCTTTTTGCTCTCTCCCCATCCTCAGATGGAATGGGATAGTAGCGCGCTGCCGCTTCCCCCTTGACTGATAGTTCGTTCCTCCAAGCTCCTATGGCCGCCTGTCTTTCACAGCCTGCCACCCCAGGAACTTGTTCGACAACCCCCCTACTTTTTGAAAATCTGTTCCTCCCCGTATGTCGATTTCTCTGCTTCGTTGGCTCGATCCCTTCTACGTTATCGTGCGTTACTGTTTTATTCCCTCGTACTTCATCCTACGAGCATGTTGTGACTCCGATTGAGTCCGTAACGAACTCGGGCGCCCACCCAGCTTACCCGAACCTCTCCGACTTCCCTCTATCTGAATTTTGCATTAGCGCACTGGTCATTCCGTTGTTTTAGCTTTGCCGCGTTTTTTTCTGCCTCTCTTCCCAGGCTCAATGCTTTCCAGCGTCCCTTTTTCTCTCAGTCGTCTTCCGCTTCGTTTCCATTAATACGAGGAATGATCTCCCCCTATCCCATTACGCTCTTGAAGTGGTCGGTTCCATGTGGCTGTCGCTTCTGTCCCCCCGGGCGACTGCGCGTGTGCTGGGGCTTGCCTTGTTTCTTTCCTTCGTTCCAGTTTTTCTTTTGACGGTTGGTTTTGGAGGGTGGGGTTGTTCTAAATTTTCTTTTCTTTCTCTCTTTTCCCTCGAAGTTTGTTTTAGATTTAGAACCGCGCCCAACCTCCGGGATTTTCTCCTTTTTTCGTTTTATTTCGTAAACGTCTCCTTTTTCCGCCCCGTTGCGCTTGTCCCTCCGGTCCCCTACTTTACCCGGCGCCCGCCACCTTTCCAGCCCCTCACTCCTCCTTAACCTTCATTTTTTTAAGCGCGGTAAGGATCATACGTTTTTTGAGATCCCTCTTTGACCTGAGTATTTTCTCTTCCTGTCCCTTCGTGCGAACGCGGCCGCGCTTCCGGATGCAGAATCCCTCGTTTTTTTTTTTTTGGCCTTCTTAATGCGCATGAGCCTTCACCAAGATATAAAATTTACCCCTCGCCCTCGAGAGCAAACCCCGCTTTCTTTCCCCTGGTTTTTGCCCAGCTCTCGATCCATCGACCAACTTCCGGTTCTCGCTTTGGCAACTTTTTTTTTTTCCTATCGCATCGGCTTCTCACCTCCTGAGTTGTTTATCGAGACGCGTTTCCTGCCACCTGTCCGCGTCGCCCGTCGGTTCTTCTTGCCGGCAACATCAAATATCTATTGTAGAGACCGGTGATCGCTTTTTTCTGTCTTGTCCCACCCTTGCCTGTTGTCCTAGAGTTCCCCCCCTAGATCGGCTTTATTCCGCTCTTTCGGCTCGGGACCTCTCCTCCGCTTCTGTTGTTACTTCCCCCGATCGAACGCCTTCGCCTACGTCCCATTCCTTGCACTTTTCTCCCCTCTGGTAGTTCTTTTCCTTCGGAGATCTTTTTTTTTTTTTGCATAGCTATGTAGTATCCTCGCCCCATTGTATCTCGTCCTGTTTCATCTGCGTATCGTAAGATTTTTCTGGCGTTGTTGCCTGCAGGTACTCCCCCTGATTTTCTTGGGTCTCGACGGACTTTTGGACCTTTCTTTTTAAAGGTGAGGTTTACTACCTTTCTCTACCACTGGGCTTTGCATTTGGTGAGGTTTCCCCACCTTCAGGCATCCTCCCCCCGTTCGCCTGTGATCTTTCCTTACTTCAAGCATTTTGATTTATTGTTCGTGACTGTCATTGAGGGTTTTTTTCCCCCCCCTCAAAAGTGCAGAGTTATTTGACTCCCCTAAAGTTTTTTGTTGACCCTTTTCAGATTTTTTTCCGTCTACCGCCACCGTCTTACATGCGCATTTGTCCCCTCCGCCTGACCCTGAATTTGCTCTTTTTGTTTGTTTATTCGAGTTTCTTCTTTTTTGTTGACCCCCCCACTGATTGCTTGAATGCCTTCAGCAACCCCTTTTTTCACTTTTTTCCATCTCTCCCAAGGGATCAATAGACCAGTCAGTTCCTCTAACTCTTGTAGCCTCCCGCGGACCATAGAATCCCTCGA
>Ga0179593_1343891_pt1 | contig 10520 bp, 15 predicted proteins | sample CZODoug2_1_08_16_FD_185931 | JGI IMG/M metagenome (GOLD analysis project Ga0179593, IMG submission 185931) | Vadose zone soil fungal communities from Angelo Coast Range Reserve, California, USA - CZODoug2_1_08_16fungal (PacBio error correction) | ecosystem: Environmental > Terrestrial > Soil >... | reverse complement strand
CTCCGAGTTTGGTTTTTCCCCCTTTTTTTTCTTCCATCAGTTGTCCCCTCTGTTTTTAAGTGATAAAGAGCTTTCTCCCAAATTCTTCTTGGATCGACAGAGTGTATGAATGTCGGTCCCTTTCATGCCGAGAACTTTGTATCCCGTTAAAGCCCCCTCCTCCCTCTCCTTTCAGCCCTGTTTTTGGCCATCTTCCCCAAATCCAGTTCCTCTTTCGACAAGCCTTTCGAATGCCATACCTTATTGAGCGGCATTCTTCCCACGCAGCGGTTTTTTATTCTTAACTCGTCTTTGTCTTTTTTCCGCCTGGGATTGCACAGGACTGGGACTTCGCATATTTTTTCCCCTTCTTCTAGCGTTTATTCTTAAAAAAATTCCATCCCCTTTCTTCTGTCTTACGTAATCTGATTGCACCCCATTCACTTCTCTTCTCCTTTAGTTTCCACTTTACTTCCAAACTCGCCCAATTAGTTCGGGTCTCCCGTATTTGATTCAAGGCGAAAGTAGTTAGGCTCTTTCACCGTTCCGTTTTTCGCTACATCCCTATTTACACTTTTTCTTTTGCCTCCGACATCCCCCCTTCCCCCTCTCTTAACCTCCTAAGATCCCCCCACACGTTTCCTCAAATGTACCCTCAGTCTTTCCATGTTTTCCAGTTTATACACGCCGTGCCAAAGGTTTATTATGACTTGACGCACGAAGTGATTGTCTATAAATTTTTTCAGGGCCCCCCGTTTTTCTCCTGGTTTTTTTCTTTCTTTCCGCTCTTTCTTTCGCTTTCCGAACACGTCTGTTAGAAGTAGGGCTTTTCCAACAACGCTAGAGTTTAAATTTTTAGGATTTTGACCCAACGGGCGATTGCTGCCTTTTTCCAACCCCCATTTGGCTTTACGTGCCCTTTTTTCTTCCCCCTCCCCTGTTTGCATCTTTCTTGCGGGCCTACCCCCTATTCAGGGTTCTGCGCCTTTCTTTTCGGATACTTTCTTCTATATGGCCAGCAACATTCTCCTAAGTTTAAGAATTTCGTGGTGTTGGCGTTTGAGTATCTTTTCTCTACTTTCCCCGGCTAGATGACGTGAATCTCTTCCCCCCCCTCCTATTGGTTGAGAGTATCATCATCGCGAAATTGCGCAGTTAGACGCACTCGCACTCTCAACCCTTTTTTCTAAGTGTATCTCTTTCTTCCCTTCCCTCTCCCGATCTGCCCCTTTGAAACAAAGTCTTGCTTCGATTCATTGGTCGGTATTTTATTTCTCCCCTCAGCCCGCCAATGGGTTTTGGTCCTCTTTCCCCCCCCAATCGCCTGATGAAGTTTCCCCTCCCCCCTCTTGCTTTTTCCATAGCTTTTTTAAAGCCCCCCCTGTAAGTGACTTCTACGTGATTTTTTCTCCTCAGCACAATCACTTTTCCTCCCCATGGCCCCACCGGTCATCCCTTTTCTTCTTCTTTTTTCCCCTCATTTCTAACGCAAAGCCATCTTGATCAATTCTTAAACTGCAATTTGAAAGTCCTGTCTTTGTCTTGGCGACGTTGGGTTTTAGTAGAGATTTTTTCCCTGACAACTAAGTTTCCGGGATTTTCGATCCAACCCCCGCTGACCAGAGTTTAAAATAGCTCTCTACCTTGGGACTGACACCTTCAAGCGCTCCCCCCCATCACATTTTTCCCATACTGGGATTTTATCCCAAGAAATTGCACCCCTCTCCTGATGGGTTGTACGATGAAAAAGTTGGTCAACAGTAGACTTGAGTTTTCCCTTTTACAGCCTACGTACGCCTCTTTTTACCGTTGCGGGATTTTGAGATTATCCGCTCGATGCCGAATTTTTAACCCCATCCTTTCCCCCTTTCGCCGCCCCCCGTCCGGATTACACAGAGGAGGACGCTCCCCAGATTTTCTTTAGAGATTGCTCCCGACCCCTCTTTTCTTTTCTCGCTGTTCCTCCGGTATGGGGAGAGAACAGATCTTTCATGTACATGTTGCTATCAGGTATGGCTTTCCCCGAATATGAGTCTGTAACCTTCTCGTCTTTTTCCACGTTTGCCAAAGAGTTTCTCGGCATGCTTGCCACCCCCCCTTCCTCTCTCTGTTTTTCGTCAGTTTTTCGTCGTGTATAGTTATACCCACGCGTTTACACAGTTTGTTAACTTTTCCTCCCTATTCACACCTAGTTAGTTCACCTGAATATGACCTTTTGAAAACATAGATCGTTAGTCCCCCTTGAGCGGGGAGTCCCTTCACACTTGCTAACCCCACCAGAAAGGTGGAAAGGATCCTACTCTTTTCCTTTTAAAGAGACCTGTCCTTTCAGCAGATCACGCTATTCCCCTTTCACTTAGGAGATTTCGCGAGTTCCGCCTTTCCACTCTGTTACTTCCTCTCGCACCTGACGTGCCATACATACGATATGTGTTTAGTTTGCCTTCCCCTCTTTTTTGGCGCTTTGACGCAATCACCCTCCGCTGGGAGGAATTATCAACCCTGAAGTTGAGAAATTACCCCTTGCCGATCTAATCCACAGTCCCATGACTCGGCAGTTTTTTTTTTCCCCCCCCCCCTTTCCCCCCCCTTTTTCCCAAAGATTTTCTCTTTGTTCTGATATAACCCCTTCCATTTAGCCTTCGGAGCCTTCTTTGACCCACATCCCTGAGATAAGGGAGGGGGCATCCAAAACATATTGGGGGAATCTTGTTGTTGAATTAGGGTGTTCCCCTTCTTTTACCCACCTATGCCCCCCCCCCCACCCCCCCCCCCCCCCCCCCCCCCCCCCCCCCCGAACCCCCCCCCATTCCGCCCCCCCATGGAAGTTTTGATTTCCTCTCTTCCCCTTTCCGATCTTTTCTTCAATTGTTTTTCTCCAGCTGGGTTTCTATTCTCGGAGGACTAGAGCATATAGGTCTTTTAAGGGCGTTCGCTTTTTTTCTCTTATTTTCATGTCTCGCCGTTTCACGGCTCTTTTACTCTCCGCCCCACCGATTGAGCCTTTTGCGTGATGATCCTGATTTATGTCATTGTGGCCCTTCAAACATCTCCGAGCCTTTTTTTTGGAATTCGTAACTAAGGTGCGTATTTCGGTGTTTATTCCTCACATGGTGTTTGGCTTCAGTGCATTTCTTCCTTGTTGAAACCATGTCCGGAGTGTGGGGAAACCGCAGGGCCTTCTTGGATAGACGCCCACGTCCCAACGGCGGGGGCCCCCCCTTGGGAACTTCCAGTTTACAGGTGTGATCTCGTATTCCATCTTTCCGAGCTATTTATTCATTTTCGATTCTTCCCCGCAAAAGCGTAGCGCCGGAGTTCCCCTCATCGAAGTTTTTTGCTTTCCTTAGGATTCCAGTGTTTTCCCATCATCTCTTAATTTCTGCGTTTGCGCCAATGTGAGCTTTCCCCCCATCTTTTTCATTCCTTCTTTGTTGTTGTGAGATTGTTTCCATTGGAATCATTTGAGCTTCAACTATTCTTCCATGACAATTTGTTAAAACTCCTTCCTTCCGTTCTTTTCCCCACAGCCCTTTTGCTATGACCCATATCGTTCGCTTCCGTTTTCGCAACTCTCCGAGAAGACCCCCTGCGGGGACTTCTGGGACTATACCTCATTTCATAGCACATTACAATGGGGCGGTTGTTCCCCCTTTCGAGTCGTTATAAACGTCATATTCCACCCCCTGCGCGACCATTGTCCTTTTGAGTCCCCCCCCCAGAAACATTTTTAATAAAACGACCCCGGACGCCCCTTGATTCTCCCCCTCCTTTCCCCCCGCCATTATTTTTGCCACTTTGGCAAATCCGGAGAGTAAGACAACCCGATTGCTATATTAGCTCCCTGCTTCCATCCTTTGGACATTCTCCAGTCCCAAGACGCCTGGCCGGAGATTCTCTCCCCCCAAGGTCCCCGAGATCGGCAGTTTGCTTACCCTCGTCCCCTATATATTCCGTTTTTTGCCCTTCTGCCTGCAAAATTCTTAAAGCCCCTCTGTAGCTCCCTTCGATTCTGTGTTGGCGCGTTTCCCTTTTCCCCCTTTTTTTCCCACCCAGGGAGTCCACCAAGCGTTTTTAGTCTCGCACCCGGCCTACTCTTAGGTTTAAGCCTTCTCCCGACCCTGTTTTTTCCAGGGAATTGGTTTCGAATCCCCCACCAAGTCTTCCCTTTACTACTTTTTTTTTTTTTTCTCCTTCCCCTGTTGCACCCCACCATGAAGCCGCGCTCGTGAATCCTTTCGTCATGAGCTTTCTCTGAAGCCTTTTTTGAGGAATTTCTCCAAGAATCGTTGAATGTTTAGAATTTCGTCCTCCCTTCTCGTCCCAAATTTCCTTCCCCCCTCGTCCTCGAATCACCCCAAATATTATGCCAGGTTAGTGCTCTGGTTAAGGTTGTTCCCCACCCCATGTTTCACTTCATTTTTACTCTGAAGAATATCCGAAGTGCATAATGGCCGGACCTCATCAGACAGAAAGGGGCTTTCTCCAAGGATTTCCTTTCCCCTCCCTTTTTTTATCTCTTTTTAAGTCTGCCCTTTCGGCTCACTTTTTCCCCCTACTGCTGTAGCTTTTCACAGGCGAGCCATCAAAGGTTGATATCGTATGGGTGAGGTGTGTGACACCCAATCGTGTTTTCCCCCTTGGTTCCTTCACCTTAGTCCCCCCCGGATTATTGAATCTGCATAGAGAGTCCTGAAGGTCTTGTCAGCATTGACGAGAATTCTTTGCTAGTGGAAGACTTCCCCTCCTTCTCCTTGCCCATTTTTCCATCATTTCCCCCTCCAGTTCGTTTTTATTCGAAAATTAGAATTCCTCCTTCTCTCAGGCTCCCCTTTCTAGACCGGCGCGGAGCCACCTTAACTTCGTCTTCCTGGTTACGCACTTTTCTTTCTCCTTTTTTGGGCCTTTTCTCATATATTTCTTTCTTCGAGCGCTTCCCCGACACCAAAAAGACTCTTTTAGTCTTTTTAGCATTGATGACCTTGCTTCGGCGCTACATTGTTTTTTTTTCCTTTTTTTTCTTTTTTCACCTCCGTATAACTCCCCTCCTTGGGTCCTTGTCAGACCTGTCGTATAGATTCGCAACGTCTCTCTTTTTTGGGACTGGATCTACCAGGTGTCGTCTCCCAACTAGCTATTGGAAGTGTCTCTTTTTGTCTCTCCTCCCCTTTCTTTTCCCCCGCTTCCCCTACTTTAATTCGCCCCCCCCCTTCTCCCCCAGAATTCCCCACTCCTCTTTCAAAGTGAAAGGAGAAAGGTTCTTGGAATAAACCCCACTTGCTTTTATGCTTCAGAACGACACCTTGACTTATTTTAAAAGTCCCTCCCCTTTCTTCTTCTCATGGTTGGGGAGCATCTGCCTTTCTTTGCTGCACTCTAGAACAATTCTCTTCTCCTTCCCTTTCCAACTGGTTTTCAATCGCTAGAGCAATGTGTTTGCGGCCACTGACACGGGCGATTGCTTCTTTTTTGTAACCCAATTTGGTTTGTTTAGTGAGTCCCCCTTTCCTTCTCTACCGCCCTTGAGCTGGCCTTCATGAAACAGTCGCCCCTTTTGATTCTAAGTTTTGAGCTCCTTTTTATGGCGGATCTGGAAGCCCCGAGTTTGGCCAGTCACCATTTTTTTCCTCCCTGTTTCAGCTAGTGCTTTTGAGATTTTTTTTTAGTTTTTTCCTACTGTCCCTCCCTTTTTCGTTTTCTCTTTCTTTCCTCTTCCCTCTCTCCATCCCTTGAGAGATTTCCCCCGTCCTTCTCGCCCCCCCTGGACCTTCGTGGTTCCCCCCCCCCCCTCTCCCCTCTCCGCTAAAACACTCCTCTTTTTCCAAGTTTTACTGTGTTGATGGCAAATTCGACGGCAGATCCGCCCAACGGCCCGCCTGAGAAAAAAGGTCGTCCTGTTCTCTTCCCCTCACCCGCTCCATTTCTTGTAGTTCTTCGTTTCCCCTACACCTCCCTTGCCCCCCCATGTTGGTTCCTATTCCCCAAGGCATAAGGCCCTTTTCAGGTAATCACCCCCGCTAACTTCTTTAATAGCGATTTGGAACCTGCCGTGTATACGGACGATTTCTCTCCCCGTCCCCCCCTTTCCCCTTTCCCCTGGCCATCACCTTCCCCCGTTTTTTTTTTTCTCAGCAGCCTTCGCGTCAAAGTCTTACTGCCTCTTGATTCAAAGCGGCGTTTCCACTTGCCCTTTTTGGAAAGACTGAGGGGTACGTTATGATTTGGGGTTTTGCGGCACTGTCTTTTTCTCCCCTGCGAGATGGTTCCCTCTTGTATTCCGATTCCCCCCCCCCCCAAAACTCTAATGAGTTTCCATAGCTATCCTTTCGTTCTCACTGGGAATTCAATTCCGTCCCAAATATTCTTGCTGGCTTCCCCGGTTGATTCCTTTCCCCCCCTCCCCTCTCGCGGATTTGTTCGACGTTTTGTCCACAGGGCACACAAGTGATGGAGCTCGTGACTTTCCGAAAGCATCTTACGTGAAGAAGTCCTACAAGTGGCGATTTTTTCGTTCCTCGTCTAAGCCTTTCCCCCTCCTGCCCCGTGATCTCACTCCCCTGGGTCATCCGAAACACCCTCGTTTCGTTAAGCGCCTTGCTCCCTACTAAGTCTTGGCGTTGGAGCGCAAGTTTTGTTTTCGACCCGAGAGAACTGCTTTGATTAACTGGTTTGGCCGTCTCCCCTCCCTTTCCCCTTTTGCCCACCTTTTTTTCCCCCTCTTTTTTTTCGTTTCACGTCGCACCCCCCAAGAAACATTTCGGCAGGCTGACTTCAGACTCTCTATGTCGATCCCCGGTTGAGAATTCCTATCCTTCCCCCTCTTTGCCCCCTTTATTTCTGCCACATTAGTCCTCACAACGACCCCTCTTTCGGTTTAAACTTGAGCTTCCTTTCCAAACATCTCCTCGGAGGCAAATACTGCGGCGGGGTCTTCCTCTTCCCCCCCCCCTCCCCCCCCTCTTTTGAGGCCCGATCTCGTTCATTCTTTTTGCCCTCTTCCCCTTCCCTCCATTCCTGCCCATTGCACTTCTTGAGTCTCTTACCAACCGACGTGTCCTTGTTTTGACTCCTACCTTTCTTCTCGGCCAGTAACTATTAGTTTCCCCTCTTTCCTCTTAGTTTCCCTCTCCTGGCTCTCTCTTTCCCCCATTATCCCACCCCCCTTTCCCGGATCTTGGGAGCTCATTATCAAACAATAGCGATTCCCTCCCGCTTCAGATCTCAGGGAATCACGTACCTGCTCGGCCTCAGCCTTTCCACAATTACACCACTGTAGCTTCTTACCCCCCCCCTAGTTTTCTTTCCGTACGCTTTTTTATTTTGCTCTTTCTCCCCCCCCATTCATGGGTGGGAGCCTGTGGCAAATTGCCCCCCAGCGTCCTGGGTCCGGGTGGTCGTCTCTAACCCCCTTCTTGTTTTTTCCTTTTTTGGTAATTTTTTCCCCGGTTTTTTTGGGGTGTGGGTTTGCCCCCTTTTTTCTTTAACTTTTACAAAGATCGCCGTTCTTCGACAAGTGTCATTTTTTCTCTCTGGGTCCGGGTCAGAGGTTGCTCCGAGCTCCCTCCATTGAGTAAATGAACTCTTTCCCTCCGATTTCCTTTGTTCTTTGGTATCTCTTAGTCCTTTTCAGGGTCTTTTTCCTCGGGTGAGGTTCCCGTTCCTGAACTTTCTTCGCGCTCAGCTCAGGCGCTGTGTGGAGTCCGATGCGCTTTATGTCCACATGTTGTCCCTCCCAACTCGACTCTCCCTTTTTTCCCATTCTTTTCTTGCATTCGATTTAGAGGAGGGTGTATCAATGGTGGTTGTGGCCAGGCATGCCTTCTTTGTGTCGTAACCATCGGTTCGTTTAGCCCATATTGGAATAGGGAAGAAGACCGAAACTGGGAACCATGCCTTTTCTTTTTTTGTCTTCCCGACGTACCTTGACATGCAACGTGTGATGGAGGAGTTGACTATCTTCCGACGATGTTTGCGCCGGATTCCCCCCTTCACTCTCGAGAGTTCACTCGCCCTACCTCCCTTGTTTTTGTACTCAGTTAAGTAGTCCCGTAGGTTTTACATTGTGACCGTGAGGTCGGATGGTTGAGGTTGTACTGATTCTCTTTTTAATTCCCCCTCTCCTTTCTCCTCCTCTTTGTTGTTTCTCTTCTTGTTGGACCATTGGATCATAACGTTATTCACCCCACCCAAATTAAGCAGCCTCTGGACAACAATCCCTCCCTTCCGTCTCAGCCCCCCTCCCCTTTTCTTTTTTTCCCTTCGCTTTCCCTTTTTTTCCTCCTAGCCTTAATGCTGCGTCTCATCTGGCCCTACAGCTAATCCAAACTTTTTTCCTTTCTTTGAATTGCATGCCTTTGGCCGGCGCGTCGTACTTAATGCCTCTATCCCTCCTCCCTCCTCCATGTTCGACCCCGAACACTTCGATCCCCTTGGCGCCAGAAAACCATGCCTAAACCCACGACCCCCTGTCTCTTACGTTCCCAACCCTCTTCTTCTTTTCCCCTTACAGGTTGTCCCCCTACCCTCCGGTCTACGGAAGACCCCACTCCAGCGTTCGTATACTGCAAGACCTTTTCTTCGTAGCCTGGACTGTAGTCCCCAAGCCTCGAAAGACGCCTGAAAAGGCTCTGTCACCAAGTCCAGACGCCTCTTCCCCCTCTTTTACATTAACCTCGATTCTTTCCCTCCTGCTCGGATCTCCCTCCCCCATTCCTAGTCAATTCCTTCCATCTGTTAATCCTTCGATCTTTTTCCAGAGAAGAGGGAGACTTGCCCCCACCTCCCCAATTTTTCACCCCCTCCTTTTTTTTCCACCCCCCTTTTTTTATCTCCTCCCCCCACGTCACGGCCTTTATGGCCAGCTTTCCGACTGGTAGAAAATTTGGAAGGTGGTTTAGATCAGACACCCCGTCTCTCCCTCCCTTTGTTGGTCGTCCTTCATTCAATGTTTTGTAGTGTCCCCCACAACCCCCTTCCGCGGCCGGTACGTGTTGACAGTTAGCGCGTCAAGAGACGATTTCTCTTCTCTATTGTTGAGAATTCTCCCAATCCGGGAAGGGTTTATAATTTTCGGCCCATCGGCCTCCCCCCTCCATTTTTACACACTCGGACTCCCGGCCATAATACCCCCAAATATGTCCAGGCAGTCCTTAGTTTCCCCTTTTTTCCACGGCTTCAGTCAACACCATCGTATCTCACGGGTATTGTTTCCATATCAGACGTATCCTCAGATTTTTGCAGACTGCAGAATTATTTCTCCTGCCCTTCCCTTGCGCTACCAGGCGACTTCCTTTCTTATCTTGACATCCTTTTCGAATCGTTTATTGTCAAGAGTATAGACCTCCCTTAAGTATTTGCCAGATTCGACGTACATTCCGAGTCAATTTGACTCATCTGTCTTTTTTTCTGCTCCTTTTTTCTTTTTAACACTATTTTTCCCTTTTTGGTAACTTTCTAAAGAACCTTTTTCTCCTCCCCCCCTATGCGGGGAAAATCCAGAGAATGTCTGGCTGTCCTTTTTCCCTCCTGAGAATTTTTCTTTTGGCCCTCTGTGTCGACGCTAGGTTCCGCAAGGGTGGACCTCATAAAACTTTCGTGAAATTCGCCTTTCTCCCTTTTCACTATCTGTTTCTTCTTTTCCCTGCTCTCCCCAACGCTTGGGCGTGATCCCCCTTCTTTTCCCCTTTCGTCGTTCTTCGGATGCCTGCCTCTTTGGGATGACAGACTGGGAAATTTAGATTCTCGTTTTCCCTTCTTCCGATAGTTAGCCAACCACTCCCCCCTTTCCTTTTTCCGTAAGATTTTTGTTTTCATAAAGTCCGCCTTCTCTCCTGATCCGTGTTTTTGTCAGCACCCCCCTAGGATAACTGTCCAATATCTGAAGCCCCATTCCTCGCCACCTATATGTCTGTTTGGGTGACTTCTTCTTCCCGTTTCGTTCTCCAAATTATCCCCTCTCTCCCTCTTTGTTAAAAGCTCTTTTTCCAGCGACATCCCGAAGTGACCTAGAGGCTCTTTTTTTGAGGAAAATCCCTGCTCGTCCCCCCAATCGCCATACACCTCCTCTGTCTTTTCCCTTTTTTTTTTTCCTTTTTTTGAATACCCAATGTTTCTTCTTTCCTTGCCGACCTTATATAACGCCTCCCCTTGTATGATCCTGGTGTGTTGGATATTTGAATATGATTGCTGACTTAAGAAAATTCGCGAGCAGCTTAACTGCTTTTCCACTTTCCTCCTTGCTTGCGTTTCTGCCCCCGTTCGCGGCCTTCTCCCCTTTTCCCGATTGCTCCTTGTCCCTTACCAAAACCCCCCCTTTTGCTGTCTTCCTTGTTAGGAACGTCGTGAGCTAACGACAATGAATATGTTTGGGCGGACTCTGAACCCATGTTTGATTCTAAGGCCTGCTGCCTTTTGGTCCTTTTTTCTCCTCATTGTCCCCCTCCCCCTCCCTCCTCCTCTCCCCTCGATTCTTTCGTTGAGTGTGGGTCGTTCAGACCGGTGTGCGTCGACCTAATTAAGCGGTAACCTCGGCTTTTTACTTT
>Ga0179593_1497216_pt1 | contig 10521 bp, 9 predicted proteins | sample CZODoug2_1_08_16_FD_185931 | JGI IMG/M metagenome (GOLD analysis project Ga0179593, IMG submission 185931) | Vadose zone soil fungal communities from Angelo Coast Range Reserve, California, USA - CZODoug2_1_08_16fungal (PacBio error correction) | ecosystem: Environmental > Terrestrial > Soil >... | reverse complement strand
AATTCTGATTGAGGATTTCAGTTGATTTTCGATATTTCTGAGCTGTTTTTTTTTGAACAGTGTTTTTTGTCCCCCCCCCATTTTTCTTAATCGCTGATATTACCCAACTGCTAGTCTTCCCTCCCATTATCGTCCCCCCCGACTGCACTCCATTCCTACCGGAAGACTTATTGCAGAGATGAATTGTATCCCCCCTTCCACTTTGACTGTACCCCAAGAACAGCAAACTGATGCCCTCCCCTTTTGTGACTCTCTCTTTACATCATTTACGCAGTTGTTTTTTTTTCTCTTTTACTCCCCAAAATTCGACCTCTTGCATCTATTTCAGCCTTTCTTTCCGTTGACGTTTTCCGCCTATCCGGTCCCCCCCCTCCTCACCACTCAATCGACAGATTCGGTGATTGGCCCCCCCTTTTTGATTCGTGAGCCCGAACTAACCAGTGCCCCTCCCTCCCAACCAAGCAAGCCCCACTCATTTGACCCTCATATTGGGAAATAACAAAAGCGATGGTGGACATCATTTTGACCCCCGTAAGGACTCCCTTTACTAAACGAGGCAGAGGAATTCCCTATTTACAGGCAATGTTTTGAAATGATTCCGTTTCAGAAACTTTCCCTCCGACCCCTTCTCGATCCTTGCCATTAAGCCGAGCTTCCTTTTCCCCTCCAGACATGCCAAAATCGACCCGTCTTTGAATTACAAAGCGCCCCGGTAGCTCCAGACTTTTTTTTTCTTGATACCCTGCCCCCCCCCAGCTTAACTCAGAACCCAATTTTTTTTCACTGCCGCCCTTCCATTGTGAAGCGTGCGCCCCCCCTTTTCTTCTTTCTTTTTTTTTTTTTTTTTTTTTTTTTTTTTTTTTTTTTTGTTTTTTATTTTTAGTTTTCCCCCCCCGTTGTTTCCCCCGCTACCCTCCCCACGTCCGACTGACCTCTAGTCCCCGTCGCGCCCAATTTCTCTGAATCACTCCGGACTTTCCACGCCCCCTTTTTTTTGCCCCCGTCTCTCCCCTTGCTTGCTTTGCCATATAGTTTTTTTTTCCCCACCTTCAAAGATTTTTCAAGAGATGCCCGTTTCCAGAACAACCATGTCCAAGTCCCGTCAGGTTCCGCCCCACTGCCCTACTCGACAACTTGACGGTTTTCCTTACTTTTTGCCACATCTTATTCTTTTCTTTTCCACTGCCCTGCCCATGGAACTTCCCTTCGTATTTTTTCCCCCCCCATCGTTTTTACTCGCAGCCCCTGCGTGAATTTGACAAGTATTACTTCCCCAGCTCCCTTCATACATTTCACCACTTTGGCACTTGCCTGGCAAGCTCTCTCCTTTGTTGCATTTATGAAATCCTCCCCCCCACCCTTTCTTCCCGTTAGTTTTTAACGTCCCGAATAGAATTGACTCCAGCGCCCCCTTTCTCTTTGAACGACCCCCACTCCCTTTTTAACCCCCCCCATCCGGCGGAAAAAGTTCGTACCCAAAAACCCCCCCCGGCCAAAAGTACGTTTTTTGATCTCACCCTGTTGCGGTCATTACGCCTCCTGAAGTCAAATTGTCCCGATACCCCCTCCTTTTGACCGCCCCCTAGCCTCTGCGAATTGCCCCTTCCTCCTTTTTTTTCTGACCCTAAGTCGGCCCCTCTCCCCCCGCTCCCAAAATATCTTCGAGTTCCACCCCCCTTTTTCAGCAAAATCGACCTTTAATTCCTCCCCCATGAAGCCGCCATGCCCTATCAAGTTGACACCTATCCCCATTCTAACTCTTGTCTTCCCGACCTACTCGCCCCGCTTGTATTCCCCTTGCCCCCGCCGGCCCGCCCCCAAAGGATTGAAAACTAGCAGCCCATCTTCTTCTCCTTTTGCCGGAATCCCGACGCATCGTGTCCGCCGTTTCTCCCTTAAGCTCCCCTCCACTGGAGTTTCTTCAGACGCCGTACGCCTTCCTATTTGAGCCATCATTCCCCGCTTCTTCTTTTTTTGAGTCCCTCCTCCTCCTTTTTTTTGTTACGTGACCCAGACGCCCCCTCTTCCCCAGGCCTTACCATAAAGTCCCCAGTTCCTTCTACGCGATTTTCCCCGAGAACCCATCCGCCATATTCCCTCAGGTTGAGATAATTAGGATGGGTAGTTTAGTAAGCGTCTAAGGAGATTAATGAGTTCAGGTCTTATTATGATATGCCCTGATGTTAAGGGGCATTCCAGCCGAAATCTCCTCCCGACCTGTCTCCAGGCGCGTTTCACCCCCGCTTTCGCGCTCAGACCCCCAAATCCTCCCTGCGGACCCCTTTTTTACCCAACGAGAGCTCCCGCGCAGCCGTCTTCTGATCTCCCTCATGATGAATTTCCCAGTCGCGCCTGATTTTTTGCTTCGTCCATAGAAGAGTCCATATTTTTAGATGTCAGCTCGGTCTTTACTCGAGTTTGCCCCCCCCCCCCCCCCCCCTTTGTGATTTGACGGCCCTGGGGTGAGCGATATTCCCCCTTGTGCACCCACGGATCCAAATCTCTTGGCCTACTTGCTTAGCCCTTCCGGGCCTTAATTTTTTAAGCCCTCCCTTTTTGACCCTGCCCCATTAATTACGATTTACCTCCAGCACAGAACTTTTTCATATTGTCATGTCTTTTTTTCCTGGTGAATTCCCTCTGATGTGGTGATGAGTTTAGGGTAGCAAGTTCCGGACGCCAGAAAAAACCTTGATATTTCCTTTCGTCAGACACTTTTCCTATCCCCTCCCCGGGAGACCCCCAGTCTTAAAGGAGCCAAAACTTTCTTTTCTTTAGAAAAGTCAGGGGAGTTTTTGCCTACCGCACCATGGATGACGACCGTATAACCTTCTTGCAGCTCAAATTTGCATCTTTCTTTTTTTGTCATCCCGCCCTCCCTTCCGGGCCTCCCCCCCCCGCATTCTTATTGTTGCTTGCGCCGCCCCCATGCAGCCTCAGTGAAAACACTGCTTTGCCCTGGCTTTTCATTTCCCCCAACAGAGGACTGGTCTATTCTTCCAACCCAACATGGCCGCCAGGTTGGTCGCTCTTGACGTTTTTGCATCCTGATATGTTGTTGGGTTGCCGCCCAACGGCTGTCTGAACGGTTTACTTACGTAGACCAAATCAGCTCTACGCGCTTGTTTTCTTAGCTCCAGTTGGGTTGGTTTTTGCCCGGGATGGCATTTTACTCTCCATAAACTTAAGCGCAATTATCTAGTCATACGACTCTTGCATCCCCTTTAACCCTGCACTATCCTGAAGTCCCAACCCATTGCGACGGAAGGACTAGTCGCCGATATTCTCACCTTGCACTGACAGCTTCTTTTTTTCACTGTTCCGCCCGAGCTTTTCCAAGACTAGTCCCTTCTTTTTAGTTTCCAATGCCTTAACCAGGTCCGCCTTCCGATGTGTTCAACGATTAATGTTAAACAGCTCCCGCGAAAATCTTAAGGGGGCAGGGGGAGACACGTGCCATATCGCGCGTTCATCTGCCCGTGACAACGCGAGTTTCCCCCCCTCCCTCTCTTTTTCCTTTTTTTTTTTTTCCCCCATCTATCACCCTCGTTGCATTCATGGCTCTCCGGCCTTAAGGATTTTTCCCCCCCCACAACATATCTCTTTCGTTGGCCCATTCACTTCATAGGAAAGTTGAGAGTAGAATGTTGTCCAATGCGGTAGACGCTCACTCTATCTGACAAATTTCGCCCCCACGACCCAAGCAATTCCTGATTCGTTTCAGTTAGTAACTTTCCGGTCCGCGATTGAAACCCTTTCCCATGATACCCAAATTCGAATTGACGCCCCTTTTTTTATATATATTATTCCCTTCCCTTAAATCTGACTTAGATTGCTGCTCAGGCTTCCACCAACTAACGGGATTTCCGTCATCGCGTTGCGACTTCCGGTCCCTTTTCATCACACTCCCTTTTCCCTCTTGAAAATGCTTTTTTCGCTCTTCCTTGTCGATAACTGCCTCACTTACACCTTTTTATGCCCCCAATCGCCGCTCCCCAACCCACACAGGTCCTTTTTAAAACAGGGTTCACGACCCCAACGAATCGTCCGTGCGCACCCTACTAACTCTTCTCTAAAACACCCGATTGGATCCCGCTTGCCCTAACTTTGCAACACTTCTTTGATTCCTGCCTCCGCCCCCCCTTTCTCCAGGTTTCGGAAAACTTAACGCTGACCAACAATTTTTAACGCCCTAGATTTAACCCCCTTTCTGGCGCTGTTTTCTCCTGACCAGCCTCTTTGTCTCCCGCTCGCTTACGCAGTCAAAAATATCACAAGCATGATCTTTTTCCCCCCCCCCCTAAGACTCCCTGCACTTTTAAGTTCTCCTAATGCCTCTACGTTCAGATAATTCGATCACCGGAATGCCTTTAAGCGCTTCCAGAGAAATTATAAGTTCGAGTCTGCAACCTTTAAATACTTTTCGAATAACAAAAAATCTTTGAGTCTTGCCCCCGTTACAAGACGTGTCCTTCCTTCCAGATACGAAATCCCATTGACTCATAAGCCCCCAACTTTACAACTTCCCCCCTATCCTACCTTTAACAGTCCCTGATTTGTCGGTCAATTTCTTAAGTATGAGACTCCCACCCCTTGCACTGTTACGGTTCGCTTGTGTATTTCTCCACTTTCCTCCCACCCCTTCTTCTTCGAGCCCCACGTGCCGTCCCTTTATTGACCCACCCAACTATAATGACATTGCCCTGCCAACTGCCGCTAAACCCCCCTTTTCGGCCAACACCCACTCGACTTGTCCCCTGCCGACAAGCCCCTTTTCCTTCCCCAAACTTATTGCCGCCCGTGCCACCCGCGCCCTCTTGCGGGTCATCTCTCAACGGAGACCTGCACCCGCCTTTTCCCTCCCCCCACTACCCTCACCGCCCAACAGCATTCACAAAAATCCCCTTTTTCCCATTCCCGCCGTCCTTACGCGAATTCCTTTTTTACCATGGTGAGGACGTTCTGCGCTGCTCAGCGACCTATGCAGTCGTCTGACTCTTTCCATGATTCGTTTCCGGCAAGCACTTTCGGTCCCGCCTCCTAAAGACAAGTAGGTGCTAATTCCCGCCCACCTACTTCAAAAAATTTCCCTGACGTGCCTCAGCATATGTGAAAGGCACAAAACGTCCCTCTGTTTCCCTTTCAAATCACGCCCCTGCCCTGTATCACATCCCGATATCCCTTTACGTGCGTCCTTTGAACTCGCTCAGACCCCCCCCCCGCTGCGGCACCTGAAGAGACTAGTTTCAGCCATAGACCCTCTGAAGACACTTTTGCACTTTTTGCGGACATCGGAATTTTTCTTTTGTCCTCCTTCTCCGACGGTTATCCTTTCCCTCGAGCCGATATATTTCTTCGTCCCCCTGTCTGCTCAAGCTGTCATGACTTCCTTAGAGATAACGTCTCCTTTTTTCCCCCAAGTCCCTTTTTTCCCTTTTTTTTGTTTGTTTGTGGGCGAGGCTGTGGAGGGCGAGCGGATTTTTTCCCTCCCGAAGGAGTTAATGGGCTTTTTTCCCCCTGCTTTAATAGTCCTTGACCTTTTCATCTCCGAATATTACGCCCGATCGGACAGATAATTTACGGCGGTTCGTTTGCGGCCTTCTTTTTTTATTTCACAGACCATTCCCCGCATGTCGTTTTTTTTTTTTAGTTACCCCTCGAACGTTTCATCGATTTTTATGCGACCGAGCGCATCCTGCCTTTCCTTTCCCGTCCTGCCCGTCAGGCCCGCTCAAGTACTTGAATGTTGCCCCCCCCTGCATTTTGCCACTAAGAGGCGTTTTTTCCCTCATGACTATTTTTTCTCTGCCGTGAACTTTTCGCTTCTTCGTTCCTCGTTTTCTTTCTGCTCTCTGACGTATTGTTTTCGTATTGCCTTACTTTGTGGACCGCCCCCCGAGAGTCACGTCGCTCCTTTTGCGAGTGACGACAGTTATTGCCGCGCGAGGCACTTGCGTTCCAGTTGAGAGTCTTTTTTTTTTTTTTTTTTTTGAGTGACGATGCCCCTTTTTCTTGGTGCGTCTCGCCTGTTTCTGTCCATAGGGGAGGGGGAAAAAACTTACTTCATCGCCCCCCCCCCCCCTTCCCCTTCCCTTTCTGCTTCCCTCCTATCCCTCCCCCCCACTACCTCTCCCTTCCTCTCCCCCTCTCTCCCCCTATCCCCCCCACCCACCCCCCTTTCTTCCCTTCTCCTGATCCACTCTGCCCCCCCCCCCCCCGCTCCCCTTTCCCTCCCCCTCCCCCTCTCTCCCCCTACCCCCCCACCCCGCGATTCTTTTTTGCCAAAGTGCGGTTTCCCGGAGTTTGCTCCTTCTTCTAACGTGAGTATACCCCCTTTTTTCCTTCCCCACCCGGACGACCCCCGCTTAAGTAATTTCTTCGAGAATACAAGAGATGGTTTCGACTTCCAAGGAGAGGGGTTATACTTTTTGAGCCCTGCTGTAAAAAATTTTGCTACCTTTTTTTTCCGCCGAAGGACCCCCGGCGACCCTCCTTTTTCTCCCTGTCTGACATACAGCCTTGGCAACTTTCCCCGGGTCTGCCTGACGTGTACCCCATAGGACTCCCAAGATGCCCCGCCCCCCCCAATACATCCTATTCTTCCGTCTGCGACCTCGTTGAGCGATCCTGCATTCCCCCTTTGAACTCCTCTATGCTTACCGGGAGAAAGTCCCGCTGGTACGTTTGCTGCCCGCCAAAGAGGGTTTTTTCTCAGCCACGCATGCCCCCTCCCCTCTTCAACTACGGAGGATACCAATTTTTCCTCCAATTAGCGCCGACTTTCTCTCGTTCGCCGTTCCTTCCCGGAACCTAGCTATCCCTTCCTCACCGAAAGGGATTATTCTCTTTTCAGAACTGCCCTCACCCTCCCCCTTAATTGTTCCGCCTTTTACACTGGTCCTTCCTGCTGCAGGAGACAGAATGATAGCTATAGTTCCTCGTTTTCTCCGCCGCCCCAACAAGAAAGTGCCCCGTCTCCCCGATTGCGCTTTTAACTCTTTTATTGGAAATACCCGCTTCTAAATATAGGCGTATGCTTTCCTCCCGCCGCCGAGCCGTCGGCTTCCGTCCCGCCCCCATCCCCTGGGGCATGATAGGATTCTGACACGTTTACTTCTAGACCCCGCAATTAGGGTCTCTCAAGTTCGTTGTTTTTTCTTTTCACGTTACGCCTTTCTTCCTGAACCCTTTTCCATGTCCCTTTCCTTTCCCCGATCTCCCCATCTATCTCCCCTCAAGCCCCATCCTACTTCGGCGCTGAGTTGCAGTTCTTTGACTTCCCCTTGCAAAGCGTTTTGACCCCCCCGTTTCTGCCAACCTGAGCAAAGTTCTGCTTCCGCACATTGTTTCTTCTCTCTTCATGTTTAGATTGAGATGATAATGAACATTTTTTTTTGCCATCCTAATTATCACTTTTTTTGCCGTTCGTGCCTTCCCCCTCCCTTTTGAAAAACACTCTCCCATCAATCTCCCTCCCCTCTACTGCTGGCGTTTTTTCCCTCCAGTTTTGCCCTCATACCCCTAATGGTCCCCCTCTTAAAAAAGAGAATGACCTTTTCTCCATGCGCCCCCACGAACCCACCGTCCCCTGAGAGAATATAAGCCGCCCACGAGCCTTTTTTTCCTCCCACTTTTCTTTAACCACAGAAGTCTATAGGAAAGCAAAAACCGCTTGAAGATGCAACGAATTTCCCTCCCCCCACTGCATGCATGGCCCTTGAGTTTTCAATTCCCCTCCTTCCCACGTAGTAGCTCTTGTTACTCAGCTTTCCCCCCTTTTTTCTACTTTGTTTCACAAAGTTCGGCGAGTCTTTCGAATATTTCTTCGTCCACAAGTAAATGTCTAACCTGGCACACACTTCCTTTGCAATATATCCACCCAATTAGCCCCGCCGGTACTTTCTTCTAGCAAAGATAGTCAGTGCGTCATTTAAAGATAGGAAATCCTGAAACACTGATCTCCCGATACCGCCAAGTGCCCTCAATTCACGCTCTGGCCACTTCCAGAGTTCTAGACAGTGCCCCAAACCAATTTTTTTTCCTAATCAGAACGCTCTGTTCCCATTTTTTCTAATCAAAACATTTTTCCCCACCTTTTCAGAGAAAACCGCTCATTATTGCCCGCCCCTCGTCCCTGTTTTTTTGGGCCCCATATTTTCTTCTAAATTGGCCGACTCGCGCAACATTTTGTTCGCATCCCCGCTTAGTATTTAATAGTTTTTCTTCTCACCCTTCTCTGCCACCCACCTCCGAGCCCTTTTTTGCCTGCCCAAGTTAATGGAACCCAAACTTTCCCTCCCGTCATATCACTTTCCAACAGATCGAAAACACATATCTTGAGGCCTCCATCCTAATATTGAGCCTTTCGACCGCCTCGCTCTTTTTTCAATGTGGACACTTTCCCTTTTGGTCCACCACTTCAAAACTCCCCCGAATACCTCGTCCTTTAAAGTCACCGCAAACCCTCCCTGCCAGTTCGTCCCTTCTCGAATCCCTTTGCGGCAATAGCGCCCCTTCACGTTTGACGCCCCTTTTCAGAATCGTCGCCCTAGCACTTTTTTGAAGGTCCCTTTCTTTCCTACCTTCCTTTTTTCCAAGAATGAAAACTAAACACCCAGTGCCAGTCTCCCCCCCCTCTTTCCCCCCTCGTCGAAGGGCAATGCCACCCCCTTTCCCTCCCTCTGAAATATCACTTGCACTCCCCTGTGGTCCTAAGTCTCGACTTTTCCTTTCGGAAGCACAAGCGTCGCGAAACTGTAAGGCACTTCCGCAAAGGGATCCTCCTCTTTCTTCCCCGAATCTATGCACGCCTGTTTTGACGTCCCTCCGCCCCTAGAAACCCCCTCCCCCTAGCACCTCCTACAGTTCGCGCACGCTCTAAACTAGCCTTCTTTTCTCTCATTCCTCCTTCTACTTTCTTTCTGAGCTTCTTCGGGATATAGAACTTACCAAGTTCTCAGGATGAGAAGAATCGGCAAGAACCACCTGCACGCTTTTTTTCGATTTTCTCCCCTACTTGGCCAGTCTCTGTCGATCCAGAAGAAAGGAGATTCGCCGAATGTTCCTGGCAATTTCCGCGATATTCATATCGCCGCGCCACTACAGTGGTACGGGTTCCCGAATGCAGCCGGATCGCTGTTTTTACTCTCGACACCAATCCATAACTTCTTTTTCCTTATAGAATAAAGGATTGCGATGATGCCGGTACTTTTTAATTCACAGCATTTTGCAGATAATTTTTGCCTCTTACAACTTGGAAGCGCCGAAAGTTGAGTGTCGAGGTCTGGCTTTGACCCCAATATATTCTCATGATCCCCTGTTTTTCTAGTGTGTCCTTACTTCGGTCGCTGTTTTTTTCCCCATAATCATTCATAATAGACGAGCGTAGTCCCTTCGTTGTAGTTAGCCCCTGTTCCCCTTTAGTCCTTTTCTCCTTATCTGCGGAGACCTAGAGGAGGCCATGGTCCTTGTCCCTGTCTCCTTTAAGGCGACCTGCACGCTCCCCGTCCCCCTCCCCTCAGTTGAGCTCCGGAAAATTGAGCCCCCTATTTTTTCCCCTCTCTGTTTTCAGCCTCGCCCGCTAGGCACCCCCTTAATTCAACCCCCTTTCGCACCCAGGGGTTTTCATATAATTTTTTCCCTTGCCGCGGGTCCCTTTTTCTCTGACAGCCCAGCCAGCCTCTCATACCCCCTGCGAGCCCGAAATTCCCAGTGCGCTTCAGTCCAATTTGATTTGCAATAGCTCTCAAAGACATGGGAACTTAGGAGACCACCCCTTCTTTGCACCTTTCCGTTTCTCCTCCTTCCCCTTTTCTGGGGTTCCGAAAGCCCCTTCTCCCTATCTCCTCTAATATGAATACTCCCCCCCCAAGGTTATGATCGATGCGGGTTTTTTTCAACTCTTCCCCCTCTTTAGTTTGCACGAAACCTGTCGATTACGATCCTTTTTAGATCGTGGAAGAGCAAAACCTGCCCCCATGACCTAACGCGCCCTACCCAGAACTCCCTTTTTTCCCTCTCTCTTTTCGGATCGCCGCAATGGCCTTCTTCGGACAGCGGGCGAGGCTTTCCCCCTCCTTCTTTGCGCAGCTCCGCCGCAATGCTTGAAATTCTATTTTTTTACCTGATTGGTTTTCTTTTTGGGAATCCTCCCTCTTTCCAATTTCTTGTCGCCCGGCAGAGTTTGATGAGCTGAATGCACCGCAGCCATCGAACGACAGTGGCTTCTTTTTTTTCTTTTTCACTCGTTAGCCTCTTTTGCACGCTGCTTTCCTAAAGCGTCGCTTGTATTTCTGGTCAACAGTTACACCTTTTTTTCCCGAGCAACGGGTCTCTTTTCCCCTCGTAGCCGTCCTCCTCCTTAATTTTTTTTTTTTTTTTTTTTTTTTTTTTTTTCTTTGTTTTCCGGATCCTTCGTAAGAGATTGCGTGCCTGATCTCTCCTCCCCCCGCGCATGCCCCAACTCTTCAAAGCTGCCTTAATTTTTTTTTTTTTAAAAACAAACTTTTTTTTTTTCTATTT
>Ga0179593_1487010_pt1 | contig 10521 bp, 8 predicted proteins | sample CZODoug2_1_08_16_FD_185931 | JGI IMG/M metagenome (GOLD analysis project Ga0179593, IMG submission 185931) | Vadose zone soil fungal communities from Angelo Coast Range Reserve, California, USA - CZODoug2_1_08_16fungal (PacBio error correction) | ecosystem: Environmental > Terrestrial > Soil >... | reverse complement strand
AAGAGGCCCCTCCTTCCCTTGCACTGAGTATCTCCCCTTGTTCCGGCTTCTCGCGGACGGATTGCCCTCAGGATACCCTCTTTTCCTCAATTGATAGCAACGCAGGTTTTCTCACCCGTGTCTTTTTCTTTTTTCCTTCTTTTTTTTCTTCTGCTTCTGAAAGCGTCTCAGTCCTCTTTTTCGCTGATGCCCTAATACGTCGCTTCCCCCTTGTAGCTGACGCCGTGAGTCACGATTTATCTCAGATCCCGATCGCTCAGACTTCTTATTCTCCCTTCCTCTACGGTGGATACCAAGAGCGCCGCTATCTTATACTCTCCCCGAGACGACCTCCGCTTCCCCTTTGTTCTCTGATCTCGTTGTTCTTCCCCTCCCTGAGGCAATCTTAGATTTTGTCTTTAGCTCTATTGCTCTTTGCTTTTGTTACAGAGGTTTTTTTCAACAGGGTTTTCCGGGCGGATTTTTTCGCGACTTCGTCGCGATAATCACGTTTTATCCTCCCCCCCTCTTTCCTTTAAGAGTTCTTCAACGGCTTTCACCGAGCGTTCTAGGCTTCCCGAAAAGTATTCGATCAATTATTTTGAATATCGGATCGCCAACGTCAGCGCCTCTTTTTCTTTCTACTCCCGTCTGACACGTCTTCGCGTATTTTTTCGCGATGGCTTCACGTCCCCCCTTGTTCATCGATTTTGAACACATCCGACTCCCACCTCCCTTTGCTCCTGGCCTACGCAAACAGGAGCAGTATCCGCGTGTTTGCGATCTCCCTTTTTCCCTCTTTTCGTTCACTTTTTCTAACCCTCCTCCATCACGTCATCGGGTTGTGCCTTTCCTAGTTCTGTTTCAGCTCTTGATCACTTTGGTCGTTGTCCTGGACTACTCTCCTTCCTTCTGCTTTTAGTAGATCCGTAGTTTAAGAGTGGACGGGAGGTCTAGTCTCGTCGTCCCCCCTTTTCCCTTTTTTCCGATACCCAGGAACCAATAGAGCTGAAATCATCGATCATCCTTTCTTTTCTAAAGGCAGAAACGGCACTCCTCTGATAGGTTCGGGATGTTTCGACCTGTCTTCCCCTCTCTGGCGCTATATGCATCATCCCATGTTGCGCCCTAACACCTTCTCCTGACGCTACCAATCTAGTAAAAGTTTATTTGCTTCTTTCGACCCTTCCCTAGCCGTTCCTCCTTTTCCGATTCACTAAAGGCGACCTCGTCTTATTTCGTGAAGATCCTAGTTTCAATGGTGGTCTCGCACTATCCTCCTTCTTCTTTGGAAGGCATGTAGTGGGTCAGTGCTGTTTATTGTCCCTTGGCCTAATTGCGTTTTTCCTTAAGTGTCTTCTACGGTCTCCTCTCTCCTTCTGAAAAAGACTCAGCTTCGCTCTGACCGTCGCTTCACTTTTTTCTCGACAAGCCTGTCAGACGCTGATACGTTCGATCACCCCTCTTCCTTTTATACAGTCATCGTAGACTGCTTTCTGATATTCTTTACATAGCAGATTTCAGCCATCCCTTTATGAAGTGGGTTACTTCAGTAAATGTGAACATTGAGTCCTCAGGTTATCTTTTTCCCCCCCCCCACCCCCCATAGTTCAGCTCGGCACCCCGATAGTCCTTTTTTGATCCCCGCGATCTCCGCGTCTTCCCGAGTGCCCTTGTTTTCTCCGAAGCATAGACGACTTCGTTCATTGTGCCATCCTAGCTTTCTACGAGTTGACCGTTCCGGCGGCTCTTCCCTCCTTTTACCTTCATACCATCCTTGGTTTGTGAGGATTATCGTGCCGTAGAGCGTGTTTCCCCCCATTTCTTTAGTTTAGAGTCCGCCTGACCTCTCCTAATTTAGCTTTCTTTTTCACCCCCTCTCTTCTCCCTATTCTTTATTCAATATGTCGCCTCTGCTGCTGTCTTTCAGCGCTGAAAGTAGGGTGTTGGGCCTTTCTGAAGACCTTATCGCACTTGGAGCAAGATTTCTTTCCTCCCCCCGAGATCGTTGGCTTTCCCCCGTCCCGAGGTGTGCCCCTGCCCGATTCGACTGTGACGAGAATCGCCTGGATCCTAGCCTTGCTGACATTTTTCGTCAAACTGACTGATCTATTTCCCTGAGGAGCCCTTTAGTTCGACCGGCGTCTTCTCTGTCCTTCCCTAATTGTCCATCTTCGATCTTCCTTCATCTCTTCTTTTCGCGCTCCAGCCGGCCCCCCCCCATTGCGTTCGAAGCGATTTCGACCACCCCACCATTTTTTTCTTTTGTGAAGAGGGGTGGAATTCTCCTTCCCTCGCCTTGCTTTTCCTCGTTGACTTGCAATCCCTCGAGGCCAATTGTGCGCCATCCACGACGGGTACCCCTACTCCGTTGGTTTGCAGAAGGTATGTGATTCTGCGGCCACTTCTTCACTTGATCCCTATTTCCCTGCCTCTGACGTAGGCCTCCTTTCAGTTAGTCTTTGTGAGTCTTGCCCGTGCATATCCTCCTTTCACTAGTCGGTTAGTCTCTTTTATTAAGTCTATTGAAAACCGTAAAGCTCTCTGCCGATGATGATTTTTCCTTCTTGCGCCAGGAGTGGACCCCGGAGAACTACACACAGGAGGTAGGTCACCGCCGTTTCCCTATCAGTGAATGGAGAGTGACCTCCCCCCCTCCCTAAAGCCGCATGACCGTGATACTTTCGGTCTCCGTTTGTTTCAGCTTCCGTCCCTCTCCTTTCCTCTTAGACAACTAACTGAAGTTTTCCTTTCTAGGTTACTCCGTTTTCCTTTGATCTTAAGCTTGCAGTTTTTCTTGGTCTCTTCCCTTTCCGCCGGTTTTCCCTGGTTTCAGCCCACTCTTGCGCAATAGCCGTCTTTGCTCGTAAGCCTTAGTTCGATGGACATCGCGTCTACTTTTTGGCGATCTTCAGCGGAACTCCTCTCCCCTTGAATCATAATTGATATCTCGGTGCCCTCATTATCGTCCTCGTTGTCCTCTTCCTTTCCGTAGACCTTATATTTCTTATGCTGACTTTCCTGAGTCCGATAGTTAGCTTAAAACAAGGTTCATCCCGCTGTCGCCCCTTATCCCCCGTGAAACAGTAGTTTTTACTCCCCCCCTCCACTGAGCAGCTGCTTTTTCTCGGGCCACCTTCCTCTATCTTCCCTCTCTCTAATGATCTATGAGCCCCTTTTTGACGTTCTGGCGATAAGCGCTTTCTTGGTTTCGGCTCCCCTTAAATGGATCCAGCGTTGTACCTTTTCTAGGTACTTTCTCTCTCCCCCTTCGTATGCGAGTATGTACCGGGGATTATTCCTTCTTTTCCCCAAAGCGTCCCGACGAAAACTTGAGCTTATAGGTTCCCGACCTTTCCGGCGTTCTAGCCTTCTGCTCATTGGTCCTTTTATGCGTGGTTTTCAACAACGAGCTTGTTCGTCTTCAGTGTTTGGCTTCCCGCTCGTGGTAGCTGCTTCCACCCCTTTCCTCCGTTACGAAGGACGTCTATTGTTTCGGGAGTTGAATTTCTCTGTTGAGGATTCCCCCATCTAAGCGGTCGTATACCTTGAAATTCCTTTAAGTGTGTTTTTTTATAGAGATATCACCCCCCATTGTTCCTATTTCTTGCCTTCTTCCCTTCGGCAAGGAAGAGTACGACCTCACACTGCACGTTCGTAATGGAGACCCCCCCTTAGTACCAAGGCTTGGCCCCCACTGTTTCTTTTTTTCGCCCCCCCGAATTTCCTTCCCTCTTAAAAATGCCGTTCGCGTTCTCGCGGCACGATTCGCTCTCCTCAAGTTTCCTCCCAATTTGTAGTCCGCGGTTGAACCTCTTCCTTCCTACTATGCTCAGTGGATCCGAGCATCTTCCCTTCCCTCTCCCTGTTGCTCAATAATTTTTTTACAAGAGCGCGCTCTCGCCAGGCTGACGCGTGCTGCTCGCAGATCACAGTTATCGATCTCGTTCCTACACTTAGATGAAAGAGTCGAGTATATAGCACTTTTTTCTCTCTTTTTCTGCGGCGTTTGGTGCTGAAAGCAATCGGTTTTTCTTTTGGGCCTCCTTCTTTGTTGTTCCCTCTTATGAAGTTTTTCTTTATTATCCTCCTGTACATTTTTTATCAACTCGGTACCCCTCTCTCTTTCTCCCGACTGATATAAAACCTGATTAGCCCCAGTTTTTGTCAAGCGTAATTTAGTTTCCGATCGATCGCAAATTTTGCGATTGCCCGGCATGGCATGACGACGCCATCCCGTTGATTCTCCTCTTTTTCTTAAGCTGTTCCTATCCCTTTCTGACCCGTTTGTAACACCACTCAAACCTTTCTGGTGCTCCCCACAGCACCCTTACCGGATTTTCGCCCCCTCGCGGGTCCTTTAGACAGCGAAGGAGATTTAGTTTCTGGACTATTCTCACGCGGCCTACCTACTCTCCTATGGAGTTATTTTTGGCCATTTTCCTCTAAAGTTCGGGTTTTTGACTTAGGTCTTTTTTTTTAGTCGGACTTTCTTTGCGGCTATCACTTTTCTGATAGTATTTACCGCTGATTAGAGTCCACAGACCCAGCAGTCGGTGCTTACTCCTTCCCCTGCCTTTGGCTTTGTAGCAGCAGATATCTCTACTCCGAGCTCTCTGGAGGAGCTCCACGCTGGACTTTTTTCTTCTGACGGTCTCCTCTGGCTCCCTAGCTTAGCAACATGAGACTGTACCCACTTCCCTCCTAGCCCCGATAGTAACATTTTTTTTGATTTGCTCCGGACAATTCTTCTCTTGCCGATGACCTCGTCGACTCGCACTCGTTCCCACCGTGAGATCGCGTCCCCCTTGTTTGGACGAACTATCCGGTTTGCTTATTCCCCGTCTTCTTCGCTACTCGCTTTAGTCGATAGGCCCCGGATCCTCTCGTACGACTGAGTGCATTAACTTTTTTTGCCCTCAGCCTCGGCACACGGCGCCGACTGCTCAGAGGGTATCCTTGATTTACTTTCCCTTTTGTTCCGTCCCTCTTCCCTGCCGTTCTTATATCCCCTTTCTCGAAGAAATTTCTCGTCGCGGTGAATCTTCACCTGAAGCGAACGCGTGTCCCCCCTCAGGCGTTTTTCGCCTTTGACATCTTCCCCCCCCATCCAGGGCATGTATTATACGACGTACAACACCCTACGTTCCTCCTTGCCCTCTACGTTCTGAGAAAATCCTCTCCTCGTTGGTGCGCACTCCTCCGAGACTGTTTCTCGGCATTTTGTTTCTACTCCGGAGACCGAAATTGTGGTCAACCACCTCCTTAGGGTCTCTTTAATAATCACTGTTGTTGATAGATTTTTCTTCTCCTCCGTGATAGCTTTTTAAAATTTTGTGTGAGTCGAGTACGACCGCCCCTCTCCAGATCTTGCGCGTTTTCAAGCCTTTTCCTCTTTTCGGGATGCCTATCTTGATTATTTAGAAACTGACGATCTCGATCGATCAGGTTTTTCTTGGTCCTTGAGTGATAACCGCAAGATTTGGTTTTACTCTTTCTCAGCCCCCTTCCAGAGCCCTTCATGCCCCTTTTTCCTTAGTTTACTTCCGTCCCACGATTCTCCTTTCTGACGTAGGACTTTCTCGCCCTGGGTCGCGTACTTAGACTTCTAATGAAGGAGTTCGTCTCCAAGGACTAAGTTCCGCGCTTTGCGGCCTCTCCCCGTTGTTTCTCACGTGCCCGCTTCTTCCTCTGACCACCTAATGATAGGTTCTCGCCTTTTTCGTTCGATCTCTGACTCTTTCTCCTGGTCTCCCCGCCGCCGACTGTTTGCTGAACTCAGCCTCCTCGAGAGAAGATGGATTTATAACAACCATGTCCTCCTCCTCCTTTGATTCCCTCTAACCCGTCCGTTCTCTTGAAAGAGCCGTGAGCATCGTCCGGCCAGGAGGTCCTCCCTCTTGCGAACAGGATATCCTGCCCGTCTTTCAGAGTGGCTCTTTGAGACTTTTGGTTAGTGCGCATGTGCTGATTTCATATAGAGAAATTTGAGTTCCAGTCCCGTTATTGAGATAGTCTTTGCTTCAACGTCTTCGTCTCGTTTTTTTAGGCTGGAGATGCTCTCGCCGTCTCCCCTAGTCCTTTGTGTGTTCAGAGTAGGTTGTCTCCGCTTTCGTGTTTTTTTTCGGGTGATAGGGAAGTCAGCGATGATCATAGATGCCCCCCTGCTCCTCCAACATGTAGATCCCGCGGCGACGTGACTGACATTCTTCATAAACCTAATTCCGGCTTGACTTCGTCAGCTCCCTCCGATGAACATCCTGCCCGATTATCGCGGCGCCCGCCCCCCGGTTCGTCCCTCTCCGTGACAACCGACGAGTCGTGAAACTGACAGTTCTTCGTCACCATTGTCGGTTCTGTTTTGACCCTGATGTGAGTATTTATGTCCTTCCCGGTCCAACAGGTCCGAGGCTGGCAGTGAAGCCACTCGCGCCCCCATCTCCGCTTCCGTAGCACATTCGATCGCCGTTAAGGCTCCGTTTGGCGATAGCCTCTGGTTTGTTGTTATGCTTTTTTCCCTCCTACTGGGCTCGACCCTCTGAATTGTTACTCTCTTCCCCCCGCCTGCATCGATACTTGACGTAGCTCTTGATTGATATTTTCCTTAAGCGTTAGGGGGTTCCGCCCCGGTTCCCCCCCGTGCCCCCTTTTGCTGTCTCCCCCCTCCTCGAGTAATTCTTAGTTGTCCAAGTATATTCTACGATTTTTCTCCCCCCCCTCTCTCGAAATGTTGCGGAGGCGCCCCGATCTTTTTTCCAGATACCGCCCGGCTTTTTTCCCCTTTACCCCTGGATGTTCGGGAATTTGTCCCTCCTCTGAGAGATGTCGTTGCGCGCTTATGTACCTTTACCGTAAAGGAGTACACAACCTTTAGTTTGCTATCTGGATCGTCGAATCGCTTGTTTATTCGATCCGGCGTCATTGGGAATCACTTCTATTTTGAGAACCCCTTCGGGGATAGCAAGTGAGTTCAAAGTCGTGGTAGGATGGCATCACCCACGATGCCCCCCCGACGGTTGATGTTTGGTTTTACCGGCCTTGCCGTTCCTATGTGTTGCCCCATCGAGCTTATGTTTCTCTCTCTCTTCCTCCTCGGTGGTTGCACGTCGAGGGGTTTACCTAACTTCTTTTCTTTTAGTACGCCCACCTCATTCCACGTCGGCCTCGACGGTCACTTGCTCTTTACCCATTTCACCGGTGTCCCACCACTCAATGACCTCTAGCACCCGCTTCTCTGCTCACAATGGAGTTTTTAGCCTTGATTTGCGTCCCACGCCGACCTGTCGTCGTTTTTCGATCTTTGCTATTACGATTTCCTCCCCCCCGATCTTTGATAGAGCTCCAGTATAGAAGTCCCTCGTCCCCTCCCCCTCTGAAAAGGAATGAGACGCAAGGAGGATCTAGCCAGAGACGAGTGATCGCTTGTCTTCGAACCTTTTTCGCTTTTCTCGGGGTTCTAAACTCCCTCTCTCTGAGATAGTGCGGAAGTTACTGCTATTTTCTCTCGTTTGGGAGGAACCAGGTTTTTGGAAAGGGTCCCCTTGCGGCCCCTTTATGCTCCGCCTTCTCATTCCCCCTATCAATCTCTACTCCCTATCTTCTTCCCCTGTTCTGCACTGATGTATCCGTCTGTCGAAAAAGTATCTATCAAGTGTATTGAACTCCTTCCGCTTTCGGACGTCGCCAACAGTATTTTTTCTTGCACGCTTTCGGAGCATTGTCCTCCGAAGATGAGTCTTGCGCGATTTGGCTTCCGAACAGTTACCTGGGTAAAAAGGCAGTCATCCCCCCCCCCTTCCACTTGTCTTTTGCGACCCGCTTACTTCTCCGACTCCTGACTCTTTTTTTTTGATATGTCGAATCTCATGAGTTTTCCCAATCTTCACCGCGGCTGACCTCTTAAATTTATGCGTGAGTTCCAGTCTTTTCCTATGGAAGTTCTTTCATTTGTTCGGCGGTGACGATCCGGCCTTTGTCCGCGACGCGGCGCTAATCCGTTCGGCGTCTCGTTTTATCTCTCATAGGGGGATAGTCCCGTTACGTCTAAACCTCCCCAGTCAATGCATACCGCTATTTCCTTTGAGAACTGGCGCTTCCTCCCTCTGCGAGACAACTCCCTCGCCGGCTCTTTTCCGCCAGTTTTCTTGAGAGCTCGACTGAAACAGCCACCTGCACGCCCCTTTTCTTTTTTTTCCCACCCCGCTGTACCGTCCGTTCCCCCACCCCCCTCAGTCCATTCTTTCCTTAACGATCATTGCCCCACGCTCCTGCCGTCGTCCCTGCAGATCTGCTGTTTAACAGTGGGGGTAGAACACTTCTTCTGATAGGATGATGTTTACCCCCCCTCCCGGTTTTTGTCTCTCCTCCCGGTCCTCCTGACTCTCCTACCAGTAGGTCTCTTCGCAATCCTCCTCTCCATAAAAGACGGCGCAATTCTGAATAGGACTTTTTTCTGTTCCTTCTTCCGGACGCCTTTGTATTCTCCCTCTATCATTTAAGTCTCTCCCTTTTTTCTTAGTACCCGGCGAATAGGGACGTGGCACGCTCTTTTGGACCATATTTCATTCTATGTGTTCCTGAATAAACCCAGCGGGCTCGAGGTCCTCTCATGCCGCACACCCCTACTTGCCCTGGCGCCGATAAGGCGCTCTACCACCTCTCTCCCTAAAATATCTCTAACATTTGGTGAACCTCAATACCATCGACTCCCGGTTCTTGCCTTCGTCGAGGCCCTAATTGAGAACATAAATGGGTCCACCCCTCTCCGGCGGGGTTAATCTTTTCTCTTTTACATTCCCCCCAGGATCTCTTATCCCTCTGTCGGTCTTTTTTTCCCAGTTCTTTACGTTTTTCGAGCTGTCAGATCCACTTACGAGCAGAAATTTAGCGTTCTAACCAAGGACTCTCTGAACATATAGCGGGAGCTCTTTCAAAGCGCCTTTCCTCTCCTTGGCAAGTCTTTTTTCGGCATGAGAATACTTTTCTCCGCCCGTTTTCCCGATTCTTTAGCCCCCAAGAAAGTGTCATGATGGCCTCCGGTATCGTGATATTGACAGAAGATGCGACTCGGTTCAACTATCCTTCGAGTCTTCCTTCGGCTCGGCGACGTCGTTGCCGTAATCCCCCAGTTGACTCCTTCCATGCCTTCTCCCGCGCTTGTCGCCCGTGTCTTCGGTAGCCCTGTATGCTCGATTTTCCTCGTCCCCCCCTAGGTAGTCGAGTGATCCGCCATCCTAGGCTCCCTCTTGTCGTAAGAAGAAGTATTAAACTCGAGCCGATCTTTTCCTCCCACTGAACGCATTTCTGGAATTTTACTTCCCCCTATCCGTGAAGGAAGTATTCGTCATCAGTGCTCAAGGAATTAGAACCCTTCTGTGAATCAGTGATCGCGTTTGGCTCTCCTGTCACTCCTTTGTCCCTTGGCACTGATGTCCTGCCCTCCTCACCCATGGCAAAGGTGTCTTCACGATCCGCGTTCCAAGTGGAGATCATTTCAGAGACTTCTTGAGCTTCTCTTTTCCAGCCTCGGTGTTGAGCGCTTTCTGGTCCTTTCAGTTCGGTCTTTTTTGTTTCTCAAACGGACGAAGCGCCGTTCGATTCCGTCTCATCTCCGACCCGAAATTCTTAGCCCTTTCCTCCTGACTCGCCCCCTTCCCTTCCTTTAACAGAAGTCCCGAATTTTTTTCTCGTCCCCTCTCTCTCTACAAAGTCAGTCCCCCTCTCTGAAGTGACGTCTGTCTCCCCTTTCTATTCCTACCTCTCCAATCTCGTCGGCGTCGAAGATCCCCATTGTCTTAGGCCCCCCCGATTTTACTCTTTCTTTCCTGTGATCTCCCCCCTCTTCCTTTGCTTGTATTCTCGTCCTTGTTAAGAAACTCTTTATGGAGTTAACCCCGCCCCTGCCTTTCATGGTCCGAGCTCCTCCCCCTCCATAGAACATGCAGTTGTGCATCTTCAGCTAACGAATTCCGTTGCCACCTCTCCTTAGCTTCGTTTTCGTCTCTCTCCGTTCCGTAGCCTATAATGGACGTATATGATGAGCGGCTTCGCGCCCGCGTGCCTTGGCGTGGCGCCCGGTTCTCACCTTTCCCCCACACCCTTTGTTCCGTCTCCACCCGCTCGCCGACGATCGCGGAGTTCCGAATTATCTCGTAGGGCATCGACTATTTCTGACCCACACCACCGATGTTGTAAGGTCTCCGATCAGTTAGTCTTTCTATCGTTTTTTTTAGGCTGCGGCATTTCCGAGGACATCTTCTATGTAGATGGGCACTGAAGCGAGACAATTTGTCCCTGTTCTTTTTATTCTGTCTTCTCTTTCAGAGAGAACGGGAAACGTCAGAATTTCGTGCCGCGCCGGCCCCTCTATGACGTCTCGCCCGTCTCTTTGGGACGGAAGAGGTTTCTAACCAGAGCGGTGTATCATTTGGGTGGATGAACGTAGACTTCTGCCATCTTACTCTAGCCGTCCTCCCCCTTCTTTGGTGAGGCGTCCCCTTTCCTTCCGTGTCTTTTCTGGCTGAAACTCCCCGTCTCGTGGAT
>Ga0179593_1470723_pt1 | contig 10521 bp, 11 predicted proteins | sample CZODoug2_1_08_16_FD_185931 | JGI IMG/M metagenome (GOLD analysis project Ga0179593, IMG submission 185931) | Vadose zone soil fungal communities from Angelo Coast Range Reserve, California, USA - CZODoug2_1_08_16fungal (PacBio error correction) | ecosystem: Environmental > Terrestrial > Soil >... | reverse complement strand
TCCCCGATTTTGCGTCCCAGTACCCGAACTCTCCCGTGGTGGCTTATGTCCATTCTCGTTTTCGTAGTTAAATCCCTTTGGCGGTTCTGCCCATCTGTTCACTGTGTCCCACATCATTCCCCCTCCCTCGGGTCCCTCGTGATTTTCCGCGGCTCTGAAATGGGTTCGCCCCCCCCTCCTAATCTCTTACACTCGAACCACCACGGCCCCTACCGACCTTTTTTCCTTCCCCTCCCGTCCCTTGAGCCGCCTCCCCACAGTGGCGCTCCCCTCTTAACACAATTCACATCGTCCACGTTTGAAAAAGTCCGCCCGTCCGGTCCTCATACATCTTATTACGGTCATCTGACAGCTAAACCTATTTGCCTTCGTTTTTTTGGCACCTACTTTTTCGCGGCGAGCAAAAACGGGGTTCCACTTCGTCTTTCCTTTCGTGTCCCCTTCTCCCTTTTCTGAGCGTGAAAAGTGATCGTCATTCTCCGCCCCCGTCCTTCTGTCCGCTGACCCATTCAACCCTGACCGGCACCTTCCCAGTGTTTGTCCACCGCATAATGCCTCCTGGTTTGCGACATTTTTTTGGAACTCCATAGCCCCGGTCCTCATTTTTCCTCCTTGGTTTTCCCGAAACGACAGCCTTTTCCTTCGTCCGCTTGACGGTATTTGCATTTTTTGAAGTGCACACTTTTGAGAGACTTTGTTGATGATCTGGGTCTGTCGACGATCCCTTTAATGCCCCCCTCTCCCCCTGTTCCAGTTTGACGACTTCTTTTCTGTCGTAGCTTGAATTTCTATTGGCGTAACATCATTTTTTACGGTTGTTGTACTTCCTTTTCCCGTGGCTCCGCTCGTTCGCCTTTGTAGTCCCCCAACCGCTTTCATTCTCTTTCTTTGACCCAACATCTCGTGCCTTTTACCTTCAGCGCGCGCCCGTCTTCGAATTCTACTGTCGCCCGGCGCGGAACTTTTTGATCTTAGTTTTCACGCACCCACGTCCTTCCTCCCCCTATTTTTTCGTTTTTTTGTATCGAACCAGTTTGCGCTTTATTGTGAATATTCCCTCCCCTGCCGAAGAAACTGTTCGCTTCCCCTGCTCGGCTGTTGCATTTCGTTTTTGCCGGGTTTTAGGGACCCGAGTCACCGTCACCATGCGGTGTACTCGGTTCGCCCCCAGATCGCTTGTTTGCCTCGTTCCCCTTCTACGCCTCTTTTTTGCACCCTAGCTGACTTCTCCCCCTCCCCACCCGTTTGATTACGGCGAATCCGTCTTGGTTATGAGCCTACCTCCGGGCTATGCTGACTTTTTCGCCCACCCAGAACTTTCGGAGTTTGTGCTCTCTTGGCTGTAATTATTCCTTTCCCCCTCGACCCTCGTGTTGTCCCTTTCTTTTCAATCATGAGAGCAAGCTTACCCCTTTTACTTTGGTGTGCACGCCGAGTGTCCTGTTGATATCTGTTTTCTCGTACTTAAGCCCTTTCTTAGGCATTGGGGGGTTGTTGCCTACGCTCTTTCCTTTCCTACATACTCACGTCTTTGATGGGACTTTGTTTTTCCTTAGACACACGCGCTCTTTTTCTTTCCCTTACTCCCTCTTGTTTTTTGTGTTGTTGGTTATAGATATTTCCTACTTCGCTTCCCCCAGCTGCCGTCCCGCCTGTCCCCCTCATTTGTCAGCGTTGTCCGGCCGACCTCTCGGCCCCCTTCTTCCAGCCCCCTGTCCTTCTTGAAGAGTCTTCTTGATGACTCTCCTTCGCGCTCCCACCTTTTTGTTTCCTTGTCCCGCATTGTTTTTACTCCTTTTCCATCGGCCGCTGCATTGTCTTTTTCCGTCCTAAACGATTCTTCGTTATACCGGTTTACCACCCAGTGCCCGCCCTTGCTCTAGCCAACTTTTCCCCATCTTTTCTGGTGTTATCAATAGTAATACCGCCCCATCTTTCCCGCCCAACCCCCTAATGTTTTCTTCCAGACCTTACCTACTCCAAGGGCCTGTGGCTGTGCCCATCCCTACTAGATATGGATCCGTCCCTTTTCCCTCCCGTCCCGCCTCTTTTCAAATAGAGCTGTTTGGTTGACTCCTGATAACTCTCCTCGAGTCAACCTTTTGCTTCTTCGCCGGGAAAGAAAACTGTTTTGCTGACGTTTTGCCTGTCTCATGCACTGCCCGGAGGCGATGGCCGGATCTTTGGTTCCTTCTGGTGCTTACTATGGCGTATCTAACCGCCTTGCCTTTGTCGATCATCGCGAGTAAATATCCCCTTGTTTTTCTGCCGCAGTTTCCTTTTTTATTTTTTCCACCGGACTCGCTGTCGATCCCGTCCTGGTGAATTTTCCCCCGGTTTTGAGGAAGCTTACGTTTGCGAGAGAGATAGGTCTCTGCTTTTTCCTTTCTTCGCAACTGTTGAACTAGGTGTGTCGACTTTTTCTCATATAGCCACTTTTTGTTGCCCACCCTCTCCCTCTTCGTTAGGTCCCTTTTCACCTTCTAGCAACACCTTTCTACTCCCGGGCTTCGATGTACTCTCCCGTCCCTTCCGTTTCTCAACTACTGTGTAAGGGGCGCCCTCATGGACGCCTTTGTGCCTGAGTTCCTGTCATCTCCCAACGTGTCCTAATCAGTTCGTCTCACAGTGTTCCCCTGCCCTGAAACACGACGTAACCTATGCGGTCATGACACTCCTTCAGTTTTGTCCCCCCCGTCTGAACTGAGATGGTTATTTTCTTTTTTTTCACCTCCAGGCAGGCGTGTGTTCGTTTGCGCCCTTGTCTTGGCCCGTTCTGAGGAGGCCCTGTTCTTTATTCTCCATCTTTTTTACGATGCCATTTTTTTCGTCCTATCTTTCGGTCGGACGATAGACTTGCTCCTGTCGAAGACTTTTTTTCCTTTCCATCTGGAACGTTCTTGTACAACACCGACTTCATCTTTTTTTTTTCTGGCGATTAACTTTTTTAACGATTCCTTTCCGAGGAATCTTCCCCCTTCCGTTGTCATTTTGTATCTGTTGGACATGTGAAGGTTCGGATGAAGGAACCTGCCCCCTTTCGTAGAGCCATTGCTGTTTTTCTCTTCAAGTCAGCGAGTTCATTTTGATTGTCCCCTAGGGTCCCAACCGTGTCCCCCCCTGTCAATTACAAGTGGTCGTATGGGCGGGATACGACTAACGATTGCCCTCAGTCTTGTTCATTGGCTTTTTGGTTAGTTCACTAGTTTTGCCTTCTTACGACTATGCCCTCCTGAGAAATTTTTGACCCCACCTGAATGCGTTCCTCTCTACCCTGACTGTCTTCCCCTCTTGTTCACCCTCGTCCATCGCCAACCTTCACAAGCTGGATCTTTTATGTTTTGATCCCCCCCTCGCTTTCACATCTTTTCATATCCCCCTCTCCGTTTGCCTTCTTTCCGACTTTTCACTTCGTCTTCCTTAATGGCGTAGCCGACTTCCCTTCCAGCACGACCAGCCCCCCCGATTTTTCAACGCGCACTGTTTTTTCCCCCCCCTTAACAGGGCATCAGGGTTTTTTTTCTCCTATATCTTTGCACACGTACCACCCCCCCTTCACTTGATCCTTTCCCCCCAAGGTGGGTCCCTATTTTCCCCTTTTTTGTCCCCCTGCCTGCGTTGGCGGAGCATCGCCTCTTCATTCTTTTTTTTTAAAGTATCCAGCAACTGCTCTCGCTTCGCCCCGTGGTTCGACACCACGCCGCCAGCCACTTGAGGATGGCTTCCCTCCTTGAGAAAGAAGTCGGTCCTTTTTTTTTTTTCTTGTAGTTTCGATGTGCCGTTTTCCTTGGCCGCTTGACTGCTGGGCTGCTCCATGCCGGTATTATGTGTGGTAGTTTGTCCGTTTTTTCATCCGCCGATTTTTCCGTCTGCCGATCGGCGATCATGGCGGCTCAGTTGATTCTCTAATCCTCCGTTTTTTTTTTTGACGAGCTCGGGCCGCCCATATTCTCATTCCCTGCCAGCAGGGCATATAAACTTCCCCCTGTCTTACCCGTGAATAGCATAAATTGTCTGGCCTCCTTTCATTTTATCCTCAGAGGCCCCTACCCCTCCCCTGGCGTCCACTTTCGGTTCTCACATCGAGTGCCTCCCTTTTCATATGTTATTTTGGTGTTTGGCAGAAATCCGTTTTTGTCGCCTGTCTTTTTTTACTCTGCCCGCCCTTCTGCTGCCTCGTTGACCGCCCCCACCCGAGTCTTGGAAGCGTTTTTGATCGAGTTTGCGATCTGTTCCTTGTAGGATTTTGTTTGACCCTGTCTTGCCTCTATCTATCCCCTAGGATGGCACCTTTGCCGTTTGTCCACTTTTTTTCTCTCTTTCTACTCGCGTCGTGCTTTCCGAGGCGTCGGCTCCTTTCGTTAGGTTGAAACTTTTCGGGAGAATGGTCCCTTTTTTCTCTTCCCCCTACCCCCGGTTTTGAGGTAACCATCCCCCAGTCTCTGAGTCTTTTGTTGAGGTTTTTGCCCGCTCGGGTTCTAGTCCTCCGACTCACCTTGGTCTCACGCATTACTCCCGTTTTTTCTCCACTTATCGGCGGCGTTGGTCATTTGCAACCTGGGCACCCCCACAGCCCTAAACTATTTTCTGTTCTTGAGATCCGTCGTTTCCCGTCCGGCTTAGACCTTTGTAGGTCACTCCCCCGTCCCAATTTTTTTTATTCTTTCCCCCTCCCGGCAGCACGTCACTTTTCTTGCGCCAACGGTCCCATTGCGCGAAGCCCTCCATTGTTCCATCGTGCTTTTCCCACCATCCACAATAGGTACGTTCTTAATCCTAAGACTCGCCTCGGCTCCTTTTTTCGCCTCGTAGCCGACCACTCCAACACCCTTCGTAGGGTTGGCCAGGTCGCCTTGGAAGTACGGGCCCTCTCCCCCCCCGTTTCCTCTTCTACGCGAAGGAAGCCGTTCGTACGTTTGCACTCTAAGGGTCTCCACCCCGTTTTTTTCATCGTTCCCTATGCGCTGATCTGTTGGGCCTACTCCCCCCCTTTTCGGTGAAGTTTCCTCCGTATGGTCTCAATCCTTCCTGAAACGTCCTCTTTGTTGCTCCGATGCCCGCGCATAGTCCCTTCAGGTCAGGCCTGTTTGATACAACCTAAACTTCCTGGCTTGTGTTTCGAATTACTTTCTTCCCGGTTTTTTTTTTTCCTTCTGAACGTTGAGCGACTGTTTGTATGGGACTATACGCCCTAGGCTTAGCAGTTGCGTCCATGGATGGAAGCCACACGTCTCTCCTAGTTTTTCTCCTCGTCTCGGCAAGCTGTCTCTCTTCTTTCCACGATCGTGGTCCTCCTTTGTCGCGTCCTTTGACGCGGACAGACCTACATCTTTTCCTGACTGGGTGCCTGCCCCCTGCTGCTACATCTAACCACTCACTTTCTCACCCTTCTTTCTATTCATGGAGCTTTCTCCCCCGTCTTTTCGCATTCTCACGTTCTTCCTCTGGCCCCTTCTGGCCACTTTAACTGACCGAAACGTCGTTCCGTAACCCTTTAATTCGCTCTTTTTCCATTCCCATCCTGCGTTTTACGCGCCGGTAATATGTTTCACGACTTCAGGCCCCACTTTCGTAGTAACACTTCTCCTTAGGGCACTTTTCGTTTTCTCGGTCGTGCTTGTTTAGGGCTTCTCCTTAATCCCACTTCAATAATGGTGATCGTTTGTGCGCTGAGAAGCGTTCAACACCCGTCTCCATGTTTTCTGGCTACTACGACATGTTCAGCTCCTCCTAGAATTCCCAATTTCTTCAACCCTTTATTTTCTGTAAGTGTATCCTAGTGTATGCCCTTGATTCTGCACACGGGTTTGAATTGGCAGCCTCTCCACCCCCCCCCCCCCCCTTCAAACCCCTGACTTCCCTTCAACCTTCAGCGTAGTGTTCTCTCCCCAGCATTTTTCGGGACCTAAATGACTACCGCTCCTTTTGTAATGATACTTTGTTTACCTGCGCTGCCCCCCGTCCGACGACGTTCCTTTTTTTTGGAGTTAACTTAGATCCCGTTGTTGATTACTTTTAGAGTACCTCCCTCCTACATTTTTCTGACGCTGGGGGTGGCCTATATGTCGGGCCGGTTCCTTGAACGTTCTGGGTTCTCTTTACTCTGTTTTCTTGCGCATATGCGCCACTCCTTCCCTTTTCTTTGAATCTTCCGTTGTTTGTTCGTAGATATTCTTCACGTAGTCCCGTGGCCCTTCCCCCCACACAGCGCGCGTCCCGTAAAGCCTCATTGTCGCGTTTTTCCTTCTTAGATTTGGGTCCACCACCATGTCTTACCCCTTGTTATTAAGTACGTTCGAGGTTTATTCTGATGACCCAACCCTTGTCCTTCGCATCTCTTCCTTGCCATCCCAACCGAGGGAGGCTTTCTCTGCATCTGCCTTCTTCCTTCTCCTTTTGGAAACGTCTCGGTCGTCCTCCGATGTACCTTTTCTACGGTTACAGTGCCAGCTAGTTTTTGCCACCTCTCTCAGTTTCCCTTGCGGTTCGACCGTACCTAGCCCTTCGAAGTTTCTACGCCCTCCTTATTCGCAGCTCAGAGAAGGGCGGTTTCTCCGGTTCTCCTGTTTCCGGTTTCGGGCCATTGTATATTAGTTTTGTCCAGGCCACCTCGCGCTGGCGGTGACGCTTTGCTTTCGCCTACCTTTTTTTCCACATGTTGCCAAGGTGAGCCCTTGCAGCCCCTTTCGTTTTCTTTTTTCTGACTGCACCGCTTTGACGGCCCGTGGCCCGCGATCCCCCTTTTCCGGTTTTTTCCCACTGACTGCGTCCCCACCCTTTTTCTTGTCGATCACTTCTGTGCAAGCCCGTACTTCCGGGGTAGGCGCCCTTTTTTCCCGTCCTTTTGCTCCCTGCGTCCTGGACGTTGCCGGAAACTGTTTTCCGTTGCGCATGCTTCAACTCTCCCTTTGTTTGTTCCTGCCGGAGCTTGTTAAGTGTAACGAGTTTTCTCATGCTCAGATATGTTGGCTGCAATCATTCGGTCATACAAGCTTCCCCTTTCCTGTTTCCAAAACATGTATTATACTCCAGAACGTGGCTGTTCCGCCCTCGCCGGTGATACGCGACCCCACCTTATGCCTCTACGGGGCCTAATGGCCGCAGGGCCATGGCTGCCTGTCCAGACCAGGCCCACTCTCACCCCCTTCTCTCAACAGTTTTTTTCTACCCACTTCATTTCATGCGGCCCACTACTTCCCCCGCCTCTGTCTTTTCCTTTCCTACTCTCAAACTCTACAGCGCCGGTAATTATGCTTCCATTTCGTTCAACCAGTTTCTTTTGTTCTTTTGCAGCCACTAAGTGTACACCTTCCCTTTTCTTTCTGTTAGTCGATCCCTAGATCCGACTATTAGTGTCAGACCCTTGTCGATGTTGAAAAGCTCTCTCCTCGAGCGGTCTTGCACGCCGTTTGCGCGTCTCTTTCTCCGTTTTTCTACGCATAGGCCGGATCTCTTTCTGTCCACCCCCTACTTCCTCTTCATTCCCTTTGTCGTCTGACCTATACGTTCTTGCCTTGCTCCGGAAGCGGCTTTTCACGCTGTTCCGTTTTCCTTGCCTGTTCTCAGGCCTGCCTTTAGTTCGACCCGCCCTTCGCTTTTATTCGACTTTTTGTTGTCCCTTGACCCCAAGCGGTTTTGCCGGGTACTTCGTGTGTCCCCATTCCTTTGGGTGACCTACCCTTGGCCGTCGGGACGGGGGACCACGATCTCTCCCAGCCGCGTGTCATGTCTTTGGATCGTTCCAGAAGCGCCGACGCCGATATACCTTTGTATTCATCAACGCTGCAGGCCCGACACCGTTCCCGTCTTTTAATTTTTTTTCGGAGAGTCCTTCACCCGGCCACCCTTTTAGCTTTGTGTTATGGTGGCCTCCCCCTACCCCTGTCGAAGCGTCTGACGGGGTCCGGGGTTGCCCGACCCCTTTTCACGCTTGATTTTTTTTTTTTTTTTCCCATGTCCTTGCAGACGCCCGACTGCGAGTGCTGCCCCCACGCCTGAATTTTGCGAAACGGCAAAGGTCCCGGTTTGTCGCCGCTTAGTGGTCTACCGTCCTCAAATACATTGGACTCCCGTTAAGCAAAAGCGTTCTGTCCATCCCTGCCCGTACTGCCCGGTGGCGGTTCCTATTTCCTTTTTTTGCCCTCTACTTGCGGGGCAGTACTTTTAAGGCCGTGATTTGACACACGCCTCTGGCTTCAACATCGCGTGTCAAGCCTTGAGGACTGATTTGGCCCTGATTTTGACGCGAGGTTCTGTGGTCCGCGATGGGTGGTCTCTTCCCGACGTTGGGTATGGTGGATGCGCCCCTCCACTGATTCTCTTAGCGGTAGTTTGTTACGTTTTTTCCGCCGATTTTTCCTTAACTCATCCGTGGGGCAAGTGCCTTTATGTTCTTGAGACTTATCTTTGACCTTTTGCCCTTCCTAGCTCAAACGTCCTGAGAAACCTTTCAAACGGGGCTCCCGATATTTTCAAGTTGCATGGCGGCATCCCCTCGATCCGCCCTCGGAAACAGAAACGCCATCCGCTTTCCCACCACTAGCGTCTCCATCGGTGCCATCCTCCCACGAGGCTTTCGGTCGTTTTTTCGAGCCGATGTGTTTGTTTCCGCCGCTTTCTGGACTCCGACGAGAGCTCTCGCGGTCGCGCCTCCACCGCCCCAGTCGGGACAGCGTGTCGCGCGTTTCGTCTACGTATTCTCGTGTGATTGGTGTTGACTGTGATCATCTCCTACCTCGGCGCCCCACATGATGCCCTTTTTTTGCAACTTCTCAATCCTGTCGTGCTGGGAGTTTGTGGGCTACGTGTCGGCTCGGTCAAGTGGCTCTGCCTCCGGCCTCCCCCGTCTCTTCGCTCTTTTGCCCCAGCGTTTTTTTAACCATCCTCCCCGTTCGCGTATGTGCCTTTTAGGCAGCTTTCAGTTGTGAAAGTCACCGACCGTCACCCACGTTTGTGCAAGGTTACATCGTTTTTTTCTTCACAAATTTCTCTTCCTTGGATGTTCCTTTCGGCAATGGTTTTGTATCAAACTCAAATCCTCGGGTCTCATATTACTCCTCCCCCCGAGTCTACGCATTTAGGTCAGACATTTTTTCGGGACCACTTTCCTACGGACGCCTCATTGTCTGACCCCGCCATTTCGCGTATCTGCGCGCCTGCCTATCGGTTTTCCACTTCACCTCCCCCCCGGACCGTTGATGACCCAAAGAACGATCCTTCGCCTTTCACTCATCGGATTATTGTACTCTCAACACTTACCCCGTGTCATGTTGTTGTCCCAGTCCCTTTTTCGGCGAGCACCATCAGTGTCGCTCTCTGTCGGTAGTTATTCCGCACTTCTCGTCTTTGCGCAAAAAACACCTTGTTTGCAGTACACCGACTGGGGCCCTCGAGTTTTTTCGCGAGGGACTCCCAACACGACCTTTTTTTAGTCACGTAGGTGCCACTGCACGAAACGCTCTTGGTTGAGCCACGAATGCCTCATCATAGCTAGTATTGTCTTCCGCCTGTTTTGTCATTTTAACCGCCGCTGAGTGTCATTTATGACTCTTCGTCGGTTTCTAGTCCCCAACTTTGCCGCTCGTGTTCTATTTGCTGGTAGTTAATTGCCTCCCGCCCCCTGTCCCTTCATGGTCTGCCTGTCCCATCTCGTCGTTCTTCCGTCGCGGGCACCCTTCTCCGCGCACACATTCCCGTCTGCGATTTAACGTTTTGACTCGTGAAGTCGAGTTCCCCCGACCGATTCGTGCGGTTGTCGGCAGCCTTTTTTCCAATGCCCACCCCTCTTCCCGTGCTTTCCGACTCCCCTCGAGCGAGGCCCCCTTTCACGTAGTTCCCTCCCTATTCCCAGTACCGCGCCAGTTTTGAGCCGGAGCCCGCAACGACCCCATCGCGACACCGTAGTATCTAAGCGTCCCTTTACCTAGCCCCTCAGTCGGGTTTTTTTGAAGTGCATTTTAGAAAGCTTTCCGTACCCTCGGATCGCGTCTTCCCCACTTCGTCAGCTTGTTAGGGAAGGAACGGTTCTTTTGTCAGACCGGGTTTTTTTCGGTTCCACTTTGCTCCTTACACAGGTGATTTTTTATTCTCAGAAAGCGTCTATCTTATCAATTTATGGATGAGGTAGCACAGGATAAGAAGGTTTGCGCAGCTTGCTGTCCCCACCGCTCACAAAGTTTCCCCTATGTCACGTCCCCATTCCTCTCTATGGGAGCGTCTTTTGATAATCATTTCCTGGCGAGGTGCCGTAACACCCCTAACCCCCTTGGTCCTTATTGTTCTTCGATGGCTTGCACTTACCCCCCTCATCTTGTCGCGTAATTCCTGCGAGCCCTTTTCACGTTACTTTTTGGATTGGCCCCCCCCTCGCGACACTTATTCTACGGAGTCGTCAATTATGCATACTAAGCAGTTGTTTTTGGGCGAATTGGGTTTTGACCGGCCCCGTTGTCGAGTGTCCCCTTCCCTATTCAATTTTCTCTTGTTGATGTATGTATCTATTGCCGTGGGCCTGGCCCATGG
>Ga0179593_1447796_pt1 | contig 10521 bp, 17 predicted proteins | sample CZODoug2_1_08_16_FD_185931 | JGI IMG/M metagenome (GOLD analysis project Ga0179593, IMG submission 185931) | Vadose zone soil fungal communities from Angelo Coast Range Reserve, California, USA - CZODoug2_1_08_16fungal (PacBio error correction) | ecosystem: Environmental > Terrestrial > Soil >... | reverse complement strand
TCACTTTTTTTCTTGCCCGACCTTTTACTCTTCCGCAGCCCCCCACCCGGGAGGTTTTTTGGGAGTTCCTTTTTTTTTTTTTTTTCCTCCCGGATTCTTTTGTCTGTCTTTCACCCCGACCTGAACCTTTCTCCGTCGACACTCTGGCACAAGCTGCACCTACCGTTCCCTATTCCCGATTTTTCCCTGACCAACGCTTTGATGCCCGTGCCCCGCCCCGCCTCTCCTTCTTTTCGCCTATCGGAGAACAGAACCCTTTTCATAAATACGACTTCTTCCTTCCCTCTTTGAATACGCCCCTCCCTAAGCCCGTGAAACATACAGGTGCAACTTCCCATTTGCAGCTTATTTTTATGCATATGCACCTTTTTCCTAACGATAATGGCTACCACCCGCTGTTTCTATTAGTTGGACTTTTCTCCCTTTATCATTTCCCTTGAAGTTTGTCGGCCGCTGAAGTGAGGCATTTTTTTGTAGTTGCAGTTTTCCTCCCTATCTGCCATTTTTCCGGCCCAAGCTTCGCTTTATGCTTGTCGAACGTCCTCCCCTCAGGCTCGGGTCGGCGGCCTGCAGATTCTTGTACGAGGCATTTGCTTCCAAACCGTGATACACACCGAGGTCGAAATCTGTCCAACTCCCTTTGGGCGCCCCCTTATGCCTCCTTTGCGTCAATGCATTCCACTCGTTCCTTTTTTTCCAGGAACCCTCTTTTATCCCGCGATTCTTTTCTTCCGGTCTTTTCATTGCTCCCCTAACTCCGACTTGCCTCCCGTTTTTTTTCTTTCTGTTTGAGCGGGTTTTTCCTCTGGGTTGTTCCGTACCCATTTTTTTGGGGAGGCCTTTTTTTCCCGTCGGAACGCCACTCCCCTTGTTTAACGCCGATCCGAAGCCTATTTTTTTGCCCCCCCCCCAAATCTTTTTCCAAGCTGAGGGCATCTACGGACAATCCCTTCTTCCCCATTCTTCTGGAACCCCGCGACCAATTTTCTTTTTTTAAGAACCTTTTTTCTTTCAGTGTTCCCCCCCTCACTTCCCACATATGCGCGGACTTTTCTTGGGCGTCTTGCAGTTTTTTTACTCCAAGAGCCCTTGTATGTTTCTTTAAGGCCCGTCAAAAACGTGCGATTGTGACTGTACCTCAAATTTCCCCCCCTAGGAGGTCTTTTCCCTCTTTTCCCCCCCCAAATTTCCACCCCTTAACGAGAGGTTCCTTGAGTGTCTTGGTCCACGGCTTTTTCTTCTATTTGAAGTCGTTTGTGTGTTAAGTCCCAGCGAGAGCATAAGGCGCCACCTGCACTAACCTCCCGGTTTTCGCGTGGGAAAATCTTCCCCGTTTGATTTTTTCCTTCGCCCACCCCTTTTCCTTCCCCCGCCTCCTGGAAGCATTTTTTTTTTTTCCCCCAGATCCTTTTTCGATTTCCCCTTGAGGGAAGTCCCCCCCCCCCCGTTTCCCGCCTTTTCGTTTCCCCACAACGTGAGTTTTTTGCCATCATGCTTGCACCTGGCCCCCCACGACAGCATAGAGAAGATATCTCCCCAGTGATGACCCTTTTCTTTGTCTTTTGCCTCCCCGTGCGAGTATCCCCCCCTCTGTCGTCCCGTCGGAAATCCCCTCACAGACCTCTTGAAACAGCCCGCGCTCCGCGAAGGGTTTGACCTGATTTAGAGCTCCCCTCTCTTTGGCACCCCCCCCTCCGCCCCGAATTGCCTTTATCAAGCCCTTTAATTCTAAGTTCCGTTTTTTCCTCCCCACGAACATCCCAATTCCCCCCCCGCTCGAAGGTCCCACGGCTGGGTAGCCGCCTTCAAGTTTAATTTTTAGTCCTCTTATTGATCCCTAATCGCGCAAATTCGACATCGCCGGCTTGGTCCTAATCCTTTTTTTGCGCGACCTCCTTTCCCCCCCCCCCGCAAATTTTAGCCATTTGGTAGTTTCTATGCAAGTCCCCGGTTTTCTTTTCCCAGTGTCCCTGCTTTGCGCGGTCGCGGGTCCCCCAGCCAGTCGGGAGGTAAGGTGGAAATGAGGTCTGACCCCCCATCGTTGCGTCATCTTTCATCTTCTCTTTGTACTAATCTTTTTTTTTTTTTTGATATAGATCCCCTCTGACGCCCAACGATTGGTCTCCCCATTCTCAATGTTTTTTAAGTTTTCTGCGCTTAGTTTTTTCAAGAATTACTTTGGACCTCTCGCTGGTGTGCCATCGAAACCCCCAACTTGGCTAGCCATGGGATGCTGAAGCCTTTTCCCCTCCGGTTGAGTGACCCCCGCTGTGATATTTCCAGTCTCTATCGATGACAGGACAGACCGGTCGACGATTAACCTGAGGTATACCCCCCCCTCCCTTTGACCTTCCCCGCATCGGTGGGTCCTCGGAAGGATATATCTGAGAATCTCCTCCTCTGTTTCTTTTAGTTCTCCCAAATAAGTGAGGTCCAGTTGTCCACGCCTTTTTTCCCCCTCTTCGGTCTTTCTTTTCCAGGAGGAATTTTTTTCCGTTTTAGCCTGTGCCGGGAGAATATTCAGTTCCAGAGAGGTCTTCTCCTAAAGCAATTTTTTTTTTCATCACGATTTCCGTAGCGGTTGAGCTTTCTCCAAGTGGCTTCGGTTTTCCCTTGCCCCCCTTCTGTCCCCTCCTTTTTTGGACGCATTTTTCTTTTTTGGAAGCTCCTTTTCCCTTGAACGTTCATTTCCTTCCTTCTTCCCGGATGTCCCTGGACGCTGGTTCCATTTCGGCTATATTCCAAACTTGGCATCTTTCGGAGTTTCACTTTATTTTAAGCTTTCGCTTTATTTCCTTGCTTTCTTGTTTGAATTTTTGGTTGTATCTTTAACCTCATTTCTTCGAAGCCACCCGCCTTTGAAGGACACCTTTGTCCGGCAGGGCCTCGTTTTTTGTGTTCGATTTGATTTCAAGCGCAAAGACTTTCTGGAGACATTGGAGGTTCCAGTTCCCCATTCCCAAGTTTTTTCCGTGGCTTGCATTCCCCATAAACTTTTGGAATCTTCTTCCCGTGATCGTCCCCTTCCCTTTGCTACCGACATTGTGACAGATTGGAACCACCTATCGGTTGTAGTCTCTCATTGCGCTCGAGTTCCATTCGTGAATTTTTGGCAGCCTTTTTACTCCTCTCGCCTTTTTTCCAGAATGGAATTTGTCCCTATATGCTAGATGGCGTGACAAAAGTCTTTCCTACGTGCCGTTCATTCTTCTGGGCCCCCCCAGGGCTTCCCCCCCCCCCTCGGCCATTTCCCGCGAGTGCTTCTTTCCTCCCCCCTTTCTTGTTATAATTGCTTTTCTTCCCCAAACCCCCAAAACACCAATTTCTACCCATTAACCCCCCCCCCCCCCAACAAACCCCCCAAACCACCACACCCCCCCCACCCCCCCAACCAACACCCCCCCCCCCCCCCCCCCCCCCACCCAAAAACCCCCCCCCCCCCCCCCCCACCGACTTTTGGCGCCTGATTTTCCATCCCTATTCACATTCGGTGATTCGAAGGCAGTTCGGATCGATTTCCTTCCCGCCCCGATAGGTAAAAGGAGAAACCTTTTCCTGGAGCAGATTTTACCTCGGTCTTTCTGGTTTCGTTCTTTCATCGTTTAGCTCCAGAACGAGTGCCGCACGCCCTCAGTTGTTTTAATCCTGCCCCTGTCTTCCATTGCCTTCCGCCCGCCAAAAGCCCCTCTATCCTGCCTTTGCTCCCTATGAGGCGATTTCTCCAACTCAATATGTCATCTATCGGCAGACGTATGACCCTCTCATGTTTACTGACCTGACCCTCCCCTACTCATGCTACCGCGGTGTCTCTCCCCGTTTATTGATACTCGACCATGAGTTCCATTACTCTTACCTTCAACCTCTTGAACAAAGCCCGTTCTCCCCCAGTCGGTCCGTTCTGCACGTTGATCTTGAGATTATTGTGTCCAGAACGGCGCATTAAGTGGGGGATGCAGATGCTATATTGCCCTCGTCTTCCCCTTGTCCTTTCCCAGTCGGTGATAGTTTCCTTCCGTATTAACTCACTTTCGGTTCCTTTGCCCTGGTCGCCTTACCCAAAGGGCACGTTGCTTCAGTGCTTACACTTTCCACGCTCAGCACTCTTTTTTTTTTATTAGGATCCTGACCCAACCCTTTTCCACCGGGTGGTTTCGCCATCGGTTTTGTAAACTTTTTTTTCTATTGGGGATGATATCACCTTTTTCTTCCCGCACTTTTTTTTCCTTCCGGGTATCTATTTTTCCCGTCCCCTTACCCACAGAGCTACCTTCCATCGTCCTCCCCACCGGGCTTCGGTGGGTTCGCGGTTTTGAAATCATTCCCTTTGATGAGCTTTTAATGACTTTTTGGTCTTTTTTCAAATTTAATCCCTTAGGTTCCTCTGGAGTAACTGACCGTCCCACGATTTCCCCACCGGTGCCAGGGTAATTTCCACTTCAGCTCCCTCCCGCTAACCCTTCCCTTTTGCCGCGCCGACTCCTTTTGAGATCCCCGCCTCAACCCAAGGCATCCCCCCTGTCTTTAGTACACCCTGAGTCCCCGCCCGTACAGTCCACGGTCCCCCCACTGTTTTTTTTTTTCTGTTCAGCGGGTCCTTTTGGAATTCCCCTTCGTGGCATTTCCTAGACTTGATCCTGTCTTCAAACGAGGTACATGACTAGTTTGGCCTTTTCCATAGTCGCCGCCTTCCAGAGGAGTTCAGGCGGCAAGAGATTTCTTGTATGAATTCCCTTCCTGTCTCGATTTTCCTTTCCCCAACTTAAAGACGATCTTTTTTGTATGCCGTTTTTTTCTTCTGAATTTTTTCCCCTTACCATTCCCAGGCTTTCTCAGTTTTTCTTGATTCTTTCCGCGGTACCCATGTCCCCGAACAAATTCTTCCTTCCTTCCCAAGCTTCCCTTCACCGGTGGCGCCTTGTCTGCTCGTCTTTGCGTCACCCCCGAACCCATTTTTGCTGACCTTTGCCCATCACGCTTATCCCACGCCCATGTCCCCTCGCCACAGGCTTTCTCCTGCTTCCCCCCCCTAAAGCCCCCGTATCACTTTATGGTTCCCTCCTTTCGTCTTTGTCGAGTCTTTTTCACTTGCGCTGATTTGAGGTTTGGACTCTCTGTGTTCCGTTTATCCCATGGGGGTTTCTTTCAATGGGTCAACGTACGGCCTTTCTTTTCCATTTAGGCACACGGGTCCTTTTCACACCATCCTCCCTTCTCCTCCTACGGTTCCCCATTCCCTTCTGTGTCACCAGCTCTGCGTGGCTATTCAACTGCACGGACATCTTCCCAACCCCTCACGACACTTGGATTTTCGCGCCCCTTTTCTTCAGTAAGACACCGTAAATTTATAGTTGTCGGTTTCTCCCCTTCCTTTCAAAAAATTCGCTTTATGCCCCAAGTGGGACTTGACGGTTTTACACCATTTCTCTTTTTTAGGTTCCTACCCTTTTCGCCTCTTCGTGGATGTTTTCTGGCACTGCGTCCAAACAACGTGTTCTTGGAAATGTCCCCCCCACCTTTCTTACATCGGCTCGTCGTGTTGCGCTGTTGTCCCCACCCTACCCCCACCCCCTTACCAGGATGCTTTTTTTGGTTTTGTAACACACTTCCTGTGGGCTTCTAATCCAGTCGAATTTTCGTTGTCAATTATTCCCCCAACTTTCCCGCTTTGTCGACGTCTCCCTTCCTCGACACCCTTGCACGAACCTCCCTTCTCTCAGGTTTTTAAAAATCCAGCGAACTGATTTTCAAAGCACTTTTCCCCTTCGTCAAGTTGATTAATCAATTATAGCAGCTGGTCGAAAGCTCCCGTCCGTAAGTGCTCTCCATGCTTTTTCTTTGATTTTTCCAAGGTCTGGGCGGCCATTTCCCGCGGTTCCTTTTGTTCCCCAACTTGGTTTTCCCCTTTTTGGGAAACAACTTTTAATTCGGTTTCTAAGATCCCCAAGCCGTTACCCCTCCCCTGATGACTTCTTTAGTTGAGAAGAGGATCCCCACTGTGCGCCTTTGCTCCAGGCTCCCCCCCCGGCCCAAAACCAACCTTCCCCCTTGTTCTTGTTTCTAATCGTTTTGCGTGGGTGACCCTTTGAAGGACCTCAAGAGCTTTTTCCCTCTCCCACCTTGAAAGACCTTTTTCGCTAAATGGAGAAGAACCAAGTTCAGGATGAAAGCCATCTCTACGACCTGTGTCCCCAAGGTGGTAGAAGCACAAGTTACTTTCTCTTTTCTCTTAATCGAGACCCCCCCTTTAGGAAGTTTGGTGCTACACGCCACCCATTTCGATGCGCTGATTTACCCCCCTTTTTTTCCCGCAATTTTTTTCTTTTCTCTCTTCACGCACTTCCTCTACCAAACATTGTCCTTACTGTTTCTCTTTCCCCGTGCTCCCAACTTCCAATTTGGCCGCTAGAGTGGTCCTTCTCCCTTTCGTTCCACACGTGTTTTTTTTGTCCTATCTTTTTTCCCCCAATTTTTTTTTAGAGACTACGTTTCTTCCTCCCCCCTATAAGACCATTTCCCTGAAAGCACGCCCAGACTTTGCGCTGGTGTAGCCTTCTCAGCGAAGCCCGTATTGCTCGCGGGTAATCCCCCCCCAGGGATATTCATTTTCTTACAATTATTAATCCCTCTCCCTTCCTGGGCTGTCCCCCCGCGTAGTTTCGAGAGTTCTCTTTTTTCAAGTCCTACCCCCATGACGGCCCTTCAACCAACGCCTTTCCCAATTCCCTTGTTTCTTTTCTCAGTCCTGTTTTCTATGATTAATTGAGCGACGGCATGTATGCTTTATCTTTTGTGAGGTATGACAACGGTTAATTCTTTTCCCATTTTTTTTTTTTTTTGTTTTTTTTTTTGGGGGACGGTACATCCAGGGCCTCCGCCGTTTCTCCTTGGCTGCGGTTGTTTGTGCGGTTTTCGGGAACTGTGGGATTTTGGAGTCTAGTCGCTTTCTTTCTTATCCTCGTGCCCGGGCCCCTGCGACCCCCCTCACCCTGTATCTTTCGTTTATAAGTTGGTCGCTTTGAGGTATCCCCCTTTTCTTCAGCGGTTTGCAAGTGATCATGTCTTTCTCATTAGGTCGTTAACACGCCCACTTCCTGTTACTTGCAGCCATCCTGGGTTTCATCTTTCCCGTGCCGCGTTTCTTTTTTTCAAAGGAAGGATTTCTCGCTATCCTTCCATTCCCCCCCCTTTTCATTTGCCGAAGTTTTTTTTTTCCCCCTGGAGTTCTCTCTCGTTCTGTAGTGAATTTTCGCCGGATGGCTTCGTCCGCGGTCCCTCTTTTCCTCATTGGTTTTTTCCTCTTGAATCTCCTTTGGACGTCGTCTTCACTGCCCTTAAAGGTGTCCCTTTTAAGAGCTCCCCTCCGATTTTGTCGTCCCCTTTTGATGTTCCCCCCCTTTCCAATCTTTTTTGACGGTGCCTCCCATTCCATTTTTTTACTTTTGGGGAACCCCTTCAAGTCTGCCCCAAAGTGTCTGCCCTTCCCATTACCTTTTTTTCTTTATGTGAGCAGTTTTTTGCCATTCCATTTACGGTGTCTGTCCAGTTCCTACACTTTTCGGCATTTTACCTTGGAGACTCGTAGTTTTTGACAAGTCTTTGAATTCCCCTTTCTAGTGCTCTGTCTTTGGAGTCCCTGGTTCCCCGGTCGTTGTCCTCTTTCAAGTCACACATCTACCATTCGGTTCTGGAAACCCTTTTTCCAAAAATCAGAGAGCACCCATCGACTCTGAATAAACCCTCCTCGTTGAGGTTATCCCCTTCTTGTGATCAGCGTTTTTCGATTTTTTTCAATTTCCCGCTCGGGGGGCCCTCCCCGTCATCCTCTTATTTAGGGCTTTTTCAGGGTCTTTCTTGATTTCAACAGTCGCATCCAATTTTGGCGTGTCTCACCCGTTTTGTCACATCTTTCTCTAGTTTTTGTCCCTCTCGTAGAGTCCTCACCTATTGCCTCCGTCCCCGCTGGTTTGATTTCTTTCCCCTTTTACAGTTTTGCCCGCCAAAGCCTCTTGTTTTTTAATCCCAACCTCCGTGACGGACCTTAGTCCAAATTCCAATGCTCCTAAGGCCATCCCCTAGATTCTGATTATAGCCCCGCCCCTTAGTCCCTCGTGGCGCAAGATAAACCTTTTTCCTCATCTTTGATTCAAACGTTTACCTTTTCAGTCACGCTGGTACTTTCTTTCTTTTCGCTTTTGAGTCTTTCCGTTTAAGAAGTCGCAGGTTGGCTCTTTCTTTTTCTTCTTGCATCGATTTTTTTTCTCCTTGTTGAGCGTGTGAGGCTCAGTCTTGACCCTCCCCGAACTCTGTTCGTCGTGCTAACTTTCCATAGGACTGCATGGCAGGGCCCTTCCCGACAGTTTCTACTCTCCTGCAGAGACCCCCTTTGCTTTCGCCGACCCCACCCTTCCCTTGGTGTGACCTGCTCCTAGGCTTTTGTAAACGGCGTCGGGAAAATGTTCTGTTGCCACGATTTTTTTACTCATTCCGGTTGTTCGTTTTTTCCTCATTTTCCGATCCCAGCCGCTGGCCGCCCTCACCCAGGTTAGTTATTTTTAGTCCGTACGTTTCGGTTTGACATTAAACCCATTTTCTCACTCATGTCTGTCGAACCATCTCCCTGGTCCTTCTTATGCCAATCTTTCCCCCTCAAAGTCAACCCAGGTGCTACCAATATTCCCGATGACCTCTCCCCCGGCTTCTACGCGCAATAATCCTCGGACCCCGACATAATTTCATATCAAACCGTCTTTCTGAATAACGCGTCCTCCCTTCTGGAGGATCTCCCTCCCCCCCCTTCCGACCCCTTTTCGTTTTTCCTGCAGCGGAGGGTCCCTTTCCAGCAATTCTCTCCCTTATCTTGGTCCTCACCTCTTTTCTTCTGACTTTCTGATCTGTTTTTGCCTGGGTTCTTTATAATCAGAGCATTTTTTTTCTTCCTGTATTCCCTTGATATTTTTTTTTTGCATGACTCGTTGTGTTATCCCCTTTCTTTTTAGCTTTTTCTCGGGCGTTCGATATTCCGCCATTTGACCATTTCCCCAGGTTCTGGGTCGGTCAAAGTTTTCGAGACTCGTTACTATGCTCGAACCCACTGTCCCCCCCCCTCTGGTAGCCTTATTTTCCTGCCCTAGGTTGTCTCTTGGTTCCCCATTTTTGTATTCCCAATTCACTCTTTACAATTGACCAACTTCGACCCTCACCCCCCCCCTGCTTCTCCCCCGTGATCGCGCAACTCCTTGCTGACCTATGAATCCGCTTATCCCTTTCTTCATTGGTAGATTCCGATGTTTTCGCGTGTCGTCGCGTTCTTCTGACCGACCTTTTTTTGTTTACTTTAAATGGTTTTTGACTTAAGTTCAACGTTCCGGACCATGCCAACTTTGGCACTGCTTTTAAACGCACATGATCTCTCCTATCTTTCCAAATTCCTTTATTGGCACCCCCCCTCCTTTTTTTGGGCCCACCCTCCGGGGCCATTCCTTTGTCTCAAACCACGTTTTCCTCCCGTTCTTTAGACCGTCCCTTTTTTCCGTGTTTTACTTATATTTAAACTTTCACACCTCTTTGCGCTGTTAGCCCATTTTTTCAACTGGACGTGTCCATTTCGAGCGTTCCCCTTCTCGTCGTTTAGGTTTGAGGTCCCCCCCTCAACCCCCCCCCTTTTAGTGACCCTCTTCAGCCCTCCGAAGTCGTGGCGATTGGTTGAATTCATTCACCTACCCCTACTTGATGGAGGACGGTGTCTTTCCCGGTTTTTTATTCTATAAGTTAATTCGGTTGTATACGTTTTTTCCCCCGTCTCCTCTCTCACTCGTTCCCCATGGTCTCCTTTTCACCAAACTGTTTCCAAATCGGGAGAGCCCCCCGTTTCCCTCATGCGCAAGAGTTGATGCTTTGATGGCCCCCCTTTCTAGACTGATGGAAGCCAGCGTGTCCTTGCTGGCACCTCTTTCCTCCCTTTTATTCGTTATCCTGATTGGAGGAGTTTTTGTGTCTGTTCCCAACACATGTTTCCGCTTCCCTGCACCCAATAGAATATTTTTTTGTACGCCTACGCAGCTTTATCCTCGTTCTGCCCTTGGAGGCGTGCTAGCGTCCTCCCTCCTGGCGCTCTCTCCCTTCGCTCCCCCGACCCAAACCTTCCTTTGACCCAGCTCCTTCCTAATGGCGTCACTGTAAGGTCTGACTGTCTTCCGTGTTCCAGTCCCCAAAGGAGACATGCCCCCTCGCAATATTCTTCATATATGCCCCCGCGTCGTCCCCGCCAGATTTCTTCAGGTCTTTTTTTAGGATTCTTTTCCTTTTTCTCTTGTCACTAGTTGTCTCCTTCATAGTCCTTCCCCCCCCTCGATTTTGTCCTCTGTTTAATCCTCGATGGCTTTTCCATTCAGGTGTAATGCCCCCTTTTGCCCTTTTGTGTTCTTTTTGGAGAAAAGCCGAAGGCTTTCCCTCTTTCTTTTTCCCCCTGCGCATTCATTACCCTTCCTTTTCTTGGAAAATGTCTTTCCCCTTTTGTTCTTC
>Ga0179593_1397060_pt1 | contig 10521 bp, 11 predicted proteins | sample CZODoug2_1_08_16_FD_185931 | JGI IMG/M metagenome (GOLD analysis project Ga0179593, IMG submission 185931) | Vadose zone soil fungal communities from Angelo Coast Range Reserve, California, USA - CZODoug2_1_08_16fungal (PacBio error correction) | ecosystem: Environmental > Terrestrial > Soil >... | reverse complement strand
GGGATCAAATACAGGTGTACTTGATCCCCCAATTGGCCTTCTCCTTCTTATGTTCGACGCGAGAACAAAATCCAGGTTCCCACCCCCAACCTGGTGATTTTTATGTGCCCTCCTTATTTTGCTGTGAGGGTTTTTTTCTCCTTCACTTCGCCGTGTCCGGGGTCCCCCCAAAGGGGGACATCCTATTTTCCCACCCCCACAAACCATGGTCCCAACTGTTTCCTAATTAATTTCTTGGAATGAGGGGACTCTCAGGTACATTCAGTCCGGAGATTCTTCCTATCGGACGTTGATTTTTCCCTTTTTTGTGGCGGCGGCTTTCCCAATTTTCACTCCCTTTGGTTGGGGACCAGTGATGTGCTGAAAAAAACTCCCCTTGATTGATATCGGGGAACATTTTTCCCTCAGTGGGAGACCCCCCTTCAGAGTTGGGGGGGGAAACTTTTTCCAGGTAGGTGGTGCTTTGCATCGTCCTCCCTTTCGGCCCTTTCCCTTCCGCAAACTCCCCGGTGCGGCTTCTTTCGTTTCTTTTTCCCTGGAACAACCAGTCTGAGCCCCCCCTTTGCTTTTCTGGGCCTGAGTGCACCGCCCCGCAAAGGTGTGCCTTTCACAGTGGCTCTTGATCTTTAACCCCCCCTTCCGTGTCCCCCCCGTATTTTGGTCAACTATTTCCTCACCACGTTTTCTTCCTTTTTGACACGCTTTTGTTGGTTTCTTGCACTCTTTATAGTTCGCGATTTTACCCGGGATCCAAAAACCCCCATCAAAACCCACGAATTGTTACCCCGGGGTCCTGACCCTCCCAACTTCTTTCTGTGGTTTCGGCAGGGTTTGAAAAACCCCGCCACACTTTCTTAACCCTTTTTTCCCGCCTGGTACTTTGGGGACCGGTTTCCGTATGGCGGGGGGGACGTCTTCCTTTGGGGCCTTGGATCGGGAGACTTAGGAAAGTGTATTCCCATCGGGGGTTTAAACCGTGTTCTAGCTTTCTTGGCTGCCTGCTTTATTTGACCCAACTCTCGGGGAAGGTATCCCTTTGGCTCTGTGCCGAATGGGAATATAGTCCCCGGGAAGACCGAATCTGGTTAATTCCACATAATTGTATCACCCCCTCACTGCATTCTTTTTTGTCTACCCTTTTCAAAACAAACCGCATCCCCCCCCCAGTGAAGCCCCTCCCCCCCCAGAACGGCCACTACTCCTCGTCCGGAATTAGTCTTTCCCAATTGACCCTAGGACCGTTATTCTCCCTTTTTTGAGAACCTTTCCAGAGAAAGATCCTACGTGAGGTTTTTTTTCGTTTTAATCGCCCAACACCACTTCTTATTCCCCAATTCTGGTAAAGTGAACTCCTCTTTTGGGTTTCTTTTTTGGAAAATGTGCAAAAATGTTTTGGGTTTTGCCTTTAGCCAACACCCCTCCCCCAGTCCATAGCCCTCTGAATGCACTTCGATTTTTTCCCTTCTTGAAACAATGGTTCCCACCTTTTTGAAACTGGTCCTTCCTGGCTTTTGGTCCTATTTGAGTTTTGTTCGGCGACTTGTCACCCGGGTTTTGCGGCTTCCCACACGTCCCGTTTCTTTGTGCCTTTTTGTGTCGGCGGGAACATATTTTAACTCCTGACTCTTCTTTTCCACCCTTTTTCCCCCCCCCACATGGAGGTTGCCGCTTTGATCTCTCTTATGGCGGCCCCCCCGAAAAAAACCTTTTTTCTCCTTCATCGAAAACGAGTCTCCCGGGGCATCTTGCCTCCCCCCCATTTTTTCATTTCCCTCTTTCTTGGAATATTTCTCACTACTTTCCACTAGGTGACATTTCCCTTTTTACTGGGGGCCATCGTTTTGATTCCCAAAAGGGGCTCTTACTTTCTACATAGATCCGACTTTTCCTTGGGCCCGATTCCCAACCAGGATAATGTTTCTTTAAATCCCCCCCGGTTCAGAACTTGATTTCCGCCTTTTTCCTCACCCCTTCATTGTTTCTTTCCTGGTTGCACTTTACTTTTTCACCTTCTTTGGGTTGGCTCCCCTCGCGCCTTCTTGGGAAAAGGTCCTTTTTTCCCTCCTCCGCTCAGTTTTTCGTTCCCTCCCATAGCCCCTTCGCGATTTGGTTTGGTTCGTCCTCCACAACCCTTCCCCTCTTTCCTCCCCTTTTCCCTTTTTTAAGCCCAAAACACCTGGTTTTTTCTCGCGGACTTCGAACCCTTTGTTCCTCGGCTTTACTGGGGGCTTACCTTGTTTTTTTTGTTCTTTCAAACGGCCCGACAAACTCATTAGATTTTTCCCCTTCTCATTCGGCCCGTTTCTGTCCCTGGGCCCCCCGTTTCACTTATTTTCAAAAAAACCCTTTTGTTAGCCAATGCTTTACCCAACCTGGTTGTTTGAGGACGACTGCCGTCCCCCCCCTTTGCCAACCTTTGACAATTTCCCCCCTTCCAGCCCTCTTTTGGCAGGCCTCCCGTTCAAGTCTTCGCTTGCTTTTTCATTAACAAGGGTTAGACCGCTTTGACGAAAAGGGCATATCCGTCCAAAGGGAAACTTTGTCTTCCCCTGTTTTTCCATTAACCTTGGGGCCCCGGCCAGTCTCCCTTTGAACCTTTTTTTTCCCCCCATTCCTGGTCGGTTCGACAAGGTCCCCGCACCCTGAGAAAAACAAGTTGGCCCAACAATCCCCCACGGACTCATCGGAAATGAACCGAATCCAACTTAGATCTTCCTTTTTTTCTTTTGCTTGTTCAAAACCCCACCGTTCGGGCTTCATTAATGTGTCCCTTTTAAGAAACGAACCCCCATGCTGCGTTTGTTAGCCCCGGATTTTTTGACCCGGTTCTTTTCGTGTGTCTTGGGAACCAAACTTTGCTCCTCCAAAACCTAAAACCCCCACATTCTGCATGGGTCCCTCTGTATCATTCCCCCCCTTTTGACCTTTCCCCCACATTACATCTAAAAATTTTAACCCTTTTCACTCGAATCTCCAGTGTTCGGTCCCCCTTCCCTGGGGTCAGGGGGGAATTGGCGGGTGTGTCCTACGTTTGGGCAACTATTATTTTCCCCCCCACCAACCTAACTGCATTCCCCTTCCTGCCCAGGGGGACGCTTTTTTCACAGGGTGGCCGATCCTCCGTAAACGCTGCCAGGTGTCAAAAACCCCACACCGCAGCCGTGAACGAAGGGGGGCCTTTGTCCCCGCGCTTCTTCCTTTGTTAACAGGGCGCGTATTGTCGCCAGTTTGCCCCCCATTAAGTTTGAAAACCCCCCCACTTTCCCGAAAGGCAGTCGGAACGACCTCCCAATTTTACCCCCAGGATTTCCTTCTTTAACTGGGATTTTTGACCCAACAAGAACCCCCCAAAAGCCCGTCCACCCTTATTTCCCCTCCCCTCTTTCAAATCCCCGGACTTTCCGTTTCCACAACTTTTTGAAATTGGTGTTGGTTGAAAGTTTTCTGCCAACCCCAAGTCCCCCTGCCGTCACCCCTTTTTGGGCCAATCCCAGGACCTTCCCCAAATCCAACCTGAGGTTTCCCAAACCCCCACAGTACCCCACTTTTTCTTGCGCTTTCCCCCCTTTCCAATGTTTTATTTTTTCTTTATGGTTTTGGTTTGTTTTTAAGTACTTTTACAGCGACAAATCTTTTCCGCTTCCCGTCTTTTTTTTTTTGGGTCCCCAGCTTTTTCACACCCAAGTGGTGGGCAGTGGAGGGGGGCCCCAGTTCCCCCAAAGCACTCCTTTTGCTGGGGTTTGCTTTTCTCGTCACCCGTATGCGTCCCCCGTTTTTTCCCCCAAGCTGCTGCACGGTTTCCTTAATTAAAGGAACTTGCGACCCCCCGCTCCCAGCGCCCCGGCGGTTTCTGTCACAAACCTTAAACCAACCCCGACTCTAGGTTGTGTCCCAAACTTTTTCTTGGGATGCTCTTTTTCTCTCGATTTTTTTTAAAAGTTTTCTTTCCGGTTGGTCTCTTTCTTTTTTCCCCCCCCCCCTTTTGGTGGGGGGGGGGGGGGTGGGTTCCTTTGGTCTCCCCCCCTACGTGGGATCCTCAGTCCCATCTTGGTTTCTTTTTTTCCTTCCACAACGAAAGTCTTCTCCTCCCGGACAAATTAAACTTTTGTGCACTTCCCCTCCCAGCATTAGTATGTTTGGTGTCGACACAATTAATATGTCCCGGCCATTTTTGTTAGGTGATACACCCCCCCCCCTCTTTTAACACTGGAAGCGCTCTTTTGAATCTTTTTCCAATAATACATTGTTGTGTTGTTGGACGAGGAGGGATACCCCTCCTCCTTTTCCTTCCCAAATTGAGTCTTTCCCCCTCCCCATAAACTACGTTTTCTTTCTTCGTTTTTTTTCCCCCGCTCTTGGGTTTTTCCCTGTTGAACCGCGGAGTTCTTTTCCCGTTTCTTCTTTGCCTTTTCATGTGGAACCCCCCCCACGCCTTTGACGTTCCCTGAACAATTTTACCTCGTGTTTCGTCGTCCTTTAATCCTCACCCCCGTTGGTTTTCCCAGCTACCTTTTTTGTTTTCCCTCCTTTCTTGCCTGGTAAAGTGTGGTTTTTCCAAGTTTTTTTTGGGCATTTCTTCCCGTCACCTCTTGCTTTTCCCCCTTCCCGGTCCGCTAACTTCATTTTGCCCCGGCTGGTTATTTTTTTCGACCTTCCCTTTGCATGTTGTACTTGTTCCATCTTTTTTTTTCTTTCTACGATCTATTGGTTCTTTTAAGTAATCATCCAAATCCCTTCCCCCCTCCCACAACAGGTTCCTTTGCGTCCTTTGGAGCTACTTCGAGTCTTTTTCTTTTTATTGTTCCATGTGGTGCTTTCTTTTTTGTGGACTCCGTGGCGTCTGGTTTGCCCACTTTCTATATTTCCCGTTGCTTCTTCGGGGCTTCCTGCTCTTTTTTTTGAGGTTGATGGTGTCCTTTTCATTGGCTCCGCCCACTCTTAATCATGTTCTCTTTTCGAAAAAGGGCTGTTTTTTCTTACCCTTCCTGGTCCTTTTTTTTAAATTCGCGGTGCCCTTCTCTTTTTCAAGCTCGTGTCTTCCTTCCTTTTCTATTACTTTACCGGTATTTTGTGACCGATTTTTTTCGTGGTCGGTCCCCCCCTTAAGAGAACCTTTTCCCCTGGCCTTATTTCCCCTGGTGAAGGGTTTTCTCTGTGTCTCCTCGTCCCTAAAATTCGGTCTCCCCATTCACTTAATGATTGTTTTTCCCCCCTGCTTGGATCTTCTATGGGTTTTTGTTTGATTGTGTGTCAGGCCCAACGTTGATTCTTTTCCACCTCCGTAACTTTTCCATTTTTCCGTTTTACCGTCTTGGGCATCCACCCTTACACTGTACGCAGTCACAGGTCTTCCTGGTCTCATGTGCATTTGCGGCCTGACCCTGGTTTAACGATTTGAAGAATGTTGTCCTTTTACCCTCCCCATCCCTCCTTGAAATTCGTTGGGGGGAGTTGTTTTTATGTTCTACCCCACGGGGCATTTTTGATGCGGCAGGTTTGGTCTAAATGTGCATTTTTTCCTTTTTGGGGTTTAGCTGGTTTAACAGGCCAATTTTTTCCCCCGGTCGTTGATGCAAACCAGTCTAGTTCCAATTCTCCGGGCTTCCGTTTTGACCCATGTTCAATTTTAGGGTTCTCTACATTTTGGGGGAGCACGTTCCCCAGGATCCCCGAATGTGGTCACCTTTTTTTGTAAGTTCGTTTTTCTATTTTTGCGTATAAAATATTTTGTCTTCCTCTTTTTTCACTTCATTGTGTTTAAAAACCTCTTTTTTCACGGGTCGGCTCTTTTTTTGCTATGACGTTCTCTGATTTTACTGCCGTTGGCCGGTGTGTTTTCCCCCCCCCCCCACCGGGCGTACAACCCCTTATCAGCCTAGGCCACACTTCTTTTTGACCTTTCCTCCCTGGACGAACCCCTTTTCTTTGCCTAATGGGTTTCTATGTTCCTGTTCTCTACCTGACTTCTATATTGCGGACAATTCCTTAGATGGAATCCTTCTTCACTGTCCCCCCCTCCGTGAGGCCGAGGGCGGCAAGATGGGCCGGTCTTTGACAGGTCCCTTTGTTTTCAAAATTTTAAAACCCTTAACGCATTTTGTTGCTTTTTTTTTCCTGTTCAAAAAAACCCCCTTGATCTGTTTGGGCCTCGGGCCGTTCTAGTCGGACTTTCCGGCTTAGATCCCCATTCCCGTTAACTGTTAAAATGGGACCCCCCCCCAAGTTACTTTGGGCGAGATTTTTAAGTGGCCTTTAACAATTCACCGATTTTTCTTTTTTGCCGTGTCTTTTTTTCCAGCTGCCCCTGGTCCTCCAAAAACCTTCTGGTACCTGTCGTCAACGGGTTTTTCCCCAATCATTCCTCTAAACACAGCTTCCCCCAACTTCCATGGTTTGGGTTGTTTCTTTCTTCAGGTTAAAGATTCTAACCACTTCCCCCCCTTTTGACAGGGTTTTTTTTTGGGCTGCGCAATTAGCCCTCCCGGCCGGTTCCAAAACACTCGGGACTTGGATTTTTCCTTGTTGGGGGCCCCGTTTTATTGGAACCCCATGTTAGTCTTTGTTTTACACTTCGGCAGTCTTTTCAGGGTAGATTGTTTTCTTTCCCTAATTTTTCGGTTTTGTGACCCATTGAACCCCCCCCTAGTTTTTTTGCCTCCTGAACAAATCTTCCATGTTTTGCTTTCTTACGCCCCCCCCCCTGGCCGCAGACCTTGGTCTCTTTGCCTTCTCCTTCACGCCATAATTTTTGGCGTCGCTTCTAATTTTGCCTCCCCTTTTTTTTTTTTTGCAAGGACCCCCCTTCTGCATAACGTTTATTCTGGGGGCGTCTGTTGGGGGGTCTGCTGGTTTGTGGGTACCCATTTTCGGGCAATCCCCAATTTTTTTCACTTTCCTTGCGAGGACCCCCCCTGTCAATATTGTGATAGCCCTCACTCCGGTTCCGTTTTTGCCAAGCCCCTTTTGCATGCCCACCACACTGTTCTTTTGGGGCACCCATATCAACTGCACAAGGGTCATTTCCTTGCTCCCCCCCCCTGCGCTAAACCCCCCCAGCTTTTGATTTTCCCGTTTTCTTTCCTTGACTCCCCCTCCCCTTTTGCCTTTGCATGCCGCGGCCTGCATACCCCGGTTGCAAAGGTCCCCCCTAGTTGGAATTTGACTCCTCAATTTTTTTCCTCGTCCCCTAATCCCCTTTTCCATCACTTTTCCTTACCAATTTGGTTTTTTTTTTATTCCCTCCAGACACCTTGCCGGTCTCTTCTTGCGCCCCCAACTTTCTGTTTTCCCGTCTGAAACTTTCACCCCACCTGTTATCAAATCCGGGGCCCCCTGTGGTAACCTCTTTTCCAATTGTGCCCCCTTTTTTTTTTGGTGGGCTGTTCCTTTATTTGCCCATTTTTTTTCTTCATTTTCCGTGCCCCCCACAACCGACGTCAACTTTTTTGCCCATCCAGCGAAACGTTCTCCTTTTTTTTGCCCCCAACCCTCCTTCTTTCCGGTCACCGTGTCCTCTTTTTTTCCCCCCCTTTGGCCCAAACAGTTTTGCACTTAATGTGTTTTATTTTCCTTTCCCCCCCCCCCAGTGGCTTGGACCCTTTTTTAGTACCCCCCCCCCCCCGTCAAACTGGGTTATCAACCACCGGCGTAAAAATGTTTGACCCCCCCCGTTCCAGTAAGGCTGACCATTCCGCGAGCGTCCCCCCCCCAATCCCTTTTCATCGGGGTCGTTCTTTCTACTCCAGACTTTTTTGTGTGAACAATCCCAACTGCCCCCGTCATTTTTCCCCAATCCACCAAGGACCTCCGTTGCTTTTTTTCCGTTCCTGGTGCGATCTCCTGTGTAATCCCCCCCTCCCCTTTTTTTTTTTTTTTTTCAGTTTTTGATTATCAACCGCATGTTTTTGAGACAAACCAATTCCTCTGGTGTTTTCCCTCCCACCTTGTTCACCGGGGTTGATTAATGTGAATTTTTCCTGGAGGTGACACCTACTCCTTCCTTCTCCACCCCCAACGACCGTGGTTTTTTTCTTCCGTGGGGTCTTCCTCGCCTTCCCGTTGGAAAGCTGGACTGCATGTTAAGCTCTCTTTTGTTTATTGGCCTTGAGGGAACTGGGGTTGCGGGGGGGGTCGGAAGGTATTCAAAGAACTTCTTGGAAGGATCTTCCAAACTCAACCGGTATTATTGTTTGGTAACCTCCCTGAGTAAGTGTCACCTTTTAATAGCCCCCACGGTTTTTTCGATTTTCCAGCTCTTCTGGGTGCTTTTGTTTGCCCGTTTTCCTTTAGTCTTCCCCAATTTTTTAATCCCGTGTTTCCACCCTGGAAACAGTCCTTGGCCAAGAGCGGGCCTGATGGACTTCCACGACACCCTGCGGGCCAAGGTGCCCTTTATTGACTTCCAAGTTCTTGGGACACGAGGGGCCAACCTGACTCTGCAAAGGGATGGCTGGGAAATGTGGTGGAGGCCCCACGGAACACGGATGGTGCTTTGGGTTCCCCCTAGAAAAGTGGGCTGCTCGTTTTTCTCTGGGACCCCCCCCCCCCCCCCCCCTGAAAACCCCCCCTTATTTTACCGGGCCTGGCACTTTTATGTGTTTTCGGCGAATTGTTTCACCACGACTTTCTTCTTTCAACTTGGGGGGGTACCCTTTTCCCTGGGTTATATTTTCTTTTTTTTTTGGGTACGAGGCCATTGCTGTTTCTATTTTGAAGGCCCTTTAACTTTCCCACTGGTCTCTTTTTGTTTACGTCCTCTCCTTCCCTTCGATGACGTTTGTCAAGTGCTACCCAAGCCACCAAGAGGGTGTATTGGATCTTTGTCAAAAGAGTTGACTGTGTTCTTAGTGACAGGTCTGCGGATCTTCCCTGGCTCAGGTCAAACAAGCGAAGGGTTCCTAAGGAACGATCCCGTCCCACCACTTATGAAAACGTAGTCCATTATTAAGCTGGGCCTTTGTTGTACGGACACGGATTTCAAAAGCGTTGGGTTACCAACCCACCCCTGCCCTTATCTACGAGGGGTTTCCATCAAGGTCTTTCTCTCGTTGTCTTTTTTTATATTATGGAGATCGACCCAAATCCCCCTCGTTGATTTCTTAAATTCCCCGGCGTCAAAACTTCCCTCTTCGGGGTTCTGGATTTTCGGCATCCCCTTTTTGTGTCCGTGACGGCCCAAACTGGGCACGGCCCAACCCACCCCTACTCTCCAAAAATCTCATTCTCGGGGGTTAGCTCAAGGGTTTCGTACCTAAGATTGGTTTCAAAATCTTTAATGTCCCACATCTTTAAAAAAGGCATCAATTTTTTTAGGTTGGCACCAGAGTGGTGTTTTCCTTTTTTTCAGGGACTTTATTTATTTGATTACAAACCCTCCCGTTTCGTCTGGTGTGCCAGCTTTGGTTTGTGTCTCCGTTGTCCACTCCAATCGGTACCACCCGGACTTTTCGCTAAACCTCCTTTTTACACCCACTTTACCTTTCGGCTTGGTGAGAAGGGTCCCTTACGCTTTTTTTCCAACGAAGAGACTACTTGCAGGTTGTAAGCTTTTTCTGGCGGGATTGCACTTTTTTCTTAGCTTACCACATGTCGCTTTTACCACCGTCCTCCCCAAGAAGCAAAAATCCCTTTTCCCTCGGGGGGTTCCCCATCCATTCTTAGGATTTTCCATTTTCCTTGGAGGTCCCCACGTACTTTTACCGGGGGTTGCCTCTATTTCCTTTCCGATGTCCGGCCTCCCCGCAACCGCCCCCTCTCCCAAACTTTTGAGTGAAGCAATTTCCAAACCAAGTAAAAGGAATCCCCCCTCTCCACCGCTCCTGTTTCTTCACCCGGGGGAGTTTTTTTTTACCTTAGGACCCCTTGAAAAATTCCCAGGCTCATTTCCCCCCGGTGAGAACCTTTTTGCCTTATATAAGATATGTTAGTGGCCCGCTCTCTTTTTGAGTTTGTCCTGTCCGATTAGTCTCCCCCCCTTCCAGTCCGTCCTGGTAGAAACTGTAATAAAGCCCCCCATTTTTGTTTATCCATTCCTTTCCAGACTGTGCCGGGTTTTGTTCATTTTTTTTTTCTTTCGTCAGGGCCCCTTCCGGTGTTTCTTAAAACCCTCTTCCGTCCTTTTACTCTCTATGGCCAGCGTCTTGACTCGGCCCGTCCACGGTTTTATTGTTCCGTTCCTGGCCTTGCAACTGGGGCAACCACGGACCCCCGGAGATTTACAAATCTTACACCCCCTAGAGGGGACCAGTTCCCCCCCTGACCCCAGTCTTAAAACATTGCGTTAAACAGTGGCAATCATTGGGGAGGACCCCCTCATGGACGATTTCTTCGTTGGGACCTGTGGAAACTCCCACAATCGGGCTCCTACCGCCTGGTGTTTTCTTTCGTTTGTCCCCAACGACCGAAGGCCTGTTTACCCCAAAAATTTTTTTTCCCCTTTCCCAACCAAAAACGGGTACCCCCCCAGAGTCCGGTTTTATTCCAAGCCCCCATAAGGGACCTTGTCTTCGAAGGCCCCATTTT
>Ga0179593_1393424_pt1 | contig 10521 bp, 15 predicted proteins | sample CZODoug2_1_08_16_FD_185931 | JGI IMG/M metagenome (GOLD analysis project Ga0179593, IMG submission 185931) | Vadose zone soil fungal communities from Angelo Coast Range Reserve, California, USA - CZODoug2_1_08_16fungal (PacBio error correction) | ecosystem: Environmental > Terrestrial > Soil >... | reverse complement strand
GAAAGTTCCGTCCCCCGTCCTGTGGTTTTTTCCCAGAGAAGGATCTCGGCGCATCGTACCACAGGTTGAGTCGGCCTGTTGACAGGCGGAGAGAGAGACTCTTTTTTTCAAAGGTTGGCATTACGTATCAATGAAGTCCTGCGCACCTCGGTCCGATTTCCCCTCACTCTGCTCTCCTCCGTCCATTGCATTGCCGGTTCCTTTTTTCGTCGTTTTGGAGAAGCGAGTCCAGAATGCCACTCCCTCTCCCATGCCTTTGAAGCTTTCCCTTTAAGAGGCGAAGTTCTGCCGCCGCCCCTTTGTCGTTGAAGTATACCTTCTTCATCTAAGGGCTTCCCTGAACGATGCGCGCACTTATGAACATATAGTTCGTCATACCCAGATGCTACGTCCATGCGTATCGAGACTGACCACGGCTTAGTTTCCAATCTGTGCTGCGGTGGCACAAACCCGATTCTCCTCAGAATCCGCTTTGATCTTGACGTGGGATACCCTCCGGTCTTCACGCCTGTCCTTGCTCTCCCTCCGAGATGGGGAGCCCCAACTTTTTCCAAGCGCCACGAAATATCGGCACGCATGGAGGCGCGTTTTTTCCCCCCATCCGCTCATTTTCCCCGGCTTTCCTCATTACCCCCCCCTCCCCCCTTTATACCAGAACGATAGAGGCCTTCTTTGATTCCGCCGGTCGGCAGTCGAGTTGACATCCTAGACTTGGGGTGCATTTTCGAGATACGCTTCGGCCGCAATCGGATCCTCCTCTTTCCCTCCCGATGCTCTTTTTGTCGACCCCAAAAGGTGCAGGCCGGCCAGGAATATAGTCGGTCCCCTTGACACGCCCAAGTGCACCGGCAATCTGGAAGCACGGCATTTTTGTAACTTCCTCTTACGTATGGCCCGCGATCCTCCCCCCGCAATAGTGCATCACGCGAATGCCGGGCTTTCTCTTTGTCCTCAGCAGGCGCGAACACCGGCGCCCGAGGACCCTTTATCCCTCCTTCGTTGGGGAACCGAAGGTGACCCGAAGATTTTTTTGACGACAATCTTTCGCCAAAGCCTCGCCTCAGCGGAAGGATACCCCCAAGGTACGAGTGCGTGACCCCCCCCCCCCTTAGGGTTATGGTGATTTTCCCGGAAATTCTCTTCTTTAACCTCCTTCCGTCCCGCTGGTCCCACTCGAAAATGCGAAGCCGCGAACAATAGCGCACAGGCGTCGGGCCCTCTTTCGCTTCGCCGCCACGCTTCATTCCTAAGCGATTGAAGATGGTTTCCATCCTCCTCTCCGCCCTTCCGGTCCTTCGCGCACTTAGTTCCTGACCGTATGTCGTATCCGGTACATGCTTCCGTGACCCCACCGCGCCCATCGTCTATAGTTGTAGCGACCAATTCCGACCTCAGTTTTCCCCCTCGAACCCTGAGAGGGTATGCAAGAACATCCCCCCCCCCACCAGTTTCGTCGCTTTTTCCAATTGCTGGATCCCACCTCCGTTTTTTGACTTTTTTATTGTCATGGTAAGCGCAAGGGATTTTAGGCCCCTCCCCCCCTTCCGCTGTCTATTCCCTTAACGCTTTGCGTTCGCACAGTCGTCCAGTCCTCGTTAATGAGGGATGCCCCAGCGCGTACCGTTGCCTGAGGACAGGTTTGACTTCGCGCGCATGCTCGACTAGTTTTTTCCCTTTTCCTCGATGTCTTTGATTTTTTTTTCCAGATGATCCCCAGAATTCCTAGTGGCCTCGGCTAGGGAATGAACTTCCCATTTCCTGCCGCATGGGTTACAGCGACTTGCCTTCCTGGTTGATCTGACCGCGGACTTCAGCAAAGACAGCCATCCCCCCCCGGTCAGCCCCTTCCACTATCGTCGCACCTGAAGGATCGGGCAAATGGTTTTTCTTTCCCTTCGCACGTGAAAACAGCTTTCCTTGATCCCCCTCTCTTAACCGCTCCAAATAGGTTTGGGATCCCCAGTTGTTCAGCCTTACGCCCCACAGAGAAGACATTTTCCTTTTTTTTCCCTGGCGACTTTTGTCTAAAGCCTGTTCTCTTTTTAGTAGTCCCAAGGGTGTTTCCCAGGCGGGAAACGGCCAATCCGTCCAGTGCCAGAAATTGAGCCACTCCTGTAGTTTTCTACCCTGACTGGTTTAAGGAACACAGCCTTCCGAGTGTTCGCGGAGGGATCGCCCAAAGGATCGCGATGTTTTTAGCGTGCATCGACTTATCTCTTTACTCGTTGTTTGTCTTTCTGATTCCTCTCTTTTCACCTCTAGAATTTATTGGTTAACCCTCCCCTATTGGCTCTGGATCGTTTGATTCAGGACGCAACGAAGTTTGAGAAGACGTGCGGGTCATTCCCGGTCCTTCTTATTGATTTTCTCCTCCAAACCATAAGCGAGTGGAGGCTTAAGCACCAATCGCAGTTCCTTGGGAACATTGCGATGTCGCGCTTTTTTGTAACTCCCGGAACTTTTGCTTCACCACCACCGATTTTTCGGTTAGAAGAGGGATTCATGCCCTTTTGCAACCGTAACTGCCTTTTTCTTTGAAAGACCTTCAGGATCACTCGTTGCAGACTTTCCTTCTTTTTCCCAGGATTCCAAGCGACTTTACCCTCCAGGGTATGATGTTTCACGCCATTAACAATTACAGTTCGACGTGCCCCTCCTTGGGCGGTGCGTGCATTTCAACTAAGCCTATTCCTTTTTCTCGAGATATCCTTTCCCTGGCTAAATCGTCAATTTTGAAAAAGGCCCCCCCTCCTTCTTCGAGCTGGCGCGCTGAGGAAGCTTGTCCAAGGCGAAGTCCCTTCTTCCTCTTCCTTTTAATCGGATCGATTTCCCATTCTCTGGATCCTCCGCCCACCCTGGTGACTAGAACAGGGGGACATCTGCGAGTTCCCCGTCGTTTTACTCGCTTCTTCCCGCTCGTGATAAATGCTATCGGTCGCTTCCAGCAATTGGTCAAGACAGAGCGACTGGCGCTTTTGTTTTTCCTTTTCTTCGGTTGACACCCTTCTATCGGTTGACCCCCCCTGAGTGGAGCATGGTACAAAATCTTTCGGAAGCGGTTTTGAGGTCACTCTCAGTTTGTCCCCGCTCATATCCGGTACTTTCTTTTTTTCTGTTCCCTCTATGATTTGATTTGCTGGTTTTTTCGAGGCTAGACCCCATCTTTCCAATCGATTCATAAAAGCGTGGAGGAGCATTCCGGTTTGACGCCTTTGATCCTCTTCCCCCCCCCCCCCCCGGTTTCCCCCGCTGGGCCTTTTCTCCCATTCTTTTTTTTTGGAGGTAACGGTTAGTCTAGCCCCCCTGTGCGGCGGAGCCGGAATTTCACGTGTTTCCCCCCATTCCCCGCCCTTCTATGTTTTTCCAACAACTACACTTTTGGTGGTTCTTAAGCCTAGATTCCGTTTTTTTTTCTCTTCTAGAGTTTTTTCCTGAACCTGTTGCAAATGGCATCTTCTATTTATCCTCGAATTGGACCACATGAGTGTTCTCCCCTTTATTTTTTCCTTTGTCGTCATATTTTCCGACAGCACGCCATTATTAGTGTTCGGCACTCCTTCGCCTTTTGGAATTTTTTTGGTCGAAGTATGGAGAACGCGATCTGGCAGGTACTTTTCCTTTTTTATGGCGTTTTATTTTAGTCCCTTCCCAGAAGAGATTCCTTTTTCTCCTGCAAGCGGCGCCCCTAGTTAGTCAGAGTGTCATCGGAATATTAGTGAAGATGCGTGCCGAAAAGTTGATCCGCCTCCCCCTTTCACTATATCAAAGCAGCCCTCTTCTTCTTGCACTCTGTCTACTTTGATCCCGGGGCGGAAGCGACGTGATCTCGCGGATTTTTGACGGGTCTTCTCGTCTGACATCGTGCGAAGAGGGGCGTTGTGGAGCAGTAGTTGAGGGTTTCTTCCCCCTATCTTTCTTTGGACTCTTTCGACTTGGCTTGTTTTTGAAGCCACCTTCGCACGCGTTCTCTCGTCAAAGACGATGCACCGCGCGGCCAATCTCTTTTTAGCCGGTGGGAAAACTGTTTTTTTTTCCCCCGATGTTTTACCCCCCGCTGGGCTACGATATTCTGACTGGAACACGTCTGGCCCCGGGTGCCTCCTGATGAAGTTGTATGTTGACTTCCCCCCCCCTCCTTTCCTTTGAGAGAAGTATTTCTATGACTTTCTCGTAGGGTTCCCCTCTGCCCACCTGATATTCGCACGCGTCTCGCAGAATTGATCTCGTCTTCACTTCTTTTAGTGCAGTTCTTACCTTTTTCACATGTTCTCTTTTCCCCTTTTTACGGAAATGTGGCTAAGCTTAAAGCCTTTTCTTGTAGATCGCGCACAATGAGAGAAGGACACCACCCTGACTCCTTCCACTTGACCGCCCACCATGTTCTGTTACTTCCGGTTCTCAACCCCTTGGGAATATTATGTTGACTGTTTTCTTCCCCCTAACATCCCGTAAAGTAGGAAACGTTTATTATATTCATTCCGCGCGCCACGCCCTTGGCCCTCGTTTTCCTCTTTCCGTAATGGGATTAGTTCACTTAACCCATTCTCACTTTTTTTTTTGTCGACGCCTCTCTGTCTTTTCGTCCTCGGGGACGTAGGAAGGTGCGTCGATTTGTCCCCCCTCGGCCACCTGCTGGCTTCTCACTAAAAGCGTACCCAACCCTTCCTCTTCTATTTACCATTTTTTTTTTTTTTTTTGCCCCTTGTTCTCCCTTTTTTTTCTTTTGACTTTCAGGTGAGCCCTTCGAACTTCGAAGTGCTCACGGAGTTGTCCCCCTCTCTCTTCTTTCCCCTCTGTTTTTGTTTGTAGATATTCGGATCACTCAGTTTTTTTCCCCTCTGAGTTCGCTCCCTCTTTTTTTCCCCCCTGATGGTAGATACCCCCCGGTGATTTCCTTCCTGCCCCCCAATTTTTTCCCCACACAATGTCTCTGAGCTTTTTGGTAGCTTTAAGATGACCACTGCATTGGCCTCTTTTGGTTTCCGGCTAACAGTAAGGGCGATCGCCTCAAGGTTCTTTTTCCCTGGCTTCCGCCCCCCCCTCTTTCCCCCTCAGAGGGAGACCCTACTGTTTTTAGTTCTTCCCTTAATCGCCTTCCCAATAGGAAAGCGGCCTCTTTTTTCTTTTTTTTGTCCGGATTAGTTTCTTTGATCGGCACACGTGCCGTCTTAGCCTCTTTCAGGTATGTCCATTGATCCAGGGGTCGCCTCTCTACAAGGGGTCCCCTTGGACCCTTGGTCAGAGAGAGCTTATCCACCCTGTTTGCAGTCTTTTACTTGTATTCAATGAATCTGATTTCCCTCATCCCCTCGTCCCCTATTTTTTTCCAGTGTCAAGACGTGCTCGATTCTTCGTTCGTTTTTAGAAAGGAGAGGCCTGCCAAAGCAGACAAAAGACCGCGTGACTCCGCTCCTTCTTCAGTCGCCTCGGTTCCTCAACTGTTTCATAGTGATCTCTTTTCACTCCCTGCTGACTTTCCTTTCCCACGATTCTCCCCCTTCCGACATCTTTGCTTAGCTCATTCGAACATCTTGTGAGTTCACCCCTCCCCATCTGCTGATGCACCCAGACGATCTTCATTATCCTCCTCTTTGATTCCTTTTTTTTTTAGGTTACCCCTGTTCCACCCCAAACGTTCCCGACCCTTCCTCCAGTCTCCTCTGGCTCGCGATCTAGGGTACGAAAGTTTGCCCGCACCTCCCTTCGTGATTGAGTGTCCCCGTTCGCATTCATGAACCACTCTTCCCCCCCCTCTCCTCCCCCTACCCCTGATATATTTCCCAAATTCCCAAATGCTAACGGAGCTTCCCCCCCTTTTCGCTCAAGTCTTAAAAGTGATCGCGGCCATTCTTCGGTCCTGTCCTTACTTTTGGACGATTTTACCCTCTCTCCTCTTGTGTGAGGCCCCCTTCTCCCCCCTTGAACGATCGTCGGCCACTTCCTTCCCCCCTATTCCCCCTTTCCCCCGATTGTTGAACGGCTGCGCCAGAAGTCGGAAATATCTGTTCTTTCCAGACCTTGCTGACCCCCTTTGCCATCTTCGCAGGAAGGCCTTCCTTCCCTTCATAATGACATCCTTGTTTTTTTATTCGAACCCCCCTGCTCTTTTTCTTCCCGACCACGAGAGGGCGTTCATCAGGCTCTGCAGGACACTTTCTCCCTCTTTTTTCTGACATTGGGCCCCCCCCAAATTTCCTTCCCGTTCCTTGCAACGCTTCCGCAATTTCTTATCTCATTGCCGAGGGCACTCTAAACCCCACTGTACTCTGTTTGTTTTTATCCACCCTTTTTTTTCTTCAGGTCCTTACCCCTTTCACTTTCCGTAGACAGAAACTATTCTTACCCTCCTCCCACTCCTCAAAGGCGCCCTCCACAGATCCATATACTTCAGCTTCGTCGACTTCGCCTTTTTCCATTTGCGCTCTCTTTAGATGCTGGTGCCAGCCATCGAAGCAGTGCCCTTCCTTTTCCGATTTTCAAGTCAACCCCATCGGCTTCTTTAGTCTCCCCGTACTATCTCACCCCCATCGGAGATGTTTTTTTTTATCTCCCCCCTTCCCTCCCATTTGTGCCAGCGACCGCGCTTTTCTCCCTTTTTGTCTCTTCTTCACATCCAGTTTCCACAAATTTGCTCTTCTCCGATCCAGTTCACGGAAGCGAGTGACGTTTTCCTGTCTTAACCTCCCCTCTCTTTCTTTTTTTATTCCTGGAAGCACAGCGCCTTCCTCTCCCCCCGACCCTTCCCTTTTGGTTAGCTCATCTCCCAGGAGAGCTTCCCTGACTGTTAAAGTGATATAGCGCCTGTTCCCGTTTGCCCCTTTCATGGACTGCTGATTACTTCCCCCCTCTCTCTCTACACTTTTTTAGGACTGCCCGCCGTTTTTCCGCCTAGGTTCACGGAGACGATTGTGTTCCTGTTCGTGCGCAACTCTGTCGCGTTTTTTTCCTTTCCACCTGCACCCCCTCCCCCGCAACTCTCTTTTTTTGCCCCAACCTCAGTGATCGGCCCATGGGAACTTTTCTCTGTTTCCCCCCCCTCGGTCCTTTAGCTCGTAACCGTTCCCCTGAACCGGTTTTCACTTTAGGGACACTCTCCTCAATAGTATGTTCCAGTTCACCATGGTTTCTCGTTTCCCGATGTCTTGTTCGTCCCCAGTCTTTTTTTTTTCCCGGCGGGCCATTTTTACAGTTCCCTTACTGTCAGACCTCCCCTTTCTTTTCTGAGTTCCCGACGCCTAATTAAAAGGACCTTTCCCCCCTCTTCTCTTTTTGTCTATGACCAAAGCTCCTCCTCTGTCTGCTTCTGCCACTTAATCTTCTTTTTCCCTCCCCTTTTTTGTTTTTCTGATATTCCGGCGATGTTCCCGGCTCGCTTTGATCTGTTCATAGGATCCTCCGATTTTCTTATCTGTGTCGGGGACCCTTTTTTTGCGGGCAACGACTGGTCTCTTCTCACTGAACGCCCCTTGCGTTTTCCCTCAGGAACCTAAGGTCTCTCCCGACTTTTGTCCCCCCCATTGTGCCGCCTCCGTCTTCATTTTCTTTACCCCCCCTATTGTACCTGATTGTCGCTTTTTTCCGCTGCCCAATGGTTTCTCCGTTATCTCTCGTAGCGGTCTCCTCTGCCTCGGTGCCAACCATGTCTTTTGAAAGAACAATTGAAGCACGTTATCACTTTTTCCTCCCCTTTTTCCCTTTCTGTATATGGATTGGTTGTCCCCCCCCTTTTTTCTTTTCCCTTTCTATTTGCTCCCCTCCCATCCAATTATTCGAGCTGACCCCTAATGTTCTTCCCCCCTTTTAGTTAATTCCCATTTTCTCTCCGAGGAGGTCGTTTTTCCTTTTTTCCCCTCCTTTGGTCCCCAGTCCCCCCCCCAGTGAACTGTCCCCCCTAGCATTTCTCTTCGAGGGCGACATTCCCAATGGAAGTATACGTCGATTCCCCATCCTTGGCGACCCGTCCTTACCTTACGTTGGCTCTCCTTTTCCCTTTCTTGCGTCCCTCCCAAGGACCGTTTCGGTTTCCCCCCACAGATTCCTGCCGGCTTACATCGTTGAAACGGAGATCGGGTATTAGGCCCTTCCAGTCCCTCCACACTGGCCGATTTTCTTTTCACGTACTCCACGTTTCCATGGTTCGTCTTCCCCATTTCTTGCGGTCCTTTTGCCCTTTAACCGTTACTTCGCTTTTTACGAGGCAAGAGTGATTCATTATCCTCTTGTCCTGAGCGTAGTGAAATCTTTGACCTGCACGGCTGGAGTTTGTTCATTGAGGATTTTAGAACCCCGACTAGACAATAATGATTGTCCCCTTTTCCCCCCCCCCTTTTTTTTGCGGCAGAGCAGGCAGTCTTTTCGTTAACGGGGGCGGTTTTTCATGTCGATTTAGTCAGGTGCCTGACCCTCCGACTGTTGGGCTGGTCCGGAGATTTTTCCACTTATGACCGACCCACCTTTTTTTTTTGCTAAAACATCTTTATGGAGCGATCTTGCCTCTGTTCGAGAGCTTTGCGGCACGCTGTTGCTTGAAAATGCCACTATTTTCTTTTCTCCTCATTGACCTTTGTTTTTTGGACGCTACTTTTCCATGGTGTTCCTTTGTTTCTGTTCGCACATCCAAATCCCGTTCCCCATTCGTGATTCGGGCTGGCTGGGAAGTCGTTTCTACATTTTATTTCGGACCGTTAGTCTGCCCTTTCACAATTCGTTTAAAGCTCTGAGTTCCGGGATTTTCCCTAACACAGCCAGAGATTAACCGTTTCGTCCATTCCCTTGTTTTTTAGACTTTCATCTTTTTAATTTCCTTTCCGCCGTGACAGTCTTATCACCCCTCTTTCGGCTTTTCGCAGCACGGTTTTTGTGCAAGCGCACCGGCTGGCCAAGCTCCCCTTCCTCTTTGCGAAATTGATTCCGCGAAGTTCTCCCATCTTTTATTTTTTTTTCTCGCGAACTTTTCGTTCCTAAGCTTGTATAGTTTTTGGGAGCAGAGTCCTTAAAGTGCCTATCTTGCGGAGCTGGTCCTCCAACAGTGGGAGGTGGTAAGCCCCCTTCTACTCGTAGTACTCCCCCGTAGTCCTTTTTTCCGCCGCCAACTGTCTGAAGGTTTCCCACGGTACGTTTGTTTCCGCATGGCAAACATATGGGAGACGAACGAAGTGGACCTCGAGTGACTCCTCTCTGGACTTGTACCCTTCCCTCGAGTTGTCGGTATAACAAGTTCTTTTGACTGCTTTGCGTCTGCATTTTTTTCCGATCTGAACATGCCTTTGTAGCCAACGGTATTCAATGCGTATATATGCCCAACGATCTTCGCCCGTTTCCGCAGTTCAAGGAGAGCGTGCGTCCCGCTTTCTTTGGAGGCCGGCCCGACCCTTCTCCTTCTCTTTTTGCCTCCTCCCGCTGGAAATGCCTGTCTCTTACTTCCCAGAGGCGGAACGCATCCTTGTGAGGTGCTTCTGTTGTCAATTTTACCTCCCTGTTTCTGAACCTTTGCGCTCCCTCCTTGCTTATGACGTAACGTTATCCCTTGGTCCTATGCGCCCCCCTTTTCCTCAAGGGGAAACCTCCCTCCGATGACGTCGCGTGCATTATAATACTCGTACCCGCAACAAGACCGGGCCTTTCGCTCTTCCCTTTGCGATTGGAGCCGTCCTTCCAACTGAGACGCGACCCCTTACTTCCTGACGCCCGATGTTCCTTCTTCATTATTTAAGGCTCACCGGCAATAATGCGGGATCGACCTTACTATGGCTTTTCCCCAAACTCGCCACTTGGGTTAATCTCCCCCATTTTTCCCTTACCCCCCCCCAAAGCCGTCTCCTTCTCCTGGCGTTCCTTTTTCACCCTCCCCCCCTAAACCGCGTCCGTTTAGGCCTTTCTTCCCGAACTGGTTGCACGGCGTTTCGAGTTTCTCGCCCCGGAAAATCGTGGCATCTCCTTTTCCTACTTCAAGTTTTTTTTGATAGTCTCTCGGTTCACGTCTTTTTCCTCCTCTCCTTCCTGAGTGTCCCACCCTGTCTCACACTCTTTTGACGTTGAGCCCCCCGGTTCTCGCCAAAATTGCCCTCCCACCTTAATCTTTTTTCGCTTTAGGATACACATTTTTAGTGGGACCTTTGCCTTCTAGTTTTCCTTTTGATTCCCCGAATTTATGCGGTCCTGCGAAAAACCTGTCCGCGCTGATGACCTTCGACGTCAGTTTCACTCTTAGATGGGGCCTTTCGTCCCATCGACCAACGGAACGGGAAGAGTTGTTTTTTGTTTTTTCTCTCGTGACTCGAGTATGATCCCTGCCCCCTTTCTTTACACCGGGGACGTTTCCTTAACTCTCCCTCGTCAGTGTTCTCATTACAGGGGATAGGACCTCCCAGGAGGATGTGTCGCAAAGGTTTTTCAGGCGAGATCCTCCTTTTTCCTACCTCCCTCCCCCGGCACGTGCGCGCAGTCACGAAAGAGGTAAGCTTTCCCCGCTACAATTTCCTTTTCGGTTTATAGTCGAATGGCCACTAGCCGCACGCTGTG
>Ga0179593_1716666_pt1 | contig 10522 bp, 18 predicted proteins | sample CZODoug2_1_08_16_FD_185931 | JGI IMG/M metagenome (GOLD analysis project Ga0179593, IMG submission 185931) | Vadose zone soil fungal communities from Angelo Coast Range Reserve, California, USA - CZODoug2_1_08_16fungal (PacBio error correction) | ecosystem: Environmental > Terrestrial > Soil >... | reverse complement strand
ACATCCCCCCCCTTTTAGCGAATCCCTCTTGTGTAGCGCCTTCTTCCACAACGGCGGCATGTTTTTTCTCCGTTTTTAAAGTTCTCCTTGCATGTTAGGCACCCCAAAAGTTTCAACTTTTTCCTCTCTTTTCCATTCCCCAATGCCCCTTTGATCAATTTCCTATTTTTTTCCCCCCGATTGTAAAATGTCTTTTCCCTTTTTTCTACGGTTATCCCTTCCTGGCGGGTCTGGGAGTACCTTTTTCCATTTCCTCGCTCAAGTGAAAAGACGTCAACAACCAAACGTACCTCCCTTTCCCTGCGGTTAACTTTTCCAATGAATCTTTTTAAGGCAGGCTTCTTCGGAAACCCTTTTTTCGGTTTTTTAGGATCAACCTTCTTTTTTTTTCCTTTTTTTGTCTCGAGGCTCTTTTCCCGTCCCCCAATTTTTCCGTCGGTGACTCCTCTTTGGTTCACCTCCCTCCCGGGGAGTGAGATCCCCCCCTTTTTTGTGGAGGTCCAGTTTTGACCCTGGATTTCTTCTTCCTTTTTCCCCCCAGCCCCCTTGTCGCATTCAATTTTTTTTTTTCTCCTTCGCAGAGTCCCTTTTCTTGCTTTCACTCCCCAAGAGGTCTTTCCTTTACACCCCCCCTTTTTTTGTTTCGAGCGTTTTTTCGGCGTGATTTTCCGGATGGTTTTGTTTTTTTATCCCCAGGCATTATTTTTCGTTTTTTGAGTAGAGTTTCTTTTTGCCCACTAGGGCCCCCCTTCCCGACCTTTTTTTTTTTCCTCTTGCCTCCACTGGCTGTTTTTTTCCCCCCCCAAACGATTCCCCCCAGCCAGTCCCCCCATGCGAGCCCGAGGATTTTTTTTTTCCTACTTTTTTTCTGTATTTTGCCGGTTCTCCTTTTGTATTTCTACCCCCTGGACTAGTCGGCCCCTTCCCCCCCCTCTTTGTGCTTCTTGAAAGTCTTTTTCCACCGTTCCTCCTCCTTTACTGCTGCTCTCTTTTCACATCCCTCTTGAGTCTTTCTTGTTCCCAGGTTTTTCCCCTTTTTTTTTTTTTTTTTTTTTTTCCTCCTCCGGTGGGTTTTATGATGATCTATTTCCTTCCCCGAACTTTCACAAATCTTTTTCTTCCCCTCCTAGTCGAGTTGGACCGGTTTTTTTACCTTTGCTCCGTCCCCCCTTTTCGATGACCTCTCGGAACTTTTTTTTTTCTCGATGCCCTTTTAACGTTTTTTACCCTCTAAGTTGTTGAGACTTTCCCATGTTGTTTACAGCTCCCGATGCTCTTTTTCCCCTTCTCCCACAGACTCCTCCTCTTTTTTATTGGTTCTTTTTCGGAACCCTCTAAGGTCTTTCACTTACGACCGCTTTGTCCTGACTTTTTCCCCTCTTTTCTTTTGACGCCGGTTTTTTTTTCGATTTTTTCGGTGGACAGTTTCTTTTCCTTTTTCAGAAGGCCTTTTTCCTTCGCCCCCTTTAATGCACACCCTTTTTCGAGTTTATGTTTGTCCTGCGGAGTTTCATTCGTTATTTTCTCCCAATGAACGGTCACTTCTCTTTTTTAGTTTTTTCTCTCCCTTCCCAAAAGAATTTTTTGCCCCGTTCTTCTTTTTTTATGTTACTGTCTTTTTTTTTCTTTCTTGCGTTTTTTTTTTCCTTTTGTCCAACTTTCTTTCCCCTTTCTCCTGGCATAAGGTTTTTTTCCCCCCCTTGGCCTTGGGACCCCGTTTTTTGGCAGATCTCCCAGGACCCTCTTTAGTCGGATCTTGTCTTTGGGTTTGCCACGACCGGTGGGAGGATTCTTTTCGGCAAGCTCCCGCCGATTACCTTTTCCCACAGGGCCCCCCCACCCTTGGGCAACCCAAACCACTCTCGCCGACAAATTTCCTCGAAGGGGTTCCACACAAACTTTCTTTTACTGTTTCCGGCGGTCTTTCTGACTTTTTCCAAGGAGGGTTTTGGCTATCCTACCAACGCCTTCCCCCCGTCAGTTCCTGGTCTCGACCTCTCTTCACCGGTTTTTCCGAACCACCTCTTGCTATCTTTTTGATCCCATTCTTGGTCTTTTCCCGGATGGGATTCGCGCAGACGTTAAGGCTCCCTTAGAACGAGCTCCGGTTTGGCACGGGGGAGTTGGTCCCTTCCTTTCCCCTTTGAAACCTCCCATCTTATTCCCCCTCTAAGGTGCTGGAGCTTTATCTTCCATTTAGCTTCCTTTCCCCCTGGGACTTTCAAAGGCCCGTGTCGGGCCTTTTTCCCTGTATGAACCTCAAACCCCCTCTTTTTCCGCCCATTTCTTTTTTCCTTAGAGAATCCCATAATTCTTGGATTTTTATTGGGAAGTCTTTTCTTACTCCTCCAGGGATTTTTTCTCCGTGTTTCGTGCTTTTCTTTTACGGTTCTTTTTTTCTTTTCCTGACCGGGCATTTCGTTTTTTCCTCCGTGGGTTAGGTGCGATCCCTCCTGCTTACCTCCCGAGCCCTCGAACCCCTTGGTCCCCCCTTATGGCAAACCTTCGGTATTTTGTGCAGACTTCTTCCTCTTGCCGGTTTGGTTTTTTGTTTCCCTCGTTTGTTGTTTTTTCCCAACCAGCTTCCTTCGCAATGGCCTTTCTTCGGGGTTCTCGTCCGATTCTCCTTTTTAATGGTAGGAGCCGTAGTTGCCAACCCCCACCAACCCTCATTCCGTCCTTTTTGTCTTTTTCCCGTAGGCTACCTCTCTCCGCTTTTTTGCAGGCCCCTTTGGAGTAAAAACCGTGTTGATGCCGGCTTTTTTACCCCGTGATAATCCTTGCCCGTTTTGGGACCCTTTCTTCCAAACTTTTTCCCCCCCCGCTTTTTTTTTTCCAATAATCCCTTGGGGGTGAAAGTCGCTTCGTTTGGAGCCGGTTGCTCCTAAAACCTCCCGCGGGACTGTTTTTTTTTTGATTGAAGTCTTCCAAACCCTTCTTCCCCTTCACCCTACTTTTTGCTCGTCCCTTTTTTGGTGTTTGTCTTTTGCTTTAACGGAAGTCCGTATTCTTGCACCTGACACTTCCTCCCTTTCAAGGCAACCCGGAGCAAAAGGATCGCCTCCCCCCCCTTCCCACAATTCTTCTTTCCTCCTTTTGAGAAGCAAATCAATTCTTGGAACCTTTTCCCTACTGACCCTCCCCTGTAGGGACTCATAAATCCCTTTTCTTTCGAATACCGATTTTCTTTCTCAGGGGCCCCCTTTTTGCTTCGCTGTCTTTTTCTTGTTCATGTTTCCAAAATTGTCTTTTTTCTTCTTTAGGATTGGTTCCAGCCTCTCTCTGTATGGTTTCCGGCACAACGGAAGATTCTTGAGAACTTTTTTTTTTCAAAACCCTTTTTCCCAGACCCTACTACTGAAGGGGGGCGGGTTCTTCAGCGTTTCTCTTTTCTCTTTGGAAATTGGTTTTTGCCAACTTTTCTCTAGTGTCTTACCCCCACCCGGAATTCTGGCAAGAACGTCCAGGGGTTGAAAAAACCTGGGCTATCCCCACCCTTTTCCCAAGGTCTTTTTCCTTTTTTTTTCTCCCTGGGGTAGCCCTTTTTCCCCCCTCTGACTCGAAGCTTTCCCTTTTCATAATATTCCTTCCCCCTGGTTGTTAGAAGGATTCCGCAATTCGTCCCCCCCCCTCAGTACAAACTCTCCTTCGGGACTGGTTCCCCTTCCGCTTTAAACCTTCCTTTTGTTCGATCTTTTTTTTTTGACACCCCCCCCGTTTGAGAAGTCCCCCTTCCCTCATGTCGTCCGCATTTTTTCCCCCCGGGCTTTTTTCCTCAGGAGTGTTTTTTTGCGTTAACACTTGAGGCCTCCTGCCTTTTGATGGTCGGTTTTCTTCATAACCAAGGTTCAATGCAGAGCCTTGGAAACCCTTCCCCACACGCCCCCAAAACTCTTTCCCCCCAAGCTTCTTTAGACCGCCTACCGGTCTGGTGGGATTTTGAAGTTCCCCCCACAATGGCCCAGTCAAAAGAATTTACTCATGGATCTGATCGATATTTTCCTCTTTGGTCAGAGGGGGCGCTTTCTTTCAATTCTTTTTCCCGCCGTGACTCTTTACTCCTGCTGTTTTCCCCCCTGGCTTTCCCCGGCCCCCTTGGTGGGCACCCCCGTGTTCCTCTGACCCAACGCGTTTTCCGGTTCCCATCTAGCCGCGATCCAAAACTTTTCCGGCCTTTTTGGTTTTTTAAAGTTTTTCGTTTCTGCCCCGAAGCCAAGCAACAATCAGGGTGTGCCCAAACTTTTTGGCCCCCCAGGCACGTTTCGGATTGGGCCTGCTTTTATCTTTTTTTCTGTCTTCCTCTACTTCCCTCTTTTTTTTTAATAACCCTGTGGTGGGGATTTTGTTGTCCATTTACATTACACTCGTCCTGGGCCCATTTAGGTTCCTTTTTTTTTGGCAGTTATTCTGCAGGAGGTTTCAACCCCTTTTCTTTTTTTCCCCCCCTCTTCAATGCTTATCGCCTTTTCACCTCGCAAAGTTCCGCACTGCGCGTCCCCTCCGCATTACACCGCGGCTTCTTTTTCATGCACACATTTTTCTTTCCCCCTTGACAACCCCCTTTCCAAAACCCGTCCGGGCATCCTCTTTCTGCGAGCTTCATCCTGATCGCTCCCCCCCTCCCCCTCCCTTTTAATCCAAGGATTTTCTTTTCGTTGGGCCCCCCCCATAGAGTTTTTTCTTTGTTTTCTTATTGAAGGCCCGAGCCTGCGTTAAACTTTTTCCCCATCTTGGACTTTCCGAGCGTAATCCCTGCTTCCAGGATGATTTCTCTTTCGTTGTTAATATGGGGCTTTTCTTGTTTTTTGGCTCAGTGTTTTTTTTTTTTTTGACTTTCTCCTCGAGTTCGGCACCCATCGCCAGGGTGATTGCTCGGTGAAGTCTTCAGCCGTTTCCGGGACCCCCCAAACCTTTTTTTTTTAAACGTCTTCTCTGCCTCCCCTCCCCTGCAAAACCCCTTCCCCGCCGGTTTTTTTTAGTTTTTATAATTCCCCCCTTTTTCGTAAAAAAGTTTTCTTCGCACCGTTGCGGGGTTCTTAACTGGGTCCTCATTGTTTTTTTCCCCCAAGCCCCCCCACGTAACTCGCGTGGACTGATACCACGCCACTTTGCCTTTTGAAAGTTTCCCCTTTCTCTTTTTTGAGATTTTTCTTTTTCACCTAAGGTCCTTGCTTCTTTCCTTTTTTCGATCCTAGAGCTTTTTTACTGGGAACTGTCCCCGCGCCGGCAGTTGAACTTGTTTTCCAGTTCGAAAACTTCATAGTTTTCAGTCTTTTGAGGTCGCATTTGAAAACTTTGAGTCATTTTTTCTTTTTTTCCGGGGCTCCCCCAGAACGGCAACTCTTCCTATTTTCCCTCTTTTCAGTATTATTCGCAGGAGTCTTTTTTCTTTTTCTTTCCACCGAAAAGGATTCCCCTGACGGACGATTCCCTTTTTTTCGTCGAGTTTTTCCTCTGCACGCCATTCAGGTTTTGCTGAGGTGTAAGTCAGTCGGTGGCGGTTCATTTTTTTCACTCGGCCTTTGCCTTCAACATGTTTCCCATTGAAAAAACCCCTTCCATTCTGGTCGTACCCCCCCGCCTTCTTACTCCCCAAGTTTCTTCTCATAAAACAATGGGTTTTTTACCGAGGATGTTTCTCTTTTAAATGCTTTCCCCCCCCCATTGTTTTGGCTTCCGTTTTTTCCCCTCCCGAACCATCTGGCAAGTGTTGACAACAACCCAGAGTTTTTGTACTGATTTTTTTTGTCCTGCGACGACTCCCCCTTGAGCAGGATTATGTCTTCTTGCCGATACCCCCCCCCCTGCAACGCAGCCGAGTTGGATTTTTTTTTTTTTTTTTCACAGGTTTTTCTGGCCGGCTTTCTCGAAGGTTTCCCCACCGACCTGATGATCACCCCAAGACTCCTTGCGAAAACCCCCTGGCATAGTTGCTCCTTTGGTCCCCTGTCAGGTTCCGCCAGAATTTTTTTTGCTTGGCCGGGGCTTCCGGATAGGACCAGTTCTACCCGTGTTTTTTTTTTTTTTTTCTTTTTTTTTTGTGGTCTGCGCAGCTCCAGGTTTTTTTCCTCGAGGTCTGGAGTTTCCAGACTCAATTTTCTGTCAAGGGACTCTTTCGAATTCCCCCCGGATTTTTTTTTCCTTTCCTGACCATTTCCCCAGGTCGCCTTTTCCCTTTTTTTTTCGGCTCGACCTTCCCTTTGCTTTAAGTCTTTTTTGGCCCCTTTTTTTTTTCTTGTCGTTTGCGCAGGCACCTTCCTTGTCCTGATCGCGGCTTCGCCCTTGCACACCCCTCCCGTTCAGAGTCGTTTTTTTTTTGGGCTTTTTTCTTCGGTTTGAGTTTTTTTTTTTTTCCCTTCCTTTTTTCGTTTTTCCGGGCTTCAAACCCCGGTAACTCTTCCATGGCCCCTTTCGCGTGCGGGAAACCTTTTTTCGTGTGTTTAGTTTTTTTTCCCCTCTGGATTTTTTTTACTGTGTAGCCCCTTTTCCTCAGTTTTTTTTTTTTTTTTTCATGTCTTTTCAAGGCTCCCGCTTGCTCCGATTTTTATTACCTCGGCGGGCGTTTTGTAGGCAACCTTTTTTTTCCTTGTTTTTGTGAGGTCCCTGGAGGCTTTTTGTTACCGTCTAACTTCCCTTTTCCCCCCAGACCTTTCACAACCCCCCCAAACGCCTTTCCTCAAAGCCTCAAGGTTTCCCCCCCTTCAAACACCCTGTGCTATACTGGCTGGTCTTTTCTTCTTCTATATCCCCAATTCTTCTCTTTCCCTGGCCGTACTCTGATTTCTCTTCAAGACCCTTTTATCCCGGACCTCCCCTCTTCTAAAATCCAATTCTCTCAGCCAACCTAATTATCTCCCCCCAAAGGGCCGTGGTTTTTTTCCTCGGCATTTCTTTTCCCCTCTAGCAGCGTTTTTTTCGATTGGGTATCTTTTTTTCGGTCCCCCCCCCTCTTCCTGGGCGGGGCCTTTAAGTTCCTGTCTTTATTGTTTGAATCTTTATCTTCTGCCCTCCTAAGTTGAGTCCCCCCCCGGCCGTAAACTTTCTTTTTCCCGTGCAACCGGGGGAGGTTGGGGCAATTCTTTTCATGTCCCTGTGCTCCAAACCCCTTTTTGCTAGTCCTCTCCTTTTCAAGGTTCTCCTGACTTTGTTTTTCCTGCCTTTGGCATTTTTTTATTGGCTCTGTTGTGTCCTTTGAAAAGATCTTTGAAAGCATTTCGATTTTTTCCATGAGGAGGTCCCCCTTCTCTTCTCCTCCATCCTTTTTGAGATCTTTCAAGAGTCTTGAAGACCTCTACAGTCTCAAAAAGTTCGTTGGCCATTTTCCAAACAATTCGGATTCTTCTTGGGGATTGTTGTGGTTTTTTCCTCCTTCTTTCCCTCCTAAATCCACTGTGAGACTCCCTCCGGATTAGGGCCCCAGCAGGCTTGCTTCCCCCCTTGTTTCAATGTCAGACCCCCACCCCCCCCCCAAGTTCTTTTCCACCCCAAACCCAAGCGTCGTGGCCTTGTCTTTCTCCTGCTCCGCCCTGCAGGTGATCTGGACGGCCCCCCCCCTTTCACTTCCCTTATGGACGTGCCCGTGATTCTCTTTCCCCTTCCCGAGGGCCCTTCCGAACGAGACTTTTTTTTTTTTTAACTCCCTCAATTCAAAAACCCTCTCTTTCCCCAAAGTTCCCCGTAGGCCTATTTTTGGTCAGGGTCGTCTATACACTCCCTTTTTCCTGCGTTCTTTTCCCAATACCGCACGGCTCCGGGACCCCTTCCCCTTCCCCGACGTTTTGTTCAGGTTCCCCCCTAAGTCGCGCTTTTTTTTTTGCCCCCGTTTGTTGGTTCTTTGACCCTCCATTTTTTTTCCAGGCACCCCCCTTTTCCTCGTAGATTTTCCCCCACAAATTGCAAGGGTTTTTGCGCCAAATTTCAGCCCGGTCTTCTTTTCAACAGGTCCTTTTCCCAAGACCCCCGCGACTCCCCCCTTACGCCTCCATTTTCTGGGCTCTGCCCCCTCACCAACGCGTTTTTTTCTTTTTTTTCTACACGGCCTGGCAGAATTCCCCAAAGGGATTTCCTCAAGTTTTTTCTCGTTCGCTGATGTGTGTCTGGGTCCTTTTTTTCTCCGTCCGGATCCCTCCCTGGGACCGGTTGCCCACAATCTAAGGGGTCTTTTCCCCGTTTTTCCTGGCAGTTCGCTCCGCCGCAGATTTTTTTTTTACCAAACCCTTTTGGACCCTCTTCCCTGTTCCCCCCTTTGTCCCCTGAAACGCTCGGGCCTTTTGACCTTTCTCTCCTTGGATTTTCCTCCCCAATAGGCCCCCCCCCGGGTTTTTCATTTTCCTTTTGACCCAAACTTGGGGACGTGTTTGCCCGATTCCTGGTTGCTGCCTCTACCGTCTTTTTTTCCCCTTCTGCGTCCTTTGTTCTTGATCTGTGCGCTCTTACAAAACAAAACATGGTGGGATATCTTCCCCCTTTTCCATCTCATCCTTCCCCTTTCCCAGTTGCGGCTTCGTAGGCTGGTATCAACGTCAGGCTTGAATTCTGCCGTTTTCCCCTTTTCGCTGCTAGAAAAGAGAAATCTTCCGCATACAATCGCTTGGCGGCCCCAATGCCGAGTCACCTGACTGCCTACACCGTAATATATATTCATGGGCCCCCGGCGCAAACTTATACTCTATTCCCTCCCTCCCCCTTTTGGTTCCTCCCTTCACTCCAGGGGAAGTATCCACATCCTTTTTCCCCAGTGGTCCTTCCATAATTGTCGACGATTCTCTTCTGATCGATACCACTAGCTGGTGTAGGACCGGCCTAAATTTGGGTATGTGTGTCTGATGATTGTTGGATTTCCTGCCCTATGAGAAGGGAAATCGCCTGTACCTCCGAATCAGAGGTAGTGGGGCTATTATTTGCACCTTACTTCCCAGTTTTCCCACCCCCCTTTTCACCCGGGCCGAATTTTGCTATTCCGGCGTTTTCTTTTTACATTTACCTGGCTCACGTTTCTTGAAAATCCTTTCTCCCCTTCCATCGAAAACCCAAAACAACTCCCAACCTCTCTTGACTTCCCCAACACATCGGAACGGCTTGGCCCAATTGTAAGCTTCCTGGTCCTGCCCTCGCCTGTCGGCGGAGAAGTCCCTCTCTGAACCGCGTTTTTCCTTACCAGTGACAATGCGCTGTAGAGGGTCGGATAGAAGATCACCCTTGTGCTGAACTGCACCATTTCCCCCTCAAGGCCCCTTATGAGGGACTGGTCCCCCCGCAGCTGTCCGACGCGTCTCTTACTTTTATGAGGCTTATGTGCCTCCGTCTCTCTAACGCAATTAGGGTTCTTTTTTCCAGTGTCCGCGTTTCTTTCGTTACGAAAAAGTACCATTCCAATCGTGGCAACCGGCCATTATCTCCTTTTTGTTTTTGCGCTGGTGGTCTTTTGATTTGCCCCCTCCTGTTTTTTTTCTTGTCTCCTTTTTTTTCTCCCCAGCTTACGATTTGCGGCCGCTTTTTTCAAATTCCCCCTTCACTTATTTTTTTTCTAACTCGTGGTTTTTCCGGCTACCTCTTCTCTTTACCTAGTATTTGGCAGAATACACTTTACGTGGCATCCCAAGCTTTTTTCCCCCCGTCAACTTCTCCCAGTTGTTCACCTTTTTCCCTGATCCGCCCTTGTTCCCCTCTATGCGTCGTTCTGCCCCGTCCATGTACTCCTAACTTTCAGCCTCTTTTATGGGACCTCACTCTTTTTTTCGCACATCCTTTGGATTTGGGGTTTTTACTTGATAGATCCCCTCTGGGTTTTTTTTGTGGTCCGTCGGTCTCCTCTTTTTTCCTTTTTTTCACCGCGGTCTTCTCTTTTCACTTTTTCAGCTCTTTGTTTTAAGTTTTTTCGATCAGTTTACAGACCCCTCAGCGAACCCCCAAAGCTGATTTCAACCCCCCCCCAATTCTGGGACTGTTGTCTAGTGTGTTTATTGCAAAGGTCATTTTCGCACCCGTTCAATCTTCCCTTGTTAGCGGGGGTCCCCTTATTTGGGTTTACCTCTTTCATAATTTTTTTTTTCTTCCTTTTTCTGACGTTCCCAAAGGCCGTCCCCCCCGTACTCGCGTCGGTTTTTTTCCCCCGCATTGCCTGATTTTTGGCGCCTTTTTTCCCAATCCCTTTCCAAGTGTTTGAGTTACCGTTTTTCTTTTGCATTTTGAGATTTTTTTTTTTTTTCTTGTTTACGTCCTTTTTTCCGGTATCCTTTTTTTTCCAGGTCTTTTTTTACACCCCCCCCAATATTTCCCCCCGAGAATAGAATACAATAAGATTCTTGTGGTTCCTTAAAGTTTTTTCTTCTTCTTTTATCGGCGTTAGTGAACCCACCTTTCTTTTTTTTTGAGGAAGCCGCAACCAATCCCTCCCTTCGCAGAGCGTTCATTTCTTCTTTGGCCCATGTTATTTTCACCAAAAGACGTTTTTTTTTTTTTTTTCTTTCGCGTCGCCTTTTTTGTGGTGTTGGGGGATTAAGTCCTTTTACAGAGTTTCTTC
>Ga0179593_1695610_pt1 | contig 10522 bp, 15 predicted proteins | sample CZODoug2_1_08_16_FD_185931 | JGI IMG/M metagenome (GOLD analysis project Ga0179593, IMG submission 185931) | Vadose zone soil fungal communities from Angelo Coast Range Reserve, California, USA - CZODoug2_1_08_16fungal (PacBio error correction) | ecosystem: Environmental > Terrestrial > Soil >... | reverse complement strand
TCTCATGAATTTCCTCCGTGTCACGGATTTCCCCGGAGGCTTTTGCCCTCCAGTCTACGGAGCTGTTGGGATTCTCTTGCGCTTCCCTTCTTTAAGAGCAGAGATGCCGCTCTCCCCACTGGGACTTACCCCTCCTCTATCTCCATTTTTTGCCTTCCTAGTTCCCACCCCGGCCCCTCCAATTTGAGTATGCAGTACCCTCTTATTTCCCTTCTATTTCGAAGTCATGCATCTTTTCCCCCCTATCCAGCACTTTATTGCATCCTCCCCGGCCGGCAAAGATCCGAAACAATAAACCTCCAGGCGACTGATGGCTCCTCCTTTCATTTTTTTTTTTCGTGCCCCTGGCAGTAATATTAATAAAGAAGGTCCAATTCAACCCCTTTTTCCCGTCGACACCAATTTGAATTCTGATAGCCTACTCTTTCCTTTGTCCTTCCCGTCAGCCGGACCTTTTCCCACAGATCAGAAATTTAACTTCTGCGGACCTTATTTCGTCAACGCGCTAAAGATTTACCCCAATACTCCTCTTGCCCCTTTCTTTTATACACGAGGAATAGTTGCTGTCGCCGACTGTCGCCCTTTGTACCTCCACAATCGATAGAATAGCGGCGATGAGTGCTCTAAGTGTTCTCCTTCCTGATTTCAGTTCGTAAAAAGGAAATGAGAGAAGTTTCTTTCCGCTACCCCCGCTGTCCAAAGCTTCCCGTTTCCCCGCCTTTCTTCGGACCCAGATTCTAGCTGTACCCATGAGATAAGGGCGAGGATACTCTTTTAAACCCCTTCTCCAGTCACCCCCTCTCGGCCCCTTCAGAAACGTCGGTAGGACATCGCGTTTTAAGGATCGCCTTCTTTGTCTACTCCTTCTGTCATTTCCTTTAAGAAATATCGCCTTCTCGACCCCCCCTCGGCGTTACTGCTTCCCTTCGCGTCCCCGGACTCCCTTTCCGGATTGCTTCTTGATCAGATGGGTTTCAATAGGAGACTGCCCCTCTTTTCTTCCCCACTAATTTTTCCAGCACCCCGGTCTTCAGCTTCCCTCAAAAGAGCGAAAGAGGGATTTTTACCCCAGGTGTTTACTAATTTATACGTAACCCTGACAAATTTCCCACCGGTTTTTGCTAACCCCCCTCTCTTCCTACGTCGATGCCTAGGTGCCTGATCCCTCTTTTGACTCTCAAACCTTAGTCCATATCCAGCGGGTGTCTTCTTTCTTCCCTGGTTTGGACCTTGTCGAGGGATTCCCACTGAAACCCGTAGAGCACTGACCTTCATAATCAACGAACCTTGTATCTAGGTTTTACGCGTTTTTTCCTTAATTTTAGCTGTCGAATTAAACGAGCGGCCATCTAGTTTCGTTCCCGAATTCGGACTCCTCATGCTCTTCGTGCATTACTACAACAAGATTGAAGGAGGTTTACGGAATAGGTTCCCCCTACTCCCCCCCTTAAATCTTCACCTCTCCACGCACCCGGTAAATGAAGCCCAACCCCCCAGGCGATTCCTCACCCCCCCGACGACACGCGGTGCCCGCCCTCCATAGCGGTAATTGGGCCTTCGGGATGGAACGGGCTATTTCTCCCGTGCCCTATGTTCTATTTAGTTTCCCTGGTTTCACTGCTGTCCGGAATGGCCTAAGAATTTATCGCTGGGGGAATTATGCGTGCGTACTCGAATGTCCGGACACTTCTTTTTTCTCGCTGCCCTCCTTTCCCGGCTAAAATACGACGATATTTGCGAACGGTTTTACCCCTGAAAGAAATTCATCTTTTTAAATCTCAGGTTTCCTAACTTGAGTGGTCTTGTTGAGGATTCTCCCCCCTAACCTGTGCGAGCTTGAAATTTCTGACCCGCCCGCAATTTCCTCGTTTGGAAGAAGACAGAAGTGTTTTTGTTGTTTTTGCCCGTCTATCTAGGACTTCAATTCCCCCCCTATAGGCGACGCGGTGGGTTTCTTGTCTCTTAGACAGCAAGGACCCCCACATCCCTTCTCTTTCTTTGCGAGACAGGCAGTTTTCCGCTCTCTGTTTCTAACCCACCCTGCTTTTGTTCCTCTTCCTTCAGGAATATCCCCGACCAACATGCCAATTGCAGGAGAGACATTAGATACCCTCGACTTTTTTTGCGTTCCACGAACTTTTTTCACATTCTCTATTGTGGAGAAGAGCAGTCCTCCTTAACCCCTGTTCCCAATGTTCCCCGCTTCCCTTTTTTTTTTTTGTTTACGCCCGTTACCATCCAAGAACAATGAACTGAAGAGACTTTTTTTTTTTTTTTTTTTTTTTTGTTCTTTTAAGTCTTTTTCAATTCTCCTGACTTTTTTAGAGGGAGGTTTTTTCCCTGTTATTTCTAATGGGTTCGTACGTCGTTGGACTGCTATCACAGTTTTTTCCCGCCCTGCCCGCTAGTCTTCCGGCCTCACCTTCCCCCGCGCCGGCCAATTCGGCGTCCGGGCCCACACATTTCCGGCCTTTTGAACCCCCCCCCTCTCCCGTGAATTAATCTAAAGCCGTCCAAGAGATATCTCTCCCTTGCGGAGACTTTTCGTTGCTCTCTTTTTTTGTCAGTGTTTTCTAAAGCCCTCGTTTTGTCTCACCGACGACTTCCGTCCTCACTTTCCTCTGGCCTTTGTTCCGTTCTAAGCTATCTTCAGCTTTCCTTTCTGACCTCCGTTTTCCTCATATATGGTATGTCCCTCAGAGCCACCCTTCCCGGATTGGGGGCGTAGTATCTCCCTGCTTTCCCGACCCTTTTCCGGTACCCCGGAAGCAAAGAAAGCCAAGCACCCCTTCGTCCTTGGCCTCGATCTTTTTAACTTAGCCCCCCGGTCTTATCTGAAGCGCGTTCGAACGACATTCACGGCCTTTGTTTTTGCCGACCAATTTTTCCATTCCACTTCCTCCCGGAGAACGGCGACCAATGACCCCCCCCGCCCTGCCTACAGTCTTTCTTCTTCCGTCCATTTTGGTCCTTGACTTGGTGGCTAACCTCAGACTCCTCCTCCCTTTCCTTAGAGTAAGCCCCCCCTTATTTTCCCGACTAGCTTAAAGAGGAAGAACGGACCAGTTCCTTCTTCCTCATGTTTTTTAGAAAATCAGTCTTTTTTTTTATGAGACCCTCTTCTATCAGGGCCATTTGAACAAGGCCATTGTTCTCGCCCCGTCTTAACCGATTCACGGGTGGCCAGATTTTCCCCCCCTTTAGCCGATTTAGCTTTTTCCCCCCCCAGATTAACAATTTCTCCCGGGCTGGAATACCCGTTCAAATGCTCGTATTTTGAAGATTTTCTTTTGATGTTGCCGAAATTTAAATTCCTTAAGTTATGATCTTGGAGAACCATTTTACGGCTTCCTTCACAATCCTGACCCTTCTATTGCCAGAAGGAAAGAGGATAGGTCTCCCCAGAGATTCCGTGGTTTACCCATGATGCTGATCTTCCCTCGAACCGGCTGACAATTCCCCCCCCGACTGTTTTTCTGTTCGCATTTTCTTTCCCCTTTTCCCTTCGGTTCTTTTTTACTCCTTCCAATATCTTAGGTCGCTCCTATCTATACTTCCAGGACTTAGACCTAGGGTCCGCATTCTGCGATGTCAGTCTAAATAGGCAAAGCTTGGTGCGCCGCTTCCCTTTTTCATCATAGACCGCGTCCTTTCTTTTTCCCCCCCCCCCCCCCCCCCCCCCCCCCCCCCCCCCCCCCCCCCCCCCCCCTAAAGTGGTTTGCGCGGCATATTTCCTATTCCTTCTTGTAGAGACTTTTACCCCGTCTGATTTCCCCCATCCACCCACAGAGAAGCTAAGAAGTTAGGACAACATTCGATGCCCTCCCGTCCTTCTCTCCACAATCGCCGACCCCCCCAGGTGAAGGAACCCCCCCCTTCTTGCTCTTCCCCGTCTCTATGTTTTTAGGGGGTTCATTTCAGTTATAGGTTTTAGGTCCGGACGAGTCCCCCCTGGGACACCGGAAATTTCCATGTTTTTTTTTTTATTCAAGTCCTAGTTGAGTAGACCTTCGTAGCCTCTAGGGAAGGTGTTGAAAGCTTTCCCTTATACTGGATTTCGAGGGAAAGCTAGAATATTCTTCCCCGGCCTCAGGCTCCTTTAGACTTCTGAGAGAGGCGAGGGATTAGACAGTACAGGATCCTTAACGGACTACTTCCTTTCTTCCCCCACGCTCACGTGACATAGCCCCGTAATTATACCCTACTTCCTGAAATTTGACTTTGTTTCATCCCGCTTCAGAGAAAAGAGGACACTACTTAGCCCCCCACACCCCTCCTCCTCTAATAACTGAAGAGAGAAGAGCACTTTATTTCTTCTCTCGCAGAGAGGGGACAACTCCCTACAATCCTTTCTCAAATACCTATCCAATCCAGTTCCAGTTAAGGATTGGAGGAGAGTTTTTCTCTTTTTTTCTACGTTTCTCTTGTTTTCTCGAGATTCTCCTCGCTGGGGGTAAGACTTCGCACGGCCTCCTGCGTCCGTGACCCCCCCCTTTTTTTCTTCCCAGTTCTTCCCGAGGGGCCGAGGCCTCGCCTATAGTCGCATTACCCTTCTCTCTTTTCGCCCTTCGCAGTTCAAACAATTTTTCCGGCCCTTTTTATTTTGAGGATGCTCTTCTCCTCCCCTACCTTTTCTCTAGCTTCCCTGGCACCAGTGCGTTGATGTTGCCCAGGAGCGAGCCCTTTCCCTCTCCTTCGTTTTGCCACCTGTTCCGTCCCTCAACCTCCTTGTCGACCCTTCGGGTTTTTCGATTCGGATATACCTCCTTCTCATCATCCTTTGTTTTTGTACTATTAGGCAGTCCTTTCAGACCCCTCTCTCTTTTTTTTTCTTGCAATCCCAAAACGAAAGTTATAGACATTGTGGACGCTTAATTCCCCCCCCCCATTACTTAAAATGTTTGTTTTTTTCTCGGTTTTTCTCCCCTGTTTCAAAGTGCGATACCTCTCCAAAGAAGGTTCTCCCCCTGTTTTTGATGTCGAGGCTTTAGCCTCACTCCTCTGCTATGTATCTATCTCCTATGACAGAATAGGTTTTTGAAGTGTTATCACATTTTTGACGTCGTTTTCTTCCTTCGATTTTTCGATCAACGTGCCGAGGATTTCCATTACTCCCCAACAATAGAGTCCCTCCCTCTCCCTCCCATGTAACTAGTTGATGTCTGGTTCCACGGGTTTCTTTCCTTTTCCCCCCCTGATCCAACGGCAAAGAGGCCTACTAGAGTCTTACTCATCCGATAATTTCATCTTATTTTCTCTTTGAAGACGGATTTGCCGCTCTTCCAAAGATTCCTCCTCGTCTCCTCGCCTGTCTTGCGATTACGTGCGATCTCATGCCCGTCTTTCTGGGTTCCTCCGAGTTTTCCAGAATCCGAGAGAAGGATCTCCCAGCCAACCCCTCGAGGTATCTGAGTGGGGATGAGGAGTCGCTCCCTTTCTTGCCAGCCTCCCGCCTTCGTCGGACCCCTTCGGGATCCACCCCAGGGAACCGCTTATTCCTTTTTTCTTATACTTCTTTTTCCGACCATTTAACAGTAACAAGGGATCCAAATTGGCCGATTCTTCATTCCCGTAAGACACGAGGACAGTTCCCCCCCCCCCCCCCCCGACTTGGTATAGACCGCTTTTTCGGGAGAACCCTTTCCTCCATGATTTTTTCCTCTGACCCCTGAGGAGAAAAAGCTCTTTGGGAACGGAAGTTTCTGTTTGAGTTCTCCCATCAGTTTTTATGAGCCCGGTTATGAGACGCTCACCCCGCTCTTTCATTTTCTTCAGTATAAACCCTGGGATGAACTATCTTCTGCGCTTTCGCCCCTGCTTTATCTGAGTTCACCCAATGTGGTGCTTTATTTCTTCTGAATCCAGGCCGGTCGGATGCGGTCCCCTCTTCGTCTGCTTTGTCCTTCAGATCCCGATCCGAAGATTTGGGAGCTTGCCATTAAGTCCTCCCCGGCACCTATTCCTCTCCCCACAGACAATTCTGCCGAATGTTTTCTTGGGCGAAGGGAGGCGAAGAGTGCAAAAAGAATCTCTGACGAGATAGGGGAGAACGAACCAGACTCAGCGTTTGCATTTTAGTTTAAGGAAAAAAGGAAGGGGGAGCCAGGAATCACGGATTCGGCTGTGGTGAAACCCCCCCACCACCCCCCCCCCCCCCCCCACCCCCCCCCCCACCCCCCCCCCCCCCCCCCACCCCCCCCCCCCCCCCCCACCCCCCGCCCAGCCGCTTTGAACTAGATATGAAAATGGTTTCATCCCCGAGATTGACCTGGCTGTTCGCTTCGTCTCTCAGAATGAGTGCAACATTGCCACCTACTCCGCATCTCGGTGCCTTTCTGGTATGTTACCTTCTGCCTCCGGTCATCCGAATGTTCATTTTTTTTTTTTTTTCCCTTCCCCGCCCTTGATTCCTTTCGTGTCCCTATCATTTCCTTTCCCTGTCTTCCCCCGCGTCCTCGTCGAGGGCTGCGACAGACTTCTGCTTCATTAGTCCCGGCTACTTTGCTTCAATTCGCCGACCTCGCTTTTCCCGCCCTAGCCGGTCGGGTCCCAGCCACCAAACACGGAGACCTCCCGCCCCAACCTGTGGAAGTCCCAAGCCCCGCATTTTCGGAATGATATTAGGTTGGCCCGGTTTCCATACCCCGGCAGTAATGGCCCGCCCCCATACCATCCCCTTTTTTGACACCCTTTTTATCCTTTTCCCATCTCCTTCCCCTTTCCCTCTTTCCAGAATAAAGATAGGCAGGTCTGCTTCCCTTCGGTTTTTTTTAATTTCCGGTTTTTTCTTTGATTTTTTACTGACCCGTTCGGCCAGATGGACCTTGTCGTTCTGGATGACCTACCCTTTCAACACGTCCTGGCGAGACGTAGCCCCCCACCCCCCCCCAAAACCCCCCCCCCCCCCACCCATTCCTCCATACGTTCAGATGAACCCTCATGATAGATTGAAAGACTCCCCCCCTTTGCCAATAGTAAGCCTCCAGCGGCTCTGTTCCGTTTCCCTTTGCTTCCCCCGGCGATTATTACGAACCCAACCCCATACTCAACCACCCTCCCTCCCCGCCGCCACTCAGAGCGTTGGGCCCCGTTTTTCCGCCCTTACATCCCGGTCTGTACTTCCCCTACTTTTCTTGCCCCGGCGCGCCTGGCCGTTCGCCTCCTTTCCTGTCCGTTTGCCTCCCCCCCCCCCCCCCCCCACGCCTAGGACAGGAATTATTGCTACTCCCCCCCCCATTTTTTTTTTCCGATCTACACCTCGTGCCCTGCATCAGAACGACTTCCCTCCCCTTTTTCCCTTGTAGAAGACCCCTTGGCGCTTCTCGGCCTTGTAAGTTTCGGAGGAGGTAAAGTTTGATCCTCACGTCCCGTCCACCTACCCTTCAGGTGGTACATCGTGTTCGATTTTTCGGCAGCCCACCGACCCGTTAGGCATCCCTTTTCCACCTGGCGGGTACGCTTCTCCCGGCGGTTAGCTATTCTTCGTTTCCCCCCAGGTTGCTTTTTGTATCGGAGGTACGGTACTACAATCCCCAGATATTGCCCTCCCTTCCGGCTTAAATCCTTTTCCACCTAAGGTAGGCGGAGAATTTTTTTCCCTATGCTTTTTTCCTTTGCTTTTTTTTCACCACCTTAACACAATGTGCCTCGTGGAATTGGCGGACACCCCCCCCCCGCTCTCTCTTCCCTGTGGTTGTTTTTGAGAGGATCTAGGACCTTTGCCTCGCAAATTACCCCCCCGGCCCTTTTTTCTGCCCCCTCTCCCCCCCCCCCTCCCCAGGACCCCTGCCAATTTGGCCCGCCTTCTTTTTTTTTTTTTTTTTTTTTTTGCCTCTTCATTGCGTTCCGGCTAATTTCCCACACCCTTCTGGTAGCGTCCCGACGCGCTCGAAACAATCACCTCCATCTTTACGTGATCTCCATTGCCTAATTCGCCTGATCCCGGCACCAGAAATTTTCCCCCAGTATGCTATCCCTCCCGGTTGGATTTAATACGGAAAGAATGTTCTCCCCCCACGGGGACCCATGACCTCTATTTTTTACTGGCATATTACGTACAGAACTCACCATTCTTACGGTCCCCTCTTTCTCCATTCACTTCAGTCTCTTCTCTGAACCTTAAAGAAGCGGGAGTTTGGCTTTTTTCCTGCCCTTCACATCGCCTTTCCTTTTCTTTTTTCCCCCCCCTCATTTCAGCGTCAATAACGGGCTGCTCGATTGTTTTCGTTTCCTTCACGAACTACTCTAATTATAGGAGACTTCCCCCTTTCATTCTTTTTACGGGTCATCCCTGGCTTTTAATTCTCTTAAGGTCCCCAATGACGCGCAGGTAAGAGTCTTCTCTGATTCCCTTCTTCTTACTTTTTCCTTTTTCGGTTCCGGGTAGAGACGTCAGGTGGTTAACCCCTGACCCTATTCTCCCGATACCTCCTCTTCTTGGCCCCTTTCTCCCTTTTTTCCTCTAGTCGGAGGCGTAATTCTCCCCGGAAGTACTTTCTTCGATTTTAGACTTTGCTTTTTTCCATTGGAAAAGGCGTCAATCGTTCACCTCTACCTCCATCTGGTTCAACTTTTCCTTACGTTTCCAAGACAGGGCAAATGCTTGGCACCTGACGCATTTTTAATAGTATTTTGCCAAATTTCTTCTTTGAGCACTTCTCCTCCTCCGTATTTTTTGTGATTTTTTTTTTCTCAGCTCAACGTAAGGGAAGGCCGTCTTCTTTTCAGACGTCCAGGAAAGGCCTTCTAATCTTCCGGATAAACTAGATGGATACTTCTCAATTTCCAGCGATTAGGTCCCCACTCTTGCTGGACTCCCTTGCCACAGTAGGGGGTGGGCCCTCGCGTCTCATACTATTCCAGTTACCTCTCTTGTCTTCACCTCCCATATTCAAGCTTGCCTTACTTCCGTGTTTTTTAATGTATTCCGACGACCTGCGGATTGCTTGGAAGAGCTTCCCTCTTTTTCGATACCACCCCTCCCTTTCACGCGACCGCTTGAGCTTATCGGATTTGCCCCTTGTTACCGCCCCATTTCGGCTCGCTGTTTTTCCCTTTTCTTTTTTCTTAGGTGATGACGACCATTTTCAAAAGCGCGTATTTTTTTCAGCTTTGCCTTCTTTTGACGGGCCAATCTTTCCCTTTTATTTTCTCCTTGGCCCCCCGTTTTTCCCTTTGCCTCCATCCTCTTTATTGTGTCAGAGCTGCACGTGTTTTAGAGATTCACCTTTTTTTTTCCTTTTTGATGATGTCAGCTCCTGCTTTCTCCCCCTTGCCTTCACTTTCCGTCGCCTGTGTCGTGCGAATGTTAGGATAGGTAGTCAGGCTTTAGTTGATCTTAACTTCTATCCCCCCCCTCTCTTTCTGCCTTTAGCCGCGGCAGGACGCGCTTCCCCTAGGGGCCTTCAACGCGCACTCCATCGGCACCATCTCGCCGCTTCCCTTCAGCTAGACGCCGAGGTAAGCAGGTTTCATCACAGTTTTACGGCCTCCTAGGCTCTGACCTTTTTTTTGGAGAGTATCCTTCCCCCCGCTCTCTATGGCCCCCCCCCGCGAAGCGTAACGAAGACGTAGGCCAACAGATCCGCTCCCCTCCGAACTCCCGGAGCCTTTCCGTTCGCAGTACGCGCAGCGCTCCCAGCCTCGATTGGGAGTCGGTGTTTCGATTTCAGTTCTGTCCTTTAGGCCACCCCCTCCCCCCGCGCAACTTCTCGTCAATCCCTCTCCCCGTTCGTTCCTCCCTTCTATTTCGAGAGGATCCGCTCGAGAGGGCAACTTGTACCATTCCTGACTCCTGCGTGCTTTGCCTTCGAATCCTACCGTCACGCGGCCAAGATGCATGGCGTTCTTCGACGACCTTTTCCCCTCCTTTTTTTTTAGTTTGGTCCTCTCCGCTCTTTCGCGGACCTTCCAATAATATCCTAGACGATACGGGGTAAATTTGCACTTTCGTCCCCTCTCCCCACTATAACTCCCTCAGCCGGTCCCTCGTTTTAAATTTTATTGACCCTCCGCTCGAGCCGCCGCTTCTATGTTTCCCGAACCGCCCCCTACCCCCTCCCGAATAGTTACCAGCCTCTTCCTCTATACCTTACAGAACTAGGAAGTCCTGAGGGAGGGGAGAGTCTTGTCCTTGTCCCCCTTTTTTCGTGTCTTTTCCCATCGCGATCGTTTTTTCCTTTTTTAATTTATCTCACTAAGCAAGGGAAGCAAACTTTCCGTTTCCACACTTTTTTTGCTTTTCCCCCCCCCCCTCCCATTTGAAACACCCCCTCTGGTCCTCCTGCTTATATTATCCAAGGCCCCCTTCTATGTCTAGGAGCAGCAAGCATTGGTCCGACTTCTCCTTTTTCTTTCTTTTTAGCTTACAATTCCTTCCGATGACCTGCTTTTTTCCCCCCTCCCCTTGTCATCTTTCTTTCCACAATCGCGGCCCAACGTTTGTCCTTAGCTGGCTTGACCTTTTCCCCCAGCCAAAAGAATCCTTTCCGCCCCTCCCCCCTTTTTTTCTTCCTCCGGATAT
>Ga0179593_1485702_pt1 | contig 10522 bp, 19 predicted proteins | sample CZODoug2_1_08_16_FD_185931 | JGI IMG/M metagenome (GOLD analysis project Ga0179593, IMG submission 185931) | Vadose zone soil fungal communities from Angelo Coast Range Reserve, California, USA - CZODoug2_1_08_16fungal (PacBio error correction) | ecosystem: Environmental > Terrestrial > Soil >... | reverse complement strand
TGACGTTTCGCAACTCGTCCGCCTATCCTCGTTTCTGTCCCTCCTTCTTCTATGAGAATTATCGATCCCCCACTAAGGTACTCTTGCCTTGGTCTCGATGCCTATTCCTACCCAGACTCCCCTTCGCCCCACGCCCTCCATTTTTCCAAAATCTTCTTCTACTTCCGGAGCTTATGAGCAATTGATTCTCCCATTAGTCGGAAACTTTCCCCCCCTCCTCGCGCAGTACGGTCTGCTTAATCCTGTCTCCCCCTTCGATTCGTGTTCCCCCTTTTTCCCTCTCCTTTAGTTTTAACCTTCCTTTCGTCAGTAGTCTTTCTAACTTGGTCCCTCCTAGGCCCTTTCCCCCTTGCATGGCCAAGTGACTCCCTCTAGATTGCTCCCTTTCCTTTCCCTTACGACCATCTTCTTTCTCCCCAGAGACCCCTGTCCCACGCTTTCCCCCCCCCCGGCTCCTTATCACCCCCTCTGCCCCCCAAGAAACACAGAGGTGTTAAACCCCGTTGCGCATGCATTCCCCCTCGCTCCCCTCCCCTCTCCCCTTTTCCCCTTTATCGCGCTGTCCTTTTTCCTTTTCCCAGTAATTTGAGCGCTGGATGCGATCGCTTTTCCATCCGCCTCTCCGTTCCCTCCGCCTCTCCCTTCTCTCCCCTTCCTCCCACTTCTTGTCGCTATAACGCGATTGGAGGAAGTTAAGTTATCCTTTCTCGGAAACGATAAGAGCCGCTCCCTTCCTCCCCCGCATTGCTTCCCCACTTCCCCTTTTCTGTGACGCTGGTCCGTCCTTCTCATTTTTTTCAAGCCCCCTCGCCTCGAGAAGATCGCCCCACAATCTTCCCTTTAAGGCCCTGCCCATTCCGAAGGGGGCTAGGACATCTCTCTGGAAGCAATCCGCCTCCCTCCTCCCTGAGTCCCTTTTTCCCCTTTTCGTCTCTTCCCTTTTAACCTTGTTTTTTATTTTTATTTACTCTTTCCTCAATCCGTTTTTGTGCGTACAAGGCCTTTTTTTCCCCCTGCGAGACGCCTCGGCTCCCTTCCTCCTCATTCCTTCCGGGTCCCTTCCCCTTTGTTCCTTAATTCTTCCCGAGCAACGCACTTGACCTTTGGAAGTCTTCAGTTCTTTCCTTGGCCGATCGAGTTTTGAGTTGATCCCCTCTGTACTTCTCCCCCTCTTCCCCCCTCTCTAGACTGCCCTTTTCTTTACCGCCCCGTCCCTTTTTTCTGGGATGTCTCTCTCATCTTAAATCCTTCGTCTCCTTCATTCTGGTAACGGACTGACACCCTTTTCCTTGATCTCCCTTCTTTCCTTGCTTCCCCGTCCGGCGTCGTCCCCCCCCCCCCCTGCCCTCCCCTTCCTTTTCCCACTACTTACTCCCAATCAGGAAGATCCGACCCCCCCTTCCTCGCGCGATCCGTCTCTCTATTTCCTTTCTCTTCTCCTTTCCCCCATCCAATGCTTTTTTTCCTCATTCTCCCTGTTTTTTGCAATGGGACGTGCGTGACGTCTTGCGTTCCTTCTTTGCGCTTGAGCGCGATTCATACTCGTTTGTTCCTTGACCCCAAAGGCACTTATAAGTCCGCTTTCACTTTCTTTTCCCACTCCTGCTTTTTCCCTTTCCCCTCCTGATATATAGTAGAGCCTCCTCCCCAGTCGAGACAAAGTTCCCCTTTTTCCAAGCTCAGGAATCCTTTCCCTTGTACTACCATATAACTGCCTCTACCTTCTCCTTTCTTCTGGATCGACGGCTTTTTTCCTATCGGAGTCATCAAAAGACCTAGATCACTCATTTTTTGCTAAACTCTCTCTTTTAGACGAGTCTGTCTTTTTTTCTTTCTGACGAGAGTGCCTCCTACCATGCCCGACTTGAGTTTTTATAGCCTAAGCGGCCTTCTTATCGGAAGACGAGGTAAGTTCCTGACCGCCCCACCCCCATTAGATCCCCTCTCTCTCTCCCTTTTTTTTAGGATCGATCCCTGCGCATACCTGCTCCCACCCTTTCCTTCCCGCTCGATTTTTTCCACTTTCCCGACCCGCGCGTGCGACAACCTTTTTCCCAGCTTAGGGCTGGTCCTTCTTTTTACTAGGCCTCGGATGGCTACTTCCTCTCCTCCCCCCCTCTTACCTTTCTTTTTCACCCCTGGCTTTTCCTCTCATGTGAATCTCCCTTGTCCCCTTCTCTCAGCCATTCGTTGCCCCCCGTTTCGATACCTCCTCCAGTCGAGGGGCAGCTCCTTTTTCTCTCCCCCCACACCCCCCCCCCCCCCCCCCACACAGCTTGTATCGATTTTCTTATAACCTTAATCTTTCCAGTCTGCGATGCACTGGTACCTCGGTTTCCCCTGAGTGACCCGATCAACCCCTCCCCCAAGCCCACACCCTCTCATGGGCATGGCAAAAGTGAGCTTTGTGAAGCAGGTCCCCTTCCCTATTTCTCCACCATCTTGACCCCCCCTCTTTGTTTGCCCCACCCCTACTCTTCTTCACCTGGTTTCGTCACACACGACCCCTTTCCAGTCAGTTCCTTTTTCTGGACTTCTCCTTCGAAGACTCAGGAGGGGCCCCTCTTTTCTTCCTAAACCTGGGCTTTCCCTCCTCTCTCTTGGGGTCCCCCTTCCCCTTCATAAACTCTGGAAGTATGATGCCCCTCTGCTCCGATTCGATTGCGCAGGAACTCGACGGTAATTCTTCCGCCTCCCTCTTCTTACGACTTTTCCTCTCTTGTAAGCGCGTCCGCCTCCGGTCCCCCTTTCCGCCCTCTTTTTTTTCTATCTCTTTTTTTCTTCCGCGCGAGAGACGAATGCCCAATTTTTCGTGTTCCTGTTTTTATCTTTTTTCCTCTTTTGTCCTCTTCTCCTCTTTCTGCCCAGCATGTTCTCTAGCATGGTCGTTTTTTTTACTTATATCCTCTCAGAGCCTCCCCTTTGCAATATTGTCTGCCTTGCCCAGATCCCCTTTGGACTACTTTTTTCCTATTCGTCCCCCCCCCCGTGACTAAATAGTCCCCACTGAACTGTTGTTCTGTTTGGAGTCTACACAATTTGCTCCTCCGGGGAATTCTTCCCTCCCCCTCCGTTGCCTTTTTCCTTTCTTTTCTTGGTTGACCCCTTTAAGCCCTCCCCTGACATTCCAGCTTCTCCTGGTTACCTCCTTTTGACGCCTTTAAGGGCTCATCTCCTATCCCACGGCGGTTTCCCGAAACCAGTTGGTCCCCCAGCTTCCTTCCCCTTGATATGCCCCTTCCTTTTCCTTTTTTTTTTCCTGATTAATCCTTCCGGTCCGGCTTTAACACTCGATCTGCTCCTCTCGTTTGTTTACTAGGGGATGACCTCGGCAAGCCATCTCTCCCCCCCTTTTCCTTTCCCCTCCTCCTTTTTTTTTTTTTTCTCGATTTTCGCAACAGGTCTTTCTCTCTTATCCCCCCCTCGTTTTTATTCTTTCTTCTCTCTTTCTCTAGCGGAAAGGGCAGATTTCGCAGTTGACCCCCACCACTTCCTTTTTTCATATCGTCCTTTATAGGAACCGTCGTTCTGTACCTTAATTCCCCGAAACCGTTGCTTTTTTTCTGACTGACTTCGCCTTGTGCATGCAAAGAATCCCTCTCTCTCTTTCTGTCGCTTTTCTCATTTTCCCCTTACAGTCGAGCTTCCCTTTCTTTTGCGAGGGCATTCCCCTCGCCTTCCTTATGTAGCCGAACGAATCAGTATTTCACCAAGTTTCCTCCTGTATTTTCCCCCCCCTTTTCCTTTCGTCTTGTTATGGAGCACGGTAAAATTGCTTTTCCGTGGCTTTGGCACGGGTTTTGAGCGTTTTTCCTTTTCCTCTTATTCCTCCCCCCCGCCAATTCTTCCCAAGGTCCATGCTTAAGACAGGCCTGCCTCTCAAAATTGACAAACCCCATTTTTCCTTCTAAAACCACTTCCCTACAAATTATTGATTCGGTCCCTTTCCTTTCTTGAGAGCTCTTCCTGAGCCCTCTGTTTCAGCAATTCCTCGGCTCGATGGTTAAGCGTTTTATCTCCCTTTATTCCCCAGGTCCTCAGTTCCTCAAGATATATATGGCGAGTGGTCTCAATTAGACTTTCCTTAAGGACGACCTTTCCCCCTATCCCTATATTACTGTTTTCTATAAGGACTTAGTTCTCCAGTTTCCCCATGGTACGCTTTCCTCTTCTATGCTAGAATAGAGAAGAGGACGGTTTCAAGTCTTCCTATCTTAGTCTCTAGTCTCCCCTTTGATTTTTTCTTCTTGTGGGTCCTACCCCCCCCCCCCCTCTACAGCAATTAGTTTGCAACCTGCCTTCCACCCCCTCCCCTTTTTGCCTAGTCTTGTTGTTCCCCTTCATCGAGATTCCCCCCTTCGTGGTCCCCTTCTTTTTTTTGATCATTCAGTTTTTCTTTTTTTGCGAGTTCATAGATCTTCCATCGAGGCCCATTCCCTTCTCCCCCGTTGCCATAGAATCTTTGCCCCGGTACTTCCGCTTTCCCCCTTTCCGCTCTTCCTTTTTGTTAGCCCAGAGTATTGCTGCGAGTTATCCGTTCCCTTCGATTCGTACCTTCGCCGGTTTTTTAGCCTTTTCCGGGACGATAAGCCTCGCCCCCCTCGTCGTGTAATAGTCTTTTCCCCGAAGGCTAGAAGTCAATGCATGAGCCCGCTCGAGTTGCCTCCTCTTCCTCCGAGGTCCCCCCCTTTCCTCCTATTTATCGTGCTTTGATTAAATTTCCCTCCAGAGTAGAGGCTAACCGTTGTTTCCCTCTCCTATCTCCCTTTCGCCTACAAAGGGCTCTTTTCTTTTAACTGGCGGTTTTTATCCGACGAGTAAAGGACCGATTCCTTCTGTGATTTTATGATTCCCCCCCTCATTCTCAATTCTCCTGGTCCCTTTTTTTTAAACAGGCATAATACCCTCCCCCTCTTTTCGGCACTTCAGCTCTTGTCTCCACCCCCCTTCTTCCTGTTGCATTTCTTCCGCGCCCTTGGTTTTTCCCCTATATTTCTTATTCCATTTGCTCCTTTCCTTTTGCATTCTTTCACCCGGACGGGTCCCTTCCTTCGAAACGGGCGACGTGGAAAGCACAGTTTCCCCTCCCCCTTTGGTCAACGCCTTCCTTTCCCTGAGCTTCGTAGCTATTGCTTCTTTCAACTTTGTGACCTCTTCCTTAAAGCTCCTCGTCTCAAAGCCCCAGTTTTTTTGCACTTCCCTCAACGCCCCCCCCCTCTCTCCACCAGATTCCGCCCGCGTTTCCATATCCACCATATATGGCCACCAGCCCGGAGCTGACTTGAGTTTCCCCCTTCCCCCTTTCGCATTTTCATGGATATCGTCCCTCCCTTCATCTTGTCTTTTTTTCTCCGCCTCGCGGGTCGGTCCCTCTAAATTTTCATTGCCTCTTGACTTTTCGTTTTCTTTTGCTCTTCTTGTTTGACGGTCCGTGGTGAACTCCCTCCGACAATTCTCCCCCCGGCAGCACTGGTGTCGCTTCCGTGATGCTTGACTTTCCTTTGATCCCCCCCATACTTTTCGTAAGATTCTTTTCTTTTGAATGAGCTTCCGTCCTTCTCTTTACCCCTTCCATTGCGGCATTTCTGGATGCCCCCTTGAGATCTTTCATCGCCCCTCTCTTTCCTCCCCTCCTCGAGGGTAACTATTCCTTTACCTGTCCCCTGTAATGGCTTGATTTGCTGATCCTTTCATTCCACCAATGGCGAACGCATGCCATTATTTTCATCCTCTTTCTTGTTCTTTTTTCCCACCTTTGATCCCCCTTCACCTTCCCTTCCTCTCCTTTTATCTTTTTTTGATAGGCTTATGCTTTACAAGGCCCTCCTTTTCCCAGACGAGCCGGATGCATCTTTTTTATCTCCTTTCCTTCTGGCGCGGAATGCCTCTTCGTGTTTTGCCATCACTCTCCCCCCTTTTCCCGTTGCTTCCTTTCCGGGGTTTTTTTCATCCCCAGCTTGAGCTGATTGCAACCTTTCCATTTCCTCTCCCTCTTCTCTATCCCTTCCGTGCAGCACTAATGGTATCTTAGCTCTCCGGCGTTCTTCCGCGGCCTTTTCTCCTCCCCGTCCACATTAATAATTACACCTTCGCGACCCAGTGATGACTTATCTCCCTTCGTTCACCTGTGCCTCGTAGCCCCTCCCCTGACCCCCCTCCCTCCCACTCCCCCCGTCCCTTCTTTCCAGACTGAGTCCCGCCGCTTTTTAGATAGATTTGTCTTGCTCGTCCTTTCCCCCCAAACTCGGCTCACAGTCCCCTTTCCCCGGTTTGCCACTTTCTCTTTTTCGATCATTTCTCCTCCCCTTTTCTTTTCCTCCGAGCCCATAGGTTGTCACGTTTCACGATATCGCTTTGAGTGATTTTCCTCTCGTGGGTTGAAGCCGATCTCTCCTCCTTAGTTCCTTACTTCTTCCCCTTTTTTCCCCACCTTTCTGTGCCAGCCATTCCCGTTGTTTCCTTATGAGCCGCCGCCCTCCGCGTCTCTTTACGGCATGTCCTCCTAGGCGCTACCCTTTCTCCCGACCTCCGATTTTTTTTTCTTCCCTAGCTGGTAGCCTCTCTTTTTTTCGGAGGCTCGGACCCCTCATCTTCTCTCGTGGGCCCGTCTTCCTCGCAGCAGTAGCGGTCCAAGTTCCCGACTTGCTCTCCCCCCCTCTCTTTCGACCCTCCCCCCTTTTCCACTCTCCCATTGGTCCTTAGTACGGAACGCTTCTTAGAACCAGGGCATGCCACAGCCGCCTGGTACCCTTATCATCACCCTCCCCCTCTCTGGTCACCCTCCCTTTTTCTCCTCCCCGGAGTCATTGCCCTTTTCTTACTCGCTTTTTCCCTCGAGCCTCCGGAGGAAATGGAACTGATAGCCTTATCTTCAAGGCCGGCGAGACTTTGTTTCCCTGCCCCCTTCTTCAGCCCTCGTCTTCCCCTTTTCATCCTTTAAAATGCCTAGCCCCTAGCCTCCCAGCTTGCCCCTTCGAGACAGAGCCTGGATACTAGCTTGAATTCAACTAGAGCCCCCATCTTTATGAGAGTTCCCCCCCCTTTTACCCTGATGCTCTGACAAACCTCTCCCAAATCGACCGAAACCTCCTCCAAGGCGGACCCCTTCCGGTCTTCTTTTCCCCCCTGCTTCCCTCTCTATTTCCCCGCTTTGGCCAACTTTTCAGAAACATTATGACTTTTTTTTCTGCCCGTTCCCACATGACAGGGCTCCTAGCGTTTTAGTCTCTCCCTTCCTCTTTTTCTCCCCCCTCTTTTTTTCTTTTATACTTTTCCCGAAGCAGTAGACGACATTTACAAATTTTCTGAAATATTGTTTCTCCTCTCCCCCCCTTTCCATTTTATTCTGAGCGCCGGCTCCTTCCCTCTCTAATTTCCTTCCCCCGACCCTCTCCAATAAGATTATTATCCGATCCTCTAATTCTCCCCTTCTGTCTCCCCCTGGCCGACGAGCGTCTACAAATTGAGTGGACTATTTCTTTTCCTCTTCTTTCTCCCACCCTTCTCCTCTTCTCCCCCCTGAACTCTCCCTACTCGTCCTTTTCTGCCTTTTGTTTACTTTTTCGAGGCCTCATCCCCCTTTTTCCGTGAAGCTTATCACAAGTATTGCGTGTTTCTTCCAGGTTTTGCAGGATTCTCTTCTTCCCCCCCCTCTCCCCCTAGCGCCCCATTCACTGACACGCCCATTCAGGCACGAATTACTTTTTTTTCCTCTTTTCCTCATTCAACTGAGAAATCCCCCCCCCCCCCAATGCATTACAACGTTTTTCCAGCTCTTTTTCTGCGTTATTTTTCAAAAGCCTTTACGGCTCTCGGGGAATATACCAGTCTATCTCCCCCCTCAGTCTGCCGGCCTCCAGTTTCCTTACCCCCTCCCCCTCCGCCCCTAACCTCCTCTCTCCCTTTTCTTCTTTGACGTTCCCTCCGTCAGCACGGTCTTCGATGCAGTGTCCCGACGAGGCCTTTTTTTACTAGTGACTGTTAGATACCAGATGCGTATCCTGGTTTTTTTTTTTCCCCTTCCTACCTCGTCTCCTTTTCTTTTTTCCTTTTTTCAACACCCCCCCCCTCTCGATCTGGGTGGATCCCCTGGCCGAAAAGAATGTTCCTGCCCTCCCCCCCCCTTTTCTTCTTTGTTGTTGTTTGTTCCGATTTGTCTTTTTTTTTTCCCCCTCCCCCTTTTTTTTTCTGGGACTAGACCCCTTCGTTAAGAGTTCGATCGTTAGATCTATTTTTTTCCTTTCCGACAGACTGGCTTGCCTCCTTCCTTTCTTTAGAACCAAACTCTCACCTCTTCCTCTCACGTGAACACCACCGTTAACTCTAGTACCCCTAGACCTCTCTTCTTCTTTCGACCCTTCTCCCCCCCCCTTTTCGTATAGCGACTCCGTCTTCTTCCCCCCCCCTTTCCTAAACGCCTTGCTTTTTTCTTTGTCGCAATGTCAGTCCCTTTAGACGGGCCCTTGCCTCTCTTCCTGGCTCTTCTCCCTTTTCATTCGATCTCTCCTGGCGGCTGCTGTCCCTCTTTTTTCCCTCCCACCGACTCCACTACGCTGGACACACTGTATAGGCGGTGGGTATTTATTTTCCCCTTCTTTTTCTCCCAGTTCCTGCCCTCATTCCTCCCCCCACAATGGTCTTTGCCCCTTTTCTACTTCGTACCTCTTCGTCTCGTTTTCTTGCCAGTATATCCCTTCCCCCCAAACCTTTTCCCCACGTCAATGTGGCTCAAAATTTTCTCCCTTTCCCTCCTTATTGAACTTCTCCCAAACAGATACAGACCAATCCAAAAGTACAGCCCTATTACCTTTCTCGGAAGGAGTTCCCCTCTCCAGATGGAGTTTTCCTTCCCCCCCCCTTCTTCAGCTCTCTCCTTTCTTCCGTTTCATCCTGACAAGGCTCTCTCTTGGAGACTGTTTAGTCACATTCCCCTTCCTTATTTCCTTCCCCCCCCATATCGCACTTTATTACGAAATGGCGTCCTTGTTCCAACCCTCGGGTAGGTTTTACGTCACTTTCTGCTCATTCGGCCATGCTTTCCGTTTCCCCGATTTTCCGTCTCCGAAGTCTGCATTCCTTTGTCTTTTTTTTTGGACCGATTACTAGGCCCCACTTTTCTGGCCCCCCTCTTTTTGCCCCCCTTTTTCCTGGCCCGGACCCTTCCCAGGTTTACACCCTTTTTCTAATAGTTTGGCGGGTTTCGGTCCATTCCCTCTGCACGCATTCCACTCTCCCCCAGTTTCAATCGCCACCAAAACGATCTCCTTAATCGACTTCCTCTCCCTCCTTATTCTCTTTTTTCCTCTTCCCCTTTCTGATTCGCCCTCCCTTTTGACGGAAGGAGCCTTTTTGCTGAGTTCGGCTTTCCTGGAAAGCATTCCTCCTGTTTTTTTTTCACCTCTTCTCCTCTCCCCGTGCGTCGACCTGGTTCTAGTCTGTTTCCTACCGCGAGGCCTGAGTCCTCAGACTCCACTCCTCCTCACCGAGCTTCTTTTTCTCCCTTTAGGAATTTGATTTGGCAAATTTCATGCGCTCTTTTCAAGTTTTCGCTTTCCTTCGTCTTTTTTCGACGAAATTGTCTGCATGCCTCTCTTCCCAGCACTTTCCCCCTTTCGCCCGCCCCTACCTTCTGTCCCTTTTCTCCGATTCCTTTCTGGTTTTTATAATCTGGCCTTGTCGTTCTCGCGCCTCCCTCCTCAGCGCTCCCTCCGATTGGGAACCCCTCTGCATGCTGAATATCTCGTTCGCGCGGACTCCCGTTTTAGCACCTTTTCCCCCCTCTCCCTTCCGCCTCCCTTTCTGCCTTCTCCTTGACAAGGAATTGACTTTTTGCTCTTTGCTGTCCCTTTTTTTTTCCCCACAGTCATTGAGTCACTGGCAAGTCTTCTCCTCTCTCGTTTAGTTCCCCCCTGCGTCCCCTCTCAGGTGGTTCCTTACAGAGATGACAGAACCAGTGCCTTTCACTACGACAGCTCCATCTCCGCCTATCATTATCGCGGTCCCTCCTTTTCCCCTCTTCTCCCCTTCCCCCCCCCAATTTAGCCCCCTCCCAGATGTTTTTTGCTTTCCACGATCGCCATGGAAGGACATTCTCGCGCCCACTTCCCCGCCTAGATCTCTCGATTCTCGGTGTGTCCCTTTTCTTCCTTACTCCAATTTACGTGTATTTTCTTTCTTTCTTCGGTTCTGTCTCCTCTGATGCGTACAAGAAGACCAGTACGTTGTTCCTCCCCCTCCTCTCAATGGATCCTTCCCCTCCCCCTTTTCGTTTGTCTTTTTCCCAATGATGTTCGTCAAGTAGTTAAGCTCTTCAGAGACCGCCGAAGATATAGATTCCAACCTCCCTCCCCTTTTCTTTTACCCTCCCTTCCCCTCCCCCCTTAGGAGCCCCGACTGATCATAGTCTCTTGGAGCCCTCCAAAACCTTCCCTGGATCCAAACTTTTTTTTTTCTTCTTATGTCCCTTCTTACCCACGGTCCTCCCCTCTGCACGAATGACCGCGAGTCATCTTTTTCCCTTTGA
>Ga0179593_1473778_pt1 | contig 10522 bp, 17 predicted proteins | sample CZODoug2_1_08_16_FD_185931 | JGI IMG/M metagenome (GOLD analysis project Ga0179593, IMG submission 185931) | Vadose zone soil fungal communities from Angelo Coast Range Reserve, California, USA - CZODoug2_1_08_16fungal (PacBio error correction) | ecosystem: Environmental > Terrestrial > Soil >... | reverse complement strand
TTTTTTTTTTAAGTGGGCCCAAGTAGACCCCCTTTTTTTCTCATATTATATTTTTTCTCCCCGTATGCTCGACCCTCCCTCGTGGAATTCGATCCCAACCATTTGACTTTTTTTCAGGGCGTCGGGTCTTATTACTCCTTCCCATGGCTTGTCGTTGAATCTCAAGTGTTCCATAATTTCTTTTTTTGAGATTTTTTCAAGGAACCTCCGCCTGACCCCTGGTTTTTTTTCTTTCCCCCAGCTCCCAATTTCTAAGACATCCGGCACGGGTTTTTTTTTCTCTTCTTCTTCTCTGCCCAACCTTTTGATTTTCACTCATGACCCCGAGGAATCAGATCCATCCAGTTTTCCCGCTTTTTTCTTCGTCCCCCTTTTCCTGTCCGTGGGGGCTTAACCACACCCCTGGCGAATTGCTGCCGTTTCCCCTTTGAGTTTTCCCCCTTCTGCTTTCTCCCGCGGCATCTTAGCTGTGTCTCCCCCCCTTGGGCCTTTTTCGGGTCGTGTCCCGCTTCCACGTTTTCCATCCCCCCCCCCCCACGTTTTTCCTTTTTAAACCTTTCCACAACTTTCCTTCCCCTTATCGCACTCCAAACAATCCTGCAGGCCCTTTCCGTACCCTCCCGAATTGGTTTCCGCCTCGGTTGTTCCCTTTTTGATGGTCGTGGGTTTTCGAATACTTTCGCCCCTCCGTCCTTTCACCTCCACACCCCCCCTTAGACTGCGATCCCACCACCTTTCCCCCATCTTCATTAGCGGTGTTTTTCGTGAAGAATTCCTTTCCGGTTCACCCCGACCCTTGCTTGGTCCCTAGGTTACCACCCATATCCCTGCACTCCACACTCTCCTCCCCTTTTTTTGGCCCTTTTCTCCTTTTGTTGACCCACCTCCTCGGTTTTTTAATTCGGAAACCGATTTTTTATTGCCTCCCGACCGCCTCCCCCCCCATGGCTTTTCCAAACAGTTCCTGGTTTGAGTTAGTCTTTACCCACCTTTTCCCTTGCAAACCTTGGCGCTTCTTTTTCTGAAACTTACGGTTTTTCGCCGTTCCATTCCCAACCTTTGTTTTGCGGTCATTTTTTCCCAGTTGTTTTCGGTGCCATTCCGGACCCAATGCTGTGGGCATGACTACAGTCTTATGTTGTGCCCCGCATCTTTTTCCCCTCACCCTCTTTTCCCCCTTTTAATCGATGATTTCCCACTCTTTCCCTTAGAAAATGATGGGTTGATCGATTTTTTCCGTCATCTTTTCTTTAACGGGATTCACTTTCTTCTTCTCGATGGCTGGCTTTTTTTCCAGGTCACCCTTTATTCAGGCATCCCGTCCCCCTGTTCTTTTTCCTTAATTCTCTTAATCCCAGCCCACACGGCCCAGTTGTCCTGCACACATTCCCAGACCTTCCCCCGGCAATGGAATTTGGCGACCTTCACACTCCCTCATGCCCGGCCAATGTCTTATCTGTTTCTTAAAAGACTTCGGGTTTCCCCCCCCGCCCCCAAACACACCCTGAACCCCTTTTTTTTTCCCCCCGGTAGCTGCTTCCCATCGCGGATGTCTTTTCTCCCCCTTCATCTTCCAATGCCAAACGACCACCCCCCACAGTTTCCCTTGCCCGATTCTTCGAGGTTCGTTGCTGAACCAACTACAAGGGGCGTTTCTTGTTTTTTACGCTCCTTTTTTTTGGTTTCACGACGTGCTCTGCACCGAGACAGGATTCCCTTCCCCGATTCATCTTTTTCGGGCTCGCAGTTTTGCCGTCCGTCCTCATCTGTGCCGGCCGACATCGTCCCACCCAAATCCCCCCCTGTCCGCGCCCTTCCGATGTTTGAAACCCGGGACCCTGAGGGGCCATACGTTCTTGCCTTTAAGTCTTGCCGTACTTGCCCGTCGTGTGTTTGCCTTTTCCTAACGCCCCAACGGCTTGCCTACTACGGACGTGGTCGTTTTTTTCTTTTTGGGGACTATTCTATATAACCCCACCGCCCGATGAATGCCTTTTTTCAGCGCCGGTTACCCTTCGTACTCCTCGTCTTTCTGCAGTCCGCTGGTCCGCGCCCCTGGCCACGACACCCGGCTTTCCCCCCTTTTAGGGCTTTTTACCGTGTTTTTCTGGTGTTAGTGGTAATCCCCGGGGTGGGGTTTTTTTTTTGGGAGTGGGAGGGGTTTGCTGTGTGTTTTTTCCGTTGGTGAGTAGGTGAGGTAATGTTGACTCGTGTACTGTGAAAGTATTTTCTCGGTGAGTCGTTGAGTAGGTGAGTAGGTTAGTATTTTCTTTTTTTACTTTTGTTTCTCCGATACTACCTTAACCCTCCTAATCACCCTCCCCTTCCCCTACTCCCCCCCCACTTACTTCAACTCAGCAAAGCCCCAGAAGCACCGAAGCCAACAGCCCCCCCCCCCCCCCCCCCCCCAAATCCCCTTCACCGGCATCCACTTCTAACCCCTTTCTTCCCGACATTTTTCCTGTGGGCCTGGCGAGGTATACCCCTTGCTTCCTGATTTTTTTGTCAAAGCCCTGATTTGCGGAGCGTCGCTTCTTTCAGGCGGGAAGAGGACGTCGTCACCCCCCTCGTAGCTACTTTTTGCCACTTCTTGGGGGCAAACTTCTCCGAGTGACGGGCACCGGTTCCCCGCTTTTTCTTAGTCCCCCCCCCTGGAAGGCCCCCACTCTTTTCTTTGGCCCTAGTAGAGTCATGCACCCGTATGGCTTCTTCCCCCGTAGTTCCCCTACTTGGCCGGTGCCCCGTTCGGGGCCTGAATCAGGCAGTGTCCCAGAGGTTTTTTTGCTTTTCATTTCTCCCACACTTTGATGGTCAAATGTAGGGGAGGAAGGGACTTTGACGAGGTCCACACCTCCACCCCCCTCTGCCTTCATTACCCCTCCCCCCCCTCCCTCCCGCACTCTCCTCGTTTCGTCCAACCCCCTCCGGGGCCGGTTGTCAGTTGGTTTTCTTTGTGCCCGGGACCGTGACCGCCAACCTCTCCGATCTTTTATTTATGGCTGGGTTCTCGTGGTGTTCGAGTCTAGGTTTTTTAGGGTGACAGTCTCCCTGTTTCCCCCCCCGATCCTTCTAAATTTGTCAGGGGTTTCGTCGGTTCCCCTGCCCGCCCCCTTTCTTTAACCCCCATCCTTTTTCTGTGCTTCTTATCCTGGCCTCCCAACCCATTCCCTTTGCCTCTTGTCCCTTGGCCCCTCTTTTTCCCCCTTTTGGGGCTTTCCACCGCCCGGGCTTTTTGTCCCCGGTTCTCGCAGCGCGCCACCCTCTTTCCCCCGATGTCCCCTCAGTTTTTTTTTTTAAGGTGGGGCGCGTTTCCCCCCTTTGACAGACTGTTCCAACCCCTTGCAATTCCCTTGACCACCCCCCTGAAATGATTGATCACTACCGTCCTTTTCTCCCCTGTTCCCCCGTGCGGTCTTTTCCTTTTTTCCCAGACGGCTTTATGTTTTTTTTACGATGATGCCCCCATAATTGACCAGTCCCCTCCTTGTCGTGTCACTTCCACCCTCCAGAAATTCCCTCCCAAGTGGGCGTTTTTTTTTCTTTTCTTTTTTCCCAAGCCCCGGAACTTTTCCCTTCAAGTCCCTGGGACGACCTTCCTTTGGGTACCCTAACTTCCTCCCCCCTTCTTTGTGAGTGTCCGCTTTTTCTCTCTGCGTGATCGGATGCCCATCCATTTTCCGAAGTACTTGGCCCTTTGGTTCCCCCGTTCTCTACAACTTTTCTCTAGCCTTTGTCTGCATGGTCTGTTTTCTCGCCAGCGGGCCTCTTTTTCTTTTCGGGGTCTTTTAGGACCCTTGAACTTTTTCCTTCACGACCACCACCTTGTTCCCACCACCTGCTGGACGGCTCTTGGTCTTTCCGGCACATCCCCTCTTTTTGTCCTGCCTTTTTTTTTTTTGTTTCTGATTATTTCGGTTCCACACCACCCCCTTTTCCCCTGCAATTCTTCCCCTCCCCCCAACCTTGTCTAGTGTTTTTTTCTCCCCTTGGCTTTTTTCTTTTTTGGAGCTTTGGACTTCTTTAAACTTTTTTTTTTCCCCCCCTCCCTTCACAAAAACCGTGGTTAGGTCCCCGCTTGAATCCCCGACGGCGTCAAGCGTCTGTCTGTTTTATTCGTCCCCCTTTCACATCCGCTCTTGCTTCGTGTGGAACTTTTCAGGCTTCTTTTTCTACCCCTCCCCTTTCCACTTTTTTCCCCTGACCCGGTATGTTCGTTTTTTTTCGTCTATGTCCCTTCCAAACATTTGGATCGACGCTTCCCCTCCTTCTTCTCTCCCCTCCAGCGACCTCCATTTAAGGCTAGGGAGTCTTCCCTTCTTTTTTCATGATGATTGTCTTTCGTCAAACCCAGTTTAGAGCCTTGTTCCACTCCTGATCCCCTTTTATTTTTTCGGGACCCATCCTGGACGTTTGGCCTTTTTTTTTCAAGCTGGCCCCAGACTCCACGATGTGGGGTCTTTTTCAATCCCCTCTTTCCTTCTGCTATCCCTTTTTGTTCCGGAGGTCCCCGCTGGCATCCGGCCCCCCCCCCTACTTTATCCCCACTATCTGCGTGTTATCGACTAAGCCCTCTCTCCGGGATATTCCCCGATTTCTCCTCCCCCCCTTGCAAACTCTCTCTTTCCTCCCCCTCACTTTTCGTTTTTTGGGTCTTTTTTTCGATGTTTTTTTTGGTCCCCATTCATGGGGTTTCCTTCTTCTTTTTTTCCTTCTTTTTAATTTTCGCTATATCTGTTTTTTTTTTTTACTCTTGTAATCTGACCCAAACGTCCCCCTTTTCCCGAGTCCCTGGACCCCAATGCGTTTTCGGGGGACAGGCCCAGATGCCTTATCAGTCCCGGTCGGCTTTTTTTTTTTCCGGACCCCAAACTTTTCGATTTTTTTTGTTCCCCACAGGCGTGGAATTCGTTTTTTTGCGGGTTTCCTCGCCCTTTGTCGGTTCTTTTTTTTCACTTTCAAATTTTCGTGACGAAAGTGTGGAACCTTCCGAGAAAGCTTCAATTTGCTGCACCCTTTCCGGAACCCCTGGTGTGATTTCCTCTCTCACAAGACTTTCGGCCCTGGGAATCTTTCCTTTTAATCGTTCCTTATGATCATGACCGAGATGACACGTCGCCACTCCGTCTCCGACTTTCTGTTTTTGGGCCCTCCTTTCTCCGTTTCAACATACCGGTATGGGTCTCCCCCCAACCCGTTTCCCGTGACATTTGATGCCGTTTCGTCAACCTCTGGCCACTTTTTCGATTTTTCCCATGCGTTCTTTAGCGAGGGATTTTCAGCGCTCTCATTTTCGCTCGGGTTCCTTTGTTTTTAACCCCCCCCCCTCCGTATACATCCCCCCCCGTTTCGTCCTTTTTTTTTCTTTACACCTGTATTTTTTTTTTTTGTGCTATCGCTCACGCCCGACAATCGAGGCGCCCGCACTCTGCCAAATCGGGTTGCGTGTCCCCCTCAATGCTAAGTTGTTGGTGTCCTACTCGGCTCCGTTTTTATTTTCTTTTTCCAGCACCCCCCCAAAAATTCCCCTACTGAGATAAACCCGACGACGGGTTTCCGTCTTTGTGTGTCTGTGTACAGCTTTCGTCACCCCACTTATTCAACGACCTTCTGACCTTGCTTTTTTCTGGCTTTACCCTCTCCCATGCCCATTCCCCCCCCCCGAAGGGAGACAAACTTTTGACCAAACCTTTTTTTTTGTAAACCCCAACGCCATCCTTTGGGCCTCTGGAAAACGATTTCATTCGCTTCGTGATCGCCCCAGATGTCAGGGTTTTGTCTTTTCCGTACCACCCCGTCTTCGAACGGGACCACAAAGCGGGATTCGTTTTCTTCCTTTGACCAATCTTTCCTTTTGATTTTCGGCCAGTGACGTTGCGTCGTTTTTTACCCCCCTTCCCACGTTGTGATTGTCTTCCTTTTTTTGCACCCGCAACCCCAAACCCCCCTTTTTTCCTAGGCCGACGAACTCTTCACCTCTCGTCGAAGCGGGAGTCTAGTCATCACTTGGTCCATTTTTTGCTTCCTCACGCTGCGGGCGTTTCCAAGAGAACTGTCCCAACGAACACCCACTTTCGTTAATACCTTCGCAGTCGGCTTCTACCCCCCAAACGTTCAAACCTAGGGGGTTAATTTTTTCCTAACACCGGGACCGTCATTGTGGATTCCCTTCCCCCGTGTAGTCCTTCCCGACTCGGTCCCAGGCGGCTGATTTCCCTGCGGTACCGTTTCCCATTGCAAATAAGTTCTTTTCCTGATCCCGACGGTAATTTTCAGTTTTCGCCCCCTTCCGAGGTTCCCCCGGGACCCAACAACCCAGAAAAAACAGATAGAACCCCTTTCTCCAACCCCCCGCAGGCCCGAGGCTTCCGCCTAGAAGGTTTTCGCCTCGTTTTTCTTCTCCATGGCCCAGTCCCCAAAGTAGCTTTTTTGGGACTTGACCTCCGAATTTTTTCACATTCCGCACGTGACATCCCGGGCATTGTTTCACGTGCCTCACAAAATGCGGAGGAGATTGCCATTTTTTCCCCATAGTCCTCTCACGGCGATTTGTGGAACTCGGCTTGGTCCGTTCCTTGGTGCGGACAGACTGAACCGATTTCCGGGGGGCTTTGTGGTTGTGCCTTTGCCTATCCCTTTTTTTTTCCTATGTGCACCTGTGCCCCCCCTTAAACGCCAGAAATGGCTCTTGACTATTCGCCTATTCTGGTGGCCTTCCGTCCCTCTCCTCCCCTCTTCTCACTTTCGCCTTTTTGATTCATGTCGTTTCATCCAGATCCCTCAGGTTTCTCCCCAGCCATTTTTGCCCATACCGGTCTCACCGGGTCCGGTAGTGTGCGGGGTTGCGTTTGGTGCCCTTGGTGTCTGGTTGAGTGGTGGAGGGTTTCTTGGTGCCCGGAGCCCGTTGAAGTCCGTTGTTATGTTTTCTTTTTTTCTGTTTGATGTGAGTGGTGGACTTAGGTGGTTAGTGAGTATCTCTATTTCTTCTTCCTCCTTTTCCCTTTGTTTTTTTTCTGGCTACTCCCACCTACTCCAACTCCCACTCACCTTTTTACTACCCATACTAAAAGTACTCACCCAAGCACCCCCCCCTCCACCACTCACCCCCACCCCCCCCTCCCATCTTCCCACACCCGCCCTTTCGTGTTTGCCCCGGGGCTGGTTAGACCTGGACGTGGGATTGTTTTTGCCCTTTTTTGACGATTCTTCTGGCGAAGTTGTTCCCCCCTGGGCCGGCGCTGCGGAAGGTCCAGGGTTTTTCCTTTTTTTTTTTTTTCTTCGCAATAGTTTCTTTGGCCAGTTGGGGAACCACGTTTCTGGCGGTTTTCCCAGTGCCACCATCCTTGGCAGTTGCGTCTGGCCCATCACCCCCCTTGCCCCCCCTTTTTATTTTGCAAATTTCGTTCCCGGTCAATTTCCCTTTATTGCTTTCCGTAGTTCTTGCTTTTTTGGCGGGCTTTCGATGTTGCTGGCCATCCTTCAGTGTTCTTTTTTCTTCCTGACCTCCTGGATTTTGGCCTTCGTGTTTCTTCTTGAGGAGTTCCCAACCCCCCAGTCCTGCGGCCTGGCCTTTTTAGTTTGGTTCTCTCCCCCCCCCCGTTTGAAAGCCACGATTTTCGCGTGGGTTTTGTTGGCGCCGGGCCTCGTTTGGTGGTGAGCCATCCCCCCCTCCTTTCTGGCTTTGGACTTGGACTTTTGCAAGGTGTTCGTCGTTTTCCGTCCCCCCATTCCTTTTTTTTTGTGCTGATTGGGGCGACAACTTTCCAGTCCCTTTTCTTGCCCTTGTCCCTTCTTTTCTCGATCCATCACCCTCCTTGTACAACCGGTGTGTTGTTTGGATAGTAAAGAGATCCCCCCCGCTCCGCCCTTGATTCCCGAGGCTTTTTCTTGCCTTTCTCGTGTGGGGTTTAGCGTCTCCCCTTATCTGTTTTCCTTTACCGATTTCCCAACGAACCCGTGCGATACAGACCTCAGTTTCCCACGCTTTTTTCAGTTTTTTCATCGTTTCATCCTACCTGACCGTTGATTTTGGCCGTATGCTTGCCCCACTCTCCTTTCTCCCATCCTTTCCCTTTGGTTTTTTTCCCCATCTACCTCCCTCCCCGGGCCGACCGTCTCGGAGTCCTGTTTCCTTCGAAAAACCCTGTCACGACGGGCCGTTGGTCATAACACCCCCTCCCGCTTCTCCCCTATGGTGATCCTCGCCTTTCTCGGCTTTTCCCCCACTCTTTTTTTCAGCCCCGGGGACCGATGGCGTTGTTCCCAAATTCTTTTCCCCCCTCGCCTCCTGATTTTCCCGTGCAGGGTAGTGTTTGCCCTCGCCAGTGCTTTCTCCCCTTTCTTTTGATCCCCGTGTCCCCCCTTTCACCTTTCACGACCCCACCCCTTGCGACCCGTCTGGGCTCTTTACTTCTCTGTTTTCTTTTTTTCGTTTTTGGTTCGGCCTCGTGAAGCGCGCATCGCCACCAAATTTCCTTTCTTCTCCCCCCAGCTAATTCCTCCTTTGACCTTTCCTTTTTCGGAGTTTTTTTTTTGGCTTATTATGAAGGGACCGAAATGACTCAAGTGCTTTTACTTCTCCGAGGTACACTCTCCTGACCCCCCCCCAGACCCTCCACCCCACAGCGGAGGTTCTCCCGCTGGAACAGACCTCCCTTTTTAGTCTTGCTAGGGCTAGCCGTCTCCTTCCACCCATTTCCCTTTGTTGGTTTCCAGCCAGGGACAGTTTTTGTTGATAGTCTTCTCTTTTTTTTTGCCAACTTTCGACCCCGATTTCTTGGAGGTCGCGCCCAACGGCCCAGTTTTTGTCTCCTTTCGGCCAGCGTTCCCCGCTTGTGGCCACTGAGCCGTTGATCTGTCAAAACACCCTTTTTCTTTCGGGTCAAATTTCCCTTAGGCTCTTCTGGCAACTTGCTTTAACGGATCATGGTGCCCCCCCTTCTACGGTGAGTCCGTTTCCCTCCCCCCCTTTTTTGCTCGACTACATGAGTTTTACTTTTGCTCTCCATATTAGTTCCTTTTTTTTTTTCTTTTGCCCCCCCCCCCCACCATGGGGCCCTTCTTACGTTTTTTTTCCTTCGAATTTCCCGAAAGTATCATCTTCCTTTGCAGCGTGTTCCCTTCCAAACCTCTCTATTTTTTCCTCCCCGACCGAAGTTTGTTTGTCATCTCTTCGTCATTCATTTTAGTTCGGATTTCTCCTGGATTTTGGAATTCGATAGCGAAAATGAATGAGGACATCGGCCAATTTTCTTGTTCTTCCCAAGGATCCAAGCAGTCTAGGTTTGACTTCTCCTTGATTCTTGATATTTAGGCCCACTGGGACAGACTCCCTGAGGATTTTATCCCCCCACTTGGAAGACGTTCTTTTTGCGTTTTGTTTTTTGCACGCCTTCCCCCGAACTGTCGTGAACACCTTTACAGAAGAGACGCCCCCCTTGTGTCGTGCGTTCCAACTTGACCCCTTCCCTTCATACGGTTTGCTCCAGTAATCCCTCCAGTCCCTGAAAGTTTTTTTCACCCTCCCGTTTGGTCTTTCTTCCTTTCTGCTATCGTTTGGCCGACAAGAAGCCCCTCTTTCCATTCGTCTATCCCCCCCCAGTTTGGAGGCAGTACTCTCTTCTTCTTGACCTTTCATTTTCTCTTATTTTGAACCCCCCCATGAGAATTGTTTGCCTTTCTCCAGTGGCCGCAACTTGGAGTCCCCTGAAAGCCGTCTTCTCCGATTGAGTCCTTTCTAGACCCTCTTAGGCTGGAGAGCGGGGCGTTCTCGCCACCACCCGCCTTCGACTCCCCCCTCGAACCCCCTCCTTAGTACCTTTCGGAATAGCGAAACGTCCGCCTTCCCACCCCCGCGTAACTGGGCCCCAATCCCTTTCACTTCCCCCAACTAGCTCTGTGGGTCCCTCTCTTTTTTCCCTTGAGTGTTTTTGGTTGCAGCTCCCTGTCCTGCCTACAATTGCCTTTTGCCAAAAATCCCCCCCCCCAACTCTTCCAAATTTCTCCCCACCGGAATTTCATTTGCCTTTTTTATTCGCAAGCGTTTTGTTCCTTTTTGGTTGAAGAATTTTTCCCCCTGCCGGGTCCCCCATCCACAAACTTTCCCCCTTTCGCACCGTTGCTGGTATTTGGGAAGTTTTTTTCCAACCACATACTTCCCCACCACTCCTATCCTCAAAATGTCTTTGATCGTACACTTGCCCCCCTATTTTTGTTCGAAGTCTTTTTTCCACCTAATTTAATCCTTTTTCTTTCCGTCGACGGACAGATTTCCCATTCCAGCTGTGTTTTGAGTTCCTGTTTGAGCAGTTATTCCAAGGCCCCTCGTAAAGGGATACCCAAGGCATTGGATTATTTCGGAGTCAATGTTGTTTTTTTTTGAATTTTTTTCGGTTCAAACAAAATTATTCCAATTTTATTAAGGTCTCGTTTATCTCAATTTTTCCCAAGTTGCCCACTGACGTTGATGTAGTATCCTTTTAGGAACAGAATAGACACCAACCACCCCCCCCCCTCTTCCTTACTC
>Ga0179593_1458826_pt1 | contig 10522 bp, 16 predicted proteins | sample CZODoug2_1_08_16_FD_185931 | JGI IMG/M metagenome (GOLD analysis project Ga0179593, IMG submission 185931) | Vadose zone soil fungal communities from Angelo Coast Range Reserve, California, USA - CZODoug2_1_08_16fungal (PacBio error correction) | ecosystem: Environmental > Terrestrial > Soil >... | reverse complement strand
CGTCTTTTCACACGGCAACTTGCATTAAAATCTTTCCTTCGGTATGCCCTAATACTTCCTCCTCGTCCACCCTTGACCCCATCTGCTTACCAATGTCCCTTTTCCAAATGATTGGATTTCGCACAATTCCCCCTTACGAAAAACCATTACCCCCCCCGCTGATTCTCCCTTTATCCGTTTTTTCGGCACAGACGCTTTATTACCCCCATGGCCCTCCTTCTCTTTTTCCTTTTGACTTCCCAAAGTTTTAGAAACCCCCACCTGAGATTTCTTCCCCGACTGATTCCCTGCCCCTTTTTTATCCCGAATCCCCAAGAACTCTGATAACCTACGTAATGTTGATCATGCCCCCCCCCGGCCCTTCCTAACAGCACAGAGCCTTTTTTGAATTTTACCTTCTGTCGTCGCCGAATCCAGCTTCATCTCAAACCCTGTGCCGTGGCCCAACTTCTCCACCGATTTTACCCCCCAACGATTGATACTTGCTCTTTGATCCTAAACCATGTTTCCCTCGCTCCGCCCCACTCATGGTTCGTTAACTTCCCCCCATCCGTTATCTCCCCGCGTCCTTGAGCAGTTTTCTGTTTGGTAGCTTATTCGCGGCCCCCACTCTCGAACAGAGAGTCGCCCCCCCGGCCTTTTTTTTAATTCGGGTGCGTATTTCAAAGATCCCTCTGGACGCAACCTTTTTTTTTACCTCGCTTTTTGAGTGTTTCCCCCTGCGCTTTTTCGAGAATAAAGCCCCCACCAATTAATTCTGGTCCCCCACAAGTACCTTTTTTATCCATTCTTTCAGCATCTCCGTGCCCCCTCGGCACGACGTTTTGATTCTTTTAGACAATCGCTGACTCTTCTTTTGGCAAATCGGCTCCCCCGAACCAATTAGTGGCGGTATTTCTGGTCCTGTGAGCTGGTCATTTCGTTCTGAAGTTAATATTTCCCCCTTCATTTAGGGAAATTCTCCTGTTCAGAACGCCCCTGAGTGCCCTTACTTGTTTAGAGAGACACTTCCATTCGGGATTTTTCCTGTGCCACAAAATCAACTATGTTCTCGCTTTTTTTCGTTTTTTCAGTAGTTATCGCAGCCCGTCTCATAGGTCGCTAATCCAACTCCCGGTACATAATTTTCCTCTTCTTCATTGTAATGGATAAAGTTTTATTAGCCTTTCGCCGCCCGCCAAGATCCTCGGTATTTTTTCCAAATTATCCCGCCAATTCCATCCCCCAGTCAGGGCACTTTTCCGACATTAAACCTTCTGCGGCCTGAGAATACTTAATTCCCCCTCTTGCTATATCGATCGTAAATCCTTTTTTTGTGAAAATCTACGTACTCGTGTCGATTCGTTCGTTAACCAATCTCCCCCCCCCCCCCCCCCCACTTCCGCCCGAGAAATAATCTCTGTACCCTCCTCAGCGTTCGTGAGTCTTCATAAACTGGATTTACCGCGCCCTTATCTCATGAGAGCCCCCCCCCTTTCGATTTTTCCTCAACAATCCCCCCTGCGCGATCTCCCACGAAAGCCCCCGCTTGAGCGGTCCTGCCCTCTTTCTCCCACTTGACCGTTTGCTTATCCTAACAAATAAGCCCATTCTCGTTTTCCCCCCCCCCTGCTAGTTTCTTCTTTCACTCCTTTGTTGAGCGCCTTCTTCCCCTTCCTTTCCGCACAGAAGTTGTTTGAGTCCCGCCCCCCTCTTCACCGTGGATGTTTTTCACCCTTCCCCTCCCTTGCCTTTTTCCCCCTCATTCCTTCTCAATGATTTCCCTGTTGACTGCATTCCCCGTTTCACTCTCTCCATACTCCCCCCCCCCATGATTTTTTTCTTGCATTTGTCCCCCAATCTGCATTCTTGTCCGTGTTTTCATTCTGGATCCTCCCTTCCTCTTCCATCCCCTTCGGAAGGCTAAGTATAGGATACCCCCCCCCTCTCTTTTGAGCCCCTAGGGCCGTACATGAAGCTTCTGTTCCAGCGCTGCTCTCGATCCGTTTGCCGCTTTTTTTTTCTCTTTTGACGCGCAATGCCCTCCTCTCGCCTCTTTTCCTCTCGTGGAAAAATGGCCTTCGTTTGTTTTTTCCCTTCCATCTGTTTTCCGTACCCCCCCCTCGTTTGTAATGTATTCTCCCCCTCGACAGTCAATATCCGTCCCAACTCGCCCCTAAGATTATTCCCCGACTGGGCCTCCCCAGCATTCCTCCACGCCGTTGCCCCCCCCAGTGAAAAGATTCACGGCCTACCCTTTCTTCGTTCCCTTCGAAATATTCGACCCCCTGCCTTTTCCCGTGTTGCGTCTCCTCATCTGTATATGATGGTTTTGAGGTGCGGCCTTCGAACCTCTTCCGACAGCTCGCCAACTGAGGCCTCTCGTCCTCAGGACGCCTTCAGTTCAATTCCCTCCTTTTTTGGTGGCTTTTACTGTCCGAGTCGTTTGTCGAACATCGTTGAGGTTCTCGTTACTCGATCGTCTCCTCTTTTCTGGGATTCTTTCGTCCCCCCTAGCTCGACTTGTTAAGGAGAGCATATCACCCAGTATCAATGTGCCCGTTCCCTCAACATCCGCCTCCAAAGCGATCCCGCATTTACCGCTACTTTTCTCCACTTCCCTGCTCCCTTCTCGCTTCGATCCTATGACCTACTCCTCGGGATTAACCCCTACCCTCAACGTGTTCGAATCGCTCCCGTAGAAGTACTCTCTTCCATTGGCGCACCGCACTGAAGACCACAATTCCGTTGTTTTCAATACCACCCGAGTTCGGTTACCCGGAGATCCCCCCTACTTACCGGAGCAGCGTCGCCACTTAATCTATACTTTAACATCAGGGAGAATCATTTAGCAGGCTTAATTGTGGATCCCCATTTTTCTCGATATTTGCCGACACAATAGCTAACTGCCTCCTCGGACTTTTTCCATGTTGTCTCGTACTTTCCCCGCCCTTTGCCTTCCGTCGTCATCCTTCACCGTCTGGCATAAAAGTCGCTGAGGAGTTTCTCCTCCCCAACCGCAGGCACTCTCCTCTCTAAGCATCCATCCATTTTGGCGCGTCCATTAAAGAATGTTGCACTTTGTCCCCTACAATTACTGCCCGCCCCCTAAGTTTCAAACCCTTATCAAATATCCAAAGTTCTTTCGACAACCCTACCCCATCTAGCACTTTCGCGTTTTCGCATTCCTTCATGCTCCCCAGACTATTAGCGGACAGTGGTTTCCAACCAATTCTTCCAGAAAACTCTAAAGCCATTGACCGCCCGACCATGAAGAGGTTGCACTTTGCAACCAGCTTTTCCACCTTCTCTAGGAACCCAAGTCATTTCCCAGCCCCCCCCCCCGTCCAGAAAATATTATCTGTTCCTGTTGATTACCAGTAACCATGGGTTTTGAATGAACCCACTATACCCGATTTTTTCACTTACCGTACCCCGCCCTTTTGCAAAACACCCCCACCCCCTCACTTCTCTCTACTCCGCCCTCCCCCGCCCCTTTCTTTCCCTTCTAAAGAAGACCTTTCTGTCTAAAATCGCTGCCACAAACGCCTCGCGACGTTTTCTCGCATTTTCTCCCCCCCCGCCCTTCCCGTAATATTGGTCGTGTACCGCTCAAAACGGACATTTTTTGACAACTCCTTATGCCGGTAAGGAGATCCCCCCGAACGAATGTCTCCCGATCCCCCCATCCTTGATTTTCATTGAGGAACAGCAATCTCCCTTCTTTTTTTCGTTTCGAAGATCATCCCCTTCCCCCTCCTATCCGTTTTTTGTTCGACTTAGTTATCTTTCCGATTTCTTTTTTTTAATAGTGCTGTATCACGTGCCCCATTGGCTTTGGCTTTAGCCAACTTGGGAAGATTGATCGCTCCCATCAGAGGAGTTCTCCCGGGTTCGGTCTTATAGGTAGAGAAGCGTATTTTGCGCCTGATGAAACAGGTTCGGGTCTTGCCTTCGTTTGCCGTGGCGACTTGGTTCTTTTGAGCCTTTAGAAGGACCATCAGTGGAAGTTTCTGATGGCGAGCACAAGTGTCGTGGTGTGGGCGTATTTTTTTCCGTTGTCCGTTGTCTGAGAAAAATCTTTTCTGCGTTTAGTCTTCCAGCCCATGTTCCCATTTGTCTCTGTTTGAACACCTAGCATTTGATTTTCAGGGCTGTTATACTGCTGGCCCTTTATGCTTCCCATCGGAGTGGTAGACCTTCGTTTTTATTGCGTGTTTGCACCCTTTCATTTTGCTTCGATGAACTCCATGCTTTTTTTCGTTTTTCCAGTAGGGCTGGGACCCCCCTCCAGGGTTTTTTTTTTTCTCCGCCCTCGAGAGCTAGTCGCTTGACGCGACGCTCCGCCTCCGATTTTTTGTTCGAGCCAGCCCACTTTTGGAGATTCTTATACCGTTTCTTCCTACGTAATGTCACGAGCTTGCCCCGTCTGTCCGACGCCCCTTGCGCGGGTCTCTTCTTCTCCCATAGAGATTTCCGTCGACTTTGCGAGTTCCTTTCGCGCGTACCCTGCTCTCTTCCCATCGAGACTGACTCAGTTCAGGCTTCGGGTTTTTACAGAGCTAAAAACAAATTCCATTCATGGACTTTCTATAAAGTACAGTGTCGCGGCTTTTTCAAAGCGGTCTCGTTCACGTAGCCAGTCATCCAGGTGCTGCTTTCCATTCTGGAGAGTTCGATGTTTGTATGCCGAGTTATCCCGTTAGGTTTTCTGTGTACCTGTGTTCCTTATCCCCCCCCTTTTTGGTTTTTTCCTTCAGGGCCGCCTTTCCGAGGGACGTGGGAGCCTTTGATCCCCTCCCCCCCGTTTTCTGTCAGCTCCGTGTAGGCCCGTCCGTCTCCCATTTTATGTTATCTATCCTCTCTTCCTGCCCTTCTGTTCTTCTTTAGTAATGCCTTATCGGTCGTTGAGCGGGATCCTTCGCTCGGGCGACGATGTTCATCCTTGTATCCTTCGTCCCTTCGGCCCTTGTGACGACTCATTTCCCCTCGCAGTCTTTCTGCGCGTGCAGAGCATGTGGATTCCCAGCGTCCCTCCCCACGAAGTGAACTTCCGACCGACGATGACGCTTTTTATGCCCCTGCTTTTCCAGTGCCCTGCCGCCTTCGATAGTCCGTGTTCCTCCGGTATATTTTTCCAGGGTTAGGACAGGGCTGCTCCCCCAGGTACAGATAGACCTCTTTCTGCAACACTGGGAAAATTTTCGCCTCTTCAGTTTTGCTCCCGTTTCGTGAGTTCGACTTGTACCTTTCCTTTGGCGGCGGGCGGATTGTCGTTTTTTAACTGCCCCCAATTTAATAAAGCCGGTCTTCATTGAAGGGACTTTTCCTTCCGCCTGGTTTCGAATTTTTTCCTTCAACGTTCCTTTTCGCCCCCCAAGATGGAAGATGTTTTTTCAGCCCATTGTCATGAAAAACCCCAGTCCTTCACCCTTTGTGGTGCTCGGAGGTCTCAATTGTCTCGGAAGGGAGCTCTCCCCGTCGTTTCCCTTATGTGCGTTCTTTTTGCGGGGCTTTCGTGACCCTTTTTTTCCTCTCTTAATGGCCTGGTACCTTCTCATCCAATATCCGTGGAAGTGAATTTTTGCTGCCGAGTTTAGTCAGAAAACTGACCCACGTCCCTTTTTCTGAATTTTAGGGCGTTGGTTTTTTTACACCTCCATTTTTTTTTTTTTTTTCTTTTTGCAATTTTTTGGTGTGTCGGCGGTAAGCATTTTGTTGGAGACTGCTCTGGTGCATTCCAGTTGGTAATCATTGGGCTTCTGACTGAGTCTGGCCTGGAGTGATTTCTTTTTGGGTGGTGATTCGAGGGGCCTCTCTTCCCCCCCGGGGGGGGGAACGTTTTAGTTTGTTTTTATTTACTTATCTTTTTGGGATGTTCGGACGTTTTCTGCGCCCCAAACTTCTTGGCTAGAACTTCTATGCTGATTTTCCCAGCATTCTCATTTCTATTGTTATTAATTTAGCCGGAAATTTGCTGACCGGTCACTTTACTGCTGAAGGGCTTGGGACCCTTCTATTTTTTTTCCCTTCGTTTCTAGGCCACTTTACTATTTTGAATCCCCCCTCCTTTCTCCCGTTTTTAGGCAGGAGGGGGATCCTGTACTTGTCTCTGGGTCATGTCCCTTTGAGGAGCTTTTCGCGACGAAACCCCCTCACTATGGGAGTTTTTTTCGCTTGATATGTGAATAGGCGTGCTTTTTTCCTTTGTTAACTCTTTCGGACTTCCCCACTTGAAGGATGTCGCTCTGCTTTGGGCCCCAAAGGGACAGTTTATCGAGTCCTTGACCTCAATTTTTTTCCCCCTAGGGAATCTTTTTTTTTCCCGCATGCAATGATTTAAGCCTTCACGTATTCTCTTTTTTGTTGAGCTTTGGCAGAAGGCTGTTGTCTAAGTTTTTTCACGACCCCCTCGCCGAGGCATTGCGTTCGGCGATTGAAAGTGCGCAGGACGGTTTTCCCGTTTCCCCTTTTCTCCCCGTACTGGCTTTTTCGTGGTGATTACCTTCTTACGAGTTCTCGGGGGAGAAGCCCTCCCTTCCATTCCGCGTCCGCCCGAGGAATCTTGTTCTCGGTGTTCTTTCCCCCCGTCAGTTGGTTCTCTCACCGATTTGCCCCTCCTTTACGCTTTCCCCCTGAGAAATATGCATCCTCCATTCTTTCCCTTGCGACTGCGCACAACGTCCCTAGACCGCGCCCATTACCTAGCTTCCCATTATCCCTCATTTTTCGCCTTTATTTCCACTATCTCTCCGCGAGGGACGATCTACGCTCTGTCAAAAAGCTCAGGGCATATCTTCCAACTGGATCTTCTGCACCCATCCTTGGACCCGACCTTCGTTAGACTTATTGTTGGTTCTTTCTCTTCAACTCGTGAACGAAATGATCTCTCACCCAAAGCTCCTTCGCTTCCTTTTCCCCACTTCTAAGGTAAAAGCTTCCTTGTAGCTCTACTTTCCTCCTTAGTGGGGAATAGGCAAAGGCCTGTATTTACGCAGACACCATATGCGACGTTTCTTGCGCGGTTTTATACTCTTTTTAATTCTCCTCCCCCGTACTGTCTTTTTTTGTTCGATCTTGGGAACCGGTGTTCTTTCTCATCCCTTCACTCAGCTTTTGGACTGGTTGATGGTTTTCAAAGAAAAGGGGTTCGCTGCCTGTTTCGGGCTGGCTTTTTCCCTGCATGTGATGCAACCCCCCCAAAGGCGCTGGCTTGCCCCTGAAGATTTTTTGTTTTTTCACTTTATCCTTTTCGTCCTAAGGGAGCTTTTCGGTTTCGTTCGGGTTGGCTGTTGCCTTTCAATAGCAGGAAGTCAGTTTGTGCGCCCTTTCCCCCTTCCCACCTTCTATTCCGTTGCTTTTCTGCGCGCTGTTCAGCAATGTGCCATCAGTTGATTGATGGAGAATCGCTTTTTTCGAATGTGCGGCACGATTTGCCTCGCCCTGGCCACATCTTCGTTTTTCTTGACCCCCATTTTCCCGTCTCTGGGCGTTTGTAAACGCTGGTTTTTTCTTTATTCTTTCTTGGTGAGTGATCTGGTTTTCGGACACTTTTCGAAGTTTGGCGGAATTGCGTTTGCCCCCTCTCTTTTCATCCCTTTTTCCGTTTTTTGGTGAGAGATTATCTTCCCCTTCCGTCCCCTTCGCCACTTCGGGGTCTCCCCCCCTCTTTTCACTACCGCTCATTTCCTCACAAAAGCGTGCCCTATCCCGCGTAAAATGCTTCACTCGATACTTGTGGTCCCTTTTCTCGTCCCCCCCATTTCGTTTTCCGCACCCTTTCCCCCCCGCGCTTACATAATTAACGTCTCCACCGCTTTTCCTTTTCCCCGCCGGCTCCTCCCTCGCTGAATAAATTTAAGTCCACCAGTTTCGCACCCTCTTTGTTCTCCTTCTCTTTTATCAGCAGCCATTTGCTCCCCTCCCCTCCCCCCCAGGAAAATTTCTTTGCGCTAGGAATTATCGTCGTCAACGGCCTTTCACCTTCAGCGCCTTTTTTACTTGCATCCCATTCTGTCAGCCCTTCCGCTCCTCCTCTTCCAGCGCAACTTTATGATGTTTCCCCCGACACTGATCCACCCTCCTTGAATCCTCAGTCTTCGACCCACCCTTTTCGATGTCTCGACAATAATTAACGTCTATTCCAACAGGTACTCTCACCCCCTCGTAACGTCCCCTTCTCCCTTTCTCCCACCCACTTTTCTGCGTCAATCAGCTTCCCTTTGCGAGGGACACATCCGTCAGTAGAGTCTCACACCGGAAATTTCTGTTGTTCCGTGTCGTTATGTCTTCCCATCTCTGAGTCCTTGCTTTTTGCTTTATCATTCTTGGCAGAGCTTTGTTCGGAAGCCCCCAATCCATTACCCAACTTGAAAGGTCCCTGATGTTCTTTTCCCTTTTCTCTATGCCTGCCCCGTGTGTCCCGGCAAAGTATATCGTACCGCGGATTTATGTCCCCCGGCTATCAACCCCGTGGAGCATTGTCTAGTTCAGGCTCTTTCCTCTGTATGTTTGACGGCTTTCATATCTTCGCTTAAATTTCGAAGTATCCCTCTTTCTGCCGTTTTTGTTTATCTGTTCTAGTCCCCTTTAAGATAGTTCTTTTCGAAACCACCCGCCCACCTCTAGGACGAGAGTCTGAAGGTAGGTCTCGTGCTTCCCCTCTTCCAGGTGCAACTTCCCGTACGCGTTCCTTTTCTCTTTCGGTCTCCCCCCTGTCTGCGCCGTTCCTACTTTTTGTCCTTCACGGAGCGATTTTTTTCCCCATTATAATGCCACAATTTGCCCCACCCTCCCTCTCCGGGAAAGTATGGAATTTCAAGACCTGTTCCTGCTTGGCTAAATACATGCCCATACTCAGATCGTCCCCACTAGGGGACATCAGATCCTTTTTACACTACGTCCCCATTTGTGTGTTCCCCTTCCTCATCTTCAACCCTCGTCCTCCTAAAGAAGATGCCTTCATATCCAAAAATCCCCCTCAATAGCTTTAGCCGATCGACCCCCCTCGGGCCTCCTAGCGATCAATTCTTTTTCTTCCTCCCCCGGATCCCCCGTCCCCAAGGCTATTCGATCCCACCAATATACTCCCCCCCTCACGTACCGCAATTTTCTCCGGTCTGCCCTTCTCTCCCTTTACCCTGTTTCATAAATTGCCGCCCCCATTTAAGCCCCCATCAGACCCTGCGTCTGTTGTCACCGAACTTCTTAGTCTGTCTTTTTTTATCGACTACATCCGTCCTCCACAGGAAGTTGTCTGAAGCTCCCGCCACCCCCCCTACCCCGTGAGACTCTGCCCCCCTGCAAGAAAACATTTCACTATCCCCAATTTCCATCCGCCACATTCTTTCCCCCGGATGCCAATCTCTCTTTTACCCCCAACAACTATGTTCATACCCAAACATCTGATTTTTTCCCTTTCCCACCCCCACCCTCCCCAATTCTCTCACCTTTCAGTGTTGATTCCAAGATAATGTACAGTGCCATGTTAAGTCTCGGATGACCCCTACCTTGTTCTTTCTCGTGTCCGTCCAGTCCTCTCTTTCCCCCCTATTCTTAAGTCGATCTCAACTCGTCGGTCTTTCCTTTCCTGTATCCGCATGTCGATCCCTCTCCCTCTGCCCCGTATCCCCTTTCTGTTGCAACTGGTCGGTCCGTTTTTTTCCCCTGTGTCCCTGCGCAGAGTAACTTTTAGTTGATCGACAAAAGTCTCCAAGTCAAGTCACCTCCCGACGTCAAACTTTCTCCTTGGAATTGCTTCTTCCGTTTCTTTCGCCCCAATCCGTCCTTTTTCCCCGCCCGTTTCTTTTTCCCAGATTAAGGGACGACCCCCTCACCCCTTTAACTCTTCCTCACCTCTGCCTGTGTGATTTCCGACGTTCGCTTCTTTCTCCCTTATGTGCGATTTTCTGCCCCTCTCCCATTAAGAAAAGAGCCGTTCGACCAAGTTGATCATATAGAAGGCTAAGAGGCACCACTTCACTTCTCAGTGTGTCCCCCCCCACTCGCAAAAAGACGACGTCTCTTCGCTCCTTCAATCGTTGGGGGGTCCGCTTACTCCCTTCTCCCTCCTGGTCTACCGGTACCTCGGTGAAATCTTTTCCCAGAGCTACGTCCTTTACTCCGCGCAAAGTCTTCCCCTCGTCGCCTATGACCTAACCTTCTCCGCTTTACCATCCGCCCCTAGTCATTAAGCATCCTCAACACCCCATAAAGGATAAGTCGTGATCTTCTCCCCTCTTTTCCCCCTTTAAATGGACTGCGACGCCCGACTGTTATCACTACTTCTCCCCCGCAAACCCTTGTTCGAATGCCTTCAGGTCCAAGTCTCGCGTTCCTTTTGCTCCCTCCCCTCCTGCCTCCCCACCCCCGGTCTCCAAACCGATTCCTTCCTCAAGAGAATAAAATATCCCACTTTCTTACAAAGAACATCCCCGCTACCAATAATGGGAATCTTCGACGGTCCTTGTGTCTCGCCTCTCTTCTACTTTTCCGCCAGCCTCCCTTTTCCTAAATTTTACTTCATGGCACTTTGTGTCAAAAC
>Ga0179593_1452678_pt1 | contig 10522 bp, 9 predicted proteins | sample CZODoug2_1_08_16_FD_185931 | JGI IMG/M metagenome (GOLD analysis project Ga0179593, IMG submission 185931) | Vadose zone soil fungal communities from Angelo Coast Range Reserve, California, USA - CZODoug2_1_08_16fungal (PacBio error correction) | ecosystem: Environmental > Terrestrial > Soil >... | reverse complement strand
TCTGACCCGTCTCATCAACTTCAGGTTTATCGCGCCCCCTGGAATTGTAATCACTCTTCAGGCTCGGTTTCCCATCCTTCGAGAGGCTTTTTATTTCCCCCCCTTCCCCCTCCTCACCCTACGTGGAGGATGCCGCCTATTCGGGGTCTGGAGGCTTCCAGCTTGGAGCTCTGCCGCGACCGCGCGGGATCGCATCCGATATTCGGATGTTTTTCCTGTTCGCACTACTACGAACTGATCTCTCCCCTCCACAATTATTTCTCCAGGGCGTCCTGAGGTTCACTTGTTCTTAAGTGTCGTCCACCGGTAGTCAGCTTTACCGCCCCACTTGCCCTCCCTACGCATTATCTTCTACAGAAGTCCTATGAAAAGCACGTTCTTTCACCTAGAGTGGCTCTCCCTTGGCTTCGTCGCCTTTCCCCTTGGCTGGCTTCGTACTGCCTCTTAGGTTCCCGCCAATCGTTGTGTCAGCAATATCAGTCAATCATGTTCAGCCAAGTGTTCTTTCGTGAAACTTCCTAAGGTTCCCCCTCCAGCCCTTGCATTTACGCACTCTTCTATTAACGAGGCTTTGGCTTTCGGTTTGTCTCTTTGTTATTTTGTGACTTCGTAAGCGTTTTTTGTTTCGATGGAGCGGTTGAATCTCGTCATCGGCCGCCCCACCAAGACCCACACTTTTCCCTCCGCTTTTACAGACGGAAATCATGAGGGTGGAAAGAATTCACGTCGTATCGCGCCAATTTTCCGCGGCACCCAACGCCGGTGAGCGGTGAAATACTTACCTTTTTTTCTCTCGATTTTTGCTGGGCCACCTTTCTCATAGGCTCCGTGTGTATGAGAATAGCGCGATTCTGATTCCCTTTAGGAAGTGGCCCTTGTTTTTTACCACTGTTTTGTGTTTCTCCTTTCGCCCCTTTTTTTTCATGGAGCCTTCTTTTCCTTGTCTTTAGAGTCTCTGATAACGGTACCTAGCCCCCCCCAATCTTGAAGCCATCTTTTTTTGTGAGTTCCGGCGTAGAGCGTTTCTTTTTATCTTTTGAACCGCCGTAGCGTAGCAGTCAGTCGCTTAATGTTCTCCCAGTTTCTCGGCCAAGTCGTCCGATTTTGTTCTTGCGTGTGATCCGTTGGCTCCGCGGCGGCGTAAAGCTCTTCCCCCCATTGCATTTTACCTTTTCCTGCACTTCGGAGTAACGTGGTCATGGCCTTGCGCGGTTCTTTTAAGGACGTTCAAGTTTTAAGATTTTTGACTCAGTTTTCGCCAGTCGGATCGCGTTATGGCCCCGCATCCATGTTCTGACCGTTTGGGGCTTGTGTAGTTGCATGGCTCGGTCTCGCCCTATTGGCGTCATCTACCCGGTACCTGGTTTTTAGAGAGGTGGTCGGTTGGAAAAAGTTTGGCCAGTACCGGGCGTTCCGGGTCGCGGTTCCTCTTGACCTTGCGGGTTTTTTTTTCGTTCTGCGGCTCTGCCTGTCTGAAATGGCGCGGGGACGGTCTGTTGCATGGACTCATATATCGCAGGTCCGAGGCTCGTTGTCACTTCGGCTTTTGTTCGGCCGTGACGCGGGCCCCTTTTCAAATTAACGTTCGAGGTTCGGCTGTGGCGGAACGGTTAACAGTGTGATTGACCCCCCTCTCTTTCTCAATACGTAGTTTTTGTGTTGCTAATGACCCGTTTATTTTCCCTCCGCCGAAGCAGCCTGGCCGCCCCGCGCCCCCGTTCATTTTCGAGGCCTCTTCTCTTCCCCACGCAGAATTGACTGCCTCGCTGCGGCTCCTTTTTACTCTTCTTTTGGTTCGCCTGAGCACCGACTGCCCGCCCGCGACCGGTATATAAATTTTTCCCGCATTCAAGTTCCTCTCGCGGCCAGCGCGGGACCTCGCGCGGTCGCGGACTTGCTCACTTTTCACTTATTGTCCCCTTCCAGGTCAGATCCGTTTTTGCGCTTCGCGAGCTACCCCCCCTGCACCCTACCGAAACTGGCTTCATGGGTCCCCCCTTCCAGGATGGGTCGTCTTCTCTCGGGAACCGGCTTTTCCGTGAGGCGTTCAGCACCTAGGAAACCCCTTCCCTGGTGGTGAGTTCACCGCTTTCCAGGCCAGTTGACATCCTTTCAGGGCTCAAGCAGATGGACTTTTCCACTCCGCTCCGCGCTTTGCCGATCCGCCCCCTCATCACCACGCCTTCACAAGGACTTCTCAAATTCGTGAAACTGGCTCCTTCTGCAAAGGACTGACGATTTCTTTTCTCCGGGCGTGTTTCCACCAGAAAAAATCGTCGCCCCCGACTCTCGCTCCTCGATAGCTCTTTTCTTTTTCCAATTTTTCGCATGAGATCCCCCAGTCATTGGCTTCCCCCAGGTGACCAACCACAACCCGTTGGGCGAAATTACTCGCTCCGTGTCCCTTGGGCTCGACCACCGTCCGCTTGACTGCGCCTCTATTCGCGCCCAACTTCTCCGCCTTCAAGCCGGCCTCCTTCCAGCCATCGGCCTGCTACCCCCTTGAAGATGACTTCGTTTGGCACGCCCGAGATTCCTCTTTCTCTCAGTCACATTCTCACCCTCCAGTAGCGAGCACCGGCTTACGGACAGAGTCTTTTTGGGTCGACGGCCGATGACTGGCGTGCACACCCCCGCTCGCAGCCCTTCACGCCCCCTCTTTTGCGAAGTACCAAATCGTCGCAGCAACCCCAAGATAGACAACGACGCCCTGCCCTTTTTCCTCAGCTTCCCCTGATTCGCGGATTGAGCCTTTGATGTGTCCGCCATATTTCGTGGACTGTGAGAATCCCACACTTCATTAACCTTGATGTCGTTAGCTGGGATATCCAGTCCCTCTTTTAACCCTCACGGAAGGACTCGCCAAGCAGGTCGTTCTTCCGAAGCCAAGTGACCCCCCCTTTCCAGTGGCACCCCTTTTGACAGAAAGGGACTTTGCGCTCCCCGCCGATTTCCCTTCACCGTTTCTACCGTCCGCGCCATTCTGACACCGTACGCCCCACTCGGACCTGGCCTTCCGACGCCGGAAAATCATTGGCCTTCTTTTTCCTGCCGCAGTTTTTCGATAGTTCTCTTGCCTCTCCGCCCTTCCTAACATTCACTATATGTATCCCTTCACTGGCCCTGGCGTTCCAGCGTTTCGCTGTCTTACTCTCCTCCCCAGCTCACAGTCGCAGGAAAACTTCAGGTCATTCCTCCTTTTTCCATTCGTCGTCTCTCTGAAAGAGCTCTCGAAGATTTCCACCCCTTTTACAAGGTTCCGCTGTAGGATTTCTTCTGCGTCCCCTTATCCTACGTTTTCTGATCAGCCACCCCATATCGCTTTCACTGTTCTGGACCGCAACCGCGTTTCCACTGAACTGGCGATCATGAATTTCGATATCCTTCCCCTCTTTCCATTTACGAGTGTAAACAAACGCGCCATGTGAGCGTCTCATCCTACGTTTTTTTTTTTGAGAGCTGATTCCGCTCATGTGCGTGTTGATTTCTTTTTTGCCGCTTTTAACTGATCGAGCTTGTTCCGGATATTTCTCTCCCTCCTGGCTTCTTTCTGCGTTCGGACGGCGACTTGAAACCTTTCATGCTGTCCATCAGCCCTCCGGTCTTCTTTTCTCGCCGACCGCCTCCTTCTCAGCTTCAGGGACCTTCGGTTTGCCCACCAGCCCTTTCTCAAGCTCTAACGAACTGATGTCGCCCCTTGCTTTAACGCCAGTTAATGCTGCGAGGACCTTCTGGTCTGCTCGGCCTCATCCCGAAACGCGGTGATCTCGCCTTGCAGGTCGCTTGTCTCGAGATCTCGAAATGTTGCGGTTGTCGCGATCGGCGAATTCTCCTAACTTATCTCAGAATGCGTCCTTAAGAATGAGTTTTAGGTTGTCGATTTGCGGTCAGTTCGCGTGGTCGTTCGGTCGCCCTCCCTTTCCTCTTCATACCTTTTTAAAATTGCGACGCCGAGTTAGTCCCCCCCTCCCCCTTCCGTTATGTAACCAGGCGTCCCTCCTAGTACTCTGGTACTTAGAGAACTCCTTCTTCTGGGCTTCTTAGTCGGTCTGCTTGAGTTTGAAAGAGGATGTGGAGTACGATAAGCCTCCCCCCTTCTCTGGTACCTCCTTGTCTCAGAACGTAAAAGACTGTCGTGCTTCCCCCCGGGTTTTGTATTTCAATCCGCGATCAGCTTCACTCTTCGTTTGCATGCCGTCGGTTGTCATATTGTTTTTACTGACACCTTGATTTGTTGTCTCTCCTCCGTTGGCGTGATGAGGACAGATCGTTGGGTGATTACCCGTTTTGTCAGAGACAACAACCTACCTGTCCTAACTTGTGATCCCTAGCACGCCATGCGGTTTTCAAGACTCGTGTTCCATAGTATAGCCAACACCCTCCCCTTCGTCCAACTCCGGCTCCTCGACCCCCCCCCCCTTCCCTTAGCGCCGAGGGGCGATAAGTCCGTCTTTTGCCTTCGGTCCCTTTTTGCGGCCCCTCTTTCTCCTCCGTCTTTTTTTTCGGTTTCCGCATTTCCGGACCACTGGGGTTTCTTGTAAATTCGCCGTTTTTTTCGGTGGTTGTTTTCCTTCGGTTGATATTAGTATTCAGAAATTGGCTCGTCTAAGCCGGTAGCCCCCCTTCCGTCAGCTCCTATCCCGGAGTCCGAGAGCTTTGTTGATGGTTTCGGATTCCCATTAATTTTCGCGATCAGTTAAGGATTCCCTTGTTAGTTGCTAATTATTACGTTATTCCCCCTTTCCTTGCTCAGTCTCGTCTTTGGGGTGTTCCCTTCAGCGGCTCCTTCGTTCCGGTAAAGCGGCTGCGTTTCTCCCCCCTTTCCTTCTACCGATGAATTTGTAGGCGTTCCCCTTTTGAATGAAGGGGACGGATCGGAGTTCTGTTCTCCGGGTCCTCTTCCGCCTTCTCCTAAAATACCCTGGCGCGAAATTTTGGCGGCGATCCAGAATGTTTTTATTTTCATTCTAGCCCGGCTTCAGTATGGTCCTCCTGGCCACACTTCACCTGCTGTCCTTCCTCCGAGAGGTTGACCTTTTTGTTGAAACCGTTCTTGCCAGGTATTTTGATCTTGCTCTGCCTGAGTGCCAGGCGCGGGGCGAGTCGGCGCTTCTAATTTCTTTTTTGCCTATGCGGCGGGCCGTGATCCTTGTGGCGCGTTTGGAACCCCAAGCCGAGGAGAGTCGTGAAGAAGCTCTGTCCTCCTTCGTCTTTGGGAATGGTTTTTTTCTTTTTATCCCTCTTTTCCATCTCGGGGGACTCAGGAGGTTTTTCCCGGACCCGGCGGAACGAGTAAACGTTTTGGCACAATCATCTCTTGTCTCATCAGTTTTTTTTTTTCTATCTGATTTCAGTCCCCGTTACCTCGCAGAAGATTCCTTCTTCCCCTTCGACTTCCCATGTCCCTCGATCAAAAGTCAAGTTCCTTCCAGTATCATTTCGAAGTCATAGGCGTTTGTTTCCGCGAACCTTTCTGTCAGCTACCTTACGGTCTATAAGGCTCCCCCAGAAGATCCTCTCCGCCTCTCTGAAGCGAGGCAGCGCGGGTCCGAGCCCTGTTTCTGCCCTTGTAACACCCCCCACGCCGCCCGCTCATTTCCCTTTGACCAGTGGTAAGGGGGAATGATTCCCCCCGCTGAAGTCGCGCCCGCCCCATGCCCCAATAAGCCGCCCTTTTTTTTATCGGCCCCATATGTTATGAGGCTGAGGGAATCCCTTCGCCTCCGGGAGGGCGTCTAGGCCTCCCAGTGCCCCCCTTCCCGGTGCCACGCCGAGCCGGACTCTTTCCATCAGAAGGTCACCCCCCCTTTGCATGCTTTCTTTCACCAAAGCCGCCTCTTTTACCGCTGCCGACGGTATTTACTACAACGCAGCATCCCCCCCATTACCTGAAGTACTTCGGCCCAGACGGTGAGAAAATGGATCTTTCGCTCAACCTCCCCTGATCGCCGGTTTCCCTGTCGCTGACTTTATTTCCACCCTTCCCCACAAGTCATCTCCCTGACGTCCGATATAGTCCTCTCTACCCTGCCTTTTGTTTCGCTGCTACAGTGAATCAAATCTCAGGCCCCAGGCCTTTCTTTTTTTTTTACGTTTTCACAGTGCAACCCAAAGACACCCTGTTTTGAAATTCCGCCCCCTTGGTCCCGATCATGGGTCCACTTTCTGACCGGACCCCGACGCTGCTTAGCTTTCGCGCCACACCTGACTTTCCCTCTGCGTCCATAGGACTTCCCCCCCAGTCACAACTTTCTTTCCACCTTCCGGTGGACGCCTCAGTCGGGCGGTTTCCTCCTGAAATTGTGTTCCTCCAGTCCGGGTCAATTGAGTTAAAGAATGGTGCCCTTGTATCCCTGGTTTCCGGACATTTTGTTCCTTTTTGAGTCGAGCGCTGAAGGAGTCATGAACACCCTCTTCGCATCCACCGATCACCTTGCGCTTCCTAATACCCTCCCGTCGCAGCAACAAATCCTTCCCAAACTACTACCCTTAGACGTTGCGAAGTCTTTTGCCTCCTCGGATTGATGCCGGTCTCAATTTGCTTCCCTCCCTATTTTGTCTCTTTCTTTTCCCTTGAAGAACTTGCTTTCCCTGTCTGAGAGTCAGTTATACATCCCCCTCTTTTAAGGCGTACCCAGCTCTAGATAGTTCGTTCGACACGATCGTACCCTGCGTGAACGGATCCAGTGGCCACCTTTCTTTTTGCTAAGGGACGTGAGTTCCTCGTCTACCTTCTTTTCGTGCCTTCCCTTTCGGTCCCCGCCGAGAGTAGCTGCAGTTTGCCCCCTGCAAATCGAAACTCACTGCCTTCCTTAACCCACGTCTCACCCATTTGCTTTTCTCTCTACTATCCTGCTTTTCGTTTATTTCGCGATCTCGGACCCCTTCCTCCCACCATAACTCGAAATGCCGCGCTCCCCGTCACTTCCTGCATCTCCTTCCTTTTAGTGTTTTTTCTTCCTTCTCGAGATAAAGTAGGCGAGTCTCCTCCCTTTCTTTTCTCTAAGGTCTACTGTCAGTTTCCCCCCTTTCACGGACCATCCGTTTTTTTGAGCCATCTTGCCCCCCGCCCGTCTGCAAGCTGTTAAATTTGGGCGTTCTTCCAGATCACCTGAGCCTCGTCTTTTTCTTCCGTAAAGCGCTTTTCATCCCGGCTTCAAGTCTTTTTTTCTTAAATCAGAATTCCGATCCGGCTCCCTTCGATATTCCGTTTGCCCTCACTTTACGTTGAGACTGAAATCAATGTCCTGGCGATTCCTTTTCCCCTTTTTCATCCTTTTTCTCACGTCTTGTTTGTTCTCTTATGATCCGCTCATGGCCTCTTTTGTCGTTGGCTTTTTCCATTTGATGAGTGTCAAGGACCTTCTTATTGATCGAACTTATTTTTTCTCTTTTTCTTTTTTGCATTGAAGCGATTGATTTCCGTGGAGGCTTTGGGCCATCCGAAACGTCGTATCTTCCTTTTCGTTCCCCTACTCCCTCAGTGAATAGCTCCCAAGGGTACCTTTTTCCTGTGGCAATTTTTAGTTAATGTCTTTCCCATACTCAAGCCATTTCCATGTCGACCCTTGAGGAGACCGCCCTTCCTCCTCGACTTGACTTTTTGCGAGGCCTCAAGTAAATCTTGCTCTCTGTTTGTGTTGCACCGTTTTCGCGGGCTCGCACACTAAATGTTGCTTTCTCTCCGCCGACTTCCTACTTTCCTCCTAGCTCTCCAGGCTGCTGCCTTTTATACGACCCAATTTCTACGTTGCGCTCCTTGTTCAGTTTGTTTTTGTCGTCCACGTTTCGTTTCCTTTCGCCGTTACCGAAAACTTTGGTACGACTCAGTTAGGTTCCTCCAAAGTTTCCTTTCTGCACCCCAGCACTTGCCACGTTTTTCAGGACGCGGCGAGCTTTGTTCGATTCTTTTTGTGTGTCCAGGTCCCTTGCGAAATCTTTATGTGGCCCATATGGCATTTCATAGGCCTTATTTTCTCCCTCACACGTCCACGATGTCAAGGTAGTGTACCCTTCTTCCTCCTCAACTTGAGATTTTGGAATTGCTTCTCACGCTTAGGGCATGCTTCTTTTTGGCGATCTTTTCTTCTTTGAAGGATGGGTCCCTATCTCCGTCTTGCCGATTTTTATTTCGGGTTGGAGTCTTCATCGGATTCCACAAGCCAACCTGTCCCGTAACCTTGCCCCTCACGAAGCGTGTAACCTCCCTTTTTCACCGGTAGTCTTTCCCACACACTTCTCGATGGACCACTTTAGCTCCGACTGCTTATCGACCACCCTAAACTTTACGCGACTCCTGGGGTGCTGCGCCTTTTTCAATTAGTTTTTTTCTCGTCATACTTCTAGCAGCTAGTTTTTCCTTGTCTAGGCCTGATATTGAAAACTGGCGGGCGAGTACTTCCTGACCACGGGTTTCGGTGGTTTCCCTTTTACGTATCCCTTTGTTTTTTCTGCTATTTTCTTCGTAGCTGATCACTTTTATGCACCCCGAGCGAGCCATCTCGGCTCTCGAGGTTTGGTGATGGTGGATCACGCCCTTTGTCAGTTCCGTGGATATTTTTTGCGCCGTTTACATCTCGAGTTTCTCGGCAAGTCCTTTAATTAGGTGATGGTGCCTTTGCTGTGCCTTATCGGTCTCCTTAGGTCCTGAGTTCAAAGCGCGGCGCGCGTGTAGCAACTTAATTTTCCCCTACCTTTCTGGAGAACGTTTTCGTCCTCGCGGACTGATTACTTCCAAAGTTGGTCAGGTTTTCTGTAGGGGACGCTCGTTGTTCTCCCCGGTCTTTATCCCCTTCCGCATTTTCCCAAAGCCGCGTCTCAAGCCGGGGCGGGTGGTAGTGTGGGGGACTTCCCCGCTCGCCCTGGCTGATTCCGAATTCCAAATTGACCGAGGTCCTTCCTTCTGTATTCTTTTTTTTTGAAAATGGGTCTTGGCTTTTGCGCGGGACGCGGGCCCGCTCTTTACGAGTCGGGAAGCGCTGCTTTCTTCGAGGGAGTCCTTATCTCCCTGGTCTGTCCTGTCTCGTCATAGTTCGGTTTCCCCACGAGCGAGGTGAGGAAGGGCAGGCTTCTTTCACTGCGGCGGGGGAGCTCGTTCGTTCCCGCGTGCCCGCGTTGCCAATTCCTGTTCCCTCCTTGGGCTCCCCCCGTCTTTTTCTTCCTCGTCCCTTCCCCTTTCCCTTTCCCATCTCTCCCCTTCTCCTTAGTTTGTTGTGAGAGTTTTTCTCACTTCTTCCCGACTCCTCCTTCGGAACCGCGTTCCTTTTCATTTCTGCCGCGCAACCTCCTTTTTAGTCCTCCTTGCCTAGCTTTACGGCCGCTCCTGGCTCTTGAGTCTGGTATCCTCCCTTCCCTCTCTTTCTCTTAAGTCTGCCCCCGCCCGTAGCGCTTCTTTCGCGGCCATCGCGGACAGAGCCTCCCCTTCGCACGGTAAATTTTCCCCTCCCATTTCCAGCGCAGTGACAGGGTCCCTGTTTTACCCCTTGTTTCTGTTTTTCCTTCTGCCCTTCCGTCTGAGAGGGCGTCCCCCCCCCCTACCCGCCCAGAACCTCTCGCCCCCATTTTTTTTTTTTTTTTTTTTTTTTTTTTTTTTTTTTTTTTTTTCTTTTTTTTTTTTTTTTTTTTTTTTTTTTTTTTTTTTTTTTTTTTTTTTTTTTTTTTTTTTTTTTTTTTTTTTATTTTTTTTTTTCTTGGCTTTGGCGGAAGCGTGTCTTTCAGGAGCGTTCAATCCATGACCTTCCTTTTACGGCCTTCACCAGCAGCCTTCCAGCCAGTCCGAAGTCTCAAGAAGGGCCCACGGTCCCCCCGCCTCTTTGCTCCCCGCGCTCCTTCAGACGCTGTCCAAACGCCGCATCCCCATCATTATCTACCCTTCGTCAAGTGACTTGTCTTCCACCTGTTCGCTCCAGGCCCTGCCTGACTGCTGCACCGAAGGGTTTTTTTCCCCTTTTCAGCCGCTCTCTCTTCAGATTTATCGCTTTCTGTCGATGGCTACGTGATCAGTATACGAATAGGTCCCTCGAAAGTTTGCTGACGGACGCTCCCCCCCCGCCCCACATACCTTTTCGTTACTTCCCCTACATTCCACGATCTGGTGCCCCGTTCTTCCCCGAACTACTTCTCCCTGATTCGCGCCAAACGTCAGTCTCCTCCGGCGCACCAAGCAACTCTTCCTTACCAATTGACACCGCAGTCCGGCGTTTTCGTCGAGATGTGTTCTATCTCTTTTTCCCCCATGCTTTGAACCGAATGCGTCTCGGGGAGCCAGGTCGGGGGTTTGGTCTTTCTTGCGTCTCCAAACCCGCTAAAGCCTATCACGCCATTCGAAGTTCCCCAATTTTTCTGTCGCAGACCCCTCTCTGACCCGACGCTGTCCTCCCGCGTAAGCAGCAGCTTGCCGCGCGGATGAGCAGACTGGGTCGGTTGCTCTTCTTTCGGAGTTCTCCTACCAATTGGCCTGATCTTTTCTTTGAATCGCCTTTTCTTTCCACCCAAGAACGCTTCGCCCAGCCATCTTCGGCGT
>Ga0179593_1251646_pt1 | contig 10522 bp, 11 predicted proteins | sample CZODoug2_1_08_16_FD_185931 | JGI IMG/M metagenome (GOLD analysis project Ga0179593, IMG submission 185931) | Vadose zone soil fungal communities from Angelo Coast Range Reserve, California, USA - CZODoug2_1_08_16fungal (PacBio error correction) | ecosystem: Environmental > Terrestrial > Soil >... | reverse complement strand
TATTCTATGACGCCGTCCTTTGACGTCCGCTTTTTGTTGAAGTGTGGTATTCCTTCTCTCCCCGCCCTCGTCTGCCCCTTGCTGGGCATTGTCTGTGGCGTGCAGGCCTTCTCTTAGGCAGATGGACATTACCCCTTTGCATTAATTCGTGAGGGAACCCGGTAGCGTGTCGGACCCCCGGTTCCTTTCTTGTGTTCGCTCCGTTCTGGACGCATCCTCCCCCCCCCCCTCCCGGTCACCAACCGTTGTGAGATGCCCTCTTTGAATTCTTTTTCGTGCGGGCTCAAGACGCTGCAAATCTCCTTCCCTTGGCAGATTCGATTATGGGGCTTCATCAGAGGAGCTCCTGGAGTATTCGTCAAACTCATACCCCTTACCCAAATGACGTCGACTTGTTTCTTTGGTGGATCGATGTTGACTGCACTTCGGGAAGGTATGATCTGTCGAATTAATTCCCCGGCCCGATGATCATCGGGCGCAAGCGTTGTCTCGGTCTTTCTACTCTCACGCGGGTAACCTTTCAGGCGATCACCCCCCACTCCGCCGATTATTCATCGGCCCTTTTTGGACAACGATAAATGGCTAATCCCTCTTGTCGTCGGTGATGGTTTTTCTCGTGATTCTTTTGACGTTGAAAGTTCTGGTTGATCGTGGCATACGCGTTTTCAACTCCCGCGTTCGTCATCCTTTAAGTTTTTTCGATCACTGGCGTCTTTTTTCCGCCCCCCTCCCCCTCTAGGTACTTTTTCAAGTTTTTTTTCCAAGTGGAATGACAGGGATCTCCCTTCCAGGGGAATAGGTAACGTATCTTGTATCTTAAATCCGCTACCCTGATGTACGCCTCGGGGTTACCGCCTAAACGGTCCTTTTTTTAGCCCAATTACTTGGTGTGACGCCCCTAACTTGACCCAGTTCCAGTTCCGTTTCCCTCCTCTTGTGGTCTAATCTATCCTGGCCATTATTGAAAAATGAATTGATGAGCCTGGAACTTCCTGTATGGTTTCTGATCGATGCTCGATGTGGGTCCTCCTTTCTTCTCTCCCCGACTTGAATTCTCCCATTTTCCCTCACCGGCCGTGATGATGGACGATCCGGCAGGACAACAAGCCCTCCTCATAACTATAGTCGTTCGGCAAGTGCTCCCTATTGATCTGTTTCCTACTGACCCCCTCTTCTCCGAAAGAAATTATCAATTCTTTTGACTGAGGAGCCTCTTTATGCCTTTTCGCGATGAGCATGAAGACCACGAAGTTCTTTTTTGAGGACTTTTCGGTGATTTCCCTAGTTCGAGGAATTCCACCCTTTTCCTGCTATTGCCTCTGCACGGCCCACCCAAGACCAAACCCAGAGCGCCCTGCCTCTAAATCTTATCAAGTGGCGGTCCGTCGTTCCCCGACATCTAGATTCAGTTCATCCATTTTGTCTTCGCCTTCTTCCCCCATTGCCTATCAGACCCTTGGTCCTCCTGTCCATGCAAGATTGCGAGTCCTTGTCCCCGGCACTATCATTTCTCCCTCTTTTATGATTTTGTTTCAATAGTTCCCTGTGGTTTCTTAATTTATTCCACGTGCGTCCCTCCCCGACTATATAGAGATCATTTTAACTTTTTACTTCGTTAGTTTGGAATAACGTTGTCCCCAACACGTTCCAACCTTTTCCCGTCCCAGTCTAACTCGGGCGAAGGAATTTTTCCATTAGAGCTGCTGGGGTTTTCCCCCTCTTGCTGATTCATGTTTGGGCATTGGATCTCCCCGTCTCAAGTTTCCCCACATTTTTTCCCGACCCTTTCAAGTTTTTTTTCGGCTGTTTACATTGTTGTTAGTCAGTCTTTTACTCTAATCAGGTCAAAGAGCGTTCGGATAGTTGACAATGCTTTGGTACGGGTATTTCCACCGATTCAATTTCTCTCTTGCCCCCCGCCCCCAAACTGGATACCCTTCGACTGACTATTCCTTTTTTGACAAGCACTGCCCAAGTGTCAGTAGTCTTTCTTGTTCATCAGTGGGGAGAACTTTTTCATTTTCCCATACAGTACTTTTGATGATCAAGACGTGCGAACCCTTATTCTCCTCTGGATTTTTAGCCCCATTCATCCTAGATGTTATATTTCCTTCCATTCCCCTTCATTGTTAAGTATTTGTAGGGAATTCTAACCACCAATCTCTTTTCCCTTCTCAAACGCTAAGCACAAATGCCTTCAATCCGCTTCCCGCTCTCACTTTTAGTTTGGCAATTTGCCTCCCCTTGGTTCCGAATATCGTTTTTTTTGACCCACTAAGCCCCGGCGTCCCCCTTTTCAAGAGATCTATTTCGCCTTTTTGCGTCTTGTTGATTATAACGTTATAGATTTCAGGATTCATGGCTTGGTCCTCCTCCCTGTTGAGTTTTTCTCCCCCTCTTGCAACTACGCTGTAAAAGTGATTTACTTTTTTCGTTATCCATGTTGGACACTCCGCCTGGTACGCCCCCTTCCTTTGGTCTTCGCATCTTGCGCCACCTTGCTGACGACCCTCTGTCTTTTTCTGTTTTGCCTAACGCACCAGAGTCTTATCAAGACTTTTCATGCTGACCCCTTTTCAACTCATCGGACCCCCCCACCATAGGTAGCATACTTCCCTTATACAGTCGTTTTTCCTAGGATCAATATTGGATGTAGTTCTCAACATATGTCCGTCCTTTTTCCTGAGCCAGTTCAGGGTATTTGATTCCCCAGAGGCTTTTCCCCCCTTTTTCTGATTATTAGTTGCTTCCCCCCCTGTCTTTGCTTCGTCTTTAAGGCTTTCTTTTTTTTTATAAACGACCCCAAACATCCTCACTCTTGATCTTTGATCTCATCCTTTGCCGTTGTATTTTTTGGCTCTACTAATTTCCGTCCCGGGTTAGCGTTTCCCCATACGAAAAGAAAACTTCTGCGTAACTGTTTTGTTTCCTCAAACTTTCTGCATCTTCTTTTTATCCCTTACCCCAAATAAACCCAGGGTTCCCCCTCCTTCGCTATATGGGAAAAGCTAGTACTGAGTTCTGGAAGGTGACTAGTTTAGAAACCTCCCTTTCGCCAAGCCCTTCCCCTTGCTTTGCTCTTTTCCCTGACTTTTTCACCACCCCCTTGGGAACGAGACCTTACCTTTAAGGTTTTCCCCTTGTACATATGCATAACCTGACTGTTTTCCCCCTTCCTGAGTTAAGTTTTTTCCCTCCCCTGAACTGTACCATTATAGACAACCCTTCCACTGTGCAATTTTGCAGTTTTTTTCATCCTTTTTTTTTATTACTGATTATGGGGTCAGTTACCGAGGACCCCTCCTCTGAGGCCCACTCTCCCCACTGCTGACTCCTGTCTCCTAAGTTTCTTTCCCCCTTGAGGTTCTTGCCTTAATGTTCACTGGAACAGTACATAACAGTAGGCTATCGAAGGATTTTCCCCTCTATCAGGGTTGGGAACCCCCCCCCCCCGGTCCCAACACTGTTTCCTTTGAAGAGATTTTCTAAGAATCCTTCCTACGCCCCCCTAAACTCTTTCCTCTGGGACTTAAGGCCGATGATCTCCCCCCCTCTCCCACCTTTCCAATGCCTCGTGACCTTTCCCACAGTGGACGCAAATTTTCAACTCCTCCTTGTTACTGATTGCGACGAATAATTACTTGCGTAGATGCTGCTTTAGGTTTTTTCACCTTTTCATCGCTTTTGCCTTTTCCCTACCTTACTGAGCCTGTCAATGGGGAAAGTGGATCCGCACGAGATATAGGACGAGAATTGTTTCTGCGCGCCTTGGTTCTCCATCCACTTTTTTGCGTATGTATACGTCTTCCCGCAGGAGGGCTTTCTACAGCAGAAACGCTCATCCGCTCCCCTTCCCAGTGCAGATTGGTCTTCAACATTTCTATGCGGAGGAACTGCACTCATTCCCGAGTAGCCCCCGCTCTTCTTTCAACCCCTTGGGCCCCTTTTAGGCAGACCTTCTCCCGAGTGATCTAGCAGGTAAGGGTGATACCTGAAATCCCCAATAAGATACGGGGTGCAGACGCTCATTGTCACTACTCCCCTCTTTGTATGTTATCACCTTCCTTTCCAGGGGCTTTCTACCGAATATTTCACGCGAACCTTTAATGACACAAACACCCTCTAATACCCTTTTTTCCACTCAGAAGTATCTGATCCTTCTCCTGACCGCATAGGCATAATACCCTATGTACCATTTGATATCAGACCCAAAGATTATCCCCCCTCCAAGACCCCTTATCTGCGTTTTTCTTGATTTTTATCTTCTCCCCTCCGCCCCTTTTACCCGTCTTGTAATTTTTATAGAGCCCCAATTTCCTCTTCTTCCTATATCTCCTTTTCCTCTGCTGAGGGGGGGTTGATAGAAATAACCATTGCAAGGCCAAAGTTCCTTGTTACCCCAACTATGCCCCACCCTTCTGCAGTCTGCTCCCCCCGCCAACTTGGTACTTTTTTTTGTCCAATTGTCCCAGGTACCCCCCTTTCATCTTTGAGAGGATTTTCTCATTGTTTTACCAAGCAAATGACTACTTCAGCCCTTCCGATTCTTATTCCCACATCCAATCTTGAATTGTGTGTTATGTCGCCGGTCCCCCCTCCTTTTTCAACATCAACCTGCTGTCTCCAGTTCTCACTTGCAAAACCCCCCCCTCCTTTTCATGAGCCGACCTCTTTGTTCCCTTGGCAACTAAAACTGTTTGAGTGGATCGCCTTCATCTCTCGCCCAGTGCCAACCCCCTTCAGTATCAGTCCACTCTGCTGGTGTTTATGGGTAGTAGCAATCGTGGGATTCTGCCGATCTTTTTTTCCCCAACGGTCACCCCTTTTTCATAATTCCGGCATTCTTCGGTTCTCTTTTTACCTCATCTCTGTTGTCACCTTTGTTTGCTATCCCCCCCTATCGACATTCACCTCCCCCCCCTGTATGCTCAGTCAGTTTTCTCCCTGCAGTAACTGGCCCCCCCCATGGGTCTGCCCATTTCCAAAAACATGTTGGTTCTGGAGTACTTTCTGCTATCATTAAAAGTCAGGCACTGATTGAACCGAAACTTGGTTTTTCCTGTTCTTTGTCGCGTCTCCGACTTGATACTTGTGAGCAAGTTATGTGGAATTTGTATTTCTTGGCCACATTCATGTTTCCAAAAATGTGTCTACGCCTATTGACGCGAGATCTTTTGACCTTGGCACATCTCCATCTTGTTGTTTTGATTCCTCTTTACCGCCCCCCTTTCCAGAGCCTCTGCGTCCATTAGGTAGCACTCTTGAGACAGTTTTGCACCCCCGTCCCCCCACCCATCCCCCACCCCATTCATTCTGGGCCCATGCAGATCAACAAACCCAAAGTAATTGAATACAAGTCAATTTTGCCTTTTCGTTCTTTTCATGCAGATTTACTCAGTTCAGGGCCTGACTTCCTTAGCGAGCTTTTCTCGTCTCTCGTTCCTAGATGTTTCCCCCGTTTAATCCTTTCTTTTTCCCCCCCATTTGAATGACTGTACTGCTAGCTACACCCTGAGAATGGGTTCAAATAGTCGTTAGTGGTTCCCCCGCACATCCCCCTGTTACAAACTTGTCTATACAATACAATTTTTAAAACACCAAATTTTTCCTCGATCAGGATGACGTCACGTGTGAAACCCTTTTCGTCGCGCAAACTATTGCACCCTACCCCCATCTTCTCGTCTCCCCTGAAAGTGTTGATGTCCTCCTTCCACCCCCCCCCCCTTTTTTTTTTCGGAGATAGTGATGTTCCACACAACCTTATGCCCCCCCCCCCACGCTGATTGACCGCTTGTGTTCCTAGCCGTCATTTTCTTAACTCCCTTTCCAGACATAACCCCCACATTCACACCTTGATGTTTTCCTTCCGTGCCGACCCCCCTCATACCTTTTTTGTGTAGGTTCGTACGTTGAGAGCAGTTCCTCTCCTTCCGCTGGGGACCGCGATCTTGCCAGGCACCAATTGTCCTTTTTTTTTGAGACGAGCTTACTTCAGTTTTTCCTTTTGCTTCAACCCCTACACTTGTTTGCCCGTGCCCGGTCTGGTCTAGCCGCCCCTCAGCAGGATGCCCCCGGTAGACTATGCCTGTCCTACGATCTCTCTGTTTGCACTATTCGTCTAGCCAGGCTACAAATTTTTTCCTCTTTAGAAAGACTTCCCTAATCCCCGCCGATATTTTTTTTCTTGTCTCAGCGTTTGGGTTTGGGGTTTTTGAGATCTTTACTGGGTCAACTATGTTAGTCTTCAGTCTTCTAACTAAGTACAGCATCCTCTGATTCCTTTTCCATTCCTCCTTAATGACCTTATGTGTTTGGCACCATTTCGTGATAATTTTTGAAACCGGGTGGGCCCCCTTAATCCCGTTGAATATCAGCATAAGCTGCCAAGCATTTCCCCGTAGTTGCAATGATCAGTTTCGCCACGTGATCGTCTTGCAGGAGCATGAGAAATAAATAGGCCCTTTCCCCTTTCCTTTCCTCCTTGTATCTCTTACCCCTGATTGACCGTTTTCTCTCGATACATTTGCACCGATATAAGATTGAGCGTTTTGCTCGTCTTTTCTTTAGCACGCCCTTCATGAGTCTCCCTCAGCAGCGCGACATCCTTGATGTTTCTTTCCTCCACTTTTTTTTCTTACCAATTCTGTCGCAGATATCTTGCGATCTCCCCATCGGTTTTCTCATGATCACTTTTCCTCCCCCAGTGCAGCCATGCGATGCTTGCGAAGCCCCCGCCGTTCTTCCCACGATATTTATTTTTAGTAATTTTTTGATTTGATCTTGTTTTTGTTTCGAACCCGACCCATGATGATCACTTTAAGTTTCCTTCCCTCTTGGTTGGCACGACATGTTAAGACTTCTTTTCGTCTCATCGGCCTGTTCGTTTCTCCCGATGATAAAAATAATTGAGAGTCCTAGGCGTCTCTATTTTCTCTTTTACTCTCTTCAAGGACCAGGCTTTTCCCTTGTTTTCCCCGGATTTGATAACTCGAGAGAAATGCTCTTTTCCCTTCCCTTCAAGCAACAGCGCCCGTCGTTTTTAAGCCAACGCTCGTCAAATGTATTTCTGTTCCGCGTGTTTTAGATGCTTTTTCTTCTTTTGTATTTACCTTACCCACCCCACCGTCTCTCTACTCTTATCCGCTTGAATTTTCTCTTCCATGTTTCCCCGATCTGGGTAACTTTCCTCCCTCATGAAACATGATTAGTACCCTCTCATATGTATCTTTACTTTTTGTCCAGTATATTGTTTCCCCATATAAATTAGGGTGGTCAAACACCCCTCTGGACCGTCTAAGGGATGTTTCCCTTGAACACTGTCAGGGTTGCTAATGCAACGTCCCAAGAACCCAGTACTAGGCTTGTCCTCTCTTCGGTTGTTTCCCCGGTACGTTTGTTCTTTGCGAGTCCTCCTATTCTCTATGACACAGGACCGACCGTTTTGAAACGACCCCTTTCTTCCATGTCTCGCCACCTTACCGGGCCCTGAAGGCTTAACGGAATCTATGTTTACTTTTTTTTGTACTTTGATACCCCCAAACCCTCCCCTACTTGATGAATCCCCCCAGTTGCAGAAACTCCTTCCCTTTGCAAAGCCGCTGCTTCAAAAATTAACTTTCCCTCCCTCTTTTTGAATCTATCAGTTTCCTCCGATCCCTCTTTTTTGTCCCCTCAACTCCGGATACTCTGATCCTAGGAAGCAACCGGATTTTTTCGGGTCATGACTTATACCGGATCTTTTTTGTATGCCGCTTTGTTTGCCCAATATTTCTCCCTACCCAAGCTCTCTTGACCTCTCGTGAGCTGTGTTCTTCTTAGCTTTTAAGACTTTTCCCCGTACTTCCGTCCGAGGTTTTTTTCTTCCCCCCCCCTTCGAAGACCCAAAGGTTTTGATACCACCCCCCCCCCCCTCTAGAAGATAGCCCCCACCCTTAATTAAATGTACCATTTCAGAGTTTGTCGTCCTCACACCAACCTAGCACTGTTTTTTCCCCCTTCGAATTCCGCAATGGTCTTTATCGCCGTTTTTCTTCCCCGGAACTTAGTTTCTTCTATTTCAGGCACCGCCGAGTATCTTTGTTTGAAATGGGTACGTCTTCGGTTGCATTAGCAACACAGCCTTCCTCTCCCCCCCAACTTCTTGTAACGCCCCCCCCAGTTTTATTAGTCCCCTTTTACTCTGTTTTTTAAGTGCACCCAAGCGTAAGGGTGGCCTAGTCATCCCTTGACTTATTCCCCCCAATCCGAACACACTTTTACATTTTAAAGAAATACTGGACCTCAAGCCTCCACCAGGTTCCGACTTCTTCTTTTCACACCCACAATCTCTGGAAGCCTTTTTCCCTCCTCTTCCTGATCTCCCTCGTCGTCTTAGACCAGTTTCTCCATGATGGGATAAACAACTCCTCCCCCCCCAAGATAAAGATTTTCCTCGACCATTATGCCTTTCTTTCCCAACCGATTGCCCAAGTTACAAAGAATGCCTTCACAACCTCTCTTTTTGTAAGAGGTTCAGACCGTAACCTCCCTTGTCCAAACTTTCCTTACCCTCCCCCCCCTTGAAATCTGAGCTTGGAACCTGCCTGACTCTCCCACAGCCACTCAACACGCCCCCCACGCGCCTTACAGTGACCTTTCTCTTTTCTCTTTCGCTCCATGCCGATGTCTCCCCATGTCAGCAATATTCTTCCAACAATTCATCCCTCCCTTTCTATCAAAAGTTAGTACTCCCACTTCTCCCGTTTCGCTGGCTATCCTTTGACCCTGTGAACACCTTTCTTTCCCAACCCCCCTTACTCGATTACAAACAGTTTCCAGTGCCTTCCTTTGTAGTCCGCACGTGTTTATATCGCCTCAGAAATAAGTACCCCTCGGGGCCCACCCTCGTCCCCAAAACCAAGACTTTGAGAGCTAGTGATGAACCTCCCTCTCCTCTCGATGCATTCGGCATTCGCCGTTTTATTATAGGCCCTATCCCTTTCTCAAAGCAACCATACTAGCACCCTTTTCATTAATAAACATACAGCGTACTCTTCGTTTGCCCCAACAGAAGTTAACTGCCCCTTTTTTGATGAAATCGCTATTTTACTTGGTTTTCCCTTTTTCCTTTTTAACCTCGCCGAATGTACTGCTTCCGTCCATCTACCTACCTCTGTCTTTGAGAAGATGCGTGTAGTTTCTTTTTCTTTTTTAATATCGAAAATTCACCGCGTGGCTCCCCTTCCCCCCCCTTCTCCAAGGTCCCCAAAGCCTTTAGGCAAGCCCCCATTTTCTTGCGCCTATGATTGCTGACATCTAGGTTCTGTTTCTTCCTGGGGTTTGGGTGGGTTTCAGGTTCGGATTGTCATCAAATGTCCCCCTCTTGATTTTTTCCCCCTCGTGAAATTTCATCCTTCGCTCAACTATGCCCTACCCACGATATCGTTTCTTCTCATTTGCACCATCTGGTGGCACTGTTCCTTCCTAGAGTTTGACAAGATCTTACTCTTGAGTTCGGCGTTGAGTTTGAGGGGAACGTTCGTGCTCAAGACCCATTTAAGTTTGCTAAAAACCTGCTCACGTTTACTCTGCCTCCGCTTCTTCAGAGTCCTCTTTCTCTCTAACCCTCAAGCGTGCATCTATTTCTTCCCCCACAACCTTTTTCATTAAGAGCTTTAACCCTTTACCCCCAAACCTTACCAAATTCTCTTCTGATTGCAGGGGATACTCACCCAAGTCAGACTATATACACTTGCTCGTCCGTTGCCTCTTCTCTTAAGTCACGAGCGTTGTGAAAGAGCCTTACCAATTGACCCCCCCCAACACACACGTGAGCACTCCTCCTCCGTTCCCAATGGCCGGAGCCCCACCTTTCACACCGACTCCAGGATCTGGTCTTATCCTTTGTCCTGTCCCCCAAAATTTCTCTGGCTAGATAATTTTGGAGGTTTTCTTTCGCCTTCAGTCTTCGTGCCCTCCCCTTATGCGTCTTCACCCTTAGTCCCCTTGCTTTTTTCCCCGATTATATCCTTTCCCGCTCAGGTTACCCTCATTCCTCACCCGCGTGCAACCCCCCCCTAGAAGCTCTCGCTACAACCGGTTCGGCACTGAGTTCATTATGAGGTAATACTAACCTTCTAGTTCCCCTTGATGTTAACGCTCCCCCTTCTACAACTATGTGAGATGCTTGCCAGAATTGTTTGTCTTCCCTTCAGAGTGCACCCGCCCCGCCCCCGCCTTATAGTTTTCTCCGCCGAAGGCTTTTTTCTTTTTTCCTGCACGATTGAAAAAGATGGATCTCCTTATCGGTACTTTTTTCCATCCCAAAACCCTTGCGGATCCGTGTGTCCGTGTTATCCACAGTAGCACCCCCCCCCGCGTTCACCATTCATTTTAATTTTCCAAATGCGCACCGACCTCCCGACAGTCCAGTTCCTCCTCACTTCCCTCCCGGTGCTAATCCTTCTTTTCCCAAACGTTCTAGGCATAGGCGTAAAAACCCCCTAGTCTGAAAAAGCTGATCCCCGTCCTCGTTCCTCTATAA
>Ga0179593_1604072_pt1 | contig 10523 bp, 22 predicted proteins | sample CZODoug2_1_08_16_FD_185931 | JGI IMG/M metagenome (GOLD analysis project Ga0179593, IMG submission 185931) | Vadose zone soil fungal communities from Angelo Coast Range Reserve, California, USA - CZODoug2_1_08_16fungal (PacBio error correction) | ecosystem: Environmental > Terrestrial > Soil >... | reverse complement strand
CAAGAGTTTGTCCTTTTCTCGGCGTCGAGTCCTTTTTTTTTCGTCTAGGTGCCCTTCTCTTTTTTCCCATGACCTTCCCTTTTTACGCTCGATTTGCGTTTTTTCAAGATAGAGCAAGGAGTCGCTGTTTTTTTGTGGACCATGCCCCGCTCGGCAGGGGCGCGCCTTCCCCTCTTCGCCAATGACTCGTCACCTCCACACACGCAGCACCCTAACAAGAGGCGACCTCTTCTGCCCCCCCCTACGGTGCAGATCCCCTTCCTTTTTTTTCCCCGAGGGCCGTTTTGCCCAAAAGCTTTACACCCTGGATCATTTTTTTTCTTTTTTCCGGGGAGCAGGCGCTGCCGGCAATTTCGTTGCTCCCGTGCTTTTCTAGAGCCCCTTTTTTTTTTTTTTAGCTACTTCCCCATTCCCCGATTCCGTCAGCTTTTTTTTTTTTTTTTTTGCGGAGGGCACATTCGCCCGCCCCACGTTGCTTTGGCGACCATTCCCTTTTTTTTCTCTTTTTGAGTGACTTCAAGGTTCGCGATGGTTTCCGCCCAACCCACCCTGGTAATGGTCCGTTTGGTTCGGGCTTTTCCTTCCCCTTCTTTTGTGGCCCGGGGACCCTTTTTTTTTCCCCCTCTTCGCGTCGAAGAAGGGTTTTTCCCCGGCCGCCGTGTCTCTCCATGGCTGCCCCCGGCAAATAGTTTTTTCCTTTTTTGGGCGACCGTTTCGGGTGGATTTTCTTCCTGTAAACCTTTCAGGGGATTGGTCCCCCTTTTTTCGCTCGGCGGTCTGTCCTTTTTCTTCTCTGTGGCAAGTTGCTTTTTCCTTCTTGCCCCTCGGTAAGCGTTCCTCCTTTTTGCGGTGTAGTCCTGAGAGATTGACGCTTTTTTCCCCTTTTTCTCCGCCGCCCTTTTTGCACCGGCCGCTGTGATCATAGGCGTCCTCCTTTCTCTCTTTTTTTTTTTTTATTTTTGGCCCTGCTTTTTTCCCTTTTGGCTTAAGTCCTTAAAGGTGGGATTTCCCCCACCCCCCCTTTGCTGTTCTTTTTCCCATTCCCGGTGGGGCTGCCGCGTCTTTTACCATGCGTTTTTTCTGTCCGGGCTTCCCCTGTTAACCCCTCTTCTTCTCCGTCGATTTTTTTTTCGTCGCCAGTTCCCTCGTACATTACATTTTCCTTTTGTTTCCCCAACCGAGCCTCCTTTTCCCTCCCCCGTGCAGGGTCAAAACCGCGTTTCCTTTTTCCTCCCCCCCCAACCGCGGCTGAAGATCTTTTTCAGAATGACCGTACTTCTTTTCCCCTGGCAACCCTTTTTTTTCCCCGGGGGTTCCCGATTTCCCTGTTTTTGTTGTTCGCTCGCTTTTTTTTTTTTTTTTTTCCTTGCCGCTGTAGGCGGTCACCTATGGCGACCCCTCTTTGGTCGCATTCCTATTCCTGGGCGTTTGGCGCAGTTCTTCCTTTTCCCCAAAATTGGCCCCCCCCGGGGGTTCCAGGCAGATAATGGACTCTTTTTTTTCGGCACGCGGGATTTAGCTTTCTTTCCTCGGTTTCTTCTCATTATTTTCCCCGACTGCCGGTTCGGCAAAATACCCCTTTTTTTTTTTCCCCTGGAACTTCTCCGGACCCAGATGGACAAGTCGCAACCTTTCTCCCCTTGGTTTTTAAGAAACGGTTTTCCTCCTTTTTCCCAGTCGCAAAACCCTCCTTCCCCCCCGTTCGTACGAGTCCCTTTCCCCGTGCTTTGCCCCTGGTTGATGAATGGAGATTTTTTTTCCATAAGTTCCATTTTTCCGAGCCCCCCCTTTGGTTGCGATTAAGGTTTTTTTTTTTCCCTTCATTTCCCGTGATGCCCTTCCAGGTTCCGCAAGTATTTTTACGTTTTCCGGGTCGAATTCTTATCCCCCTTTCAGGTTCGTGGTTTCCTTCCGCACGTTTCTTCCCCCCCCCCCCTTCTCACTGCTGTGTCATCATGGTGTTTTAATGTTCCTGGAGCTAGGGGCCTCTTGCTGATTCTTTTTCCCCCTGTGTGGATCATAGATTGTTCTTTGGCTGGTCCCTGCCCCTTCTTGGGACTATTTCCAAAAACATGAAGATGGATGGCGCTTCTTTTTTTTTTTGACCGACGCCAATCGCATTCCCTTTCCTTTCCTTCCCTTCCTTTGTGTTGTTTTATCTTCTCCTCCTTTCCGGGTTGTCCTTCCTCTGCCAGCAGGGCGCTTTTTTTTCCCAGGCAGTACTTCAAACGGGAGGCAGTCCCCCCGCGAATCGAACCGCCCTTCCGTGCCTGCTCTGCGTCCCCTTAAAAATCACAATGTCCCCCCTCCTTCCTTCAGTTTCCATCGGACGTCGATGACCCCTTCTGATTCTAAGGTCGCCGGTCCCATCCTTCTCGCCCCGTACGGGCGTTTCCCCCCTTTTTCTCTCGTTTCTAATCCACCGGACTCGACCACCGCCTCTTTTTTTTTTGGATGATTATGAAAATGGCGCTTCCATTCAGCAGGTCCGCTTCTTCGTTCTCTCCTGCTGTCATAAGATTTTTTTTTTCCCCCTTTCCCCCAAGGTCAGTTTATTCCCCCACACTTGGAGAATATTTCTTTTCATTATGGCCGGGAGGGGCCTGCCCTCTTCCAGTTTAAGGGTGCCGACCGGGTTTGTCCCCCTTCCTTTGTGCCAGCGGACCTCTTTTTTTCCTTTTTTTTCGTCTCCGGACTGGCTCTTCCCTTCTCTGCCCCTGGACCGGATGTCCTTCCTTTTTCCCCCAAAAGATCAGGGCATCCAGGACTCTTCGCCAGAGTCTGCCCTCTTTCCTTTTTTCTTTTTCCACAGTGCTTTCCCCCGCGGCAGTTGTCGTTTTCGAGGACGAAAACCTTTTCCCTTCCCGGCCGGATTTCCCCCTTTTTCCCTTTCCTTCCTTGGAATAGTCATTTTCCCTCTTTTTTTTTTGTTTTTTTCTCATCCTCTTTTTTTTCTTGCACGTCGAGAATTTTTTTTTTGCTGAGGTTGAGGGTCTCCCCTGAAGCTGGTGCCCTGCGCCCTTTCCCTCTCCCTGCACATAAGACTCTTTCTTTCTGTGACGTTGTGAATTTGCCGGCGACTTTTGGCCGGACATGGTTTTCTTTCCTCGCACGGCAAGGGGTCGCTTTTTTACCGGGCACTTTTTTTCCCTTTTTTTTTCCCTAAACCCGAGGCCCTTTCAGCAGGGCGGGTCCTTTTCCGAATGCGATGAATCTTTTTTTTTTTTTCAAGCGGGTCGTAATGACCTCCTTCCCCCGAGTTTCCTCTCTTTTCTTTTTTCCCCCGGCAGGGTTTCTGAGAACAGAGTTCCCCTTTCCAAAAGCAAATGCCCACCCTCTTCTTCCTTCCTAGCAAAAGGACCGTCCCTTTCACTTTTAACTGTGATTTTTCCCCCTGTCCCCCGGATGACTTTTTTCTTCAAAACATAGTTGGAGATCTTTTTTTGGAACCGTAATACCCTCTTCCTCTGCTCCTTATTCAATCTTGGTGTACACCCTTTTTTCCCCTTCCCTACTTTTATTTATTTGCCCTGTTCCTCCACGGTGAAACCACCCCCCTTTTTTTTCTGGCCGCGCCCCAGTTTTCCTTCTTTTCCTTGACCCGCTTGTGCCAACGTTTCTTTTTCCCTTGGAGCCTCCCGGTCGCCCCCCCATATTCCCCCCCCACCCCGCACCCCTCTCTTTCCTTTTATCTTTTTAGCTTCTGACTTGAATTGTGTTAATCCCACCGCAAGTGGTTCTTCTCCTCGGAAAGGTCCCCCTCCAAAATTGGCCGCCTCCCTCCCCCCTGAAACCCCCTTCCCTTTTTTTTGGGTCAAGGATTTTTTTTTTTTCTTCTCGTCAGATTGATCTTTTTCTTCAGGATGTTCCCTCGGTCTTGGCTCTTTTCCTGAGATTCCTTTTTTTTCCCGTGCCATATCCCTTTTTCTGGGGACCTTCCCCCCCTTCAATCGCTTTTTTTTCCCTAGCTGGGCCATTGTTTCTTTCCCTTCTTGACAACAGTTTCTTCTTTCTTCTTTGTTTGCTCATTCCCTCTCGTTAACACTTCCTCCCCCTTCGTTGACCTGGTCTTCCCCGAAGACGATGGGTTCCCTTCTGCGATTTTTTCCTTCCCTGCCCTTTTCCCTATCCCCCCCCTTCCCTTTTGTTGGTTGTTTTTCGATAAGGTTTCCCTCGCGAGTCCTGTTTCCCCCCCCCCCCCTCCCGTGTTCTTTTCCCTTTGGCCTTGTTTCCCCCCCGGCGACACCTCTTCCCTGCGCTCCTGGCGAGCCCCTCTTTCCTCCCCCTGGTGTTGGGCACCTTTTTCCGCCTTTCCCAAGGCTCGAAGGGGGGCTGGAGTTTTTTTCCCCTTTCCGTTTTTTTTTCCCCCCTTCCTTATAATTTTTTTCCCACGGAAGTGTTCTCCCCACGACAAGGAACTGCTCTCTTTATCAGGAACCCCCCCCCTTTCTTTTTTTAGGGACCACTCCGGGGTTTTCCATAAAGCTACAACCTCCTTTCTTTTTTCTTTTTTTCGGGGGGCGGTATTCCAATGTGAAAGGGTTCCCCCCCCTTTTTTCTTTCTGTCCGGCCGTCCCCCTTTTTTTTTTTTTTTTCCTCAATTAAGCTGCCCCGTCTAACCCCTTTACAGCAGGAGCTTTTTTTTTTTTTCTTGCACCTTCTCTTCATCATTGCTCCCATTACCTTTCCCCCCCCCCCCAAGCGGTAAGTCTTCCCTTTTTTGGGGGGGGGGGGGGGGGTTTTTTTTTTATGTCTGAGTAACCTCGTGGGACCCCGCCCCCACAAAGGGTTTTAGTGGTCCCCCCCCCTTCTCTCCCTTTTTAATGTCCCCCCTTGAACTCGTCTGGTGGCCTGGTTGGAAACCCCCCCCCTTTTTTTTCCCTCTGGATCATTCGGGTCTGGTATTTAACGGTGCCCCCCTTTTTCCCTTTTAGTTTTCTCCTCCCCATTTTTTTTTTTTATGAGCCCTGGGGCACCTGGCTCCAATCGGGGGGACGTGACCGTTCAGCCTTCCCTCTTCCTGCGAGCGGTATTTTTTTTTTTTTTTTTTTTGGAGCGGAGTTTCCCCTTTTTTTTCCCCCCTTCCCTGTTTTGTTAAGGGACCCGGTCCGCTTTCCTTTTTTCCCCCCCGCCAAATCTGGAAGCATTGAGCGCCCTTCTCTTCAAACTTTTCTTTTTTTCCAGGGTCATTGCATGACGCCTCGATAAACCGGACTCATTCGGAATATTCTGCCCTCCCTTTTTCTTTTCCGGTTTTTTCTCCGGTATTTAAACTGACCCCATGCCGTGACCTCTTGCCGGGAGGGATTTCCTCCCCTTTTTAAACATTTTCTTTTTACTCCCTCGAGCGCCCCCCCTTTTCCCCTCTCAGGCATTCTTTTAGTCGAGTTAGTTCGCGTCCACCTCTTTCAATTTTTTTTTCCCCTTTCCCTTTTTTCAAGTAGGCAGTCTTCTCGACGTTTTTCTCGGATGACGTCTTTTCCCCCTCCCCCTGATGCCTCTTTTTTCCTCCCTTTCCCTAACGATTGAGTTTCCCTTCCCATCCAGGACGATTTTTTTTTTCGTTCTCGCTGGTCTTCTCCCTTTTCCCTGCACTGTAGGTCCCTTTCTTGGCCTCACTTCTATCGGGTTTTCCCTCTCTTCAGACTTCTGTGGCGCAGGTCCTTTCTTTTTTCCCCCCAACCCCCCTTTGCAAGATCTCCGCCGTTGCCGCCCTGGGCACCTTTTTTTTTGAGTCCCCTTCTTTTGTTGGGGTGTGCTTTTTTTTTTTTTTGTTGTGGTGTCTGCCTTTCCTTTTCCCTTCCCAGCAGGGGGATTTCTTCTTTTCTTCTTCCAGGATGGACACCCAGCTCTTCCGGTGGTGTTGACCCTTCCTCCCTTTCTCCCGGTCCCCTTCTTCCTTTTTTTTAAAAAAGGGTTTCGGCACCCTAGTAGAGCCCCTCCCCTTTCGGTTCAATGGCTAATGGCTAAGCAGAATCCCCCCCCCTTTCAGAAGCAGCAACGAAGCCCCCTGTGGTTTCTCATTCCAGTGTTCTTTTTCCCCTCCCTTTTCGATTGATTGGCCTGCAAGTTTCTTGTCGATTAAAAGTTGGTAGAATCTTCTCATGCGGTCAAGCTTCCCCCCTGCGTTTCGAGGTGAAACAATTGATTCTCCCTTCCCAGGAAGGTAATAAGTTTTTTGACTCGAAATAAGAGACTTTCTTTCCCCCGGATCCTTTCTAGTTTCATATTCCCTCTACCCCCCCCGTTTCTTTCCCTTTTTTTTCCAAGACGTCTTTTTTTCGCTTCCGCGCTCTTTTTTGAACGACGCCATCGTCGGAATCTCTCCTCTTTTTTTTGTTTGAGAGAGATGCTTCTTCCCCTTTCTTCCCCCCCAAAGGCGACCGTATGTCGCGTTTTTCTTTCTTTTTGTTTGGATCCTTTTCCCTCCTGCATCACGGCGTCTTTTTCCTCTTTTTCGAACCGCCAGGGCAGGAATTCATCCGTCGGCTTTTTTTTTTTTTCCCTCCCAGGGAACAAGGTACCCCCCCCCCCCTTCCTTGCAAGGGTCCTTCGACGTCGTCTGACCGACTGACTTCTCTCCTTCCTCCTCCCTTTTTCCAACGTTACATCGAACACCCCTTGAGCGAAAGCGCCGGGTCCCTTTCATCGACCCCCCCTCCTCCCCCTTGGGTTGGTTTTTTCTTTTAATTGGCGAGACTTTCCTCTTGTTTTCCCCATTAAGCCCCTTTCTTTCTTTCTGTACAACTTTTTTTTCCCTTCTTTCCTCGCGCGTGACTTCTCATTTCCCCCACAAACATGGAGATAGTCGATCGCCTTTCTTGCAAGGCGAACCTTCTTTCCTTTTTTTTTTCCCATGGGTGCAGGACCTTTTCCTTTTCCTTTTGGTGGTTGTGCCTTTCCCTTTTTTTCCCGTATGCGCCCAAGGCCCGTTTTTTTTTCCGGATTTTTCTTTGCCATGACCCGGATTTTTCCCCCCCAAAGATTCAGGGGGGGGTTGGTTTTTTTTTTTTTGGTGTGGGGACCTGCGTCCCCCCCCCTCCCCTTCCTGACATTTCTGCGATAGTGCTGTCGCCATATTTTTTTTCCCCCCCCCCCCGGCCAAGCGTCGCCCCCCACAAACCGGGAAAATTCGGTCCTTCTTTCACTTTGCGGAACCCTTTTTTTCCCTTTTTTTGGTCCTTTTTGCGCTCTCGTCATTCCCTCTTTTTTCAGAGCGTGAGGCATCGCTCCCCCTCTTTCCCTTGGTTTGTTTCCCTTCGGACGAACTCGATCTTTTCCCCTTTCCGGAAGATGGGTAGTCACCTGGATGCCGGGCGACCCTCTTTCTTTTCTTCCCCCCCGCAGCTCTTTCCTTTTTTTTTCCTTGGCAATGTTCTTTCCCCCCTCCCTTCGGAAGGGGCGTCCCTTCGGAAGCAATATTTCCCCCTTTCTTTTCCTCCTTCAGCGGCCCCCCTTTTTCTTTATCCCTGATTACCGAGGGTTTTTTTCCAGATTTTTTTTTTCAGGCTCCCGCTTTGTCCGTTGGGCAGCGCCGCTTCCCCGTCTGTTCCTTAGACCCCCCTCCCTTTCCGAGTACCGTCCTTTCTCCCCCGTACAGAACGTCCCTTTTTCTTCCTTCAAAGGTACGGATGACGGTCACGTTTTTTTCAGTCAACGGAAAACATAGGTTTCTTTCTCCCTCTGCCCCCCCGGCGGACGTGGTTCACCTTTTTTCTCTCCTTTCTCTTTTTCACCCCCCTGGTGTCCCCTTCCCCAGCACTTTCCTCTCGTTTTTTCGGAACAGGGTGACCCCTTTTCCACGGAGTTTCGACCACTTTTTTTCTTTCCTTCCTTTTCGTAACCGATTTTTTTCCCTTTTTCTCCCTACACTTTGTTCTCCTCCGTTCTCCCCCTTTTTTGCGCAGATCCGAGCTGAGGGATTTCCTGGTGAAGTCTCCTTTTTTTCCTCCTTTCCCCCCCCCCGTTGTGCGGAGAGATCTTGGCTTCCCCTCAATGCCGAACCTAACAATTTCCCCCGAAAACGGCGTCTTTTTTTTTTCTTTCTCTTTTTCGTTAGTTAGAGCCGATTTATTTCTTGCCCTGGATGGTGTCCTATCCTTTCGCGGTCATTGGCAGTTCCTTCTTTACATTGCGTGGTGGCGCCTTTTTTCTTCCGTTCTTCCCTTGAAATTCTCCCTGGCGAGGCTCCCCCCTCTTCGGAGCTGGTTTCCCTTTGGACCAGCGTGCCCCTCCTTCCTTTTCCCTGAGTTATTTTTTTTCTTCTCTGAGCGTCCCCCCCCTTTGGAGGTTCTCCTTCCCTTTGTTCCCTGGAGCCGTCCTCTCTGACGATGGTGGTCTCTCCTTTTTTTCTTTGTCCACGCTTCTCTTTCTTTCCTTTGTTTTTTTTTTGGAGGAGGATCCTCTGGCTTGGAAAAATTTTTCTTTCGACGGACCACATTTGTCCGCCCCCTTTTCTGAGGACCCTTTTCCTCCCTTTTTTCACCACTGGCGCCTCATGTGGGACGCTCGTGCTTTTTCCAACAGGACCTAAAAGTTCTTTTTCCCAGGCAGGTTTTCCCCTTTTTTCCTTTTTGAACACCACGCTTTTCGTTCCGGCGCGCAGATGCGCCCCGGAGAAACTGTTACTTGTTCGACCCCCCCCCCCGGGTGACAACATCCTTTTTCCGACAGGGCTTTCTTCCCTTTCCTTCCGCTCCAATCGTTCGGTCCCCTTTCTTTTTCTTTTCCAGAAAAAAAAGATACAACCCCTCTTGGCGCCGTTTTTAGGTTTTTCTTTTCCCCTCTTTCCATGTGGAGGTTCCTTCCCCCCCCCTGTCAGGTCCCTTTTCGCTCTCGCTCCTTCTGTTTTAACCAGATGGCCAAAGTCTACCCCGTTCCTCAGGCGCGTGCTGGTTTGGCTTCCCTCTCTTTGACGGGAGCTTCCCCCCCCTTTCTTTTCGGGACCATCCCGGTCCCCTCCCCTTTCCCTTTCCCCCGGGTTTTTTCCTCGAATTGGTAGTTCAAAATTCCGTGGAAGACCACCCCTTTTTTTTGCGCGGCATCCTTTCCCCCCGAGGGGGTCCTTTCTTTTCCCCTCTTTTTCCCCTTGTGGTCAAAAATGCTGACTCCATTCGCGTCGCCCTTTATTGCGGGTGAACACTCGCCAGAGCGTCCAACCCTTTTTTTCCCCGCCAAGGTCCCCCCTCTTCTTGACCACTTGTTGCATTACCCCTTTCAGGGATATGTTCCTTTTTTTCTTTCGAGGTATGTCCAGGGGGAATGAGGTGACCTTTTCCTTCTTTTCTGTTTCTTCGTAGTTCCCTTTAATCTTTTTCTCCTGGCGGGAGAGGGTTCCCAGCGGGATCTTTTTTCGCTATTTTTAGAACTTCTTTCTTCCTCCGAAATTTTTTCCTTTCCTGATGATCAAAAGGTTTTTTTTTTTCCTAGATAGTTCCTCCCCTTCTTTTTCCGACCAATGATGCCTTTTTTTGATTTTCCCCTAAGGTGGGTCCCCCTATTTGCAGTCGCCCCCCTTGGGAGGCTTTTTTCTCTCTTCGTCTTTTCCTTCTGGCGGCAATCCTCGTGATTTTGCTTATCGAAAATATAAGGTCGGTTAGGAGTTTTCCCCCCCTTTCCCCCCAACAAATTTTTTCCCCCAGAAGCCACCTCCCCCCATGATATGATCCCCCTCCTTCCTCGACGTGAAAGATATGAAGACCCTTTCCCCTTTTTTCTCCGATATCCCCTTCCCTTTTTCCTTCACAAAAGTTTAATAACTTTTCCTTTTTTTTCTTCTCGATGGGCTAGTTTCGTTGTTCCCTTCATATGGCGGGACCTCCCTCAAGATGTCGCCTTCTCCCTTTCGTGGAGGTCCTTTCTTTTACCTTTTTAAATTTCTGACCCCTTTCCCCGGGTCCATGCAAAGATCCTTACCCTGTTTACGCTGGAAAGAGTTTCTGACATAAGGCCCCCCCCCCTCTTATTTGCCCTTCCCTTTCAACTCTTCCCGACGCCCGTTCGTCCTTTTTCCGTGCCCCCGGGACCCCGTCGCCCCTTTGTCCCTTCCCTTTTTTCCCATGGGACAAGGAGATTCGACCTTCTTTTTTTTTGGCTGGTGGTGACATTCCCCTCCTTTTTTGACTCTTTCCCCCCCCCTTCTATGACAGCGTTTTCCCTCTCTTGATGCGCGGGGACCTTTTTTTTCTTGCGCGCCCTTCTTCCACCAGCCCCGAACTCCCCCCCTTTCGCGGTTTTTTTTCACGTTGAGAAAAATGCCGGCAGTCTCCCTTTCTTCCCGGTTCAGGCCCTTCTTTTCTTGGATGTTCGCCTTCGATCATTAAGGCCTCCGGTTACTTTCTTGATCGCGTTTTCCCCCGCTGGTCCTTCCTTTTTTTTCTTTCTTTCCCCCTCCTCCGTGTCTTCTTCGCCTGGCGGGTTTTTTCTGTTTACGGCAACTGTGCCCTTTTCCTTCCCTTCTTTTGGACTTTCCCCCCCCCTTTGACTTTTTTTCTGACCGCCTTTCTTCTTTTGGTCTACGACGC
>Ga0179593_1292477_pt1 | contig 10523 bp, 8 predicted proteins | sample CZODoug2_1_08_16_FD_185931 | JGI IMG/M metagenome (GOLD analysis project Ga0179593, IMG submission 185931) | Vadose zone soil fungal communities from Angelo Coast Range Reserve, California, USA - CZODoug2_1_08_16fungal (PacBio error correction) | ecosystem: Environmental > Terrestrial > Soil >... | reverse complement strand
TGCCCCCCTCTCTTGCACATGTCCCAATCGTGTATTGGACAGGGAGTGGTCCTTAAAACCGATCTTCCTTAGCTTGTTTCGAGATTTTTTTCCTTGGTCCTCTTGATATGTGTCCTGCCGCCCATCGTGGGCGACAACGCTTCTTTGTTGTTTTTTTTTTTTTTTTTTTTATTTTTTGGACTTTAGCCACCCTCTTTCACACCAGGAAAGACATCCATACTGACACCTTACCCCTGGACTAGCATTCTCTTAAGACCCTGTGTCCCAGTACAACCCCTCCCTTCCCCTCGAACCCCCCTGCAGGGTGTTTCGATTTATAGACCTTGTCTTCCCAAGGGAATGGGTCCCGAATCCCGAGTTGTGGACCACCTTTTTTACGGGAATGCCGGAACCCCTTTCCTTTTTGGGTCAATTCATTCCTCCATTCCCTTTTCTTCGATTTGCCCCTTTGAGATCCCCCTGTTCTTACCTTACTATCTAGTTACCGCGCAAGCCGACAAGTCGTTTCCCCCCGTGTCTTCATTGGCGATCTACAAAGCCTCGAGCATTTCCTTGCGATTAGCATAAGTACCAATGTTCAAGAATTATTCTTTTTCTCGTCCAACTGTGAGGGGCCACAGCCTTCAAGAAGGACGAGGCTAAGATCGAAGAAGAGTCTACGCTTTCTCAACTCCCTGACTTGCTGAAGATCCTCGAGCCATCAGCTTTTCTCGGCGGAAGATCTTACTTTCTTTCGGAGAAATGATGCATCTCAAGGAGCTCGCGGCGATTTCAACTCGAGAAGCAAGTCTATCTCGCGGGACTACGATGTTCGCTCGGGTTTTCTACGTCCTAGACTTGTGGCCTTCTGGCGTTTAGTAGGAACACCCCCAGTCCTTCAAAATTCGGCGACCCCCCCCAGGGTATAGTCTCCACTTGCTTTTTGGCCCTTCTTGCAATTGAGTCGCCGAGCTTCTGCCCAATGTAATAGACGCACCGCAAACGGTTCGAATCCTCTCTTTCGACAATCACGGGTATATGAGATTCCTTCGATAAGTCTGATCCCTATCCGCGCTCGTTTTTCTCCTCTGCCCGTTTGCGGAGGTTTTTTTCCGCCCTTATACTATGCTGCGACCGGATCGATTACACCTGTCTCGATTGAGCCGTATCCACACGTCATCTGCCAGTTGGCATCTTGTCGGTAATCTCGGCCTCCATGACCTGCCTTTTTTTGGCTGGATGTTGTTCGGGACCGCGATGTCGGACGGCATGCACCCTTGTGTTTCTTCTCTTCCGTCCACTTGAGCACAGTTTTTTTTCTTCCCGCGGTTCCTGTTGGTTTCTGGCCGAACCCGGGCGCTGCTCTTGTTCGCAGCTCTTCCCCTGGTGCCTTCCTTTGACGCGCGGTTAGGCGGCAGTTGACGTGCGGTCGACCAATATCTCCCTAACTATCCCATCCGCTTCTACGCGGCTACTGATTTACCGACCTCGGAAGGGCTGGGTGGTACTAAGACACCTCCCCCCCCAGTGTAGCTAATCAAGTGGAGTCACCGAGACAACGGTCTTTATAAGGTCCCACGGGATCTCCACTACCTTTTGTAGTTCCCTAGTAGTAGACTGATGCTTTCCTGTAAATTACTTTTATCACAGGAAGGCCCAGGTGCTTGAGAGCCACCCCCCGAGGTTTTTCCCGATCGATGCATTTTTGGCTAGAATCGATGCCCCGTCATCCGGTATGTCTGGATTTGAGTCGGTAGACACCTGTCCTGAAAGCGGCATCTGCGAAGTGCATTCTTTAGTCAGCTTCACGGACATGCTGATTTTGCCGTGACGAATAATATGTCCACTTTTTTCTGGAGAACCGTCCGCAGAGTTTACGGAACGCTCTTTCCCGGAAAATCCCACCCCACATACCCGCCGAACCTTTCTGCACCGCCGCCGCCCCCCCGAGATGCTTGCCGTTGCGCGCCTGAAAGCCATCGTCCGCCTGTGCCGCCTGCAATGACCCCGATCGCGTTTCTTTCCCCTCCCGTTTCTGATCCCGAATTGTGATTTTTCATTTTACTTCGTTTGACCTCGCGACTCCAACCCTTCCACCCACCAGTCCCGAGCTTTAAAAGCAGCCAGGCGTGATCTCAGTCACGATGGCGTTGTTTGATCTAGTAGTATTCACCCTCCCCCCACGAGAACGCAAGCGAGTAATTTCGTTAACCTCTCTTACCCCATTTGCCGGGGGGGATCCCCCACGTAGATAACTCGGTGGCAGCTCTCTCCTTATCGATGGCAGAGCAAGCCGCTTACTAACTTCTCCGATTTTCTTCCCAACGGTGACGTTAGTTGTAGATTTGCTCTGCTTTTGCGCTCCCTGGAACAATACATTTTCTGTACCATGCTTAGAGACCCACATTGCGGACTGTTCGCCCTTTCTGCTCAGCGTGCCCGGCTTAAGCAGTTTTCGAATTGACGACGAGCCTCCCCTCCCCCGAAGGGGCCCGCCACCCTCCCCCACCCCGCCTCTTGATTGAAGTTCTTTTTTCTCTCCGTTCGGCTGAGGGGGACCCCCAAGGGGGACGTAAAGATCCGGTCGGCAGAACGCTCTAGCCAAACGTAAGACAACTATATTCCACTTTCAGGTCCCCCTCGCATCAGCCAGCCTCTTTTCAGGAGTCCCTTTTTTTTTGTCCAAGCTTTTTCCCCCCCACCCCAATCTCCTCTTTTCCTCTCCATTTTTTTGATCTCTATAATTGGGTTTAACCTCGTCCACAGATCAACTTTTCATTCTTTTACCCTAGGTGGAATCCCCGCCAGGTCAAATCATGCCTTCCAGTTTGGGCAACTGATTTACAACCTGAGGATTTTCAAGCTACAAATGGAGCTTTCACACCTCTCAAGAGACGGATGATTGCTTACTTCTGCCTCTTCATCCGGTGTCTGGGTTGAAAGTTCCTCGCCCTTTCTCTGTTAGGAGCATTTCGCCGATACCTCTAAACCTGATGGCACAAAGCTAGCACAAAGATTAGAATCAACCCAAGTCTCAAACGACTCCCGTTTAGGTTTGTCTTATGCCGCTCTAAATCTCTTTCGCTTGAGTCCTGCTAAATCCCCTCTCCGATCGCCATACGATCCTTGGCCTCTCTTGGAGTTTGAGCTCACTTTTCAGGGCCCTCCCGAAGTCTTCGAACACGCCCGTAAGAAAGGTCGATCTCGGATCCCCTGCACCATTGTCTTTACTCCGGCTTTAAGAGGCAAGCCAAGCCCCCTCTTCGAGATTTGTCAATTATGTAGAGTCCCCCAGTTCACTCAGCTGCCGCAACCCCCCACACTAGAGCTGCCTCTAAGATTTACCTCTTTCCGGGCCCCCCGCGTCCCCTGTTCTTGTGGGCGATGTTTGTTTCCCCTTCCCCAACGACGGCCTCTTGCTCCCATATAAGAAGTGCTGGCAAAAAGCCCTTAGTCGCCCGAGTTCCCAATTTCCCCAGCGGGCCTATCAGTGGCCCCTGCCTTGTCCCCCCCCGGTCACCATCCCTCGGAAATCGCAGGTCTGTCCTTTCCAACGGTACCCACAAGTTTTGTACTAGCGGGCTCTTCTCTCCAAGCAGACGTCCCGACTTCTATTTTCGTTTATCTATTCTTGTTCCGTGGCCTTGTTCCATACTCGTCGCCTAGACCCCCCAGCAAGTCTTAAACAACCCCTCTTCCGTCCCCAAAGGTCCCAATTCTGCTGAGTGCATACGTAGTCGCTCGCAACTTTGCCTGCAGTTGAAGGCCTTTGAGTAGCTCTCGCCCTCTCCGGTTAAGACCACGCCCCTGTAGGTTATTCGCCACAACACTGACACTCGGAGTTCCCCCCGCGGGTTGTTGTACGCGCACAGTATACCTTTCACCCCATTACCAGCCACGACAAATCCCAAAGCGGTCCACATCCCTGTGAATCCACAGCTTAGATTTCCCTTGTGCCCACTCCAGTTGCTCACCTGTTTCCCGTGCCGACCTTCCTAAACGGGAGTAGCTGGAGAAGACGCACCCGGTCTCGAGACACCCAAGTCCCTAGAGTCAGAAGGAGCTCCCCCTTAGACTCCCTCTCAGGCCTCGTGCTGGCCCCTTTACCAGAACATCCTCCAATCGGCTAATTTTCAATGCTCTGCCACCCGAACCGAGTCGAGGCGCCCGGCAAGACAGTTTCTTTCGGAACGCTCCTGAGAACAATTTCGGGGTTCTTGGTGGTAGGGAAGGTCTCGCCCCGCTCCGAAACAGTCACTCCCGCAAAACAAAGCAAACCCTATCCACTACATAGCCTGACAAGAGCCAGTCCTCCCAATGTCTTTGAGACATCAATTGACTGTATTAACGCCCCAAATCAGATACTTTCAGTAGTATGAGATTAAGCCGAGCCCCCAGTCTTCTAAGGACCTCCACAATCAAGGATCCCTTTTCGACAAAAAGGTTCTGGCCTGGAGGGCTCCAGTCAACTTCTTTCTGGAACCCGGGCCACCCTTTCCGCTAGGAAGCCCCCCACACCCAACCCCTCTTCGAAATGACGAGCCTGCCCCCAGCCGCAAGAGGGGAACGGATTTTGCCATCTCTCCTCGGCATTCTCCCGATTCCTAGATCTCCAGCTTACCGATTCTCAAGATTCTCGATTATCTCCCGCCTTCCCCCCGTTTTTGGTGGCCCTCCCATCAACTTACAGGTTCCGTCAGCCAACTCGTTTTATTGATACCCCGTTCCTGTCTTTCTTCATCAAGGAGAGAAGCTCTCGCCCGTCCTAGACACGTCCGCTTGGGGCACCTCACCCTTTTGACATCCTCTCCCTCACGAACTTCATGACTACCGAAACCCTTGTCCACGTACGGGAAGGGGCCCCCGGCGAAACACATGAGGCTCCCCAACAACCTTCTCTAATCCGAGAGGATATAAGTCCCCGTGACAATCTTCCTTTCTACCCGGTATTAGAACCGAGACACTCCAGCGTAGACCTTTCGACATGGGACCTCGGAAATAAAGGAGTCCCCGACTAGAGAGTCCGCTGTCTGGATGGGACCCCCCCCTCCTTAGTAATCAGGGAATCGGATAGTGTTTTCTTCCGGCTTGAGGTCGGATTCCGACGTGAGGATCTCTTCTTCCCTCGCTTTCTGAGTTTCTTTAAGCCCGCCACCTGTCCCTGCGACCCTTAAGTTGTCCTCATGTGCGAGATTGGATTATCCCTCCATGGCCCCCCTGCGGGCGCCCCTCGCCTTTGCTATGCCCCCCCGCTGCTTGGCTTTCGAGCAACTTCCCCCCCCGTTTTCGTTCTCTTTTCTTCCGAGAGTCCAGGTAGATTCTCCATTTTTGCGGCTACGCCCTTTTCTCCCACTCTCCCCTATTTCGTAGACGCTCCGAGCTCGTTTGACGGCACCCTTCTTATTTTTCTGTTTTTTGCCCTTTCGTATCCAAAAAACCCCTCTTTTGCCCACTGGATTTTTTTTATTTTACCCCCCCTTCTTGCCTTCTTTTCTTTCTTGGGCGTTTTTTTGGGCAACTGTCGACTACAGCTCTCAGCCCCCCATCAGGTCGTCGGGCCCTCCTGGTTGTCGCGAGTCCTTTGCGGTCAGCCTTCCTTCTTCAGCCTTCCGAATTGCTCTCCCCCCTTTGTGAGGCTTCTTTCTGTTTTTTTTTTCATGCCATTTCCTTGCTAGCCCCTATACCGCGTCAAAAAGGCTTTTCATTTTCTTTTTATTGTGACCACGTCCCTGGTTACCAAAAGCGTCGGGAACGACGGCCTTTCCCGGGTATTTTGTAACGAGGCCTGGTTCCCTCCCCGCGATCCCTTATTCTCCTTTTATGTCCACCCCCTTCCAAGATGGCCCTCCCCCCCAGGTTGCAAGCCTGATTTTTTCCCTTGCTACTCTTTTCTTTCTTTTTATCTAGTGTGTTGTGCTCTCTTCATTATCTCCCCCAGCCGCTTTCCCCCCTTTGAAACTGTCTTGGCGTGCATTGGTAAGGGCGCTTCCAGGCAAAAACGTCTCTCTTCGAGATCTCCGGTGGATCTTTTTCGTTTCCCCTTCGGTTTTCCCCCTGTTGCTCTGGATCATGCCTCACGGTGTTTTGATCTTGCCCACCTTATTCCCCTGGGCCTGATTCAAATGGACCCCTGAAAGAAAATATTGCCTTTTTCCTATCACGAACTTTTATCTGTCCTTCGTCTGCTGCCGAAGTCAGAGGGATTTACATGCACCCTCCGTTCCCATTGTCCTCCCCCTCCCACCCTCCTTTCCTGCTCTCTTCGCCCCTTGTCAACCATGGCGTGTGGTCGAAATTTCTTTTCCCCCCCCTCTGGTCTTCGGTCCCCGGAATCATCCTCTTTCTTTATGCCATGCCTTCTCTCGTACGACAGTTCCCCCCACCCCCCACGGCTTGGCTTCGCTTTCCCTTTCTGAGTTTTTTCACCCCTTAGCCCTTTGTTACATTAGACCGTGTCCTTTCGAGCCCGGATCCAAGGCCTCTGAACAGCGAGCTTTTGCTCCTCCGCCCCAGTTTTTCCGCTAGGACTTCCCAAAGGAAAGTCCCCCTTCCCCTTTTTCCGAAGTTCCCACTCCTAGAAACTAGCTTGCATCTCCTTTCTCAAATGTTGACTAAAGTCACTCATCCCTTCTTGGATCTTCGAATTTAGATCCCTTGGTAAAAGTACCTTTTCCCAAGATTTTATACCATCCGACCGTTACCTTCTCGGGTCCATTCAGCCCTCTCGAGCCCCCTTCTGAGTCTAGGTCCCAGACAAGCTTGGTGGGCATATGCCAAATTAGTGAGACTCCAAGGAGAGATCAGCGGAGATAACTTCACTCTCACCCGCGTGCTTCTCTCTCTACAGACCGCTTCGGCTGAGCTCGGTTTGTTAGACCTTCCACGCCGTGTTGGATTTATTTCGTGTCCGTTCTCGCCGTACAACTTGGCGTTTCCCCACCCTTTCCCTCTCCTTCGATCTGGTATCTTCGCATTTCTTTCCTGTTCCCTCGTATTTCTCCCCTCTAGATGGATGATGCACCTTCCCTTTTGCCCGACACTACCGCAAACGTTTCTGGAGCGAGCGATGTCAGCACATATTACTGCTCTTCTCTGCTCTCACAAGAGTCTCCTAGCCTGCAGCCTCGTCTGGAAGTGGAGTCCTGCACCGATCTTTTCCGGACGTCAAGTGTTTCCCGGAAGGATATTGATCGTTAGGTATGACTTGCCCGGGAGAGCTCCGGGTCTTCTAGGTAACTGTCCTCCCAGACATCCGCGGTTTAGATGGGTCACGTGTCTCCCCTCTTTTTCCTTTCTGCTTCTCACTCCAACCTTTCTGTTCTTCCACGTTGACTGTTGCCTTCGTCCCCCTGTGGCTTTTTTCGGCTGCCTTACGTGCGGCCCTTCTTTGCCCTTTTCCAGCGGTTCCACTTTTTTCGTCTGGAAATTTTTGCGGCTCATACAAGTGTTTCTGCTTTTTTCCCCGTCAAGTGCCACTCGTCTCTCTCCCCCGCCCCCGTTCATTCTTTACTCTTGTAGGGGGACCTTCCTTAGCTTCTTCGTTAGCGTCTGACAATTGTTATCTTGCACCCCCGATTGCCAGTACCTGTGCGTCATAGGAGCTCAGAATTCAGAGGTCTTCCTTTTTACGCCTGTTTTTTCCCAACTGCGTCATCCGCCTGCTTAAGGACGTGAGCTGACACCAGGTCCTTTCCGACTATTCCTTTATCAACCCCTTCTCACATATCCCCTAGCCAGGAGCCGCTGTTTATTGTGCCATTTACCCAGTTGACGTGTATGGAGGCCCCCCCCGCTTTGAGCTCACCCTGGGTCTTTACGCGCACGCTAGTTTTCGTTCTCAGCCATAGAATAAGGAGTGGAACCTAGCGGACCCCTTGATACCCTCCTCTCCGGCAGGTTGCGGCCGTTTCCCTCATAGTTTCCTACGTCGGACGCGAGGTCTGTGACCTTTGAAGGTCCCCCGCCTTTCCCTTCCTAGTACATTCTCCTTACTTGTGGGCGCTAGTCTTGTCTGCACACGTTCCCCAGCCATCATCATCTCGTGGGATTGACGTTTGATTTCCCGGTCCCCCCAATTTTACCTTCCTCATTACATTGTACCTACGCCGAGATGCCAGAAAGTCCTAGTCCCGGAGATTCCGTAAGTCCTTACGACCCATGAGCGGCACGAACGAGGAGGGTCGATACCTGCGTCTGATACCTCCCCCTTAGTTGAGGATAAGAGACTTCCTTTGTCCAGAAGGACACCAAACCCTACGTCCCTGATTCCAAAGGCCTGCCCCCCTTCCGCGTTAGAGAAGCGATGGGTTTCCGTCCAGCCTTGTCCCCTTCTCCTTTGCACGATACGCGGTCTTGTCGCGGGCATCAGGTCGTAAAAGCATTTTGTCTAAGTTCCGACCCTCTCGCCTTCTGCGCCCTTGCATTCTTCATTCGCCCTGTAATTTTGCAGCCCCTTTCTCTCCTTCAATGTGCGACGCTTGCATTTTTCCCCGGGATACGGCGCCGAGAGCACAGATAGGAACAGCCTTCGAGACATCTTTAAACGCCGCACCTAGCGGCTTTCACTCCCCGGAGTCAAGAGACCGACACTCACGCCCGAAAGGCCTCCCGCAGGGGAGCCCCTGGGTCGGATTTCAGAGGGTCCTTACGGATTTTAGCGCTTCCGGCTCCCATTTTAAAGGTTTTTCAGGTACTCCCCCGAGCCTGCTGAAGTCTTTTTAACCTCTCCCTCCGACCATAGGTTCTAAAGATAACCCGATTCCTCAATGCTTTAAGCCGGAGTGCTCTTCCAGAGATTTCCCCTGTATTCAACATGGGGCCTTAAAGAGCAGGGGTGGCGCAAGCTTGCAAACCCCCCCTCCTATTCTAGCTTGCAGGTGCCTATTCCCGCAACAGATTCCCCAAGAAAGCTGTTTAGGATACCCTGCCTTCCCCCCCCCTGTTGTCACCCCCAACTTAATCTTTTTCCTTTCTCTTCCGTTGTTGGGTGAGATTACTTTGGAACACTCTGTTGTCCCCTCCAATTTCCATTTAGACTGTCCCGTGCTTCGTCTTTGGTTATATCCCTGCAACCGGTGCATCCTTTCTAGCCGTTGTCCAGCTGCGCCCCCAACCTTTTGATTCTCTCCCCCAATTCTGACAATCTCCCTCCGCGGCTCCTTGGACCCGCCATTTTATTTATCCGCCTGTTCAGCTTTTTGCGTAGGTCCGGGCTGGGCGGTGAAGTCCGGCCTTGGGAGGTTTCGTATCTCTGCTCGATCAGGCTAAAACTCCCTTGCTTGGACAATAGGCCTAAACTCGGAGTAAAACTCGCGGCTTGGACACATCCTTCCGTTCTCCGTCATTGTTCCCCCCCCTGGCTATATGGCCGAGACCGTTCCCCCCCCCCCCAGCGTTGATTCGCCCCTTTGATCCGTGCGCCGCTCTAACGATTTCCTATGGCCTGAGATGAAGGGGAGCCAGGCTGGCCAACACACCAACTCCACGGCTTCACATCAATCCAGCGATCGATAGGATACGATCCCAACAAATTTAACCGTCTTTCTCCCTGGTGAAATACCGATTCGCCATATTTTAAGGCGGCCTCTAAGATTTTGTGCTCTTCCTGATCGACCAACTACTCCTAAATTCTCCCGGTGAGGCGGCCCCTTACTACCTTCTTACCAAGACCGGGCTGGTTTGTGCTGGTGGCCCGGTTCGAGCAAGAAGCGTAGTGGATCTCTATTTTTTTCTGACGAAAGTTTGTCCCACTACAGACCCACCCCCCCCGATTCAGTAACTCACTAACCTCGTCGGTGTTTCTTAGAATGTTGAGGCGGCCACGCTGCTTTGGGTTAGGGATACCGGTCGTGACCTAAACGGGATTACATACTCAGTGCGGCGTTTCTCCTCGTTTCTCGCCTAGACGTGCGATGGATATTGTCCGGTCACGATAGTTTTTTCTTTCGTTAAATATCCCCAGTGCGGCTCCTATATACGGAAGTTCGCCACCTGAATTATCCGCCTTTCCCATTAACTGTTACCCCTATTATCGACCTAGCACCCGCAGCTGATCGTTTTAGCACACACCCCCGCCATAATAGATTTTACTTTCCAAATTCCCACGCGTCCTATTAACGCCTACGGGTCTTCCCGCCGAGATGATATAATCCCCCGAGAGAGTCTCCCCCTAGACAATTGAACCCTGCCATGCCGCAGATTTCGAGGGCAGACAAAAAAGTGACACCCTAGGAGGCTTCGCTGCACACCGCGGGGGGGGGGATGAGCCCACTGCCTGCTTTTGTTCCCCCGCACAGTTAACCGTATCCAGATTACCACCTCCTTGTCGAATTTTTACCCGGAACAGACCATTGGCTATCCCGTGGTTTTGAAATATTTCGTCCCCCACCGCTGCTCTAGGAAGATGATCGAGGACCACGTCGTGGATCGGTAGCTACCCAAACATCACTGCCGTCATTGCCGGACAATCTTCGTGAGACCTCTTAGAAGAACACCGGAGGAATAGTGCAGCTCTTTCCCCACCCATCACCTTTTTTCCCCGATAT
>Ga0179593_1735452_pt1 | contig 10524 bp, 22 predicted proteins | sample CZODoug2_1_08_16_FD_185931 | JGI IMG/M metagenome (GOLD analysis project Ga0179593, IMG submission 185931) | Vadose zone soil fungal communities from Angelo Coast Range Reserve, California, USA - CZODoug2_1_08_16fungal (PacBio error correction) | ecosystem: Environmental > Terrestrial > Soil >... | reverse complement strand
GATTTTTCTCCGATTCGCCCACAGTCTTTGGTGGACTTTTTTTCATCTCTTTTTAAAATTGCCCTTTTCACCTTCCAAAGGAGAAAGTCTCCCCCCCCCCCCGTGGGATTTAGGTCGGGGTTCCCGCGAAGCGAAGATTTTTTTTTCTGCTTCCTTTTCTCTGCGAACTCATTGCGTACCCCAACTGGTTTCGATTCCTCCCCCCGCGGCCATGCGTTCTGCTGAACGTGGATCCAGTAGTAATGAGTCCCCAATCCCCCACTTCCCCTCGGCCCCGATCGTCCCCCCGACCATTAGAGAATAAAACCCTTTTTTTCGAGCGAGTAAGCCCTTTTTCGCTGATGGGAGGAGCCTTGCTGATCAATTTAATTTTTTTTTAAGACCCTCCTTCCTGGTTCGATTTACAAGAAGAGCGCACCCCTCCGTTCATTGTGATGATGGCTACGGTTCTTTTCTCCGAGACGGTGAAGCTCTCTACTCCTGCATTTGGTCGGGACCCCTCCTTGTTATCCCTTTTTCCTTTCACTCCCAGAGGCCTCTTTTCCATAGGCTTTCGTTGAAGGGATTTTTTTGGTTTCCCTTTCCTCCCGATGTTTTTTGATGGGTTTTTCATTGAATTAAATTCGGATTTCTTCCTTTCCCTCCCCCGGATCTGGATTAGACGAGGAGTAAGTCTCTTTTTTGTTTTTGAGAGAGTACTCGCGCGTAATCTTTGCTATTGCTCTGGAAAACCACTCCCCCAATCCCCCTCTTTCCAAGCCCATGAAGCCACGCCGCCATAGTCATCACTTTGCCATGCCGCTGCCGGAATCCTTTGACGAGGGGATTGCTCGGCGACTCCTTTCTTTTCAACAAAATGCCTGCCCGCCCGTAGAAGTTACCCCCCTTCTTTCCCCCCGCAATATGGACCGTAGCCAGCATCCTTTCCCATGTAAGAGGTGCGCGTCTCTCGCAGGGAGGAGGTCTTAAATTTTTTCCCATTCCGATCCTAAGGCTTCCTTTCCTTCAGCGAAAGTCCCATTTCATAGATAGGAAGGGAACCTCTCCCTGTATGGCAGAGCGCCGCTCTGTTTTGAGAAAGTGTTACCCACCCACCCCTTTTTTCCACCGGGCAGAAGTTCTCGCATCTTCCTTTTTGCAGTAGAACCAGTTGTACGCAATTCCGATGACGGCAGACCCAATCCCTCCCCCCCCTATATCGCTGTACCGGACCTTTTTTCCCTTCTTTTGTATAGTTATTACTTTGAGGTGACCTTAACTGGCCCGCTTTTTCTCATCATGCACTTCAGTCCTGTTCTCCCCGCCCTCCCCAACAAGCCCCTTTCCTCAAGAAAGCCCGCCACTGTCTTTTTCCATATTCGAGAGCACTACACCGGAATTAGTATAGTTTCCCATCCTCACCTCGTCTTTTGCCGACAACCATGATGGACCTCGTAATCGCGTACTTACTTTTGATTCGTCAGTTTCTTATTCCTCTTTTTGGTTTCCCATGTCATCGTGAGAATGGTTTAGATTTTTACTTCCTTTATTCCTCGAACCATTGACTGCCCTCCCTTTAAATTGTATTGCCAAAAAACTCCCTACCCCTCCAAGACCCAGCTCTCGGGCCCATTTCGCGCTAAAGACCTTTCTTCTGATTTGATAAGTTAAGGGTTCTACCTTTTTTTTTTGGAAAATCCCCCTTTTCGCACCTCCAAGAGTTGTTTCCCCCCGGCGCGGCCGTGGCTGCACCAAGGCCTTCTCCCAAAAGACGCATCATTGCCCCCCCGCAGGTCGGTGGTCACTCCGCCTTTCCCTTTCTTTATCGACGTCGTAACAACTTCCCATTTTTTTTCCGGAACGCCCAATCCGCTGAGAATCTTTTTTTACTCGCTGAAACGGTCCTTCTACAGAGCCGGAGGCAAGCTTTCCTAATTTTCCTTCCAATTCTTATGAACAAAACTTCCATTTTTCTAGTGAACGGGTGCGCCTTTATTTTTCGCGGGATCCGACCTCTCCTCTGCCGCGAACATTTAATTGTTCCCCCCCTGCCCCCTTTCCGTATTGGATTGTGACCTTGGCCGGATAGGTGGCCCCTTCCCCCCATAGTTATGAGAAGAAAGCTGCCCCCCCCCCCTTCCCATCAAACCCGTGCCCCCTTTGTGGCGAGACACCGACTTGTCTTCCCCGTCCACCATGGGATAGAAGCCTCCACTCTGCGATGGAGTTGCTTCGTTGGTCATTTCCTCTGCAATCCGTTGCTTTTTTGCCCCCCCCCCCCTTTTTGCGGCCTTTGCGTGGGGGAGGGTTTTCCCCTACACGAAAGAGCTCCTCCCAGAAGTACACTCCCCACATTTGGAGCGAGATCCCCTATTCTTCCCTTTTCCCTCTTTTTTTTCCTCTTCTCCGTTGGGGGTTTTCTCCTCACGAGGGCAGATAGAACTTCCTCCCCTCGCTCCAAATAGTCTTTTTCCATTTTTTTGGCCATCCCCTCTTTTTTCCCCCCCCCCACCACGCCCATGCCGGAAGGCACAGCTCCCCCTCAGCAACGCTTTTTTTTGCCCAGGAACCACTGGGCGGCCTTTTTCGGTTTCTCTCCCCCACCTTTTCCCCCCTTTTTTTTGCAGAACCTCACGCTGATGAAAATTCTGGTTTCCCCCGGTAGATCGCACCTTTTTTGTTGAGTCATGTTTTTTCTGTCCTCATACTCTGGGGGCGTTATCGGAAAAGGTCACCAGATCCCGACCCTACCCCGGGTTAAGCCCCCCCCTTTGTTCGCGGCAGGCTTTTAGTCTCCCCATCTTCTTCGCACTTCCCCCTCGAGCCCTCTCCCAAAGCATGTGATTTTGGCCATTCGCTTTGCATTTTTCCTTACGCCCGTTCCCAATGATTGAGGCGCCGTCTCGCGCGTGAGTTAGCAAGCTTTCTTGGTCTTGCTCGTCCCCATCCAGTCTGCGTTCCCTTCTATTCTTCAGTATGCGGATTGAGCAACCCTTTTCTCCCTTCCTGTTTACCTGAAGCATGATCCTGTCTCCACTCCTTCTTTGTGAGCCACTTTTGCCCCCTTCCGCCTGCTCCCCCCCCCAGCAAGCAAAGTTTTTTTTCTTTTGCGAAAATTCATTTGGTCCCCCTTTAGCAATTTAAGTAGACCCCTTTCTTCCCAAATCATTGATGAGGACGCTCCACGTTCCCTTCCCTTGATTCTTCCTCGCTTTAACAGAGGTTTTTTTCCCCTTCATCAGATTGTTCGAGTAATAAACGTCTCTTCTATATAAAAAGAGGATCCCTCGTGGCTGGTACCCTTGTCTTGGTCTCTCGGAATGAAACGCTTTCTATAAGAGATTTACCTGACACGCACGTTATGTACATTCCCCCACGAACATGGTGGACATTCGACCCAAGGTTGCACCCCCCCTGTTTCGCAGATGATAGCGACTTTGCTGCTCGGGAGGCTGGTCCTGATGTGTTTCTGGACGATCCCCCTTCCCCATACAGGCTTGGTCGCCTTGCATTATGATTCTAATCTCCTCCCTTTCCCTTTCATTGACCTCGCACAAGCGGCTTTTTTCTCTGTTACCGCGAAAGTCGAATATTGGTGCCCTGGGCTCTTTTCCTCTGTCTCGGAATACTGGTTCCTCTTCGACCCTTTTTTCCCTTCGCCGGAAATGTTCTTCCGACCGTGGATCCCCTCCCTGCGCCTTGTATCACCTGCGCAAAAACATTTTTCGGCGCTCGGCCAGAAAATTCTCCCCCCCGCTTCTCGCCATTTTTGGCCCCGCTGGAGATGCTTTTTTTCTTGCTGATCATTTACTTGCTTGGGTTCCTGCCTCCCCCGCTTCTCTCGCCTCACCGCTACATGAATGAGTTCCCTTTCTGGTACGGGCATATTGCTTTTTTCCTTTTTTCCTCTCCCTTGGGCATTTTTGGTGAAAATTTTTTTGGGGATCACCCCTCCCTTCGTCAAGAGCGGATTTTCTTATGAGCAGCGGAAGGGATGCCTCTCCCTTGGTTTTTTTCTTGTCTTTCCCTGACATTAAAATTCGGATTAAGGAGGTTGGTCCTTTTTTTTTTTCTTGCCTTTCGCGAGTAATAGATCTATTTTCCTTTTCTGATTACTCGCGCGCCTCCATCTCTTCTTTTTTTTCAAACCAACTCCTTAATCCAGAATTTAATTTTCCATTTCCAAGCCACCCGCCCTCGTCCATCAAGTAAAGAATGTTTTTTTTTTCGCGACGCGATTGAAGAGGGGATTTCTCCTTTTCCCCTAGGTGATCACCCGCTCCTCCTTCCCTATCATTTTCACCCAAAAATGCCTCCGGCTCTTCTTTTCACCAGAATCTGACAGTTAGCACGCAGAAACCCTCTTGTAGAGGTGCGAGCTAGTTCCCCTTCGGGCTTCCAGCCCCCCAATAAGACAATCCTTCCCCCAGAAACTCTCCCTAGCAACCCCCTATGTTTTTAGATAGAAAGGGACCCCCCTTTCTTCTCTCTCAGGTCTTTCCGATCTATTCTTAGAGGGTTTCTATACATTCTCCCCCTACCACCTTTTATTTCTTTTTTTTAAGAAAGTGAGCTTTTTGGTCCCTCCCTGGCGCGGTGATGCTTTTCCAGTGTACGCCTTCTTCAAGTACGATCTCTCGCGCCAGGGAAATGACATTCATCTCTCGTCCCTACCAAGAAGATTTGTCTCGTTCCCTTCCCATTCGATTTCCCTCATCCCTCTATTGAATCATTTCCCCCCCCACCTTCTCTTTTGCCTGAAATCGGTTCCCGAAACCCTCCTTTTCCACCATCCGAAGCCCGCCAACCTTTCTCATCCCTTCTTTTTCGCCCCCTTCCTACAACGGAACTCCCCTTTTTCCCATAGAAGGTCACACCCTTTGGACTCCACAACCCCCTTAACGTGAGTTTTCACTCTTCTAATACTTCTTTAAGTAAGATTGGCTCCCTTCGCAAAGTTGGTGAACAGTCCCTGTTTTCCTTTATTATCTCCTCTCTTCTTACTCGAAACAATCTGAGGACGCCCCTTTCCCTCTTTTCTCCCCTAATCCCCTTATACGGTCCCCTTTTCGAGAAGTCCTTCTCAAATGATTTACTTTAGGGTAGACTTAAAACTCTTTTTTCTGGAAATCCCAAATCCCCTTTGCGAGCTTTTTCTTTTTTATTTTCTCTTGACCGCCTCTTCCGAGCAGATTTTCTTTTCCCCGAATTTCAGCGATGATTTCCCCAAGCGCTTCATGATTAAATTTTCCCCAAGGTAGTAGTGGGCCCTCATACCTGGGTGACATATCCCTTCTTAACTCCCTCCTTTTCAAACTCCCCTCCCTCTGTCTGAGAGAGGGCTTTTTTCCTGAAAACGGGCGCCCCCTCCCTTTCCGTGGATCCATACGTTATGCCACGCTGCCGTCCGGCCTTTTCTGCTCTCCCTCCATCTGGGGCCCCCCAGTATTAATGGGTCCTCCCTTGAGACGAAATTTCTGGCCCTCCTCTTTCTCAAATTTAATGTAGTCCCCCCTTTGGGAAGTGATGAACCCTTTTCTTTCTTGCTATGGTGACCTTTGCCCTCGGTGGCGAATTCTTTCTTCCCTCCAGCGCAGCAACCCAAAGACACCCCCTCCCCCCCACCTATGCCCCACCTCTACCCCCATCCCCTTCGATCGACAGTGTTGAGGACACTTTCTCTTTCTTTAACACGTCAAATGGGTCCCTAAGAAAAATCGCGAGTGCTCCTCCCCTCCCGGTTCATTGCTCTGTGAAAGAGAAGTTCTCTCTTGGTTTTAGTTATGGCTGGGTCGTGTTTTTCAGATTCCTTACACCTTTCTTCCCCAACCCCCTTCAATAAACCCTCCCCTTTTCGCGATCGGAAGTGAAGTTCCTTTTTCTTGATCTTCCTCCTCCTCCTCCGTTGTGTGTTTCTTTCCCTTCTCTTCACTTCGTCTCTTTCGCGCTACCCCCCCGGTCCTGGCTTTTGGCCCCCTTGTGCCCTGTATTTCTCTTCCCTCCCTCCACCCCTCCCATGCCGGAAGCACCCCTCTCCAAAAAAGCAAACCCAACCCCCGATTGCCTCGCGTCCGGAACCACTTCACCCTCCCGCATCTCCTCTGTGCGGAGACTTTCCCCCAGTGTTAATACTTCCCCCTCCCACGCTGATCCCGGGTGGACAGACCCCCCCCTTGTGCTGTCTGTGGGGTGTCTTTGATTTCCTAGCCTCCCCCATCTGGTTCCCCACGCTCTCCACTGTCACCAAGAGAAAACTTTCCATCAGTCAAAAAGGAAAAACGGGTTTCTCCCCTCCATTAGAGGCAGGCTTTTAGTCTCGTTCTTTTCCGTCCGCACCCTGACAATACGTTCCTTTGTGGGAAATCCAATGAATTGGCCTCGCTTTTTCCGACGGATTATCCTTCCCCAAGATTCTTCGACTTTTTTCCGCGAGTTAGAAGAGCCCAGAAGCGTATTGGGCTTTCCCTCTTTCTGAGTACGCGTTCCCGGTCGATAGGCACCCACCCCTCCTCCCCTTTTTGACTTACTTTTCCTATGAGCGGTTTTTTTTCAATCAAGCCTGAAAATTGCGTTTCCCGCCCGGCGACCGGATGCCGTCCTTAGATCAAACACAGCCTCCCTTTTTTTTGGCACAACATTCCCTTTTTTTGATTTCCCCTTTCAGGCCAAGAAGCATATTTCAGTCCCCCCCCATCATTGCTTGCGAACGCCATCCTTTTCGCCGCAAAGGGCCATATAATTTTTTTCTCTGTTTTCCCAAGTTTTCCGTGATTCCCTTTTTTTGAGTAATAAAGGGGTCCTCCTAACAAAGAGGACTTCCCCATGATAGATGGGATTTCCAAAACTGGCGAGACGCCCTTTTCTCTCTTGTATCTTTCCTCTGATTTACAGGAATCAAAGAACCCCCTTTCTGTTTCTTCAACCATGCCATGTTCCCTTCGATTGTTAGGTAGTTACCTTCGGTTTTTCTCCAGATGCTTCTCGACGATTCCCTGGTCAGTGGCTTTTTGCTTTTTTTTTTTTTTCCCGGTGGGATGGTTTATGAGCGATCCCCTTCCCTGCCCCAAAGTATTCGGTTCCGTGATTTTCTTCCTTCTCTAATCTCTGTCCTACACATCGCAATTTTCAATTCCCTCCAACTCTTCTGGGGAGTTCGGGAATTTCCCACTTTTGACTATTGTTCCTTTTCTTCCAGGGGCGCTTTTTTTGTTTCGGCCGAATCATGCGTTGTAGACGGGAGGACCTCCCTGCCGGCCAGGGAGTTCTTCTGCCCCTTTTGGACTTTTTTTTTCCCCGTATCAACAATGCGCCCACCCCCTTCCTTCGATAGGCCAGACCATCCTTCCACCTGTTGTCCCTGCGATCGAGTCTTTCTGTCCTCTTCGGGGTCCCCGTGTGATCATTGTCCGTTAGGTAGATTGAAGACCCTTTTCTAAAACGCGCTTTCTTTTACATGAATGGGACCGTCCTTTTTTTTTCCTATTTCTTTATGAGTCCTTTTCTGACGCTATAAGGGCGTCACTTCCTTCAAATGATTTAACTGGCCGTTTTCCCTCCTTCTGCCTTCCCCCCTCCCCTCCTTCCTCGGCCGCGTCCTCTTAGTTTGCCGGGATTTGACGATGGCAGGGAGTTTTTTTTTCTCTGGGGGATTGGCATGAAGTAAATTCGGCTATGCGGCCCTCTTTCTTTCCTCGCGAGTAATCTCTTCTTTTTTTGTTGAGAGAGAGGACTCTCTTTCTCTCTTTCCGGAGAAACCAACTCCCTTACCCTTTTTTCCTAAAATCAATCCCCGCCCGGGCCATTGGTCCCCCCACGCCGCCCTCGTCAATCCAGTACTTTTTTCTTTCTCGAGCGCCTTGATTTTCTTGGGTAAATAGGTGAAACCCCTTCCTTCCCTTTTCACCAAAATGCCTGCGCCGTCGTCTTTTTTTTTAGGAAATTCATTTAAGGCGTTCAATCCTTTCTCCCCCCTGTGCGAGAGTAGTTCCCTCTCTCTGGTCTGAAAGTGACAAAAATAAAGAAAAGGACTTTTCCACGGCTAATCCCAGTCGCCGCGCAAACAGATGGGTTTCCCAACCCTTTTTTCGGATAATGTTTTTCCTAGAGAGATTCCTTCTGCGAAGTGTGATACCCCCGGTCTCCAACTTTTTTTGAGCTCCGCCATGCCGGCTTCTTCGTGTTATCCCCCCCTTTGTACGAAAGTGAGTCCTTTTCCCTTTCTAAAACGAGCAAAGGAACCCCGCATTTCGCGTTAACGTTCCCACGCCGCTTTGTCTCGGTTCTTCCTGGCTCCTGGCACGAGATCCTCATTCATGACCTCTTCCCCAAAGACGGTGATAGGTGTTCTTCCCTTTTCACCAAAATCCCAACTTTTTCCCCCTCCGAAGAAGCCCGTTGAACTTCGAGTAGAATGAGATGAGATCCCCCATACCTAACCACTTTCCTTCCCCCGGCTATGGTGCCGACCCCCCACATGATTGACCGTCCTTCTACATCTCTTTATTGCAAGTCCCCCCCTCTTGCGTATACGCAAGTTTGGTTCCCCTCTATGGGTTCTCGCTGCTCCTCCCCCGGCTAAAAGTTTCTCCGGAACCCTTCTGGTATTGCCCCCCCCCACAGATGTCTAACTCCTCTATACGTGGCCCTTTTAGCGCGTCCTCCCTTTTCGTCGCAGCCCTTTTTATACGTTCAGGGTCACTTAAATATTCCCCCTCCCCCCCCAAATTACTTTTAGCAAACACTCCCCGAGAGCCTGATGATGTGCTTGCTTTTTTCCTCCAAGGAGGGCCGTCTCTCGCACAAAGAATTCCTTCCAACCTCCTCAGGCAGCCCAAGTAAAGAATTTCTCTTTTTCAACGAATACTGCTCTGAAGCGTCCCCCCCCTTAACTCAAGAATTCTTTCCCCCCGCCCCCCTCTGATGCGCTCCTTGGACTAAAGCTTCCCCTCTGTCCCTTCGAAGAAAGACCCCTTTTGGTACATCGGATGGCACGCTCCCCCCAATTTCATGACATCTCCCTTCCCCTTCTTGATGGCACACCTCCCCTGCAAGGGGTGTCCCTTTCGCGGATCCTCAGAAATAAAAGCCCTCTTTTAACCCCGGGGGGACTTTCTGAAAAAGACTTCCTTCCGGTGACCTTGGACGGATCTCTCCCCAGGAGTTATTTCCCCCTCTTCCCCGCAACCCCCCCCTCCCTTGTGCCCCCCCCTGTGTTTTTTTTTTTTTTTTTGTCTCCTTCCGGACACACGCATTCTTTTCTGAACACGGCCCCTGATATTCGAGTTTAGTGCTTCTCCTGGGTGGTTTTCCGGGGTTCCCTGTTCTCGAAGGCAAATTTGTGCGGTTTTTCGTGCCTGCCTTCCTTTTTCTTTGGCAGTTTTCCTTAAACCCGCGCTGGCCAAACTCTCAAACTTTATTTGGAGCGCGATCCTGCCCCGGCCCTTTCTACTCTCTTTTCCTCCTAAGAGTTTTCTTTTTTTTTTCGAGATAAGACGGGCCTTCTTCGGATCGCGCTCCCATTTTGATTGTCCTGCGGTTTCCTCTGCTGTATCCTTTTCTTTCCCGCCCTAAACCCCCTTTGCCGGCAGGCATCCCACCGCACCCAGCAACGATTTGCCTTCTCCCTTACAAAGTGTCCCCCTTTACTCCAGCGACAGCATTTTTCGGTGCGGATCTCCCAATTCGGCTCCAACCGACATCCAAAGAGTGACCCTACCAAAAAGTTTGGTGGATGTCCTGTTTTTTTTGATGCCTCCTTCCCTTGTGCTTCGTCGCAAAAGATTCAGGCCCCCCCTCTAGCACTCAAGTAATTTTTCTTCCCCCGGGTTAAGACACTTACATTTTTGCAGGCTTTTATGTATTAGTTTTCCAGGCACCCCCTTCAATCAGATCCCCCCCCTTTTTTGTGGAACACCTCCCGTCGCTTCCCGCCTTTGCAGGCAGGACTTTCCTGTTCTCCCCTGGACCGCTTTCGCCCGTTTCCTCCTCTAGAGTGATTTTTCAGCAATCTGCAGTTCAGGATTTCCCCCCTTCCCCCGACGGGTTTCCTCGCGATAGGAACCCTTTCTTCCCATCGACCTTAGGAATGTACCTTTTCCTCCCTCTCTTGTTGCGTCGGAACTCCCCTTGAAATGAGTTTTTCCTGCCTTTCTCGATCCGTCTTCCCCTGAGAGAAAAACCCACCTCTGCGCGAGCTTTGTCGGTCCCCCTTTTCATTGGGATTTTCTCCTTTTCGCAGCCATTATGTAAGTAGCCCCCCCATATTTCCCCCTTTCCTCCAGTCTTCTTTCCCTGGAGCGGAGAGTGGTCACCCTTTTCCATAATAGGGGATTATACCTCCCCCTTTTTTTGGCCAATACCTTCTTCCTCAGATTGGTCTTTTCTGCTGGTCCTACAAGCGGAGAATTTGGATGGTCACCCCCTTGAGGATACAGCCATTCCGTTCTGCACCTCCTCGTGCTGTGAGAGTTTTCCCCCCCTAGGAAAGAAGCCCCCTCTTAGCATTTGTTTGTCGGAACCACCCTTATCTCTTTTTTTTCCCAGGTT
>Ga0179593_1704192_pt1:7500-10524 | contig 10524 bp, 8 predicted proteins | sample CZODoug2_1_08_16_FD_185931 | JGI IMG/M metagenome (GOLD analysis project Ga0179593, IMG submission 185931) | Vadose zone soil fungal communities from Angelo Coast Range Reserve, California, USA - CZODoug2_1_08_16fungal (PacBio error correction) | ecosystem: Environmental > Terrestrial... | reverse complement strand
GCCTCCTTCCTCGGCAGAAAACTCGTCGGAGTTCCCGCGTATGCGAGTCCAATTTTTGCTTGGCTTACATCTTTTCCTCCCCCGTTGTTCTCTTTGCAGGCACCTCGTCTGATTCGCACTCCCTTCCTCGAAACTCTTTGTTCTGCCGCGGGAGATCTCTGGGTGGAAAACAAAGCTCAGCTGACTCGGAATTCTTTCCCACGCCCTTGGATGCGGTGGCGCTTGCCGTTGATCCGTCCGCGCGCCGATGCTGCCGGCGCGAGTTTGGCAGCGCACCGGACGCCCTTCGGGTCTTGGTTTCATCCCCCCCGACCACCCGATTTTTCTCCCGACGTTTCTGGGGCAATCTGTGCTGATTTTTTGCGCTCGTGATCGTTACTGTTGCCGCAGTCAGGTCCGGCCCGGGTTAGTTATTCGCTTCTGTTTTTGTCTTCTCCAGGCGGTTTTTCTCAGGTACTTTTCTTTTCGTTGCGCATTGTGGGCGTTTCAGTCCCTGACCCTGCACGGTCGGTTTAATACCGCCATTGCCCAAGTTTGGTGCTCGAATGTGGCTCGCGACGCCTTCCTCCGTCCAGCTGAACCCCTTTTACCATCTCTAATTCGAAGCTCACCGTAAAGGTCGCCGCTCCACTTGTAGGCCCGTAGTTTCCTAGGTCACTTCATTCCCGCACATTGCGTTCTGGACCGTTGCTTCAGTTTCCCCCAGGCCCCAGAATTTGATGTCTTCCTCGGTTCGTATTTCATCTTCATCTTCTTTGGCGTTTCTCCAATTCCTTCACCCCTGCTTCTGTCCAGTGCCACTGCCCGATCCTTTACTTTCCTACTCTGTACTTGTTTTTCAACCCGATCTCTCCTGGCCCCGCCTCGTTCTTTTGCTTTATTGCTGCAGGCGACTGACTTTTCCTCCCAAAGGCGTTTGTTCTTGCCTCTAAACCTCCCAACCAAAGACTTCTTGCTGAGTGTGTGGCCCGTCTGTCGGCGTCTTGTCGGTCACTCCTAGGACATGGCAATGCCCCCTGCGAACTTGTCGGTTTGCACTTTCCAGGATCTTTCATGGTGGGACCAGGCTCTACCTTTTTTTCGAGGGGCCACGCAAATCAAGAGAATCCGGTTCGCCTCCAAAACTATTCAGTCACGCCTTCTTCACTTTTTTTCTGACTTTTTGTGACCGAATCGGCTTCCGGCCTCCACTCCCCTCACCTCACCCAATCTGCGAAAGGCGGACCGATTCTTCATTGCCCTCCTTTTTCGACCCACTTGGCGCCCGGAGAACATCGATTATGGAGGGGCTGGCTCACGTTCTTGCTTCGTGGTTTTCCTGTTCACCTACCGTCCAATCGAACCCTTCTAGGGGACCCGGTTTAGGTGACAAACCGTCACTTGTATGCCGATAGCGCTTCCTCAAGTCCTCACTGGTGTTCGCGTACTCGTCGCGAGCTGTCAGTCCTTTAGTCCTTCTAGCGGTTGCGGTCGAGAACTTTTACCTCACACGGTACGTCCCTAATTTGATACGCAGTGTAGCCTCCGCCGCCGTCCGAGTACGAACTTCAATGCTCGCAAGGTCTTTACGATGCTCGTCTTTCAATGTGCCCATATTCCCTTCTCCTGACGCAGTTTCTTGCTCGGGGTGGCGGTGGTATCGAACTGGCTTCAGTCGGGTGTGCGCCAGAGATTCGTTTTCCTTTGTTCATCCTACTTTCGCAGGTTATGAACTCCGGTCATCTTTCTCTTGGCAGCCTTTACAACTCTGTCAGCGTGACGGGTTTATTCACTTTGTAGACTACAGCTGCCAGTCTTCCGATCTCCTAGTTTCCCCAGGCCGGTTTTGGCCCCCCTCCCATGAATGGCGCAGCTGCCGCTCGCCCCGTCACCCTTCGGCGTTGGTTACCCCCCCCCCTTTTGCGTCTGGTAGAAACTTACTTTCCTTGAAAATTTGTCATAGTTTCAACACCGCTTTAGCTCTCTTCTTCTTCAGGGATCGTAAAAGCTTTCTTCATTTCAAATCCCCTGGGTGAAATTTTTCTTCTGTTTTAAATTCTTATTTTTTTTTTGTTCTTATTTTTTTTTTTTCTTTTTTTTATGGTCGTCAGCAGTTCCCCGTTGATCTCTTTTCTCCTTCCTTTTTCTTTCTTACTCCGTATTCTCCTTCTTTTCGCGGGCCAGGTTGCGAACTCTTCTGTCCCACCACACCGTAATTTTGAAAACAATTGATTGGCTTGTCCCTGTCGGGACCTTAGTATTAGATTCCGTCCTCGACTGTTCGTCGGCTAGGAACGCATGGTGTAACGGTTCTTCATCTTTCTGTCCCGCAGTTCTTTTCAGGTTTCTTCTCGTCGTCTACCCTTATGGGGCGTACCACACGACGTTGCCCCATCTTCGCCGCCGACGGGTTCTTTTTCTTGTCGCCCACCTGCCGTCCTTTGCAAAAGCATGTCGAGTGCTCGAGGAATATGACACAAGCGGAGGGGCTTACCTTCGAACCTCGTCGTTCATTCTACCCTTGGTTCCCCCCCCGAGGAATAGAAGGCTCCCCGTGAGTCCCCATTCCCCTCTCTGTTACATGCGGCCCCGGGATCTTTCATTTAACGCCGGACCGAGCAATTCCTTCCCCTTCCTTGGACATCCCGGCTTTTTTGAAGCTGAAGTGGTCGTAATATCTGACGGCGTCGGTCCACCCTCTTTGCGTACGCCGAGGACTTAATCCGTTGGGCAGTACCCCTGGTCTGAATTTCCCCCGTTTGCGACCCTTAGACTTCCCAATGGTTTCGCGCCACGAGTTACATCCCCCCTTTCACGCGTTAATTTTCATCTTTCCCCGGCCGTGACGTTGCGGGTGCCCGGCTTGTATTTGCCAGTCCTCCTGAGTTGAGTCATTTCCTTCTTACCTCTTGTTGCTTGATCCGGCCTCCTATTCCCCCGTTTTCTTTTGTGATACGTGCGCCCCGGGTTTTCTTCAGGCGTCCCTATTGATAGGTTTTTCGCCATTTATGAGCCCCTCTTTCTCTTTTTTCTGCTTCCCTTGCC
>Ga0179593_1704192_pt1:0-5000 | contig 10524 bp, 8 predicted proteins | sample CZODoug2_1_08_16_FD_185931 | JGI IMG/M metagenome (GOLD analysis project Ga0179593, IMG submission 185931) | Vadose zone soil fungal communities from Angelo Coast Range Reserve, California, USA - CZODoug2_1_08_16fungal (PacBio error correction) | ecosystem: Environmental > Terrestrial >... | reverse complement strand
TTCCACCCTCTCCTTCTTTCTGTGGTAGGCTCTATATGAGTTTCTCTTTCTTCCCTCGGCCCCGAACTTCTTCGTTTTCTCCATTTGCCGGTGGCGTGGGGGGGAACAGGTTGCCTTACCATTCACCTGGACCTTTGGTCCAAGAGTCAAGCACGCGAAGTCGGCGCACTTCAACCCTTGCCTCTTCAGTTGTCCACACTTGCTGCGGCTATTGACTCCCTCGCTTTCAACTCCCCTCCGCTGAGGTCAATCTTTGGTCCCTCCTTAAAGGACCTGCTTCACTTCCTCGCCCGGGGCAGGATCACCGTCAGTCCCCCTTGCGTATCTCCTTGAGCCAGTTTTGTCTGACGATCGTGTCCTTCCGATCCGTCCATCGCACCCGTCCTTGGTGTTCAGGTACCACGCAATTCTTTTCCTCCAAGGTTTTCCTGTTTTCTTGTCGTACTCCCCATGTTGCCTAGGTATCGTTGCGACGAGATTCGGTTCTTCCATGGGAATGCCACCACAACGGCTTCCAGTCTAGGTTGTAGTTTACGACTTCTACGAAACGCTTGTGTCTCCCCCGCGAAGGTGGCTTTTTACGTATTCAGTACAGTTTTAACTCTCCTCGCGGAGGCGCCGCAGGTCTTGCTCTCGCCTCTCCGGCTGTTGTCCGTTGTTCCCCTTACGTAGTAGTTGACGTGCTGCCCTTCCGACTTTTTCAAGCACACTCCCGCTCTTCTCTTTTCAGCGGCGCTGCCCCGACCGTCAGTAAGGTGAGGGGCCTTTTTGACAGCCCAGGTCGGACTCTCGCCCGAGCAGGTATGACCCGTCCGGTTTATCCGGCCGGAACCTGAAGTGGGAGACTTTTTCGCTTGCGGCCCAGTAGTTCGGGAGGCAGTTGCCCTCGTCTGAAAATTCCTTTGTCGATCCTACCTTTCAGTCCCCTTTTGCTTCCACTTTTTTTCCTCCGCGTCCTTGGCTCGTCTCATTCAACCTTCCCCCTCCCCCCCTCCTGTCGACCTTTGATGTGTTGTCTTTTTCGCCGCTTGCCTGGTCAGCTCGAGCATTTTTTTTGTTTTGAGTCTTTTATCGAGGCACCTGTTTTTCTCTTTTTCGGTGACTCTGCTAGGAGTATGACCTTCCCAAGGTCAACACATTAGGAGTGGCTGCCGCAGTTTGAGCTGTGCTCGAATTGTGCGCGTTTCAGCCGACAAGGTGCGCGGCGGCAGTTCCTTTTTTCGTCTCGACAAGGACCCAGTTTCCACCGCTCTTGGATGTCCCTCCTTGAACTTTTTTTTCGCTTCCCTCCTTTCGTTAACCCTATTTTCTTGCCGACTACACCGCCGTTGCCCCTGTCGGCGATCGACGGATTTTTCAGCTTAACCCTGCCCAATCACGACGTCACTTCCGCGGGTGTTTGTCTCAGTGCGTTTTCAACTCATTCAAGAGTTTGTTGTTCCCCTTAGAATTCCTACCACTCTTTGCCTTCAGGTGGCGACACACCACGTCCTTGACTGTAGCCGGCCGAAACCTGCCTGTGAACTGCGTATTCTTGCTCTTGAGATCCTGGCCTGGCACGCGTCTGGGGAAATACTTTTCGATAATGAAGCGCGTTTCTTCCCCTGCTTCGTTCCCTCTGGCCTCACTAGGATATTATTTTGTACCAGTGTTGATCTGGCTCCCCGAGACGGCCACTGGTTCCCTCCACGACAGCCTTCCTTTTCAAGGAACTTTTTGTCTCTTTTCTATCCTGTTACGTTGGGGGTGGTACCTGCGGACACACGTCTCAGACTTTTTTGTTTTGCGGAGTGACGGATGCGGTACTACCGCTTTTCTTCGCTGGGTTTATTCCGGCCCCACTTTTCAGGGTTTCATGACCCTTGCTTTTGCGCTTTGTTCTTGAGGAGTCGGAGGCTTTTCAGGTCGGTATCTCACTTTCCCTTACCTCGCGCGGTGGTGTCTTCCCTTTTTTTTCCTCGCTTCCCCTTTGTTCGTAAGGGAATTCCTTTCTCTCCTACTTTTGCTGCGTTCGCATGAACTCGAGGAGGTAGGTGCCTTCTTTCTGGCCACTTCCACGAGCGGTGACACCGTTTGCGACAGTCCCGACCTTTTTCTTGTCCAGGCTTTCCCTTCCTCGTCGCTTACGGCGAGCTTTACCACATCGTTTGTTTACTTTTGTTGAGCGAAGGCACGGCCTTGGTTGCGGTTCAGATGGATAGCCTTTACCTGGGGAAGGCCCGATCGAAGGTTCGTTCAGTCGGGGTTTTCGTGCGGCAGTCTTACTTTCTACAAGTATTCCCTGGAGACTCCCAGTCCCCTTTCTGTTTCTTCTTTGGGCCTCATTTCCGCATTGGACCAGTTATCCTTCCTCCGCACACTCCTCTGCCCCTTATGAAGAATACGCGTGCTTTTCCTTATTTCAGCTCCCCACCCCTTACGCGGTGGTTTCGATGGTGCCCCCCTTTCTCCAGAGAAACTCTCTCACTATGCCGTTTGGGAGAAGCCTTGAAACAGGCCTGACGTTTGCCTTCGCCGTGGGCCGTGAGCCTCTGGTCAGTAATTGCGTTTTAGATTCGACGGCGACTGCGTAGTCCCCGTCCCGCCGTCGTTTCCTCTCGGCTTCCCAATCCTTAGTTCACGATTTTTTGGGTTTGCTATCCCCACGCAAACGGGCGCCTGGACTTACCCAATGCCGCCGCCTGGCAAGGACTTCCCACCCCAGAAGGGAGGACCGGATTCCTCTCCATACCCGGGTTGGCCCCCGTCCTGCGGACGGTTGCACCAGCTGAAACGAGCACGAGCGCCATCGCGATTTTCAGACACGTCCTCCCCTCTCATTGTTTCTAAAAAGAATGGTTTTTTCTCTGCACGCGAGCCTTGCGCCTGCAGGGGAAGGGTCCACACTCTGCGGACGTCAAGCGGTGCTCCCCCTTTTGATAACCGGCCCGCCAGAAGCGCCCGCTCCACCCCCCTGGTTGGTTCCTCGCGTTCATCAACTTTATGAGTCCTTTTTTTTTTTTATCCCTGCTCTCGTCCTTCAAAGTCTTCCCACAATCTTCGCGGGTTAGTTAGCGCTTTTAGACTGTCAGCTTCTCTCTCTTTTCTCTCTCTTTTTTTTTCCCCCGCGAAGCCGGCTCTCTTTACGGAATTCGAAAGTAATTCGACGCGTTAGGAGTTCTCCAGGCCTTCCGAATGCATGAGACCGTGTTGCTGGGGGCGCTTCGGGCGGGGTGTTCTTCAGCCCTTTCAGGAACGCTGCCGGTCCGCCTCGTTTCGCAGCTCCTTTCTTGTGTCGGCCGCGGTTCTCCCTTGGTTGCGATTCAACAGGGCCTTTCTGCGGCGATGAAATTTCCTGAATGTTAAGATCTGCTTTCTGTGGTTTTGTGCTGGCGACAGGTCCGGCATCATGTAGTATCTTTTCGGTTAGCATGACCGGCACTAGTTCCTGGGCGGGTCGTTGAGTACGTCCTGAAACCTGCACGTTTTTGCGTGGGTCCTTCCTCTTCAAGCTTTGTGATCTCGGATCTACGCCATTTACGGTTTTCTCTTCTTCGCTCGCGGTACGTGACTTTCTCTCCAGGAACGAAAAGTCCTTTCCTCTTCCAGCGCTAAGGAACGCTTGGATCGAGGCCCGGTTTCCCTTTTTCTCCCCCCCCCCCTCGGCATTGGTGGGCGAACGCGGTGGCCACCTGTTCACCAGCGCCCCCACCATCTTTCTTTTTTCCTTTGCTCCTCTGGGCTATTGTTTTTGAAGATGGCGTTGGTGACTGAGGACCAATCAGCCGGTTTGCGTCTCATCGTTTGTTTTCGTTCCGTCCCGAATAAGCGACAGGATTCGTGTTGTCTTGGCGGCATGCCTTTCACTTTTTTGCCCCCGCCGCTGCGCGTGTAGTGCTTCGTCCCTTCACCCCCACCTTATGATGGCTTGAGTGTGTGAGTTCTCTCTTTTCCAGAATGGCAACGCGGCGCTCGCTAGACGGAGATTTGCCACACAACCAGTGCCTTCACCCCCCATTGACCCGTGACTGGGGAGGCAACCCCAAGACCCCCACGGACCGCGAAGCCCCCCAGACACTCACGACGCAAGGTCCGCCTCCCACTTCGTCGGCCTGTCGGCACTGCCCTTTTCTTCCTTTCTGTTTGTGCATTTTTTTCCGCACACCGTCCACTTGATGCCACCTCGTTTCAGAAAGTTCGACCGCTTTTTTCCATTTTGAATGCCCGACCCTTGGCACGCCTTTTTCCGTTGGGAACACTGACGCTAGAGGTCCCAGTTTTGGTTGCCCACAAAGTGTTTTTTTTCGGGTTTTCGTCAATCGCCTTGAAACTGGTTTCTGTGTCTTCAGGCTACACCGGCATCCTCCACTTTTGCTAGCGCCGCCAACTGTCCCCTCTCTGTCGCGGGTGCCCAGTTGAAGGTATCTTTGTCCCTGCGTCGCTGCCATGCTCCAAACTTGCGTCCAGTCCGCGGTCGTTTTTTGGTCACGACGCCGTCCGAGTACCAAAAAAACGCGTTTCCCTCTTGGTTTCGCGCCGGAGTTTCCCCCTCTCTGCCTCTTCAGGCGGTTCTCTACGCCGGCCTGCTCGGTTCTGCTCGCGGAAGTTGGACTGCGGCCGGTCCCTTCGGCTTGTCTCCACTCTGGGTTGAGTCTTGCCGTATGCGCGTTCCTGCCCCAGCCCGATTTTGTCTCTGGCTCTGGCATTTCGGGCTGTATTTGACGTCGTGATTGTCAATTTTACGAATCTCCTCACCTTTGGGCAGGCCTCCAGGCACGCTTCTCGCCGTACTACTTCGCACGCTGCGAGGCCCTACCATTCTTTTTTCTTCAGTGCCCTAGTGAACCTTAGCCTCCGGACAGGAAAAGGTCCCGTTTTTTTCCCGTCTTTAGAGGCCATCTTTCTTCCCCTAATTATCTCGTCCTTGTTTTCAGGCCACTCATATGTTCCCCTCTCTTTTGAATGAGTCCTTTTTTTTCTCTTTTTTGGTTCCTCCCTTCGAATCTGTGATTCCCTTTTTT
>Ga0179593_1639952_pt1 | contig 10524 bp, 8 predicted proteins | sample CZODoug2_1_08_16_FD_185931 | JGI IMG/M metagenome (GOLD analysis project Ga0179593, IMG submission 185931) | Vadose zone soil fungal communities from Angelo Coast Range Reserve, California, USA - CZODoug2_1_08_16fungal (PacBio error correction) | ecosystem: Environmental > Terrestrial > Soil >... | reverse complement strand
AGTGACGAAGTCCCCCCCTCCTCCCTTGATGCCTCTCTTTGTACACGTACATGTCCCCCCCGCTGCTTGGATTTCCTCCTGTACGTACTCCTTTCGGACTGCCGTTCTCCCCCCCCGACCCTGGTTTTTCACTCGGGCTATACCGCGTCGGTCGAGATGGATCCACTTTTCCAATTCAATCCCCCTTTTTTTTTTTCTGTTTCTCCCTTTCCCCCGAAGGCCCCTCTTTTTGAAGTGGAAATTGTCTGGTTAGGGAGGGCATATCGGTTCCATCTAGGCAAGGTTGCGCCTTCTGGAACATCGCAGGCGTTGTTCCTGAGAGTTTCTACGTTCTGTAACATCTTTTAAGGCCTTTTCTTTCCGTCCCTCCCTCCGGACCTTGGAGATAAATCGGGTAGGGCATTCCTCGCGAGAGGTCTTTTTTCCCCTTTTTAGCCTGCCGGGCTCCCTTTTGCAGCCTTCGCGCCCTTTCTTAGCTCACAACTTTCCCTCCCAAATTTGCGGCATTTTCTTTTCGGGGTTTCACTGCGGTTGCACTCTCCCCTGCACGCCAACCCCCAGTGAGAGTCTTGGGAGGTCTTTTTAATTCCCCCTACCTCGTTGCTCCTCTATGCATAGTCACCCTCCGAGTGATTTGTGTTCTTTTTCCCCCGCTTAGGATTCCCTTAGCAGCGATGAAACGCCTCGACGTTACCCTTCTTCTTTTTTTCTTTCCCCCTCAAGGCTCTTGTTTTTTCTGGAACACCCCGGGTTTTGCTTCTTGTTTTCTTCATCTTGGATCCTGGCCCGGGCCAACTCCTTCGCCTCCTCTTTTCTTTATCTCTCCTTCCAGGGCTCCCTTTGATTGCGCGGTCTTTAGAGACCTGAAAGCTTCATCGTGACACCTTTCCACCCAAAAACCTTTAAACGCCGATAGCTTTGATTCTGGTCCCTCTCTTTTCGTCTCTCTTCTGCGATTTCTGCTCGACCGTGACGCCTGAGACGAATGACCGCCCCGGTTCTTGTCCGGGTCTAGATTTCTTGAACCTTTGAGCTTTCCTGTGACCCTCGCTTATTGTGGAGAACACCGTGTCCCGTAAGACCTTTTTCAATCCTTCCACCCCTGACCCACCCCCCCTTTCGAGTGCTTTTAAAAATGCCTTCGGGGATTTATTTAGTTTCGTCGTCCGGTTTCAAACAGCCTTCCCCATCCTATTTTCCCATTTTTTTTGCGTGCGAGGTGCAACTCGCCCGCCTCTTTTTTTGCCCTTAAAGGTTACATCGTTCACCTCAACTATTTCTAAGACTCTCCCCGTCTCCCCTCCCTCATGGACTGGTGAGGCCATCGTCCGGCTGTTTTCGAAGCGATATCGGTGTTTTCATCCGCGCAGGACCTCCCTTCACTTTTCTCTTTTTTCCCCCCGCGTTATGTCATCATTCTGAATCCGGTGTCACTTGGTCCTCGTTTTAAAGAGGGCGAAACCTTCACTACCCCTTTGGTGGCTTTCGATTTCCTTACTACGTTCCAATCCTCGCAGGACTGAAGAAATCAAATTCAACCAGTCTTCCCTCCCCCCTTCCATTGACTGCGCGTTTGACTCCCCGGTAGTCCTCCTCAACCTCTTCCCCAGTTGCGATGCCCAGGCTGGTCTTGATTTCGCTCCTTGTAGCACTGACGGTCCCTTCCTGGGTCTTTTCGAATTCCTTTCCAGCAGCGGCCTCCGTACATAACATCATCGTTAAGCCATGGCAACCCCCAACAAGTACCGCCCTTCCATTTCTTTACCTTCCCGGAAGTGTCTCCCGATATCCCCCGGCACTTTTCACTCGTCAGATCCGGTGCAGTCTCTTCCCTCTGTTCTTTCCCGATCTTATGAGCTTGGCTTTTCCTTCGCTCTATGTATCTTCCTTTACGATCTCTAGATATAGTCCCCCCTTTCAACTTTCCCCAAGTCCGCGCATACCTTCTAAACGAAACCCCTTTTTCCAGCTGAGTCGACGCTCTAGTTTCACAACTTCGACCATCGCCCCTTTTTGATCCTCCCCCCTGTTGTTTTTCTCCTTAGAAACCTCTCTTCTATCTAGGAAGAGGTGATAATAGTGATCGCCCGCGTTTCCTTCGCTCTGGAGATTTTCCTTAGCGCCGCCCCTAATGGCTTTACTATCCTTGCTTGCTAGAGCTCAATACCGTCATGAGTCGTCGGATAAGTTCCGTCTCTTCCCTCCTTTCTGACCAGCCTTTCCTCCTTTCCCTCGCTCCTTCACCCTTCCTTTTTTTCCCTTCCCCCCATCGACCTGCACCAGGTGTCCCGCTCGATCATACGGTTACTCTTGCGACCGGGTTCACTTTTTGGAAAGGGCTGGGTTACTCAGTTGCCATGGCTTTTTTCCCTACTGATGTGAGGGGGACTTTGGGTTTTCCTTTTGGATTCTTTTCCTTCTGAAGAACCCCCCCTTTCTGCGGGATCTTTCTAACCGAACTTTTGCACTCGAGACGACCCTTCCTTCCGGCGAGGTTTCTCGCCGTCGCTTCAAGTTTCCTGATTTCTCCTCTGCCCCCCCTCCCTTTTTCGCTCTTTCTTTTTGAGTTGGAATCTTGTAGTTCGAAGTTTGAATTGAGGATCTATTTTGGCTCTCTTGGCCAGTTCTCCACGATCCTCTCATCGCCGCCTTTTTGAGATTAGCCCTTCTTCGGATTTCCTTTCGATCCTTATTGCATGCGATTTTCTTGGACGCCAGATTGACCGGAGATCACGCGTTCCTTTCATTACCCCCTTCGCTTTGTTCGTCAAAATTCTTTTCACCATAGTCCCAGGAATCGTGTTTTTCCCAAAGACGTGTGATGTCATGGCTCTTACCTTCGGATTTCTCTCTCTCCCTTCGATGAACCCCTCCTGCGGTTCTTTTCCCATCTTGAGTAGACATTCCGGTGCCCTTTCCCTCGATGAGGTGAATTTTTAAGTGTGCCTGCCCGTTTCTTCCCCGCTCCCGTTTTTCTTTCTTCAGACTCTTTTTTTTAAGGTTCTGGGACTCTCAGTGAATCCCCTTTTTACCCTTCTGAGTATACACCGATTGGTTCCCTCTTTTTTCTTTTCGACCTCTTGACCGGACGTCCCGGCATGGCGCTTTCTGTCTTCGATGCTTTTTTGAGGGCGTGATTCTGTTCACTTTCTCCCCGAACTTTTTTTTTCCCCTGTCCCTGCTAGCGTCACTCTGTGTATCGTACCTCCTTTTCCGAAAGGCCGCCACTTTTTCACCTTTAGGAAATTGTGGTTTCTCGCGCTTCTCTCCTACAAAGCCCTTTTGCTCTTCCCTCTTGAGGGCTCCTCCTCCGGAATCTCGGGACTGTCACATTTTTTTTTGAGTTTTTCTTCGATTCAAGATGACTCGATCAAACCTTTTTTTGCGAGACCGCCTCCCCCCGGCCTTTCAAAATCAGTTTCTTCGCGATTCGTACTTGTGCAAGCGATGCGCCTCCCCCCCCCCCCTTCTTCCGAGCGAGGAGCGTCCCTCGCCGCAAAAATATAGAGGCCCTGTCGAGAATTTTCCTTTTTTTCCAGCAGTCTTCTTTTTTACTCCGGTCCAAATACATATAAATCAGATGTTGCCTCCTTTTTTTGGTTGTGACTTCTTTCCATTTCCCCCCTGCACGCCCCCAAAAAAAAATGTAAGTCTGCTTGCTTGAACGGCTTTTTTTTCGCTAAGCTGCTCGGGTCTTATTCCCCAACTCTCGACCTTCGACGAGCCTTTTTTCTTCGCCCCTCGGCGTTCTCCCTAGATTAACCGATTTCCCCTTGACTCCCTTGTCACGTCCATGGTCTAACCCCTTGGCAAGCTTCTTCCTTTTTGTCCCTTCCCTTCTTCGCCCTCTCTTTCCTTTCCCCTTGCGGGATGAATCCAGTGCAAAAACTTTTTTTTCTCCCTCCCCTCCCTCCGTTGTTGTTGTGCTTAGATTATAGTCCTTTTCCCTGATGTCCCTTTTTTCTCTTCCCTTCGTAATTCTTCCCCCCTTGGATCTGTCTTCTCTTCAGGAAGGCTTCCCGAGTCAATAAGCGGCTTTGACCCTTCCTCTCTTTGTTATGGACGTGTACGCGTTCTTAGCCCCTTGCAGGAGCCTTTTCTACAATTCCTCTGCTTATCGTTGCTGAGATTTATTCAGGGCTATAGTAAGTTTGGCCGCCCCCCCTTTTGAGCAAATAGATCCTTAGCATCCACCCGCTTTTCCCTCCATCCATTTTTTTTTTTTTCCTTTGGCGTCCCTCTCAACCCTTTTCGCCAATTCTTTTTTGCGCGTATGTCTCGCCTTTTTGGTCCGCTCGCATGACCACAGACACATGCGAGGTGCTTCCCTCGATTCTCCGTTATATCTCCCCTACTTTTTTCTGAATTCCCTTTTTTAAGAGGTGTTCTCTTAAACGATCGATCCCCGACAGCCCCCTACAAATTTCTCCCCTGGAGAAGGATTGATTTGGGTAGTCTTCCCCTTTTCTCTACCTTCCTTTACTTCTTTTTTCTGAGATCCCAACTTCTCCCTTCCGATCCGATGCGTTTTTCATAAGTCTTTTCTCTCCCCGTCAACGCACCCTTTTTTTCTTTAGTCTTTTTTTTGTCCCCACTCATTGTTGACCATTGCTTAGCCACCAACAACCATTCGGTACGAATTCCTTTTTAGCTTCCTCCAGGTCGACAGACATTTTCTTATCCAGATCTTCCCTTCCTCTTAGACCTCTTTTTTCAGAATGATCCAAAGTTGTTTTTGTACGTCAGGGTTGCTTTCTGGTTGGTCTGTCCCGCTTCTCCCGCCCTTCTTCCACACCTCTCTGTTTAGCGGTGATCCCGGCAGCACTGCTTTTCGTAGAAAATAACAAAACCTCAGTCTCTTTCGCGTTTCTTATCCCAAATTGAGTTATTCTTTTTCGTGGCAGTGACACTTTCAAGAGATCCCCGACAGCGATGTACCCTTCATCCTCTGCTCCTCTTGGAGTGTCTTTTTTCTTCTTCCCGCAGGTGTAAGTGTTTTACCACTCCCCCCTACCATCTTCTCATCTAGCTCAGACTTGGACGATCCTCCCGTCACAACGTCGTTGCCCCTTTTTACGATCATTATTTTTTCATTTTCTCCTTTTCCAGAGTCCCCCCGAACCTTGCTACATGGTAATTTTCCCCCCCGAGAGTGTCTCCCCCCTCCTCCTGGCTTCCCTTCTTCGACTCCCCCCTGCCCTTCTTAATTCCCCGTTGCCCATTTTCCGGGTTTTGGCCGAAAGATTTCACAAGGCTCCCCCAATGCCTCCCCCGGCTCTCCATGATTTTCTTTTCCCACAATCTTTCTTTCACGCATCACTCCTCCACAATTCCCCAATTCGACCCGTCTTTCACCCTTTTTTCAATACTTCCTTTTTTTTTGACTCGCTCCCAGGTCTCTCCCCTTATACTGAGACGTAATTCAAACCCTTCTATTACCTGAAGCCCCCCTTCCCAAGAGCCTCAATTTTTCTTTTTCCCAGAGTTCCTTCGTTTCTCTCCATTTCTCTTCTCCTATACTCCTAGACCTCTCTCCCAAGAGGAACACTCTAAGCCTCAAAATACAAGGTTTCCAGACCTTTCCCCCCCACCCACAAGTACTCCCCCGACCTTCCCCGCCTTGACGTCCCGTTTTCTTCCCGAATAGTTTTTCCCCTGCCGACGGAAACCTTCTAGGAAGCCCCATTTTTTGAATATCTCCCTTTATGCAGCTACGTACTTCCCCTTCCTTTTAAAGGAGATCCCCTTTCCAGAAGTCCCCCTCTCCCTCTTTAGTTTCTATGGAGTTTCCGGTAACACATCGTGCTGAAGCAGCGCTCTGTATCCCAAACGCCCGATGACTCGCTACTTCTTTCTCAGGGCCACCAATGAAGTTGTAGGGCCCCTCTCTTTTCTTTACTAAGTAATAAGTTGTTTTTTTTGAGATAACGGAACACGCCTTTGACCTTTGCAGAGTGTCCTCTTTTCACCCCTAAAGCGCCAATTCAGAGCGCAATAGTCATTTCGATCCTTTCGCCCTCCTGCTTTGGATTTTTTGAACGCCAGCTCGCGCACTACCCCCCGAAATACCCCGTCTGCTCTTCTTGGGAAAGCGCCGATATCCTTTTCCCCCCGTCGAAATAAGATCCTCCTCACACCTCGTTGGCACTTTTTTGACTCAGTTTCCAATCGACAATTTGCCTATACCCGGTGAAAGTGATCTACAATGGACTGGCCTACCGTAAATTTCCCCATGTTTCCCTTTCCCCCGATGTTCTACTTTGTTGCTTTTACTCCTGTGTGCGGTGAGCGTGATTCCATCTTGTGGACGCTTCTATTTTGCCCAGACATTTCTTCTGATTTAGAACCGTCCTTTCTTTTATTTTTTCCCGTGAGGGTCTCCGTCACTTTACATTTGTGTTTCCCTTGAGAACCCCTCTACCAAGCCCCTGGCCTTCGCTTTCCCCGGGTCTCTTTTCCTGTTTCTTTTCTGCTCCCAACGAACGTTTTGCCCCGCGCGTCTGGCAACTCTCTTCCCGTGGTAGTGGTTCCTTTCAAGACGGGTATTGTCCCAGTTCTTTCTTCTTGGCTTAGGCCCTAATTCCTCTTATAATTCACTATAACCTCTAATGTATCTCTACTGCTTCCAGTGCTCCCCTTTTCTCTTTTTTCGTTTTTTTTAGACTTTCCTCCTGTCCCCTCAGTATTCCTTTGTCAGTTCTCTGTTTGACTTTGAACTCCAGTCTCTTCCTCAATGCTGGCCCGAACCTCCTTTTCCTCCCCCCTACAATGAGCTTTTGTTCCTTTTCGGATTTCTGCTTTTCCTCACCACTTCCCAATGAGAATCTTTGCGTCTTTCAACTACTTTTTTTCTGGCTCCTTCCCCTTAGATTTCTTTTTCTTTCTTTTTAATCCCCTTTTTTAACACTTTTCACCTCAGAAAAAACGGTTGATTGGAGATGTTCCCTTTGCCCAATAACCACCCTTGGCCCTTCTTCAGCCCCCTTTTTACATCTTCCGCGTTTAACTTATCTTTTGTAAATCCATGACACTCCCCGAAGAATAACCAACGGCTCAAATTTTTCCCATCTGTCTCGACTCTGTTCTTGTTTCGATCCTTTTTCTTCTTGACAATAATTGCGTCCAAAAAGCTGTCTCTTTTGAAGAGTTGCCTCCCCCGTTCGTCTCCTTCCCCAGATCAATTTTTTCTGACGTATACGCCACTCCCTTGATTACTCCTTCTGAGGGCGCTTATTTATCCGCCGAATGTACGAGATGGGCACTCTACCATGGAGGGACATACCCGCCTCCGATAGCGATGTGTTCTTTCACTCCATTTTTTTTCCCTCTCCCGCCTTTTCCCGGAACTGTTCATTCGCGCATTTCGATTATTTTCCTACACGCGTCCTGAGCGATTTGAGACGATCCTTTTTTGCGAGAATCTCTCCTCCCGGCCTACTTTGTCCGTCGACCTCCCTCCATTTCTTTTGATCTTAGGCTCTTTTAAGATAATGCCCTAAAGAACAACCCCGGTTTGGGGTACGTTTTGTCTCTTTTTTTCCATTCCTCCGCACACGAAGACCCCCTTTCCTCCCCTCCTCAGAAGATTTTCTTGCCCCTGGAGATGACGATTTTCAAGAGATGCGAATTTCTTATCCTGATCGGATGGACCTTCCCTGCAACCAAATCCTATTCATCTTTCATAGTCATGCGGTTTTCTTCTAGACCTTTTTGTAATTCATGACTTCAGGCCCCCACTTTCTCGACCCCTAATCTTTCCCTTAGATTGGAGAAAAATATTGCAAGTGGGCCCTTCATCGAGCCTCTTCCCCTTCTAAAAGGCTCAGCAAAAAATGTTACTTGGCGGATTTTAAGGAGGTTATTGCTATCGATTTTCGCTACTGATTTGCTTTCACCCCTATCCTCCCCGGACTAATTCTTCCCTCCCGCAGATGGACGGCGCCCTTCTTAGCTAGCGCCGGTCGGTTTTTAACTCCTTCTTCAGACGCTGATACTCCCTTGATCGATACGGCTTCCCCCCCTTTTTGAAACTCTTACCGATTGTCTTAACCTCTCTGTCGTATTTTTAATTGGAGAACCGGGTCATGCAGTTGACGCTATTCCCCTTTTCACCTCCCAATGTTTTCCCTTGGGCCCAATTTCCCTCCCCCCCTCTATTTCAACGATTTCTCTTTGCTGAAACCCCCTTTTCCCCCTGATCTTCTTTTTTTTTCATCTCCCATAGTTTCCAGGCAATTTTAGCAGGCAGTCTTCTGGTAATAGAAGAAAGGACAATTGTAGGGGAGGGCACTTAAAGGCAGGCCTCTCGCCCCCCCCCCCCAATCCTTCCTCCTTTGCAAGCAGCGCTTTTAGAACATGGACGTGTTACGCGTTCTAAAGCATACCTCCAATCGATTCTTTGTATGAAGCAGGTTTTTTCAGACCTCCTCTCTTTCCCCCTTTTTTCGGAGTCTTTTTTGCTTTCTCGCCTGACGGTCGATCGACGTTTGGAAGCCACCCCCCTACTTAGAGACAAATAGAGACTGCTTAGCTCCCTTCCTGACCCCCTTTAGACAGCCAAGGCGCCTTTTTTTTTCCTCCTTTCTTCTTTAGCCTTCTTTCCAGCCTTCCCCCCAAATGCCCTCAGTTTCGCCAATATTGTTCAAGAGTACTAGAATTGGGGGGCCGCTTGAATGCACCCCCAACATGCAGACTGGCGCGTGATGCCCGTCCCTTCCCGAGTCTCCTATCTTTTCGATGATTGTGCTTCGCTTCAATGAAGACTTTCCGTCTGGATAAGTTCAAGTCGCAGCGCTTCAAACGATCTATCTCTTTCGTTCCCTCCAATCTTCTTATTTAATCCAATGTGGCTGAAGGTTCGTAGCCGCCCCCATGATAGACACACCCCACACGTTTTGATTTAGTCGAGCCTTTGATTATAAATTAACGCACAACTCCCCGCATTTCAGTCTCCCCTCTTCGCCGTTTCGCATCCGTCGATCTCTCAAAGAACAGGTTTTTCCAAAGGTCGCTCTTTGAGCTGTTGACTTTTCCCCCTTGCGGCAGTAATGCCCCTCTTCACGCATTTCTCGTGTTCTTTAGTTCCCCCTTCCTTTTCCAAAACTTGCTGAATACCGTCGATCCAGACCGCAGAGCGTCTTAAAGAAAGTTTCAGAGTGAAAGATAGGACACTCTCCGGATCATGCTCTCCTCCGAGCGAATCACCATGCACTCTTTCTACTTCCGGTCTGATCTTGGGGTGAATGATAGAAAGACAGCGGGAGAAGAGGCCCCGAGCCTCGGTTTTGAATCCATCTTTGCAGCCAGGCCTCACGCGGTAACCGAACCTGAAAAACTAAAAAGTCGAGCCGGTAGTATGTCTCCTTGCTCACCCTCCTTTTTGAGGCGGCTTTCCCTTGAACCCTTTTTTTCCCCCCCTTAATCCTCTTTACAAACCCGGAATCTGTCTGCGACCCCCAGGGGGGGGAGTGGCGCTGACAGAGACAGCCCGCCGTTTTTCTCGGTGGGCAATGGCTTAAATCGGCACCCTTCATCACTCCCTTTCTTTCAACTCCTGGGAAGGACTTGTTTTTTCCAGGACCAGCCCACTTCAGTTCCGAATATGCCGCATGGGACTGGTTTTAATAGTCCGTTGTGCGAAGCTCTTTGCACACGATTTAATGGTTAATGCGCGTTGATCGCCAGCCCCTTTATATTCTGGTCCCTCCTCTAAATCCTGACGCATACATTACTGATCGGAAAAGTGGCGCTTGGGCGAAAGATTTTCAATGTCTCCAATTATCCCTTGGTGCCTCCTGCTTTTATTTTTCAATATCGGACATGTCAAAGAGAGCAGAGGCCACTAGACTACGAAATCTAACATCACCCTTAATATACCCTACTTTTTTTCCAAAACTGACCTAATGCCTCTCTTTTTTTGACCGAGGCCCGGTCGTTGTTCCCATCACTTCTCCTCCGCTCCCACCCACTTACTTATGCATTCGAGAGGACCGCAGCCCATTTGATTTAGTTTTCCTAGTTCAGCCAGGAATTGCTTCCAAGGCTCCCCCCTCCTCCGAAATGGGTCTCTCCTTACTTTCGCGACTTACACCGGCCCTTTATCCCTCGGTCCCCCCAGCTTAAGGTCCCGCTGTCCCAAAATAAGGAGTCCGCCTCCAAAAAACATTCCAAATAACTTACCGCCCTTCCAACCTTTTCCCCCAATTTTTACCGGTCTCACTTCCCGCTTTCTCTAGTTTCTGTTTCCATTTTTCTTGATTTTACGCGACGGCAAAACCCATTTCCGTCGAGCAAATGGGCCCTAGCGCAAGTCGTTTCTTTCGATTGGTCAGGCTCGACTTGGATCTCTATTCCCGCCGTTCCCGCTCTTTTCCCTCTCGTTCCAGCGCTGATCGAGGTCCCCGACTCAAAAGGATGTCACTCCGGTGACTGACGCAGTCCGCATAAGAGCGTCATCCACGAAACTGTTTCCCTCTCTGGTCCGCTTCGATCTTCTTTAACCCCCGCTCATCGATGCAGCGCCGC
>Ga0179593_1533196_pt1 | contig 10524 bp, 19 predicted proteins | sample CZODoug2_1_08_16_FD_185931 | JGI IMG/M metagenome (GOLD analysis project Ga0179593, IMG submission 185931) | Vadose zone soil fungal communities from Angelo Coast Range Reserve, California, USA - CZODoug2_1_08_16fungal (PacBio error correction) | ecosystem: Environmental > Terrestrial > Soil >... | reverse complement strand
TGGCTGTTTTTGACTCTTTCCTTCCCTTTTTTGTGGCCGTGATTAATCGGAATATCCACATAGTAAAATGATCTTTTTTTTTCCCCCCCCCTTTCTTCTGGATTCTCCCTTTCCCTTTCCTCCGGGCGCGGTTGGGGACCAGGACGGTGTTTTTCTTTTTCTTCCCATTTTTCTCCCCCCCCACCTCTTTTTTGTCACACGATTATGATTCTAATGAAGGATTAAAGGGGGTTGTGGGTCAGCAAAAAAAGTTCTCCTTTTTTTTCCTCTTCCTCCTTCTTTTCTCTCCCTCTCCCCCAAACCATGTAAAATTTTGTAAGAAGAGTACCCCCTCCTTTTTTTTTCTTTCTCCCCCCTTTTCCCCCTTTCCCTCTCCCTCCCCCCAAAGAGTTTTGCGTAACTGATGATTTTAAAAAAGGCCTCCTTCCCCCTTTTTTTCGCCCCCTTTTTTTTTCACTCCCCCCCCCCCCCTCTGGGTGCGGACAAAGTAACAAAACCCCTTCCCCTCCCTCTTTTCCCTTTCTTTTCCTTTTTTCACCAAGGAACCGTGATGAAAAGAGAAGATGACGGCGCATATCCCTTTCTTTCCTTTCCCCTTCCTCCTTTCCCCTCAGCTTTCTCCCCCCCTTCTTATCGGGACTCATTGCCGGAGTTGACCCAAGAACAGGCGGTTTTTCCTTTTTTTTCCTTTTTTTTCTGCATTCTCCCATGACGGGAAGGAATTTTGAAGGGAAGGTCTTTTTTTCTCTTTTCCCCCCCTTTTCCCCCCCCCCCATTCCTCCCGCCGAACATGGGGGTCATGAACCCGGCGCAACTCTATTGCAAACGAGCACCTTTTTTCCTTCTTTTTTCCCCTTTGGTCCCCTTTTTTCCCCTTGCGGGGGAGAACGCTTTTTTTTTTCCCCCCCTCCCCTTCCTTTTTTTCCACCTTTCTCCCCCCTTTTTCGAAGGGCAAACAATACCAACAGCGATCTTGGGACGATGGTCCCCCCCCCTTCCCTTTTCCCTTTTCCCTTCCACTCCTCTCCCTCCCCCCAGAATACAGGCATAGTTTGGGCCCGATCTTGGTTCAAACACTTATCTTTTTTTTCTTTTTTTTTTTTTTTCTTCTCTTTTAACCCTTCTTTCTGTCTAGAAAAACATTACAGGCCGGCATGCTGGGCAACTTCCCTTTCTCTACCCTTTCTTGACCCCCCCCCCCCCTTTTTCTTTTTCACAATATTCTCATTCAGCAATCCCACCGGCTGTTTTTCCTTTTTTTTTTTTTTTTTTTTCCCTTCCTCCCCCCCCCTCCTCCCGAACCTTTAACGCGCGCTTTCTGTTTGGAACCCCCTTTTCTTCTTTCTTTTTGCTTTTTTTCCCACGTTTCAATGAAAAAAACGGATGTCCTCAAATTGCTGAATGGGAATCCTTCCTTCCCCCCTTTTTTTTTCCCCCCCAATCCTCTTTTCCCCCTCCCCCGTGCGCAATGCAGCTGAAAGCGCAACGTTAAATCTTTTTTTCCTTTTTTTTTGGGAATGGGCCAAAGAACTCTCCTCCCTCCTTTTTTTTTCTCAGTTCCCCCTTCCCTTGCGATTTTGAAATAGGAGCGGAGAGGCATTTTTGTTGGGGCCCTTTTTTTTTTTCCCCCCTTTCTTTGTAGGAACGATCAGGCGGCGCCCACGGGTCCCTTTTCCTTCTTTTTTTCCTCTTTCCTCCCCCATTCCGACTATTTAGGCGTGCAGACGGTATACTTCTCCTTCCCTTTCCTTTTTTTTCCCTTTCCCCCTCGATGACGCAGGTCGGCTGGGAGGTTTTAAAGGAATGTGTCGAGGCACGTCTTCTCTTCTCCCCCTTTTCCCCCGGTTTTTTTGTGCCGATAATTGTGGGAAAGAAAAACGGAATTTGCCACTACCTCTTCTTTTTTTTGCTTTCTCCCCTGAGGATTTGAAGGCTTGTTGCGATATTGACGATTTTTCTTTTTTTCCTCCTCCCCAATCCTTTTTTCGAGTGGATGTCCGGCTTCGAGGCCCAATTCGGTATTTGTTTCCTTTTTTCACCCCCCTTTCCCCCGGTACCTCTCTTTTTCCGCTGTGCTGGGGTAATCGACGGAGAAAAGAAATTCGCTTCTTTCTTTCTTCCCCCTTCTTCTATTGACTCTTTCCCCCGGCCCTTTAATAGGGGTTGTTTCTGCTCCCTTCTTTCCCTTTTTCCCACTCTCTGATTTTTTTCCCCTTTTGGCATCGTCTAGGCGAGGATTAGCTTGGAAGGGCATTTCCTTTTTTTCCTTTTTTTTTTTCCTCCCTCTGGCCCCCCTCCTTTCCCCGTTTTTCGTGCTCATCCACCTTTCCCAAGGCAAACAAACCTTCCTTTCCTTCTTTTTTTTTTTCTCCTTTTCCCTTTGAAGGGATTTTTCTTTTCCTCTGCCAGGGCGGCGGTTTTTTTTTTTTCCCCTTTTTTCTATTCCCCTCTTCTAGAATTTCCGACGCCAAAGTATTAGGGAGTCGCTCCCATTTCCTTTCTTTTGGTCCCCTTTTTACACGCCCGTTCTAGGATAGCCGCGGCTTCTAGTTTCCCCTTCCCCCCCCCCCTCCCTCTCCCTTTCCCCCTTTTCTTTAGTCTTCTTTTTTTCTTCTCTGCCTGTTTCGTACAGATTACGCCGACTTCGTCAAGTAACCTCGGATTGGAAAGAGGGTTCGTTCCTCCCCCCTTCCCTTTTCCCCCTTTCTTCGCTCCTTCTTCTCCGCTTTCAAAATTCGTATTGCAGACTGGATCGACTCTTTTTTTCTTTTTCCTTTCTTTCCCCTTTCTGCATGTCTCTTTTCCCCCAGCTCTGGATCCAATTCCAGAGCTCTTTTTGCGGCCTTTTCTTCCCTTTTTTTTTTCTTTCTTTTTTTCCCCTTCCCTTTTGTAAAAAGAAAAGAAAACGGGAGCAACAATCTGGCCACACCCTTCTTCCTTTGTTTTTTTTTTTTGGTTTTTTTCCCCCCTCTATTTGGGCGAAGTGCGAACATCTGCCTTTCCCTCCCCCTTTTCCCCCTCTCCCCCTCCTTTGTTCCCATCAAGTAATAGTCAAAATACGCCAGGGGATTCGGTTTGGACTTGCGTGCAATCGCTTTTTCTTTTTTTCCTCTTCTTTTTCCCCCTTTTTTTCTCTTTTCTTTGGATTTGCTAGAGCGCGGATTCTTTTTTTCCCCCCCCCCCTCTTTCTTCCCCTCTTTTTCCTTCTCATAGCCTTCCCCCTCTCTGAATGGGCCGTTTGGGGCACGGGGAATAAAGATGAGCGGTGATGCGGCACCTCCCCTTTCCTCCTTTTTCCTTTCTTCTGGCGGTCCTTTCTTCTTCCCCCCGAAACCTGAGGTCCAGTAACCGACATTGTACCGATATGCCCAAGACGGTGTCCTTCTCCCCCTTCCTCTTCCCCTTTTCTTTTTCCTTTCTTTTTTTTCTTGCCCCCAGTCGCGGGGAAAGGATTAGTCGGTAAGGGATCCCGCTGATCTTTTTTCCTTCTCCCTCCCCTCCTTTCTTTTTGTTTTTCTTTTACTCTTTTGCCGATTGGTCACCGCTGGGCGGTTTGTCTTTTTCCTTTCCCCTTTTTTTCTCTCTTTTTTTTCCCCATCGCCCCCAACCGCCAGCGGTGACCAATCGGGGCAAGCGCCCGCCACAGAGACCCTTTTTTTTTCCCCTCTTTCTTCTTCCCTCTTACTCCCCCTCTCTTGGCATGACGGAAGGGAAATCATTACTGAACTTCGAAGGATTCAAAGGAGTCTCCTTATCTTTTTCCTTTCAGTTCCCCTCTGGACCCCCTTCCTTTCTGGGAACTCACACGCAAGATTGCGGTGATTAGTGGAAGATTGAGGAGAGACCTTCCCCTTCCCCTTTTTTTTTCTTTTTTCCCCCCTTCCATTTCTTTTGCGGTTCTCCTCTGCTCGTGAGCTTCAGGTGTCTTCGAGGTAACAGGGGACTCCCCTCTTTTTTTTTTTCTCGTTTTTTCCCCCCGCCCCCTTCCTCCAAAAAGCGATTGAACGCAAGCAAAACCTTCCTTTTTTATCCTTCTTCTTGGTTCACTCCCCCCCTTTTCTTCCATCAGTTTAGAAGAAAGGGTTTTGACTTTGCCAAGGTCCTCTTCTTTTTTTTCCCCCCCCCCCCCCCGCCCTTTTTTCTTTCCGGTGTGCAGATTGTTGCTCGTTTCTTTACATGTCCTGGTTCCCTCCCCTCCCCTTTCCCTTTCCTTTCCTTCCCTTTTTTCTTGGCCCCCCTATCTTGCGAAGCTCAATGAAAGATGGTGTCTAACCTTAGCGTCCCTCCTCCCCCCCCTTTTTCTCCTCCCCCTTTCCTCTCTCTCCCAAAAACTCTATGAGGCTACTCCCTTCCCTCCCTTTCTCCTTTTTCTTTCCTGTTTTCCTGAATCAGGGGCGGCGAAGATCCAAAACACGATGACTACCAGTCTTTTTTTCTTCTTTTTTTTTTTTTTCTCCCCCCCCCCCTCCTACTCTTTCCCTTCAGACCCCCCTTGCGTTCACAATTGACCGAGCAGGACACATCGAATTCACCCGGACTCTTCCCCCCTTTTTTTTTCCCCTTCTACCCCTTCCTTTCTTGATTTTTTTCCCCGGCCCCGCGCGCTGGCCATCGATTACGGAAAACTCCATTCTGCTATTAAACGTTGGCCCTTTCCTCTTTTTTCCCTTTTTTTCACTATGTCTCCCCCTCCAAACCTTTTTACAAGGAAATTGGGCGGCGGAAAGATTTTTCCCTTCTTCCTCTTCCCCTTTTCTTTTCCCTTCGTCCCCTCGCCTAGACGATGCCCCGCCGGCAAAAAAATCAAAAATTATCAGTTTGCGGCTTTCCTTCCCCCCCCCTCCTTTTTCTTCTTCCTTTTTCCCTTTCAACACTTCTCCTTTTTTCCCCCTTGCGGATGTTACCACAGACAGCCCACTCGATTAACCTTTCTTTTTCTTTTTTCCCCTTTTTTTTTCCCCCCCCCTTCCTTGTCTCCCTTACCACGCAACATGAGAAGCGGACAAATCCACGTCCCCCTTTTTCCTTCCCCTTTTTTTTTGTTTTTTCTTTTCATCTCCCTCCTTTTCCCCGGTCGACTGTCATCGGTTAGTGGCAATTCCGTTTTCGGTTTCCCCCCTCTCTTTTCTTTTTTTTGTCCCCTTTTCTCCCTTGGTACCCCTCCCCCTCCCTGACCTTGCGTCCAATATCCGGAGTCTTAGGGGGAGGCAAGGTCTTCCTCCCTCCCTCTTTTCCCCTTTTTTTTTCTTTTCCCCCCCTTTTCCCCTTGAAAGTCCCTCCTTCCTTTTTTTCGGTCCATTATGACTGTCCGTGGGCGCGCACTGATGTCGTCCGACATTCGTCCTTCTTCCCCTTTTCTCCTCCCCCCCTTTTTCTTGTTTCCTCAGTCCATTCGCGACTATTGCCATGTCACAGAAAGAAAAAAACCTTTCCTCCTTCTTTTTTTTTTCCTCCCTTTTCCTTCTCTTTTTTTGCCCTCCCCCTCCCCCAAACTCCCCCTGCATGCCGGCAAGTAAATTCCAATCAGCATGAGTTCCCTTTCTCTTCCCCTTCCCTCCCCCCCCTTTCCTTTTTTTTTTCCCCCCCTCAAGCGGCGCGTTAAGGGAAGGGCGCGGGCGGAATCCCCTTCCCTCCCCTTTTTCTCTTTTTCTTTCCTTTCTGAGAACTTTTCCTCATGTTGTCAAGGCAAGGATCGGCGGCACCCGTGCCCCTCTTCCCTTTTTCTTCCCCCCCACTCCCCTTTCTTTTAAATGCGCGACCCTCCAAGCGAAAAAAAGATACGTGGTTGAACCCATTGATTCGGCCAACCTTTCTTTTTTTCCTCTTTTCCTTTCCCCTACCCTCTTTTCCCATTTTTTCCTTTTTCCCATGAATCCGCTGTTGGTATTGTTGAATTACGAACTGGTGTCCTTGCCGTGGCGCCTCCCCCCTTCTTCCTTTTTTCCCCCCTCCTGCCCCCTCCTCCCCCCCCCGGTCCGGTCCCAAGCATTTCCCAACCGCCGCAAGGCCGAGCCTCTTTTTTTTTTTTTTTTCCCCCCCCCCCCCTTTTTTTTCACTCCCTTTTTCCCCGTTGTGTCTTTCAGGCGGAAACTCCGATCCCAAACGGGGACTTCTCAACTTCCCTTTTTTTTTTTCCCCCCCCCCTTGGTTCTCTCTCTCTACCACCGATGTCTTGGGTAAAATCGGAAAGGTCGGATAATCCGGAAATTTGATTCTCTCTCCCCTTTTCCCCTTCCCTTCCCCCTTCGTCTTTCTTTTTTTTCTTTGTAACCAATTCACCTCTTCTCAGAACTCAATTCTTTTATTTGTTACTGCTCCCCCTCCCTCTTTTTTCCCCCTTTTCTCACTCTTCCCCTTTTTCCTCCCCCCCCTTCTCTTTTTTGGGGACTGTTAAATAACACTCTTTTGTTTTTCAGCGATTGCGTACTTCGCCCCCCCCCCTTTCCCCTTTTTTTTTTTTCCCTTTTTTCTCCCTCGTCTTTTTCTTTTTTCCCCTCAAATCCTTTGGGCGACCCACACCCCTTAATCGCATAAATAATATCTTTTTTTTTCCCCCTTTTTCCCTTTTTCTCCCCCCCCCCCCCCTTCCCACCCCTCCTTCCCTTGCCTTGCACCGATTTCAATCCATTTGGAAAAAACTAAGTACGAACAGCTCCTTCCTTTCCCCTTTTTTTTCCCCCCCTTTTCCCCCCCCCCCCCCTCTTTTACCCATCCCTTCTCCTGTCCGGCGCCAAAAGCACAAAATCTCTATCTTTTCTCCTCCTTCCTTTTTTTTCCTCTCTTCTTTTTTTTTTTTCGCCGGAAGGATTCACTGATTGGTTGTCGGAACGATGGTTTTTTTTTTTTTTCCCCCCTCTTTTTTCCCTTTTTTCTTTCCCTTGAAAGCTGTTTCCGTTACTTAGTTTTGCCCAGGGAAATGGAGTTTGTCCTTCTTTTCCCCCTTATGTTCTGTTTGTTTTTTTTTTTTTTTTTTTTTTTTTTTGTTTTTGAGTCGGCGGGTTACCAAGTGTAGGCCTACCCCCCCCCCCCCCCCCCCCCCCCTTTCTGCCTTTTTCTTACTTTTCCTTTTTTTTTTTTCTGTGCCAAGGGATTTGATTTGTTATTTTTAAAGACTTTCTCTCTTTTTTTCTCTCCCCCCTCCCTTTCCCCTTTTTTTTTTCCCCCGTGCAAGAGGTCGGCAAAATCGCATGAAACAAAAGAGTTGTTCTTTCCCCTTTTTCCCCCCCCCCCCCCCCCCTTTTTTTTTTTTTTTTTTTTAACTTCCCACTTTTTCCCAAGAGTGAAAAGTAACTGATTGATTTTTAAAAGGACTATTTTTCTTTTTTTTACTCCCTGATTGTTCTCCCCCCCCCTGCTTTCCTTTTTTTCTTCTCCCCTGATTTTCCCCTTTTGTTACCAAGACCGTGACTGAGAGAAGATGACGGCGCAGATTAACCTTTTCTTTTCCCCCCTTTTTAAGTCCCCCTTTTTCCCCCCGAAAAAAGTGAAAAAAAAGACGATATTAAATTTCCGATTATCCGACTTGCTTTCTTCCCCCCCCCTTTCTTTTCTCTTTCTCCTTCTCCCCCTTCCCCTGGTTTCCTGCGGAATGAGGGCATTTCTTCCTGAGGCCCCTTCCTTTTTTCTTTTCTTCTTGCCGGAGGTTACGCATGGAAAAGAAGCACAAAAAACCCCCCTTTTCCCCTTTATTTTCCCCCCCCCTTTCTTACCTTTTTCCCCCCCCTGCGCATTGCGGCTTGCTGCGGCTTTTTTTTCCCCCTTCTTTTTTTCCGGACTTTTTTTTTCAATGGCGGACGACCGCCCTTTTTCTTTCTCTCCTTTTTTTTTTGCCCCCCCCCCCTTTTGAAACCCCCCCCCTTTGCCGGCAACAATACCAAAAAAGGATCTTTGGGACGATGAAAACCCCTCTTTCCCCTTTTTCCCTTCTTCCTCTTTCCCCTCCCCCCTCTTTTTTTCCTCCTGTACTCAGCATGTTGGCCGATCCGGGAGTTTCAAAAACACTTAATAGTTTTCGCTGGGCCCCTCTTTCTTTTCCCTGTTCTTCTTTTTACCCTCTTCTCCTAGTGGAACATTAAACAGGGAGGGAATGGATGGCAACGTGCCCTTCTCCCTTTTTCCCCCCCTTTATTCTTTTTCTTTTCCCCTTCCCTTTTTACCCCTCTTTTTTTCCTGCAAGGCGGATGGCGCAGAATTTCCGCCGCTTCCTTTTTTTCTTTTCTTTTCCCGTCCCTCCCCCCCAGCACTGGGAGAAACTTGTGGACTATGACTTCAAACGTTCAAGAAACCTTCTCCCTTTTCCTTTTCTTCCCTGGCCTCTTTTCTTTGTTCGAGGCGATGCAAAAGAGCAGAGTCTTGCCCTAAAGTGCGCCCGTCATTTTTCTTTTTTTTCCGATTCGTTTCCATTTTCCTTTCTGGAGAACCCTTTTCTCTTACCTGTGGAGGCGGGATTTTCCCCCTTTTTTTTTTTTTCCGTGCGACCCTTTTTTCCAAAAGAAAGGCAAAGGGGAAGGAGATGAAAATCCCGTCTCTTTTTTTCTGTTTGGTTCCCTCAGATGTTTTTTTTCTTTTCCTCCCCACTTCCCTCTATGGCGAAAAAGCGTCTTCTTTCCCCTTTCCTTCCCCCCTCCTCCCCTTTTTTTTTTGTCTTCCTTTACTCGCGACCATTAGTAGGGAGGGAAGGACTCTTGTCCTCCCCCCTTCCCTCTTTCTTTTTCTTTTTCTTTTTCTTCCTTTTTTCCCAGTCCCTTTTTTTCGGAGGAAAGTAGGTGAGAAACGAAGCAACATCCCCCCTTTTTTTTTTTTTTTTTCGATTTCATTGTGGACACCCCCCCGGGTTTTTTCCCCCCTCTCGATTCCCCCATTTACGCGTGGATTGGAATATGTGACAGGCGCGCGCTTTTTCTCCTTTCTCTCTTTTTCATCTTTTCCGTGTTTTTTCCTCTTCTATGTTTTGCGTGGTTTCGCTGCTACGACAATTTCGAGGGATTTGTTCTTTTTTTTTTTTCCCCCTTTTCCCCCCCCCTCCTTTATCCCCCTTCCCGAGTGTGTGACGCTTTTCCCTCTCTCTTTCTTCCGCTTTTTTCCTTTCCTTTTCCCATGAATGCTGGCACGAACCATTTAATAGTGTTCTCCCTTTCCCCCTCAACTTTTCTCTCTTTCTTTTGCCGGGCCGGGGGGCATCGTCCTAGGCGATTTTTTTTCTTTGCTAGCTTGAGAGGGCCCTTCTTTTTTTTCGGTTCTCTCTTTTCCGAGCCCCAATGCTGTAAAAGGTTCCGTGGCTCCATCACTTTTCCCTTTTTTTTTTCTCTTTTTTCTTTTCTTTTTCCTTCGTTGCCCAGAAAGGGGAGACGGACAAGGCAGGACACGGTTATAGATCCTCATTTTTTTCCTCCCTTTCGTCTGTTTTCTTTCCACTCAAGTCACTACTTGCCATTGTTCTGATCACATTTTCTCTCCTTTTTTCTTCTTTGAGGGGCGCGGATTCCTTTTTCTTTTTTTTCATTTTTTCTTCTTTGTGTTCTAGGTCAATTGTAACGCCGTTTCTCGTTTTTTTCTTTCCCTTTCCCCCCCCTTTTTTTATTTCCCACCTTTTCCCAAGCAGGGGCTCACCGAATGGTAGTCATTCGGTCGTTTTTTCCTTTCCTTTTCTCTCCCCCCCTCGCCTTTTCACTGGAAGGTGCGGGGCAAAAAACTCATCCAAGTGAATTTTCTTTCCCCTTCTTCCCTTTTCTTCTCTCCCACTCTCCCTTTTGTATTGAGACTGGATCGAAGTTCTTTTCTTGAGCGCTTTTTTTTCCCCCTCCTTTCATTCTCCCTTTTTGCTTCTTTACTTCCCCAATTCCAGAGATTTGCGGCTGGGCGGACATACGCTTCAGTTCAGATTCTTTCGTTTTCTTTTTCCCCTTTTCCCCCCTCCTCCCCTGACCACCACGGTCATAAATACGGCAACGAAGCGTTTTAGTGGGGTTTTTTTTTTTTTCCCGGTTCTCCCATCTGCCTGGCAAAAGTCACAAAAACCCTTGCGGCGCCCTCTTTTCCCCCTCTCTCTCCCCCCTCCTCCCCCCTTTTTCTTTGCTTTGTTCTTTCCCTCTCTTTTTCTTACTGAGGAGAAAAAAGTTTGATAAGGAAGGCCTGGGCTTGATCCCTTATTCTTTTCCCCTTTCCTCACCGCACACTCCTGAGCTCAAGATAATAGGACGATCAGCCAAGATCGAATGCTTTTTTTTTTTTCTTTCCTCCCCTCGCTTTCCCTTTTTGACTCTCCCCCCTAAGCACGGCAAGCGGAGTTTGAGTTCCCCGCCCCTTTTTTTTTTCTTCTTTTCCTCATTCCCCCCCCCCCCGGCTGTCTCCGTCCTGCAAAAAAGGAAGTGCAGCCCTTGATCTTCGCCCTTTTACTCCCTTTTCCGTCCTTCGTCGTTCCTTTTCTTCCCTGCTTGAGATTTTCGGAAAGTTAAAAAAAGGGTAAGTAAAGGAACAGGACAGATTTTTTCTTTTTTTTTTTTTTTTTTTTTTTTTCCCCCTTTT
>Ga0179593_1485710_pt1 | contig 10524 bp, 18 predicted proteins | sample CZODoug2_1_08_16_FD_185931 | JGI IMG/M metagenome (GOLD analysis project Ga0179593, IMG submission 185931) | Vadose zone soil fungal communities from Angelo Coast Range Reserve, California, USA - CZODoug2_1_08_16fungal (PacBio error correction) | ecosystem: Environmental > Terrestrial > Soil >... | reverse complement strand
ACAAAGCATTTTCGATACCTTGCGGTTCGTTGTGGCATTGCTGGTTAGGACCAAAATTTTGATTGCATTTGTGACTTGTTCCCCTCATTTTTTTTTTTTTTCCTCTGATGGAGGCCGGTCCTTAGTTTCTTACGAGTTCAATTTTTTGCACTCATCCGATCACCGCCATTGTCGTGATGAGTTCACCCGTTCAGCTCCTTTTTCCCCCTTTTTTCTTTCTTTTGCTTGTGTTTTCTTCCATCTAACGGATTGGCAGTCCTTTCCTGTCACAATTTCGATGTTTACCGCCGTCCGTCTGTTCGTCCCGAAAACCTAGGTTTCCTTTGCCTTCTCTTCTCCCGTGGTTTTTTGGCTCCTATTTTGTCAAGGGGCTTTTTTCCCTATTATGAGTCGATTTGATTTTTTTTTTGTTCCTTCGCTTCTTTTTTTCCTCCTCATTGGCCCATCTTTGTCCACTTTGTCGTGCAGCTCCTGTTCTTTTTTTCCTTACAATTTTCGAGTATCCGCTGAGTCGTGTGGCTTTCGGGATTGTCATGATTGTGGCTCGTCTTCAGTCTTTACCCTTCCTGGTTTTTTTCCTTTTCTCGCTCCCATTCAGAGGGCGTTCTTCGGAATGTTCTGTATTGCTTTGTTGCCCCTTTCTCTTTCCTCGAGTTATAACCCGTGGCCCGTTGAACAGAAGTTAGACTCCGTTTTTTTCCTTCTTTCCCCCCCAACATCTTCTTGTGTGCGTCGCCTGGGGCGTTCTTCTTTTTTTTTTTTTTTGATTTCAACCCTTACGCAAGAATCTGGCATGTGCCGTTTTTTCACTACGTTCATGTGCGCAACCGCATTTGCTCCTTCCTTTTTTTTCATAATCTTTTTCCCCCTTTTTTGACCTGAGTACTCTCCCACTTTCCCTTTGGTGTTGAGTGGCCGCCCCACAACTAGGTTCGGCCTCCAGCGCTTGTGACGACTGGCGTGCGACCCCCTTTCCTTCCCCGTCCTTTTTCCCGTATCGAAACGTGAACGTGCTCCTTGTTTCGCTCCTAGCTGCGTACTGCGCTCATGTACTTCTTGAATTTTCCCCCGTAAACCGATCCGTGCTGGATCCGAATTTCCCCCAAGGTTCAGGGACTTCCCCCTTGTGGTTAGTTTTTAGTTTTTTTTAACCCGATGTAATTTTTTTGCGATACCGCCAGAGACTCCTACTTTTGCTTTTTGCCCCCTCATACCTTCGCATCAGCAATAGCTTTGGTTTTCCTCGCAGAGCCTCCTTTCGTCACCTCCTTTTTTTTGACCACGGGTGCCCATCTTCCCCCCCCCCTTCCTATTCCTACTTTCTCCTTTTTGCAAGGATTACGTTTTTTTTTGTCGAGTGCAGACTCCTTGTGTGGTTGTTAGGGTTTTTCTTTCCTTTTCGTTTCCACCTCTTTTTCCCCCCCAAACAGGAGACGGTTAGATTGCAGCTTTTTGTGAATGCAGGGTTAGCCGTTTTGTCATGCCCAGGCTTTGTTTTATAAGGTCTTGTTTTTTCCTCCCCTCGTTTTTTTTTTCCTTCCTGCCTGCTGGCGGCCCTTTCGCGTGCCATTGGCCCCAGGTCTTGCGTCCCTCTCTGGTTGTTTGCCCTTTTCTTTTTATCGCGTCCCTGTTTCCGTAGTTCCTTCTGCAAATTACTCGTGTATTTACTTTTTTCTCTTCTTTTTGCAGTTTGACCTCCCTTTCTTTTTTCTTATGCCGTTGTTTCTTTTTTTCTATCCCTTCCCCGAAGACCCTGCGAGTTCCTTCAGGCCGTGCAATCGCTTCGAAGAGTCCTCGTTCTGCTGACGTCTCGAGCTATGAATTTTTTTTGGTTCTTCGGAAATGTTCCCTCCTTTCATCGAGCTTCGCTTTGAGCGCCCTTAATTGTGTGTTGCGTCCATCCAAAGCCCTTTTTTTACCTTCAGGGCGCGTGTACTTCCCCCGTTCCTCTTTCTTTTTCTGTCCCCCCCCTTCAAGACCCTCAGCTGCGGTTGTCCATGCTTTTTCTGCATTAGAGGTATTCATGTTTTTCTTCTCCGATTTAAGTCGAATTCCCCGTTCCTCCCCTCCCTCCTCCCTTCGGTTGCCCTTCTTACGAAATTGTTTCTTTTAGTTTTTCGGTAGGACGGGCCCCCTCTTCGGGCCCGTTGTAGTCGCTCTTATAGGCTTTTTCCCTTCCTTTTCCCCCCCCCCCTTTTCATTTTCCTCACCTGACTCACGCATTTTGGAGAGTCCCCCAACACATATTTTCTTTTTACGCGAGCCCATCATGACACCTTCAATCCGAACGGCGACCCCTCCCCCCTTTTTTGTTCCGTTCTTCGTGTTTTTCGGCCCCGATGCGATCCATTGTTGAGGATGACAGGTCAAAGACCATAGTCCTTTCACCTTTTATTCCTTTATTGGTTTCGTCATGAACCAGGAAGCGAAGTTTGCTGCCTTTTTTTTTTTCCTTTTTTTTTTTTGTAAGGTTTCATTGCCTCGACCCAAGATAGGGTTTCACCTATGAATACCTTTTTTTCTCCCCCTTTCCCCCCTTTTTCCGGCACCCCACTGGCTCTTCTCTGTAAGTCTGTTCCCCCCACGTACTCAAAGCGCTTTTTGGACAGGTAGTTTCACCCCCGGCCCTTTTCTGACTATCCGGCAAGGACGTCGTTTCGGAGTCCCAACCTTTGACTGCAAAATGGATGGTCTCTTGGAACGCGATCGATGAAACCCTCCTTTTTGTTTTTCTCTGTCTTCTTTTTTTTTTTTTTGCAAACCGGTTTTGTAGCTTCTGCTGTTGTTCCCGTTTTTCATCTCGGCACAACCAGGATGGCTTGGCCATTTTCTTTTTTTTCCCCTCCCTTGCCTCCCCCCTTTTTGTTCTTTCCGCCCCGCAAGGTCACGACCTCCCTCCCTGGCGGCAAAACGAATTGCCTTTTCTTTTTCCCCTCCGTTTGTTTTGCGGACAAATTCGTTTCGTGAACTCGGTAGCGTTCGTCGCTTTTTTTTTTCTTTCCCACTTCCTTTTTTTTTTTTCACTTCTTTCCTTTGAGGTGCCTTTTCCACACAGCCTTGTTGGTGAACTTCTTCTTTTTTTTCGAACCAGTTCCTTATCATGAATTTCTTAATGGTTCTCCCCCCTCTCCCTCTACCCCCACATCCACACCCCCCTCTCCCTCCCCTCCCCCCTCTCTACCCTCCTCCCCCCTCTTTCAGTGGTTTTGCCCACAGCCCCTTCCCTGTCCTTTTTTTTTCCCCTTGCTTCACACGTACCCTTGTTTTTCCTCCCCATTGGTTTGTTTGTTTCTGGCCTTGTGCTACTTTCCCCCTTTTTCTGTCATTGTTTCCCCTCCCCCACCAGGCCTTTTCCTGCCTTTGAGTTTTTTACAAAGCCTAGGGTCTTTGCGTCCCACCCCACGTGCGTTTTTTGTTTGGGGTGGCCTTTTATGGTTCTTTGTCTCCCCCCCCAGCTTCATCTTGCCTTCTATTTTTCGGCGCCTTGGTTGTTATTCCGCTTTCGCTTTTCTGACTCACTCTTGTAATACTTTTTGCCTCTTTTTTGTTTTTTTGTTACCTTTTCCCCCTTCCTCGCAATCGGCCTTCGACTCTCTAAGCCAGAGACGTTGTCTTAGGTTTTTTTGATCCGATTTTTTTTTTTTTTTTTTCTTCGACCCACTATGGGGCCTCCGTCTTTTTCCTCCCTCTTGGTCCTTTTTTTCTTTGCTGTTCGTGCTTTTTCACTTTGTGACACGAGACCGTATTGCGACTCTCCCCTTTAATTTTTTTTCCCTCCCGTCCCCCCCCCTTTTTTTTGCATCACAATTTAGGCTGCGAGCTACTTTCGGACGTTTTTTTTTCGTTTTTCTTTTCCCTTTTTTCCCAGCAGGACCTGTCCTTGGTTTTCCTTTTCAACCCAAGCTGAGGTCTTTTTTTCTAACTGTAATGCAATGTGGAAGTACCGAGTCCTTTGTCCTTTTTTTTTCTTTTCCGCACCCCTTTGCTCGCTCGAAGGCTTTCCCCCCCCCTTCAATTTATTTCTTCCTTTCCCAGGTCGAGCCCTTCCTTCCGAATCTTTCTTTTCAAGACGGCCATTGAATTTGGTTTTTTTGTCTCATTTGCACGCCTTAAGCTCCTCCATACGTTAGTCTTTTTTCAACCTTTGCAACCAGCGACGGAGATTCCCTCTTTCTTTTTTTTTTTTTTCCCATTCCCCCGAGTCCTCCCCATCCCAGTCGTTCCTCCGGAATCTCCCCCCCCGTACTATCGATACCGTTTAGGCCCTTGTTCGTTTTTCTCTAAACTTTCCCCTTTTTTTTTTTTCCCTCCCCCAGCTTGGGCCGTCCCCTTCCTTTTAGATTTTTTTTTTTTAGGTTGAAACAGTTTTCCCATTCCTTGGCATTCCCCCTGACTGAAAGATCACCTCTCCCCCCTTCTTCCCTTCTTTTCGTTTACATTTTTGTGACACAGGCTTATTTCCGATAACTTAGAAGACGCTGTTGTTGTTTGAGTCTTGAATGAGACATTTTTCCCATCTGTTTTCGTATACAACGCTCCCCTTTTTTTATCTTAGAATTCGTTCCGGACTTTATCACCTGTCATCCGTGTTTTTTTTTAATTCAACAGTTTGACTCCTTTTTTATTCACCCCCCTCTTTTTCTTTTCCTTGATTTATTGCCCCCCCCTCTTTTATCTTCGTTCCTCTTGCCAATTCTTGACTATTCGCGGTCCCCATCTCTGGCTTTTTTATTCCCGCATATTACACCTTGACTTTCTTCCCTGTAACACCTTCCCCGTTAAGGTTTATTCCGCGGTTTAGGTGAAGGCCCTGAACAGTATTCGTCTTTTTTTGCCTTTCTACCCTCGTCCTACACTGACCCCCTTGCGGATTCCCACCGGCGGGCCCTCTATTGTTTCTCGTTCATAAACGCTAAGGGACGTCTCGCAGATAGAGTGATTCTTCATACTTGTCGATGGTCTTCCTAGGCCTACCATTTCTTATGCCTGACTTAGGTGAGGTACAGCAAAGCACTCCTTCTTTTATTCCTTTTACTTCTTTGAACCCCCTGTCCTTTTATTTTGCCCAAGGGAGATTCCTTCTCCTCTAGTCTTTTTTGAAATGTTATTGCGCCCCCTGCGAGGTCTGCCTGGTGAGAATCATCCTTCCCCCCCCCCTCGACCCTTTCCGGGAGGCTCCTCATCGCCCTTTTTGCTTCTTTTCTCCACTTTCCTTGAGTCCCCCTGCCTTTTTTTTCGGCCCCTTTTTTTTTGAGTTTCGCTCGAGATCGACTCCAATGACTCCCCCCCCCGCCCCCCTGAACAGTCCAGTTCCGCCCTGTCTGGACGGCGAAACCCTTTCTTTTTTGACTCTCTATCTCTTTTTTCAACCATGCCCCGCGATTTCGTCTTTTTTTCCTTTTGTTTTTCCCCCTCTTGCCTTTTTTGCAATGGAATGAGATGTTTGCGGAAAACACATACAAAGCCCCTTTCTTTTCTGTCCTACCCCCCCCTTTATGACGCGTGGCTTTCCTCCCCTAAAAGAAGCGCCCTTTGAAGGTTTTGGTGATTCCCCCCCCCCCTCCAAACCCACCCTTGGTTTCCCCTTCCTGCCGAACCAGGTCTTAAATATGCCTGATTTTTTACCCAATAAGGGCCACCCACCACGTTCCCTTTCTCTTTTGTCCCTCTGCTTGTCGGTGACGCCTACGTTAGTCTTTTTGTTTTTGCCTGAAACATTTTTTTGTGACCGTTGGCTTGTCATCCACCAAGTATAAATCTTCTCCACACCTTGTTTTTCCCATTTCCGGCAACTTTCTTTGTGCTTTCCCTTTTTTTTGACCTCACTCCAGAACCTCTTTGTCTTAGTCATTTTTTTTTTTTTTTTGTTTGCTTTCACCCCGAAGCGATGGTATCCTCTCTCCTCCCTTTCCCTTCTTTTTCCTTTTTTTTGATCAATTTTCGTCACCTGAGGTTTTTCCATAGTTCATTTTTTTTTTATTCCCCCCCCGTTTTTTTTTTGTTTCCTCCCCCCCCCCATTTGCAAGCCGCACTAACGCTACCGGGTTCTCGTCCCTTCCACGACTCCTCCCCTCATTTTTTGTTAATCTCTACCTGGCAGACCCTTTTTTTTCCCCTTACTTTTTTTTTTGCTGGGTTTCTTCCTCTTTTTTTTTTTGCTTTCCCCAAGAGCATTTTCACCTGAAATTTTTTTTTTCCCTCGTCTTTCATCCAACTTTTCCCTTATCAAGTCTTCTCTTCCCTCTCTGTAAACACTTTTTTCCAGTGACGTCCCCTTCGTTTCTGTCCCTGCGTCACCCACTTCGCACCTCCAATTTGCGTCAAAGGGTTTTTTCGCGTTCCCTTTTTTACAGTCCTTTTATTCCTTTGGTTCATGAGCACCGACACTCCCTTTCGGACCCGCGATTCTGGTATTTCCGAAAAGGCAGGTTTTCTCCTTCGGAGCCTTTTTTTTTTTTTCCCCTTATTTTTGTCCTTTGCATGCTCACCAGTTTCCCTCTTTCATCTCTTAGTTTGCGGGATCCCCTTTTTTTTTGGGTCCGCCTTGCCTATTTCTTCCCCTTTCCCCTCCCCCCCTCTTTAATTCCTTCCCGTTTCTTCCGTTGCTTTTTGCTCATCCATCTCCCTTCTTTTCCTGAGCACTTTTTTTTTTCCTCCAGTTCCCGAGTTTTTTTTTTCGTGTCGTCGTTTTTGGTTCGGATGATCCTTCAGTTTCTCTTTCCCTTCCTCTCCCCTTTTTTTTTTTTTTCTCAGTCCAAAGATCGTCCTCTTTTCCAAGCCCTGATCGATCCTTTTTTCTCCTAACCATTCCTTGAAACGGCAGTCCTTCCCTTTTCGTTATTTCCACAATCTGCTTTTGTTCCGCCTCGCGGTCCATGGTTTTTTTTTCTTTTTTTTTTCCCTGACTCATGCACTACGTTAGTGGTAACCACCGCTTTTTTCATTTGAAATTTTCCCCTTTTTCATTCGCCGCCCGACTGGTCTTTGTTCCGCACACCCCGTTTTTCTTTGCCTTTTTTCCCGTTGCTTCCTCCCCTTTTTACTCTTTTTGCCCTCGTCTTTTCCTCGCGTCCCTATAGATCCCCAGCACCTAGCGTGTTTTTTCCCCCTAAGCCTCTCTTTTCCGTTACCGCCGGTCGACAGTAGCTTCTTTTTTCCTTCCCCCGCCCCAGTCCTGTCCCTCTCCTTTCCAAGCTCTTTTTCCCCTGCTCCGTAAACTTCCCCTTCTTTTGCCCCTCAAGCGCAATCGTTACCCCGCGTGTAATCGCTATACCGCCAGTGACATCCCTAACCCTATCTTCCCCTTTAATACTTCATAGCCTGGCTTTTTAGTTCACCGTAGAGAACTTGACCTTAGCGTTTTCAACCTCCTTTTTTCCTTCCCTTGCTCTTCCCCTGATTCCCCATATTTTCCCTTCATAGAACGTCTGAAGTGTTTTTCCCCACGTTTCAGTTTCAGCATTCCCAGATCCCTTATTTTAAAGTTCCCTTTCCCGTTGGTTGTTTTTTTCGCTCTATGTAGGCTCGGGCCTCGCCTTTTTTTCCCAACTCCCCCCCCCCCCTGGCTGGTCTCTCTCCTCGGACTTGTCACTTTTTTTCCTTTCCCCCCCGATGAACGATACTTTGGATCAGGCTTGTCCTCTCTCCCCTCTCATTTTTTCATGTTGCATTAGATGCCTCGCGTCTTTTTGTCCCTCTGTTTTTTGGACTTCTCCCTCTGCCTCCCCCCAATGGGTTTCATTTATTTTTTCTCCCCGAAATTTCCGTTCCCGATTTTTGTTTTTTGCAGGGAAACCCCCCCTCCACTTTGGACCCCTACTGCCCTTGCCGGTTTCGACTTCTGTAATTTTTTTTTCCGCTTTCCCCCCCCTTTTTTCCCCCTCTCCTTCCCCCTGAACTCTTTATAAAGGAGTATGTTCCAGCCTTTCTCTATCCTCTTTTTTGACTCCGTATTGTTTATACCTTTTTTTTTTTTTCCTTTTTTATCAAAACTTTGCCGTCTTTCTCGCGACTCGGGGTTCCCCTTGGTTCCCTTCCAACCCAGTTTGCCAGGCAGTGAAGGCTTCTTCCCCCCCCTTTCTTCCTTCTTCCCTTAATAACCCTCATGCGCTCTCCCGTCCTCCCCCCTCTGTTTGTTTCGCCATGTTTTCTTCTTTTTTCTTAATAAGCCTTTCCCAAATTCCTATCTTCTTCCCTCCTTCCCGATTTTTCCATTGTGTCCAAGCAATCGGTATTTTTGTCGCACTTTTTGCCACGTGTAAGTCTTTCTCAGCCTTCTCTTTTTTTCTTCCCCTCGAAATCCCCCCCAGGACAGTCTTTTTTTTCTAGGTCTTAGTCCCCCCCCATTTTGACTTTTTCAATACGAAGCACCTGTTCCCTGTCTCCCTTCCCTCCCCACCTCTTTCCTCCCCGCCCACGATTCTTTTTTTTGGGCTCTTCAGCTACTGCTCGAATTCTGAATGCATTTTTTCGTGGATGAGTGGCCCCCCCCCCGCACGCCTACTTCCCTTCCCCCCCCGTATGCCCCTTTTTTTTGGCTTGAAAGATAGAATAATCGGGCGTACACTACCCCCCAATGTGATCCCTGCCAATCTCAGATAGGGCACCGCTGAATTTCCACTGTTTTCCCAATAAGGCCCTCCCCACACCACGTTTTTCCGACGAGACATCTTTTTTTTCTCCTCCCAGAGTAGAAATCCCCTTTCCGGAAACAACCAAAGTCGTGAACGCTGTTTCCTGTCACCTACCACCCCCACACACCCACACCCCTCCCCTGATGTATCCGTTCCGAGTCCCCCCCCCCCTTTTTTTCCTTCTTTCTTTCTTTTTAAGTTGTTCTCATAACGTCCGGGCCCTTTCTTGCTTTTCCCCCCATGTTCTTTTTCCTCGTTTCTTTTTCTAACTCCCTTCATTCTTTTCACCCGTTTCCTCCTTCTTTTTTTTCCCCTTGTCCACTGGCTTGGGACCTGAACCCTTCATAACCGTTGAGTTCTTCCTCTTAACCCGTCATTAACGCCTTTCTTTCCTTTTCTCGGCAGACCTCTTTTATTATCTCTCCTTTTCCTCCTTTTTTCTTCTTTTTTTTGAGTCGTACAAATTCGTTTATGTCTCTCTACTTTTTCGATGCGGAGTTTTTCCCCACTTTGTCTTCCATTCCATTTTGTTTTCTCCTGTTTCCACAAGCCCCTTCAATTTGTCCCTCTCTTTCCTCCCTTTCAGTAATGAATTGAAAAGTTTAAGGCTCCCTCTCTTCTTTTGCACCCTTTCTCTTTCAAGATCCCACTCCTCGTTTTTTTTTTCAGTGTCTTCGTTCACCACTCTCACATACCCAATTTGCCTCCCTTTTTTTTAATTTTTTTTTATGTTTCCCCTCCCCCTTTTGTTTTTTGGCCCTACAGCTTTTTCCTTTTCTTGATCTCTTTTCTAAAGTATTTTCGTTCCCTCCCCCTCAGGTTTTTTCATTCTACTGGCTGCCCTGTTTTTGGTGGCTTTCCTTTTTCTGTTCCCCCAGTCTTCTTTTGCTGCTTCGATTGCGGTTCTTTCCCCCCTTTGTTGGGTCTGTTCTTTTTTGGTTCTGTTTCTCACTTTCTACTTGCGTGTTGTTTTTGTATTTTTTGTACCCTTCTTTCCCTCTTTTTTCTCATCCGATTTCTCCTCTTCTATATAGCCCTTTAGTCGTGCTTTGTCGGATTCTTTCTTTGTATTCTAAACTATGGTTTTCCCTCTCCGTCTAAGCACTTCGAGGGCGTTTTTTCTGATTCGCTTTTCTTCCTTTCCCCTTTTCCCCCCCTCCTCTTGATCTCCGGATCCCCCACTTGCCATCGTAGTTCCCCTTTGTATGGTTTTCCCCCAACCACAATTTCCTCTGCGTGCCCGACCCTTCCTGAGGTGTCTTGTCCTTGGCCTTCGGTGCTTCTCTCAAGCCTCGCTTGCACCTCCTTTTCAGACCCTCTTTCACGCAAGTGCTCCTTTTTACTGACCCTTCTGGTTATTTTGGTGGCCTTCCCCTTCCTCCCCCTCCTTTTGGATTTTTTTCCACGCACACGTCGTCGGGCCAGCCATCTGACTGTTAGATCCCTTTCTTTTGCTCTTTACCTCGATCGAAGGACACGGCATTTCCTCTTCGTTCTTTCTTTGAACTCTCCCCTTTTTTCACGGACTAGCGTAAGTTTATTACTATGTCTCGGCCCCCGCCCCAAAAGATCGGTCAGCTCGTCCAGCGTTCCATATCACCCCCGCAGACTCTCCCCCCTTTTAACCTCAGTTCTTTCCCGCCTTCACTATTTCCACCTCCCTTGTAATCGTCGATACGCCCCGAGTTCCCCTGCTATCTGTTCCCTGGCGCTACCTTTCCTGCCGATTCCCCCTCTTCTTTTTCCTTCCACTACGTTCGTCGCCCTTTTAAACTTCGTTTTTTTTCCCCTCTTTTGTCAGTGAACCTTTGCAAGATGCCCATCTCTCCCTTTTTAATCTCCCCTTTTTCTGTGTTTGTTCATGTTCTTTTTTCTACTGTTCCCTTTACCC
>Ga0179593_1445961_pt1 | contig 10524 bp, 14 predicted proteins | sample CZODoug2_1_08_16_FD_185931 | JGI IMG/M metagenome (GOLD analysis project Ga0179593, IMG submission 185931) | Vadose zone soil fungal communities from Angelo Coast Range Reserve, California, USA - CZODoug2_1_08_16fungal (PacBio error correction) | ecosystem: Environmental > Terrestrial > Soil >... | reverse complement strand
TCCTATCCCTGAGTTTTTGGTCCCCTTAAGTCTTGGCGAACCGTGCTCTAAGGATTTAGTGTAATATTCTTTCCTAACCCCCCCCCCTGTTGTTTTGTAACGCGTTGTGTTTTGCATCTGTCCCCAGTGGTCCAATGTCGCATTTGCACACCATTTTAACATGGGTGGCCTGATTCCACCGCCCCACACTATACTTTTCTGAGCTTCCCGGACGTGGCGTTAGCTCTTCGTTGTTCTATTCCTTGCTAAGGTATCTTTTTAGACCCCTGTCGTGATTTTTTTTACACGGATATGGGATTTTGAATGGGGAGTTGCACTGTCTTTTCAAACACTCTCTTCCATTCCCGTATTTCTTTTCTTCTCTTATTTGATTAGTGAGTCCTGAGTTTTTTTATTACATTGGACCTTGCCTCCCCCGTGCTCCTTCTGGCCACCCTGCACTTGGCGGGTACACCTTTTTTTCATGGTTCCTACGCCTCCTGTCCCCCCATTTACCCATTGGTGTAATTTACACAAGAGCAGACTGTTGTTTGCTGGGGGGGGTAATTGCCTTTTCCTCTACTAGTTTCATGTCCCCTTTTGGTCACTCATTTTTTCCCTTCTTGATTGGACGATTTACTCTTTCCTTTTTATTTCATTCTTTTCTTTGGACTGTTCCTGATGAAGCTCATGACCCCCTTGCATGACCTTTTGATATTCTTTAGTTGGGTGATGTTTTTTCGGTCAATGGCTTCTCCCTTTGTTTGGGTCCCCCCCCCCTCTCATTTGGAATCCCTTTGCTGCCGGTCCAGCATTTCTTTTTTTGCATTTTCCCCCATGTAACAAGCCCCCGTAGTCCTTTTCTTTCAGCCCGTTCGTGTCAGAACAGGTGTCCACTCCCCTTTTGTCGTTTTTTGAGTTTGCGCTTAGCTAGTTCTTTTTTCGTCGGCGATTTTTTTCCCCTCGGTACCAGTAATTTTTTTCCCCCTTGCTGCCTTCCTGCCGTTCCCCTTGTCACGCCCCTGCCCCCAGGATAGTTCTGTTTTTTCTTTTTTTTCCTGTTTTTGGTTTTTTGGTTGGCTTTTTCCAATTGACCCTTTTTCACGTTATTTACTGCCAGTTCGATTTTGCTTATATGAGAGTTTTTTTGTCAGTAAATCCTCCGTTCTTCTCCCGTTTTGGAGTTCTTTTTCCTCCCCCCTGAGAACGCCCCCCTTCCCCCTTTACCGTCTGTCTTGTAATTGTGAACCTTTCTTTTAACCCTCGTTTTGGTGGCCCATCCTTCTGAGAGCTTTCCGGTGTTTAGTATCTCCGCTTTTTTTTACACCTAACCTCCCCCCCTTTTTCCTGACCCCCCCTTTTGAGTGTTTCTCGGGGATTCTCTTTTCTTTCTAATTTTTCTTCTTTTGCCTGCCAAAGCTCTTTTTCACCCTGACCGGCCCGTTTTTTTTCGGACCGGAGTCCTTTTTTTTCAGTCGTGTTCGCCATTTTTCAAGTTTGAAATATTTGTGGGCCCCACCTACTTTTTCCACCCCACGCAGCTCCCCAGTTCTGACGACTCCCGTAGTGTTTTTTTGCCACAAGGTGGTTCCTCCTCCCACTGCGCCCCGGCTTCATTTTTTTTTTTTTGCCCTTTGCCCCTCCCCCAGGCACTCTTCCTCCTCTCCCGCGAAGGCGTCCCCACCTTCCCCCCCTGCCCAGAGTGTTTTCGTCCCATTGTAACGACCTGCGGTGTTCGTTTCACGTGCCTGCCCAATGGCTCTGGCCGGGTTGTTGATCCTCGGACCCCTCGTACCGCAAGGCTTGCCCGTCCCCCGTTGTCCCTGAGGTCCTTCTCCCCCTTACTGTGACGGAACAGTTTTTTTTTCTAATGTTCGGTCTTTGGCCTGTTTCCCCCTCCCGACCTGGCCCCCGTTGGTCCACTCGTCTCCCTGTCTGGGTTTGACTGAACCGCCTTTCACCCCTCAACCGACGACCTTTTCCAGACTCCTCACTCTTTTTTCCCCTCTAGGCCCCGTCCTCCCTTCAAAACCCGTCACTTCTTGGGTCTCACCGTTCCCCCGTCCCTCCCTTTTTTCAACGTTCCCGGCTCCTGCCTCCCCATGATTGTGAGTATGTCTTCCATCTTCATTTTCAAGCTGGTTTTTCGATCTGTTTCCTGCCCTTTTTTTTTGTTCCTTCGTTCATTCATCCCCCCTTGGGTCATCGTGGTTTTTAGCGTGTTCCTTTTTTTCCCTTTTCGTCAGGTGGGACCCCCCGGCCTTTGAAGTGAGCCTTTCCTAACTGTCGCTGCCCCCCCGGAATAGAGCCCCACAAAGAGCCCCTGAGGTTTTTGTTCTCGTGGAGTGATGCGCAGATCCTGCGGGTTCCGTATGCTGAAGGGGGTGTATCCTCCCCTCGGACAGATTATCCCGAAGCGTTTTCCTGGTTTTTTCACTCGACTTTTGAGCTTGACCCTCGCCCCCTTTCGTTAGACGAGCCCTCCCTCCGAGGTTTTTTTTTTTATGGATTTTCTCAGTTTTCCCTTCCCAGTGTTTCCACTCCTATGGGGAGTGGCTCTCGCCTTTTGTTCCCTTGGTTTTTTTTCCCCCCCATTCCTTCCTGTCTCATAGAGGCGGAAAGGTCAACCCCCAATACCCCCCCCCAACTAGTTACGCTTCCACATAAGGATATTACCCCCCCCCCCCCTTGTTTTTTCGCGGAACCCGTTCCTTGTTCCTGGTTCTCCTTGTCCTTCTTTCCCATTTCATACCCATGTTTTGTCCCAGCACCCCAACGTTACTTTCCTCCCTGCTGCGCCCGGTTTTTTCCTTCTTCTCGTCTTGATGCCTGCCAGGGTTCCCCCTTTGAGTTTGAGTTGCTTTTCTGTCAACGATCCTTTACAGTCCCTAAAACCCCATTTTTATGACACCCCTCCCCTTTCTCCCATTATGATTTTTTGAAGGGGATTTTTTATCCCAGTTTTTTTCCCCTTGCCTGCATCATTAACCTTCTTTTTGTCCCCGATACTTCTGTTCCTTTTGGTTTTTTTTGTGGACCCTGCACCTTCCTCACTCCTTTTTGTCCGTAGGGCAGTTTTCTTTCCCAGCACGACCCTTTCAGTTTTTTTTTTTCCTCGGCAGTAGTCGGACCACCCTGTCTGATTGTTTTTTCCCTTGTTCACCTAATGCCCCCAGCGCGAACTCCCTTTTCCCACTCCTCCGTTACACTCGCTCTCGGTCTTGCTCCCCCCCTGCCTTTATCTATAGATTAATCATTACGCTGTTTCAGGGTGGTCCCCCCTCCCCATTTCTCTTCCCCTTGAGACCAGCCCTTCATCCTTCCTCGCCGCCCCCCCTTTTTCTCCCTGTTCTCCTCCTTTGTGTTTTTTTTTGGAACGCGGCCTGCTTGCGCTTCCACATCGAAGTTCCTGAGGTGGACAATGCGTTTAACCCTCTTCCACATCCCGACATGATTCTCCCCCTTTCTCCTTTTATATTTTAATTACTTTTCCCTCCTTTGTTGTTTGTGTTCTCTGCGATGTTTTTTCCTTTCTTTCCTTAACGTGACCTAAGTTCCCCATGGGTACCCCCCCCCCTTTGCCTTTTCATTTGGCCGTCCCTCTAAGCGTCAACAAGTGTCTTTTGCTTTCGCCCTGATTCGGTCTCGGGATCGACGGACCTTACGATTTTGTCCCGGGTCCTTATTAGGGAACGATCAAGGTTCATTCCCCAAAGCATCCTTCCTTCCGACAGATTAAAGAATGTCCACCGGCTTGGACACCCTTTCCTCCTCCTCCGTTAAGGCCCCTTATTTTCCTTCAACTTTTTCTGAAGATCGTGATGCGTTCCAGACCCAGTCAACCCCCCTCTTCTTTTTCCCGCCCTACCCTTGCCAGTTTTTGCCTTTTTCGAATAGGTCCCAGTCTTGTATGTGGCCGCTTCCCGCTTAAACCACTAGTTCTCCCTGCCCCGCCACCCCACAACCCACGGACCAACAGTCCGTGCCTTCTCCCCCCCCCCCCCCCCTTTTCCTTTGTTTCTTTTTACTGTCTTTTTTTTCCGTTTCGCGTTAACCTTTCGAAGAAAATGACCCCCCCAATGAAAAAAGTCCCCCTCTTTCCCCTGTCTAGTCACTCTTTGTATTTGTTCCGATTTCTTGTTTATCCCTGCAAGTCATCTCCACCGCCCGCCCGTCTCGATTGTTTTTTCCTCGGCATGGCACACCTCAGAAGCACACCCTCCCGATTAGTTCACCCCTACGAGGTTCTCAATCCCTGGCTTATCCCTTTTCGGATATCAGGTGTAGGCACGACAGGTATCCCCTCGGGCACTCTTCCCCATTTCCCCGGTCTTCAACCGCTGTTGATGTTACGATCCCCCCTGTTCGTTTGAATTCTCTTGTTTCCCCTGATGGGGTTGCCCCCTTTGTCCCGCTCTTCCTTCATGACGTCCCCCGTATGTATCACCCCCCCTTTCAATGGTTTGTTATTGACATCCCCCCTCATGCGGTGGGGAAAACGACACTGAATGTTTCCCTGCCTTTCTCCTGCTTTTTTCCTTCGCGTAAAGCCCATTTTCTCCGCGTACTGGCTCCCTTCCCTTTCGGGCTCCCCCATTTTGCACAACAGTCCTTTCTTCCCTTTCCTGTTAGGTTCTGGACCCCTGCTCGTTCCGTTCCCTGAGATGCTTTTTCTTTTTTGCGCAAGCCCCTTTCACTTTTTCCCTGGTGTCTTCTTCATTGTTTTTTATTGTACCTGCCGTATCCCCTCTTTTCCCCACACAGAGTTGGTTGTTTGTTCAAGTTCGGGTCCCCTCCACTGAAGCAACGACCACACCACCCTCTTAACCCCCAATCTCCGTCACGTCCTCTCTTTTTTACTGTTGCGTTTTTGAAGCACGATTTCCTTCCCCCCCACCCAGTATGTGACACACTTGACTGTTCCCCCCCAACTGACTCTCTCCTTCCTTTCTCCGTCCTACTGTTTGTTTTACCGGAGGTTTGAAGGTGTAGAAAGTGTGTCTCTTTTTTCGTTTGTAGTGGTTTTTTTTTTTTTTTTTTATGAAGTTTCTACTACTTGCCCCCAGCTTTTCTGACTCTTGTACCGTCCTCTTCCCGTTTGTATATTTTATTTTTTTATAAAAGTCCCCAGGGTGTGAGGATTTTCTGAGACCCCCTGTGCTAAGTATTGAACTTTGTATCATCCACGGGTTTCCCCCTCCTCTTGCCTTTTTCACCCCCCCCTTTTTTTTTTCCCGTCCGTAACCGTTTTTCCTCTTTTTTCCTTCCCGTTTGAGGTCCACGTGTTTCTGTCTCCTCTTCCGCTGCACCCCACACATCCCCAGTTTCCTTTTTTTCTTCCGTCCAGCCAGAACCCCAGAAGTTCGTTCTTTCCCTCCCCGTCCTCCTTTTCCCCCTTTTTTGGAGTTTTTTTTTTGGACCGCACGTCTGGCGGTTGGCTTTTTTTTTTTGATTTTTTTCTCCTTTTGCGGCACAACGGTTTTGCCCTACCCCCCCTCACCCTCATGGCCTTGTTTCTGGCCCCCTTGTCCACCCCTTCCCCTTTTCTAGGACCTTTTGCGTCTACGTTTTTTGTGGACGATTTGTTTTTCCTCCCCCCCCCTTTTACACACCTCAACCGCAAAGTCTGCCCACTTTCTGTCCTCCCTCTCCCTGCTGACCCCTTTTGTTTTTCCGGCGGCTTCCGTAAACCTCGTTGTTTGTCAGGCCTCTCCCTTCCTCCCTTCTTGATCACCAAGATTTTCCCTGTCGGCCTTTACTCTGGGCTTTTGCCGGGTCCCAAAGTTTTTTGAGGGACCCCCCATTCCCTTTTGTCCTGGATGTTGTCTTGTCCCCCAAGCCACTTGCTGGTTTCAAACGATTTCCCGCCGTGCGGTTGACTTTTTCTTGATTCCGTTTCCCGGCTTTTTCGCCCTTTTCCCGTCATTACCCCTACTGCTTCTACACAACACTCCCCCCCCCGATTTAGGCCCCCGGACGTCCCCCTTCATTGTCCCAGTCATGACACACCCCCCCCCTCTCCTCCTTTTCTCTGCTTTTTTCGGGGCCTGCACATTGCATCCTACCGCTGAGCCCAAATTTACTTTTGCCCCCCCTCCTTTTTTGCTTTTCTTACTCCACCGGTTTTAATGCGTACCTTCCGTCCAAGCTCCCGTTGGATCAGATGGGTTTCTCGCTGTATTCCCCGAACACCAACCCCGACGCCTGTATTTTTCTGTCCCCGTTCACTTGATGGACCCCCCCCCATCCCTTTTGGCTCACATGGTCGTCCTTTTGTCCCCAATGAGCATACTTCCCCTTCCCCTCCCTTTTGGGCCCAGTACCCCCATTCTTTTCAAGTAAGGGCACGGTTGGCTTCTTCAGTACATTGGCTTTCTTTGTCCCATCCTTTCTTCCTGTCGTACCTCAGTTTTTTGTCCCCGGGCCAGCTTTTCCATTGCTTCCCAGTTTTTTTTTTTTTTTTCAAACCAACCCCCTAGTTTTCTTTTCCACCCCCCCTCCCTTCCCCCTTGCCTTTCTGTGGAAATCCCTTTGCTTATGTTCCCCTAGAGTCGTTTCAATGACCCCCCTACCTTTCACCCTAAGCTTTTTTCAAAGAAAGGTACCGTGCATTCCATTTGTACCCTTTTTCCGCCGCCTCAATATCCTCATCTTCCCCTCCTCTAGGTTTCCCCCCCCCCCTCAGGGTGACTTTTATGTCCCCCTTTTGATATTTTGACCCCCGCACTCACGTTTGTGTCGTTCCTTCCCCCTTAGCCTCCCCTGGACCCCGGCTTTAGATTTTTCGTAGCTTTGTGAGGTCTGCCTTTTTTTGTTTTTTTTTGTCCTTTGTTTTTTTTTTCCACTCTTTTCCCCTTGTTCCTACCCCCCCGGCCCCTTTCCCGTCCCCCCTCTCCTTGTGTCTTTGATTCCCCGGCACTCCTTTCCTGATCGACTTTCTCCAGAGTAGGCAGTGAACCTTTCCTATTTCCCCCTCCTCTCTCGTTGTTGTTGTTTTGATATGCCTCTTTCTTTTTTCTGTAAATTAAGGATTTTCTTCTGCGAATTATCTCTAAGGGAGCTGTCTTTGACTCTTCTTCTTACACCCCCAGAATCTGGTTACTATGTTGTTCTGTCTTTTCAGGCCCACTTTTCGTCTGGAAACCTTTTTTTTACCAATTTAAGGCCCCCACCTCCCCAAATGCTCGCCAGACTTCCCAAAGTGTATGGGGGGGGTGTAGTCGTGTTGTTTCAGTTTGTTTTTTTACTGTTTTCTTGGTACCTTATCACCCAATTGCAGGAACCCATTTTTTTCGATGTCCTCTATCTTTTTTTGTTTTCGTTTTCCCCCTTCCCGTGCCTGAAACAATAGTGTTCCTTTCCCCCCTTCTCTGATGATTATTCGTATAGGGAGGGTCCTTATGCAGGGATTTGTTTCTTACGTTTTAGCGTTCATCCCCCCCCTCTTTTTCTTACTCCTTGGTTCTGGGGGTCAACGAAAAGATCTTTTCACACTTCTCCCCCTGTGTTCCATTTTTCCCCCACAGTCTCCGGGGGTTGGTTTTGTCACTTGATGTTATTTACATCCGGTTTTCCTTGTTTTCCCTTTGTTCAAGACAAGTCATACCTAGGGCCTTGCTTCCCTTCCTCCTGGTCCTTTCCAAGTTTTCCTGGCTTATGACCCCTGCCTTTTGACTTCCTTCCCCCTGCTTTCAACCAAAATTTCTTTGGTTTTCTGACTTTAGTGAGGGTCAGGGCTTTACCCCCCTTTTCTGTGACCCCCCCTCAAGAAAAATTTGGTCGAAAAGTTCATGTTGGTACAGATTTGGATTCTGAAGTGGTGCACGAAGCCCAGGATTCCTTTTTTTTTTTATTTCCACTCCCCCCCCCATTGGGTCGACGTAGACACGGTCCTCCTCATGGTTTAGGTTAGTGGCTCTTCGACTAGATTTTTATGTCGGAGTAGTTCCTTTTTCACTATCCATTCCCCCCCCACAGCATTTTGATCAATGAGGTGAGGGACGGTAAGGGTAAGGGCCCCTCCCTTTTGAAGCAGTCTTTCTTCGGTTTTACGGGACTTTTTTTCTCACCCAATTTTATTCTAAAGTTCTTTTAAGGTCACCTTTCAGATAGTGTATTCTTTTGGGGGTAGACCCCTTCCCCTATTGGAATTTGAACTCCTCCTCATATGGGTTCTCTGAAACGGCCAACCCCCGCACCTCGTTTTTTTCATTAACCTTTCCTTTAACCTTCTTTTTTTACTGGGACATCCCCCCTTATCCTGCCGTGTTTATTGGGACCAACGCCGTTTGGTGCACTCACACCAGTCCTTCGGTCCTTTTCAGGTATTCCTTGTGCTTTTCAGAAGTTTCCCGTTTTTGGGCCTCTCCAAGAGAGTCGAAATGCCCCCGCCGGACAATTCTTCTTGGTTTCCCTAAGGACTTTCTCTTTTCCCCAGCCAGCGGTGTTCACTCCCCGGTTCTTTCAACGTGCTCTTTGTGTCCTCCCAATAATTTTACTGACCAAACACGATTCCCCAGTCGCAGCCCTCTGGTCCCATTGTGGGCTTTTGGGGTGGTCGAAGGTTCAATTTGGACCCATCTCTCATGAATTTGACTTTGTTTGGTTTGAAGTTTTGGAACTGTTCCTATTGGATATCCTCCCCGCGAACCGCCGGCACCGGTTCCCGCAACCCCCTACCCAAAGTAACCGCGGCGGGCATTAGGGACCATCACATTTTGGTACTGTAGGTGGAACAGCGACCTCACCCTCCTTTTTTTTTTTTTGGATGTATAGGGATTCTATTCCCCCTTCCTACGTCCTTGCTTGGTCTTTGTCATCAAGTGGCCCGAGGGCCGCTCCCTTACCTCCAGGGGACACCAGGGTTTCCTCCCCATCGGCCTTTGGAGTTCGCTCTTCCCCATTTCCACTTCCGACCGGTGTTTCCCCCTGTCCCCCCACCTTGGTTTTGCCCTTGCAGGGGAGTTGTTTCACCCCTTCCCGGCTTTTCACCCTCCTGTACAGTACATCACTCTATTTTGTTCCCCACTTATTCCCCCGGTCTCACACCCGTACCCACAATCTCTTCTAAACCTTGGGCCGCCGTCCACCCACGCTTTCCCCCTGGCCCCTTTGGATCCTACATTGTTGGTCCGGAGTTCCCTTTAACTCTTCTGTTTTTTTCTAATTCACCGCATTGGGGCGGATTAATCTTTTTTTCACCCCCCCTGTCAATTTCTCGCCTTTCAGTTTCTCGTTGTTCCTCGGGTTGTTAGTTTTTTTTCTCGGTTTTTGTGTCCTTTTCGTATGTTGACCTGCCTGCTCCTGTCTTTTTCTCGAGTTACTCTCCTGCCCCAAGACTGTAGCACCTGCAGCCGATGTTTGTTCCCCTATCCTTTTGCGTTCCAGTATAAGTCGTGTTCCCCACCTGCTCCCCCCCGTTCTGATGTTCAAAGGTGCTGATCATACACGCGACATTTGTACTAGTGAATCAAGCACTGTTAATTGGTTGAGCCTCGCTTTCTCCCACCGGAACCTCGAGACGGCGTTACACTGCCTTTCACACAGTTGTCATAGAATGGATGGGTTCTCCTTCAGGTCCCCTTTTCCATCCTGACTGAGTGTTTTCTCGAGGTTTGGCAGGTTTTGTTTTCTTTTTAGTCCCCCCTTTTTGACTTCTACGTCTTTTTGCGTCCCCTTTGACAAACCAAATAGTCACCCAAATCTCCCGTCCCTATTTCCCGGTTCTTACCCCCACCGCAGTCGCTGGTCCCCTGGTATAGCCCCCGTAGCCTTTTCTTTAGGATCACTACCTCACAGTTTTTGAGGGACGTCCCGGGAATGTATCTAGGGTCCTTCTTTCTCACTGAGTCAAAGTAAGTCACCACAACATTAGGGTGTTTGGCGGTGATGCGGTGTGTGTGAAAAGTGGCCTGTGGCTTTTCTTTTCTTTTACTTTGTGTGTCCTGGCTTCTGGAGTGAAGTAAAAGCGCAAACCACCTCTGACAACCCCTTCGACTAATTCTCCCCCGGAGTGACCTTTGTCTTGTCTTAATAATGTTCCCCCCGCGCCATCGCCTCACCTGATTGGTTTTTCTTTTCAGGTACGGTTTTCCTTTTCATTTTTTTCTTGTCGTGCCGGTAATTTCTTTGTTTTTTTTGTTGCGCGGTCACATTACCCAGAACCACCCCGTACGTGCCAGTTGTCCACATACGTCGTCCTTGACCTTTTTCCCACCCCCGCTGGACCGGTCTTATTCTTTTTGCTTGACCTTGGAAGCTGTTTGCGAACCCCACACATTCAACCTCCCACTTGAATGTCCCTCCCGATAGCGTTGTCCCCTTCGACAGTTGAAGATTCTTTATCATCTTTTAGATTTTTCCCCTGTCCTTTCATTTTTTGGTACTTCGGTTTCCCTCCGTTCCGGTCCGTCCTGCCCCCCCGCCAATAGCCGGGTCTCTTTTTTGTTTCCCCTGCTTGCGCGGCTCCAATCCACGTGGGCGTCCTTCCTTGATTTTTTGTGACAGTCCATGTGTTCCCCGTTTTTTCTCACTCGGCACCTTATC
>Ga0179593_1407382_pt1 | contig 10524 bp, 12 predicted proteins | sample CZODoug2_1_08_16_FD_185931 | JGI IMG/M metagenome (GOLD analysis project Ga0179593, IMG submission 185931) | Vadose zone soil fungal communities from Angelo Coast Range Reserve, California, USA - CZODoug2_1_08_16fungal (PacBio error correction) | ecosystem: Environmental > Terrestrial > Soil >... | reverse complement strand
TTTTTAATCTACTGTTTTGACTGTGAATAATCTTCCTTTCCTCCCCCCCTGCTCTTGGCTGAATTAGTGATTACATCATTATATGTACGTTCTGTTGGACACTTACGAAGTGTTCCTTCCTTCAGCTGCTTTTCCTTTCATCAACCCCCTGTTCTCTTCCTCATTCCTAAGCTTCCTCTACTTCCCATCTAAGTTCTGTATTTTTCATCCACAAGGTTTCAGTAGAAATGACGTACTTTCGTTTTTGTTGAATGTATGTCTAACCACCCCTTTACCGTAGCCCTCCCACAATTAGGCCACCTCTTCACAGAGTTATGTATGATTTTTTTTTTTCTTTTCTGTTTTGCTGGACCCCTTCCCTTCCTTTCGCATTAATTTCATTTTTCAGATAGCCTGTGCCCTTGTGGCTCATTTTGACATTTTTATCGACCCTGACCCCCCATCACAAACAAAGGGTAGTGAGGGTGGACTAAGTTTTTCAGATGTTTTTTCTACCCACCCTTTTGAGTCTTGAGGTGTAGGGAACTGTTTTCTCCTCCCCCCCCACATTCCCCCCAAATGAAGCCCGCTCTTTTCGGCAAACCCTAACATTCCCCACTCTCCCCCTAGGATGGTCATTTTAAAGGATTTCCACAAGACCTTCTGAGATTTAAAAGAGGCACATCTCTTTCGTCAAAGTTTTCCCTTCTTTATTGGAACCCTAAGAGAACTCATTATGTCTCCCAGGTCATTTAACCGGCGGTCCCCTTTTTTAATGTGTAATACCCTTTGGTACACATAGCAGGGCTGATACCCTGACATATCACACCTTGTCGCCTTCCGTTCCTACCATGCCCCCTTCTCTACTGCACACACCTTTTTTTACTAGTTTGTTCCGATGTCCATACCCCAACAAAGATAAGATTAAGCTTTTCTGTTCCAGATCAGTCCTCTCCGAACCACTTAGAGTAACCTGTTTCACCTAACCATCTTAGGCTCACCCTGTGAGACTTAAGACCAGTTGTTTTTGTTTTTACCTCTTCTTAAGGTCCGCCACTGAACTGTTCACCCTTGCCCAACGTCTCCCGTTTCCTCTGGGTGTTTTGTGTGGGGACTTTTTTCTCCATCGCATCTGTTTTTGGCTACCTTTTTGTGGGGTTCCACTGACGCATTTAAGGCCCTTTTTCCCCAATTAACGGATTGTTTTCCCTCTCCCCGGTACTTAAGTTTCTCATCCTTTCCCCCTCTTATCCAGACTGGGTGCAGGGTTGCTCTCCCCTTGAGAAGGTTCCTTCTAAGGGCAGAGATGTGCCCCCCCTCATCCTTCCTTCCTCCCCTCCTTTTTTGGTGCTGATGCTCTTTGAATGTTCCCCCTCTCCCTCTCCGGGAACCTTTTCCACGGTAAGCCCACCTGTACAACCTTTCCTAGTATCACTGGACGAGCTTTCCTTCTTCAAGTTGCCCAGCATATCATTATTCCTGTCCTCTGTACAGTCAACTCGGTCCGGTAAAATGGAATTGGATTTTTCCACCCCCACTGGCAACCAAAACCCCCCCCCCCCCCCCCCCCCACCCCAATTTTCTCCAATCCATGGAGTCCTTTCCTTTCCACACCGACACAAAGTTTCCCTTGGAGATTTGTCTTTTTCACATTTCAGTTTTTTCTTCACTCATATCCACAGCCACCCCAAACTGTTGATGTCCACCTGTGGGAAGTTGAGTTCCCTCGTTTTGCGGGCTGATTTTTCTATTTGCTGGACGTCGAAGTGGTTTTGGATCTGATCTCCTTTAGAACAGTCCTAGGCAGTCCTTCTAGGTTGTGCTGGCACTCTTATTATCTTTCTCTAGTCACCTTTTCCTTTAGCCCATTATCCTCCTGGCCTTGCAGGGAGGCATCCCCATTATGAGTAGGTTTTTGATTCCTCCTTGCCTTCCAAACCATAAAAACGTCATGTCGTATATCAAAGGGCGTCAATTTTCTGCAGGCGAGCCCTCTAATTTAGTCTTTTCCTTTCCCACTAACCCTCCAGGGTGAACACCTTGAACCAGATTTTACTGGATATTCTTTTTCTCCGTTGCCTCTGACTCTTACCCCGGGTGAAGCTTTTTTTGTCATCTTTCCCCGCTAACAGGCAGGAGCTTGGCTTTTTGAGTCATTGCGTGCCACCTCCCCCCGTTTTCCCGCCCGAGGTTTCTCTCTTCCCCCTGTGGCCCCCCCTATCCGGTGTCTTGGCTTTAGATGTGGTCCCTTTTTGAAATTTTTCACAAATGCTCCACACTTTCCCCGCTATTCCCACCTGTATTCATGCTGAAGCATTGGCCCCTGTTTCCCCTCAAAATGGTTTTGACAAAATTTGACCCCCCCCACCTTCATGGCATCCATACTACCTTTTTTCAGTCTTTTTTTGGTCCTACTGGGGTGTGCTTGTAGTTGGGTTTGGGTATTAGAATACAGGCCCAGACTTTTTCTCCCGTTCAGGTCACAATACTGTGTGGTGTCTGTCTCCTACTTCTTTATTGGTGGTTCTGGGTCAGCGAAGTCTCTTGGAAAGGACTTCCTACCTGGGTTTATTTACTCCATGGCTCTTGGATTAGGAATTAGTGATAATTTTTACCGCCCTGATTACTACGATTTTGTCACTCCGTCCTCAGTTACGGCATTTCTTCCAGTGCACAGGATCACCTTCGTAAGTTAAAGTTGAGTTTAAATTCCCCCCCCCCCCCAACGTCGTACCACTTTCCCGACTAACAATTTGTGGGCTTGTGTCCTCAAGTTTGACTTTCCGTCTTGTCCTTTACGTCATTCACCCCCAATTTTTTTTTTGAGCCCTCTTCAGTTTTTCTGCTTTTCACCCTAATGTTCAAACTCCGTTTATAAGCCCCCAAGTTTTTTGTCAGAACTGGTTGCCACCGACTAATTTTTTTTAAGTTCCCAGGGCACCCCCCCCTGTTTGTAATTTCCACGGCTTGCAGCTTTCCTTGCCCAATTTTTTAACATTTGTGATCTTTTAGGCGTTGTTATGAGCCCTTTTAAACCAGAATTTTTACCATAATATTTTTCTTCAAAGTCTGAGAGTTTATAATGTAAAGGCCGCCCCTCCTCGACTTTGTTCTAGTTTCCCCTCTATCCAGGATTGTGCTTTCCCTTTTGCAGCCCGATTTGGCCATACATTTTGATTCTCTCTTTTCCCCAAAAAATGCAATGATGCTCCCCAAGATTTGCTCAACGCCCTTTGACGCCAGCTTCCGGTCTTCGCAAAATGCAGTCTCAGTTTGTCCTATTTCGTTTTTGGTGCGATTGCTGCATAAATCTTCTGACTTTGTGGGTAGTGGAAGGTCATATGGCCCTCATGGCAAAGTGCCACTACTTGACTGATTGTCCTTTTGCCGGGTGAAGTGGAATCAAAAGTTTCTTTAGTCAGCCTAGTTTAAACACCCCCGCTATGATTCCCCAATCTTGGTTTCCATGCACCACTTGCACTTTTGATTGTCTTCATTCCTTTCCTGTGAAGCAGTCCTGTTGACTCCTATTCATTTCCTGTAAAGACAAGGGCCCTCATTTTGTAACAAATTTCAATGTTTTTTCTTATTTCCCAATGATCCCCCAAGCAAATGGATAAGATCATTTCCCTGTCCTTCTCTCCATTGTGATTTGTGCCAGTGCTTCATGGAGCACACTCCTGGATTGGTCTCCCTTTTCTTCCTATTGTACCATGTGATCTCTCGTACTTCTCCCCGTACTTTTCACAGGAAGTATGTGGCCCTGGCTTTTGCACCACTCACCCTTCTCTTAGATTTCCCAACCTCTTATTTTTCTTGCAGGAACACGACCAATTTCACCTTTTTTCCCTGCTTTGATCTGCCCTGCTCATGGGCCCTGGCGTAAGAGCGCTCCACCGGATTGTTGTACAGGTGAGATTCCATCCATGCATCCCCCCACACTCGGAACTGTAATTCGGTACCTTGACACTGATTGGGGATCATCAGATGGGACGCTCCATCTCCCGGTGCGAACGGACCTCCCCAAGTTCTTTTTCTATGGACTTCTGGTAGGTTAGGTCCCCACCAGTACCCCCCGTTCCCCCTCATGACGTTTAAAACTGCATCCCCTTCCCCCCACCCTCAATCTTGCCACTAAACACTGTTTCTTCTTTGCTCCGCCCCTTAGTAGGGGAGGAAGATCCCTCCATCTTTGGCTGATCATTTTCTTTTTCCTCTCTTTTGGCATAAAACTATCCCCCACCTTTCTTTGCACCAATTGCTGACATAGTCCGGATAGGGAGGGAAGATAACAAATCTTCTGAATGGATGATCAACCACTTTTTTTTCCCCTCTTTTTTCATTCTGACTCTGCTTTACCCCTATACGTCTTTGAACCTATCATGGTCTGAAGGAACAACCCCGCACCTTCTACCTGGATTTGTCACCTCCCTTACGTCAGTGTACAGAAGGTGTTCGATTACTTTTTTCCTTACCCACTATTAACTTGCCCCGTCTTTTCCCCGCGTCTCCCCGTACCTTTGGGGCTTCAATTGGCTTTGACCTTATTTCTGCTCCTTCCCTACTCGTTCCAACTGGGGGGCCTTGCTTGACTTTATTCTTTCGGAACTTTCCCCTCATTATTAACACAAGGTCCCCCTCTTTAGGATTCAGACGTTTTTATTGGTGGGTTGTTGGAAATTCGTTCCTATCGCCGTACTGCTCCTCACTTGATCTTGGGCTTCCTCCCTTTAATCTGGGTTCTGAGTTGAATCCCTAGACCCTCCCGGCCCCATTCGGGACATTACTAATGGTGTTTTGCTACATTCAAGCTTCTGCAGGTATATACCCCCTTCGTAATCTTTTTTCTTTCCCCCGCACCCCTCCCAGTCTCCCCCCACACCAGTTACTCATAGTTGAAATGCTTTACCTTTATTTGCTTAGTTGCTACCCCCCCACACACGACAGTAGCCTCCCACCTTTCAAACCCTCGTCCCCAAAACACGTACTTGATTTTGTCCTGACTGGTTTGTCCCTTTTTTTTCTTTCCCCAGTTTTGATTCCCCTTTAACCATCTTTCCGCCTATATTTTCATGTTCATATAGCTGTGCCCTTGTGGAGCATTTTGACCTTTTGGATCAAATTGACCACAAATTCAGATTTTTTTGGGTGTTTTCGTCCCTTTTTTTCCGCATCTGTGAATAATAAACCCTGCTTTTCTCCCCGTGGGGTCGGGGAATGGGTTCTTTCAATGCATCCCACAGGAGCCAGTTCTTCCTGTTAGTTTTCCCACCTACAACCCTCTCAACTAGTTGGTTATCAGAGGATCCGGCACACGCCTTCCCTGATCCGTGACAGAGAAACTCCTATTCCCCTTTTTCACCCCTGTGTCGTGAACTCCTAAGACTGACTCCAGGAGAGTCGCCCTTGCCTACATACTTCTTTATTGATCAAGTTGTGTTTCCAGTTTGTTATCCATGGGTGACCAGGTCTTCCCCGGGTTTGTAACTCACCCTTACCCTAATGAAATTGTCTTCCGGTGGGAACCCATGAGTATTTTGTATAGATATCTCCCAGCAGTCTGTCCAAGAACCACCCCCCAGCTCCCTTTAGCCTGGGCTAATATAAGATCAGCTCGAAAAACTGAGTGTCCCAAGTCTACCTCTTCTGATCCCTCCCTTTGCCTAAGACCCGTTGGTGTGTCTGTGAAGTTTTTCCTCTCACTGAAATGTGCCATTGTGAACAAAGTATCCACTTTGCCGCATTTTTTTGTGATATCCCGAGAATAGGCTTGGTTCCCCCCCCCCCTTTTGTTTTTCCTCCTCGTGTGAAAATGCCCATTTGCCACCCCAGTCCAGGTTTTCCTGTGTAAGTTCGTGTTTTTACCCCTGATACTGCTTTCCCCCCCTCTCGCTCTAATTGACTTCCGGGGGTGCAGTTGCGTGGATGCCTGACAGTTCTTAATGGTTCTAAGTTCCTTGATTCCCTTTTCTATTATCCAATCTGTCCTGGATTTCCCCCATCTCTGCCCTTATCCTTCCCTTGAAGCTTTTCAGTGCATCACCCCTGCCACACCTTATAGAAATGGATGATTTTGATCTCTTGGATTGTTCGATCCTGTTCCTGTCCCTCCACTTCAACTCCGTTCCTTTTTCAATGGCAGGGTTACTTTCGGAGCCCCCCCCACTGGTTTACCCCCACCTTCCAACTTCCGGATGAGAATTCCCCCCCTTACACCCTCTTTGCTCCTTGGAGATTTGGTCTCCCCTTCCATTGAAGTTTTTGACCTTATAAGCCTCTCCCGAAGGAAAAACACCCATGCGAGGATGGTCTCCCTTAATTGGGTCGGGGTATTTTTCTTGAGTGGAAGGGTACTCTAAGTCGATTTCCTTCTTTGAGTTTATCCCCCTGCCATCTTCTGATATTGGTTTGTTTTCTTTTTTCCCCAGTCGGAGAGGCCACTGTTGCCCATGTAGCAGCCTCCCCATGGTGATGAGGCTTGACCTTGTCTTCTTTCGTTTTTTGAGTAGTCCCTTGCCTCCGGTCACCAAATGTGTTACCTTGCTAACCATATGTGGTGAGTATATGCATGGATCAATTCTTCTTTTTTATATTGCTCTTTTCACTAAAACCTCCTTTTTGACCCCCCTTTTGAATCTCTTCACTTCTCTCTCTTCTTTTTTACATTTGCCTCTGAATAGCCCACCACTAGTTGTTTCTTTTTGGTCGTGTGTGCCATAAACCTACAGCTCTTCTTCCCGCTTTGTAGTCATTGATATCCCCATTTCCCCTCCACGTGCTCAAAATCATGTTATTACTACCCCCCTCCATGAACTCCGTTACCCCAAATGGCTTTAAATCCCCCCTGTTTCATGGAGTCCTGGTTGTGCTCCCCACACTTTTCCCCCCCCTTAACACCATGGTGGGGTGGTTTTTTTTGGTTCCCTGCTAGTGAACATGCATATTACCTGCTGAAGAAGGTTGAAAGATTCATCCCCGTTTTCCCAAGTCCCCCCCGGACAACTCACTGGCTAATTCATGTTGTTGTACTCTTGTTTGTGCCTATGTGTCTTGGCTCCTTTCATTGGTGTTGGGTAGTAGAGCCCCACTCCCTGCCATTCCGGACGGAAGTTCTCCCTAGGAAACGTGCTTGAGACTTTCTTTTTTCCTCTTTGGTTGTTTTTCGGTAAGAGAAGTCTATTGGCGGTTGAAAGTTAATGACCTGTATTGGTTGATATACACTTCAAGCGGAAGCTTGCCTCATTTCCCCCCCCCTGGGATCATTCCTTAATTTACTACGACTCCTGCAACTCCAGTCAGCAGCGTCCTGTATTTCTCCCTTCACAAGTCATCACGTTTTAAGCCAGTCCCACTTTTTTACTTTCAAAAAACCAAACCAGCACTTAAAGACTAACGCTTTTTCACTGTGTAATCAAGGCACTTTTTTCCCGCTCCCCCCTCCACTAATATTCAATTCACCCAAAGGTGTCTGGACCTGTTTGCGGTTGCCCCCATCCAAGGGTTCCCCTCACAGTCCTCCCCCAGTATTGTTTCCCCTCTCGCCCTGGTGCAAAATTGCCTTCCTTCCTGAATTTTTAATCCCCTCTAAGGGCACAACCTGTTCTTACGCAGCTTTGAAGTTATTACCCGTAGGATTGTATGTTTTTTGTTTTTCTGGATGATAGGTGCAGCCCTTGTCTCTTTTTCCGCGTGTTTCCCTATTCATGATGTGAATTCTTTCCTAGCTTAGCACCTGTCACCGGGAGACCTTGTTTTTTGGAGGGGGAAACCGATTTAGACAGTATGCAGCCCTCTTTTGGGTTTGCCAAATAAAATGTTTTTTTCTCTTTTCTTCCCCTATTGGCCCAAATGAATGATGCCGCCAATTATGAAGAGGGAACGCAGTTATGCGAAGTTCGTTCCTTTTTTTACAGTTTTCATATTTCTTGATTCTTTTATTCCCAGTTTTTAAACGTCGAGGCTTCTCCCACTTTGGGTAGTTCGGTCTCATTCGGACATTAAATTTTTCACGGGACCCTCAGGCACTTCTTCGCCTTTTCAGTTAGTCTACCCTCTTTGTCTACCACCCCCCCGAGCTTGATCCCTCCCGAGTTTATTCCCAAATAGAACCCTTTGGATTGAGTACTTGCCTTTTCCATGTAAGCTGAATTTATTTTCATGAAACTGGTCGGGCCCTGGCATAATCCCCACCCCCAGGAACCTTTTTTTTGTGTCACTCTGTTTGTCTTCTCCCCCAGACTTTTATAAGATCTTTTTGACTATTTATCATTGTGCTTGGTGGCCCTTTCTGGGCAAATTATCTAATGTTCCAGTTCTCTTCTTTTGAGAATAATAAGTGTGTTTTAAAATGACTGACCATACTTCCAAGGAGTGGCCCCCATGATCCACTGGCCCCTCACCAATTTATCAGCTTCAGAAAAGTCTTTTCTTCTCCATTTTCTTTGTTTTTCCATGACACACCGTCCCGCCCAGGTTCTGCTTTTGGGATCTTCCTCTTCATGGACCATTTGCCTCCCTCTGCTTCCCCCTGTCGGTGTTACTTGCAGAGGCAATGCCTTCAATCAAAATTTCATTTGTTGGCCTTTTTTGTTGGGCAATCTATCACAATCTTTTTTCTCCCCACTCCTCATTACACTTACCCTTTTGCCCAGTCCCCTCCTTATGGGCCTTTTCATTATGCTAAGTAGACCCCCATCCCTTTCCTAAGACGATTTTCTAAACGGCCTGCCTCTCCCGCCCATCCCCCGTTTTTATCGCGGCTCTTTTCCACGACTGCTCTTTTTTTTCTCTCGCGGAAGCTAAAATCTGGCTGCCTCCATGGAGGGGGCTTTGAGGGGCACATCCCCACAACAGGCGGGGTCCCCGGGATCCCACTCCTGTTATATGGGTAAAACTCTCCCCACATTTGCGTTGAATGATGATTCAAACCTATCTCTTTACCTCCTGAATTTTTCCTTCACCCCTAGCCTTTTCGCATTCCTAAAACCCCCCAACCATCCTACGGGAACTTTTGCCCCCCCGTTCCTCTTTGACAAGTCACACCCGGTTTTTTCCCCTTACGGTTTTTCCCAACTCTACCTTTTTTTTTCGTTTCATGTGCACCAGTCTCTCTTTGAAAAGCCTGGGGATATTGCTTTCACTTTTCCTCTTCTTCCACTGTTACCTTTCCTTGATGCCCTCAATCCTTAGTGGATTTGGAACTTTGGATCCCCCAATACACTTAGCTTAAGACTTTTGGGACTCTGGGTTTTGTTTGGTGGACTTTCCCTCTTCTTTTGGGACTGCTAATCCTTTCTCCTTTGCCCCTTTCCCCTCCCTTTACTTTTCATGAGTGCTTCCCTATCTTTATAATCAGGATGATTCATTATGACACTACTCAGGTGGTGACCCCTGAAAGTATCCACTTGGATTTTGTTTATCATAACACCCTTTAGTCTTCCTTTTTACAAGAACTTCTCTCCCCTCCCCCCCCACTCTAAGGTAGTTTTAATTCAACCAAGGTATTTATTAGAATCCATGGAGGTTTTGTGCTCTCCAACCCTTCCCTGCGCCAGCCCCCATTATTCCACCCCCATTCCTTTTCACCCATCCTTAGTTCGGTATGGGCCCTTGAAGGTTTGTCCCCTTTCAGTTTGATGCCCAAGATTCTTCCAATTCCTTTCTTCCTGTTACTTGCTGTGCCCTTGGAGCCTTTTTTTCCCTTTTTTTATCCAAGCACCACCTTCTACAGCAAGTACCACCCGGTTAGTGAGGTGGTGGCCAGTTGTACTGCGTGATTTTCATAAAATGCTTTTGAATTGTGGTTCGGGCCACATGTGTCCCCTCCCTACCCCCAACAGGTCAGCCGCCTTCTTTTCTTTCCAACCTCCAACCAACGCTTCCCTAGGGTTAATATTCCCTCTTTGCATGCCCCCCTCTCACTCAGATCATATTTATCTTCCCACTTTCACTGCGTTCGTGGCCTCCTCGAACCCTTCAATTAGAGTCTGGCCTACATTTCCAGTTTGATACATGCCATGTGTTTCCCATGTGGAAAATTAGGCCCTTTTTGACTACCCATTTCCACCCTGTGTCAGCCTAGTTCCTACCATGCCATTTTTCCCATTCCGTAGTGTAATAGATAATACTCGTGTCCAAATACCCAGAGTTAAGGGGTCTTTTCATACCTAACCTGCTCGAAAAAACTTCTTCCAAGTCCCTTCATAACACCCCCTTTTACTTCTCCCCCCCCCCTTCCCCAGGTGAGACAAATACCCCTTTGGTTAGGTGAGACAGGCAGAAACTGATGTCAACGGACCCTCCAAGCTCTTTGGGGGAGTTTTTTTGTGGTCTTATCAATAGCTCTGTGCCTTTGTCCCTTCAACCTTGGTTGGGGGGTTCCCACGTGTTGATCCTAAGTGTCCCCTGCCCCGTACCAGGGCGGAACTGTTTTCGAGTCATCATATCTTCCCCCCGTCATATTCCCATCTCTCCCCTTTTTCTCCCCTTACATGGTGGGCAGGTGTGGTCAGGAAATTATGTTTTTCCTAATTTTCATAGAGGTTT
>Ga0179593_1390126_pt1 | contig 10524 bp, 12 predicted proteins | sample CZODoug2_1_08_16_FD_185931 | JGI IMG/M metagenome (GOLD analysis project Ga0179593, IMG submission 185931) | Vadose zone soil fungal communities from Angelo Coast Range Reserve, California, USA - CZODoug2_1_08_16fungal (PacBio error correction) | ecosystem: Environmental > Terrestrial > Soil >... | reverse complement strand
GTCCCTCGTGCGTCACCGATGATTTCAGCTTCCAACCTAGCTCGGCCATCCATTTAGCCCGGTTTGATGCACAAGTCGTCGAACGTCCCCCCTTTCCCTTTACCTGCCTGTTTTCTTTACCCGCGCTCTATACTGTGAGCACCCGTGGTGTAACCAGGCCATTTTTGACGTATGTTGACTCCTCGCATTCCCACACCTTTCCATTTCCTTTTTTGCTCACCCTGAGGAATTGATTGAAGCGCGTTTTCCTACGGTTAAAACAATCCGAGCGGTCGGAATCGGTTGCCTTTTTTTTTAGAGCTACCTTTTTGCCACAGTAGACCACTTTGCTTTGAGGTTGGCAATCATCGCGCTCTCCCCCAGCTGTTTGGTGAGCACTCATACTGTTCATCGCGAGACCTCCATTTTTTCCCCTGTGACCACAAATGGTGGCTGTTTGACCATTTAAGAGAAAACTACGGCTGCCGAGAACCTGCGAACCACACCTGTTCCGAGCCCCCCGTTACTCCTGGTACAGTTGGTTCGCGCAAAGCTCTACCCCCTGCTTTTTTTGTGCCCTTTGTCGCCGCGTTATTACTTTGCATCTCTCTTGTCTTTTGCAAGATTGAAAATTTACCGCTCTATCCCATCGGGAAGACCTTTAGCGTACTGTTTCACTGGGATTACAAAGGCAGTGCTCCCCCCCCCCCCTTGCCTGGCCCCTAACCCCTGATTCTTCTCTTTCCCAAAATTCCGAAGCGGCTTCATCCCGTACACTCTGATTTGAGTCACAAACCAGGCTTCTCGCCCCCGGACTTTAAGGCCAGCTTTGATTTTTTTTACCTGCGCTAAGTTGTCGTCGCCCGCCGCCCCACCCCTGTTTGGTCTGATCTTCTTCTCTCTCACAACGTTTTGGTCTTTTTTTTTTCCTAGCGCGCTGGTGGTTCTCTGACACGCGTCCATCATCACAGATATACATTCTTTCAACCTCATTTTTCTCTGTAGCGGCAGGTCCTTATTCCTAACGACCATCGCCACACCCTCCTCCGGATTTTTTTTTTTGCTCATGGCCACTGACATCTCAACCTACCACCACCGCCCGCGGGTAGCACCCCCCGGCCCCCAGGTACCCTCGCTAATGCCTGACCATTCGCCGAAACCCCCTTGCATCTCCAACTCGTAGGTGTGTGAACCCTTTTCTTCGGTGAACGTACACTATGTACAATATCTGTGTCCGATCGCCTTCCCACCTACACTCCGCACAGTTTTTTGCACCCGATCAGAGCCTCCCGTTCTTACACGAGTCTCGTCGGAAGCTCTCCCGGATATTTGAAGTGTGGCTCTTTCATACCTACCCTGTGTTCCTGATTGCCTTTCACCCTCTCGCTTATCCCTTTTTTATGATCAATCAGCCGCAACTTCTGCACCCTGCATTCACGGCCGTCCTTTCTTTTGCTGTTTCAAGCAATAGATGGCCCTCATTTTTTTTCCACCCTCACAGAATGAGCCTTCTTTTCATCTCTTCCCCCCACTAAAAAGAGTTGTTGGGCCTGAACTGCCGCAAGCATTTACTCCGCGCCCTAGCGCTTTGCTCCCTTTTGACAAATTACGATGGCACACCTCCTTTCTACCAATCATTCCTTCATGTGTCTCCCTTCTGAGACTACGAGCCGTTTTTGTGTGGGCATGGTGGTATTAACGGGTTCTTTTTCCTCTTTCCCCCTTCTTTGGCCCACTCCCTCCTCCGTCAAAGGCCAGCAGGTCGTCACTCTCCCCACTCCGCGGTGAAACCCTAGTCCTTCCAGCTGGGCCGCACTCGCAGTCGACCCTTTTGGCTCCCTGCTTGATTGAACCTTCTCCGCTCCCCCTTCCTTCCCACAATTCCCGTCTACCTGGTCGGTTCCCGCGAGGTCGGGCGTCTTGGTTGTTTAAGGTCTTTCAGCCCCCTTTTCGCGTGACCCGTGTTTCGAGCCCCCCTTATTTTTGCCTGTTGCGCCCAACCCCCACCTTACTGTGTGTCTTCGCGTTTGTCCTACGCTTTTCAAAAACGACACCAATCCGCGCTCGTCTACACGACAACCCACCCCCTCCTTTTTTTCGATTTCCTTACCAAAACTTTTACTGTCTCGCGGCACCGGACGGAAGATGGCGCTGCCCCGAATTCTTTATTTTTCTATCCTTACGGGTTTCTTCCACTCACTGCCGTGCGCGGCTGTGCGGTCCACACTGGACGCGAGACGTTGTCCACTTCCTCCCGGTATAACCCCCCAAGTCATGTTTCTTCTCCACTTGGGTCTTCGGGCTTCCCCCCGTCCCGGCCTGACGAGCTGGAAACCAACATGTCCGATGTCTGTTTTTGCCATGACCATCATCCCCGTTCGTGCCCTGTCCATTTAGCAATTAGCCTCTGTTCCTGCTGACACCAATGGCGCAAGGTGTCTTTACTTTCGCCCGAAATATAAGGCGACGTCCTTTTGGTTCACCCCTTCCCCTCTTGCGGACTTGGCGGACGATCTTCCTCCGTGCCTTTCGTCAATACTAGTCGCACTCCCCGGGAATGGCCCCGGTTGTCTGGCCCAGTCGGTGTTATTACCCACCCTCTCACGCCTGACACAGGGCGACACCCCTCTTCCAAGCGGCCAAGCCTCCCGTAACTGGCTTCTTGTTTGGAAAACATTGCTGCGGCTATTTCTTTCCTTGTTTATACGAGCTCGAACGTCCCGCCTTTCCATCTGTCTCTTCCACAGACCACGCTGCGGCCCGTTCCCGTCCCCTGACTCGGCTGGATTGGGCGTTTCTCTCTTTCCCTCACAAGGTGCTCATGGTTTTATTACAGCTCCCGTCCCTACCTTTCTACATTTTTCATTTTCCCACTCCATTGTACACCCCCCAACTCCTCTCTCCCTGGCCCGCACTTTCCCAAGTTTGTTTCGTGGTGTATTTCAATGTTTTTCTGGGGGCCCTTCTCTCGTGCTTTCTGAAATCTCTCAGCCGTGGCGAGCATTCATCTCCCGGATGACCTTGAGGCCTTTTTACTATCGGCTTTACCTTTTTTTGTAAGATTCATTCACGCGTGTTCGAATCTTGACCGCATTCGTCGTCCCCAGTGTCGCGGACCCCCCTTTTCCAGCATTGTTTTCCCCTTTCCAGCACTTTTGAAAATGTCCCTGCCTCGACTCTGGACTGTTGCTCTTTTATATTAGTCTACCCCCCCTTTACCCCCAAATTTCCGGGTCAGTGAACTCCCTTTACGGCTATGAAATCTGAAGCATATTGCCTTCGTTGATATGCACCCTTACCTTTTACTTGCACGCTTTTCATAATGCAGCTGTAATTCAGCTCGGTTTTTTCTTACCGAGGTATACCGTTCCAAGGTCATATACGTTTGGCACACCATTATCTTTTTGACCCTGTTGTTGGTCCGTGCTGGTCCGTGCTGGTCCGAGACAGGAATGTCTGCTTGAAGGTCGACCACCCCCCCCCTTGCCGTTTTTGTAGGTCAGTGCACGCATATTATTCGTTGTTTGATTGAAAAACTGGTCGCTCTCCGACAGCCTCGGCGCCTCACTGTAGACTCCCAAGCGTTCACTCCCTTTTCCTACATTCTTTGACCACCATCCCCCCTCTGTTTTGTTTTTGTCATCCTTGTTGAGAGAGAAGCGTGAACGGATGCGAGGTACCATTTGTGCTTTATCGCAGTCCGGTCCCAGGTTTCCCCTTCCCCTTCTTAGCCAGAACCGGCATTCCTTCAAGCATGGCCCTTTAACCTTCCCTTCCCCCAACCGATTTCTCCCCCAAACCTTTCGCTCACTTATATTTTGGACCTCCCTTTTCGTACGACACCATGTCCCTCCTTTACAACCCTTCCCTTTTTTCTTTCCCTTGTTCGTTAAGTTGCGTAGTTATCTTCTTGTTCCATTATTTCCTCCCCTTTTTTTTACCCGGTCCCTTTTGATTTTTTTGACAGTGCGGTTGCTAAGACGTCCAACTTCCTACAGTCAGACAGGTCCAGTACTTACATTGTCCCCGTGTGCGGATTGTCGCCCCACCATTGTTTCCCACTTTTCTTCCCGCTTCTTATGCATCATTCCCCACCCACTTACCCCCTTCATCAATCTATACGCAATTCATAATCCGTTACATCCGTGGGGTAACCATGACTTGCCCCCCCCTCCCTTCACCCTGATTGGCACGTGCGTTTTTTGTGGGGGGCGTGTTACACCACAGTTTTTCTGCGGACACCGACCACTTTGCACCACTTCAACGTACCATCCTCAGCCTCCCTTGTCCCTCTTTCCTCACGTCGCATTTTTTTGGCCTTTTCCTCGTGTCCCTCTTTTTGACCGGGACCCCCATCAACTCACCTTGTACCTATTTTTTAGACGGGTCCTTCCCGCCCGTCTTCTCTGCAAGCGTAGTTCGGCGTTCTCCTCCCCAAACGCATCTATTGAGCGGGCACTCGCGCCCCGGTTGGTGTATGAATTTTCATGCAGCGGTATTTTTGTTATATTACTTCCGTACCTCTCCATTTTTTTGTGGCCTGCCCAGCCCTCCCACCACAACCGGAACCTCATTTTCCCTGCAATTTAGGGTTATGTTTCGCTTTTCCTCCCCAGTCACTGTCCTTCGTTACGCAGCGAGCTTCCTGGTGTTTGTGCTCGACTGCCATCCTCCTCTCAAGAATCGACCGACACTAGCCCCTCCCTTCTATCTCCTGGTCATGCGCGTTTCTGTCCTCCGGTGCGGGAATAATACTTTTCTCGCCTAAACCCGTTTCCGCCTACGCTCCCTATCAACCGGCACAACAACACCCCCCTCCCCCCTTGCATCGGTGTCAGGTTTTTGTGGCGTCAATCTCCCCCATCCTTCCTGGCCTTGAGAACATTGTACCCGAGGACTATTTCCTGAAGAGCCCTTTCCTGACTACCTCTGATTAATTAGTTCAAAACATCGGTCCCCTCTTCCTCGCTAGCTCACGCTGTACGTTGGCCGCGCCCGGACCGTTAGTGACCCGTCGCCATGTCACATTTTTAATTGCCGTCGGTTACTTCAAACCAACGTTCTACCCGAGTCCAGTGCCACGCCTTCAACGGCTAAATTCACTGCTCTTCCCCCTTTGTCTATACGTGCACACCGCATTATCCACGTGCCCCTCGCTTCGACTTTTTTGCTTTGTAGCTCTGGTACCTCGATGGCTACGCTGAAGGATCGAGTGTTCCTTAAATCGACGCCCCCGAACCCGACTTTTTCCCCAGGAGGGTCTTTGTCCGTCTCCGCCCAGCGTTCCCCCCTCTGGGTAACCCCTTTTTGTTTCCAATCTTCCTCCCACGTGAACGTGTGTTGGCCCTAATGTAGACGTTATCGCGGATTTGGGTCATGGTGTCTACCTTCTTCCAATCCGTACATAATCGGCTTCTTTATTTTAATTCGGCCAACCAAAGTGGTGTCCGCCCAAGTTGCCATAACGACTTCCTTGAAAGCACTTAACCCCCGACCGTACCGCTCTATAATTTCCTTAAACCGAACAGGTCGCCTTTGTGTGGCTTGCCTTGGCATGAATGCCCCAATATGCGCCTTTTCCCCCTACGTGATGATTTTGCTCCTGGCTCTCGTAATTATTTTCCTATGGCCAAAAGCGACTTGCCCCCCCCTCTTGTCCCTTTTAGCGACTGGTGCTCGGCGGTTTCGAGGTACTATCGTGCCGTTGTAGCGGGACTTTCTCTCTTTCCACCCTTAGTGTCTAAGCCGGTGCAGGCACCAGAACCACAGGAACATAATCAACTCCCCCCCCGACTCCGTGTTTTCTTCGGATTTCTTGCACGCCCGGCGTCGTTTTCGTCCAGCCGCCACCTAGCGCGCGGTCATGGGTACGAAAATCAGTGTTGGCAGTCCCTGTGCAATAGCCCCGGCGTTTTCCCAGTACAATATTTCCGTTATAAGGCTCCAAGCACACAGTCTTTTGTGTGGAATCGAATCATAATACCGGCACTTCTTTATGTAGCTCATTTTTTTTCCCCAAATGGGCCTTTCGTTCACCAGGGACAGTTCCTGCTCGGGAATGTCAGGATCTCAGGTCTGCATTCCTTTTAATAATGTCCCAATTTCGCTTCCTTTTTTCAATGCACCATTCCGAATGCGTAGCCTCTCTTTCAACCGATTTTTTATTTTATCGTAAGTATTTACTGGTTTCTGCGCCTTCGAGGTTTGGCGGTGTGACAAAAACATTTTCTTGTCCGGTGTCTCTCTTTAACCATCGTGGGCGTTCTTCTGTCGACGTTTTTTCCGTTGCTCCTTAAGGCCGCCCACTCTCTAGTGGCCAATCCCTCCTGTCTGCGCCCGCATTTTTCCCTTTTCCCCTACGTCCGTTGATAAGATTTCTTCAACGGCGTCCTTCCTCTGCCCGGCCACATGACCATCAGCACCCCCGCGGCTCTATGTTTAGTGTCGATCTCGTGTCTCCCCTCCCTCATCTGCCCCTCCTCGAATTCCTCCGGGCCTGCTGACTATTGGAGTGCCACACTGATTTTCCATCGGCTAACGCCACCGATGGAACCCTTCCGCAATTTGATCCGTCTTGCTCCGTTCCCCCCTGTGGAGGCTTTCGCCACACCCTCCCCTCTCTTTACCCCCTTTGCGGTCCCCAGTCACACAACCGCAGGCATTTCGCTGACGCCTGCCCGTTTTTATCCGGCGCTACGACGCCCCCCCCTCAACGCGCGAGGCCTTTTCCTTTTTTCTCATCCATAATATTCCGCCCGTTTCCCCTTTTTACCCTTATTTTTTCAAGTGTGCTCCTATGGGTATCCTTGCCCTTCGCATAACAGGTAGGACGATGGACTCAAATGGAATTGTCCCTTTTTCCTCCCCTTTCAGAGTGTGGGCAGGACTCCCCTTTTTTCGTCATCCCCTCGATCCTTTGAGGCCAGTGCAAGTCCGGATGGGTCCTTTCGGCCTGGAAAATAAAAGGGCCTTCCTGCACTGGCCTTTCCTTTCAGGCAAGGCTTGGTACTTGTATCCCCCGTCGTTGCGCGTGACCCTCCGTCCTTTTCCTTTCCTTTTGTCTGGACTTCCTGTGTCATTTTGGTCGCCTTTTTCCCTTGGTAACTCCCAAACAGCGTTCCATTGCTATGTTTCCCTCTTTGCGTATTTGCCACCCACATGTTGCGACCGCGTCTGAGAGATTACCTTTTTCCACGACATTAAGCATGTTTTGAAATTCCACGCAACCAAGGCGGAAAATATCAGATTACAGTTTCGCATGTTTTTTATAGACTTTCGGCCCTTGTGAAGTTTCTTGCCACTGTTTTCCATTATGTACAAATCCATAGCAAGGTGAAGGCAATTCCCGCTCCTTCTCGTTACAGTGAAGTGTTCCTCCTTTGCGTTTTTCACACAGACCACATTCTTGTTTGTCGGAGCTTTGTAGTCTTTCCTCGCTTTCTCGTGCCCCCATCTCTTCAGCAGTCCCATGGTCATCTTCATTCTACAGCGCTATCGCCCGTCTGTGTGAGCGAAGTAAGAACCACCCCCTTACTGTCATGCTACTCGCCCCAGCCTTATCTTCTTCCCTTGCCGACAATCTGACTTGCCCCCGCATAACATTGGCGGGGTGGGTTTTCTGGGGACAAGGACTGGCCCCGACCCCCCACAGCACCATGGCTTTTGCCGACGTCTTTGGTCCAGGTAAAGAATTTCTGTCGGGCGTCTTAGCATGAAGTCTTTCACAAGATCTCTCTCCCCGCCCCCCGCTAGTCCAGACTTATCCGCTTTCCCCGGGTCTTGAATGAACCGGGGCGCGCGCCCGTGGTTGGCATCGATCTATCCCCGTCGCTCTTGCATAAGATGTCTACCTATCTTTCCCTCTTTTCCTCACGCCGGTCGCTCCTGTCCACGTCAACCTACCCCGGGACACTGACTCGTCCCTTGCGCCGATTTGCGCCCGGCCACATGGCCTCAGTTTTCTATTGCCATAACCTTAAACAATTCCTGTCCATAGCAAAAATTTGAACCTGCAGCGGCTTGTGTTTGTTAACTTCGTTTAAACCCCCCCCACCTCCGCGGAGGGATCGCCGACCATCGGTTCCCCGCTCAACGTCGCAACAGTGTTCTCACATTTTTTTATACGAGCGTCAGCAGCATTTTCTCTCCCCTCCTTTCGTATCATTAACGGCTCGACGACTCAACTGACTGAAAAAAGGTCTTGTGTTTATTTTACAAGGTTAAGTGAACTTAACGCGGCGAACCTCTCCCACCGTACCACCGCCTGTTCGTCGGCAAAAAGTTGTACAAATCCGTGGGACCCCTCGGCTGGTTGTCCACTCTCACATTCGCCTGCTTTCTTCTGCCCTATACTGAGAAAGCTGATTTTTCTCAGAACCGAGGCGAATGCTGATTCTTACCCCTCCTTCACCTGCGGCCCTTCTCATATCCTCTTTCTGCCTTGAGAAGGACCTGGATAACCCGATTGCCAGTAATCACCCAATATCCCCTGGCCCCGCGCCATATTCCACCATGATCCTTCAAATTCACTACGCGTCCGTTCGGTTCCAGTAACCCCCTGTCCTCAGTGATTTTTGCTCCAGCTTTGACTGTTCCTTGTCATTTTCGTGTCTGCCCACCGTGCGTAGACAACAACCGGCTTTTCAGCTTTTTCTGACGCCTAAGGGTTCCGCTCATTTACTTATAACCCGTCGCGAGTTTTCCGGGTCGGCGCAGGTGTTCAACACTTCCCCCCCTTTGTCAGCTCCCTTCTCCCTTGTTATCTAGTTAAGGACTCTGTTCTAAGGAAGACTGTATCACCCACAACCAAGCAGAGGAGATAATCCTCCCCATACGACTGCTTCCTGGGAGCCCTTCCCCCCGGGTACCACCCAAGCGCAGGCATTCCTCTCCCCTCAACCCAGATGTCCCCCCCACACACCCCCCCTCGTGTTTGCCACCCTGCATGCTCGCCCCTCTTACACTCTCTTAGTACGCATAAAATGTTTGTTCCCCCGCTCACGCCTGAGCGATGACGCAGGTTGATCCCTGACCATTTCCTTAGGTACCAAGCACGGGTAGTTTCTTCTTTCCCTCATTTTGTGCCTTCGAATTGCATTGTCAACTGAGACTGAAATGGGTCCCTTGTCTAACACCGCGCGAGGGTTTCACCCCTTCCTCTTTCCCTTGACCCCCTGTGCTTCTTTCCCTTTTTGTCGAGCTGAACCATTTTTTCCACAACGAAAAGACTGCCCCATGTGGAATTCTGCCAGTAGCAACGCCTTGTGATCGTATTCTGACGTACGATTTCCCCACAAGAAGTTCTGGGGTTTTCCTGATCCCCCCGGCACTATTTACTTTTCTAAGTGGAGTGGAGAACCATTACCCCCGTTTTCCTGATGATCCTCCCCCTGTGAACCGACCCGATGGAACGAACCTCTTTTCGGAACTCACGGAAGCCGCTTGGGCTGCCCCAATGATGGTGTCTGATCCGTCTCGGGCATTGGCGCCTTTACATTAACCAGTTTGCTTTCTTGTCCGCCCCATTATGCCACTCTATAAGAGAAAACTGGCCGAAGGTAGTCCTCCCCCTCATCTTCGTCTACGTTGCCAACACACTTGCACAGTGCTGGTCGAAATTCCCTGATTTCTTTGCAGAGAACCCCTTCCCACCCTGCACCACTCATAACTGCCCCCTCCCTCACTGTTCTTGGAAGATCGGGTCTCTTCGGGTGATGTGCATTACCGAAAGTTTCTGCGTAATCCCCTTGTCAAGCAGTCGGGATGGCACCAGTGGCTAGCACCCCCCCCGCACTTTTCTCGTTGCCCCCCCCCTCCGGTCCCAGCCGTAGGTTATCCTCTTATTCACCTCCCGCCCCCCTCCGCTAATACCTGTACATCGGCACACGTCTTCGATTGTTCTGCTGTCCCTCCCAACACGGCTGACCCTTACCCTGAGGCCCCCCCCCCGTAGGACCCTGCCGACGGGCGACTATGCAGAAATGATTGTTGCGACTATCCCTTGGTTCTTATGCGTGCGTTGGATTGGTTCAGCTGGACGGCGAGACTTTTTCCCCCAGTCCTCTCCGGTAAAAAAGGATGTCCTTTTCAGTGTCGGGTCTCATTCCCCCCCTTCCTCGTAATATCCTATGTCTTTTTACCCACCAACACCTCGTTCGATCTTGTGCGCTTGCAGATACGACCCTTCCGGTTCCCTTTTCCTTTTCATTCGCCTCTTTTCATTGCAATGCCGTGGATTGTCCCTTTTGAGCCGTTCCCGGCCGCTTTTTGGATGGGTCCTTGTACCCCCCAGGTGTACCAGTTCTTTACCTGACCTTTGTTTTGCAGTTAGATATTCCGCCGGCCCCGTACCACCGCCGAACCCCCTTCACACTTGTTCTATTTTGGGTGTCCTTTTACTACATCCGGCAACCTCACCCCCGGACCCCCAGCTCCGCAACCAACGCTTTGGGCCCCACGGCTACTCCCGTCCCATTTCCTGCCGTTTTTCAAGGAAAATTCTTTCTTTCTTACCCTACGATGTTTCTGCCTTGCGCACCCCTTCCC
>Ga0179593_1287975_pt1 | contig 10524 bp, 11 predicted proteins | sample CZODoug2_1_08_16_FD_185931 | JGI IMG/M metagenome (GOLD analysis project Ga0179593, IMG submission 185931) | Vadose zone soil fungal communities from Angelo Coast Range Reserve, California, USA - CZODoug2_1_08_16fungal (PacBio error correction) | ecosystem: Environmental > Terrestrial > Soil >... | reverse complement strand
CGGGATTATGGGGATGCCCCTCTCCAGCGAAAATTCCACGACTTCAGTTGTTTGTGCACTCTCAGTTCTTGGTTCGCATGGTCTCTTTCCGGCACCGTGGATTTTTGCCTAAACGATTCTTCTTTGCCTGAACAGTTTCCCAAAGTGGCCTTTCCTTGCTTCCTTCTCTATTTCCCCTCACTTATCCAGTTATCTGAATCGGCCTACAGTCCATCTCTTTATGCTGTGGGATTTATTTTCTGGTGCAGGTGGCCCCAAACTTTTTGCTTCTTCCTGTTGACAAGCGCCGCGTCTGGTTTTTCTCTGATGCGTTTTCAACTCCTAAGATCCCGTGGATCTCTGCTCCTCCAAGCCCGTCCTGTCTTCCGTTTCCTGCCGAGGATTCGGATCACTTTTTAAAGTCGCGCGGTTGGTTTGATCTCTTTGCGCCTCCTTTTTCAAAAGTAGTTCAATGTTTCTTCGTCAACGTTCAGCTGTAGCCGCTTGTTCTTCGTGTACGGCATCATTTCCTATCCCCCCTTGCCAATGACTGCGCTTAAACAAAGGCAATTTGGCCATTCTTCTTTTAAATTCTGCCGCTTTTCAAACTTGCCTTGGGAAGTTGTTTCTCTGGGACCCCTTTGTCTGGAGACCACCAGGATTCTATGAAAAGTACGGTTACGCAAGTTCCCAGTCTGAGTTTCGCTGCTCTCGAGTTTTCCTCATAACTGGTTCCCAATGAGCTTCCTTTGCCGTTATGGTCTGCCTCCCTTTCTCCTGGGCTACAGCTAATTACACTTTTTTGACCATCCTGGATCTTTTCGATCTTTAATGTCCCTCTGACATGAGTTCTCCCGACTCAACCCCTGCTGGTACCTGATCCTCTTGTTTTTCAGGGAGTTTTGGCCCTTGGGCTCGTGTGTCTCCCCAAGGCCCTCCGCTGAGAACCGACTTTGAAAAAGCTCTTTCAACGAATTGAAATAAATCCTTCTTTTACCTATAGAGGTCCCTCGTAGATGTTGAGTTCCCTCACAGGTGGAGTTTTTGACGCTTTTTTTTTCCTCTTCGGCATGGTATTTTCTTTCACTACCTCTGCGCGAACAACCCTCTCCTGCTTTTTACTAGCCTTCGGCCCTTTGCTCATAATTCTTGCCCTCCCCTGTAGTGTGACCACTGAGGTTTAAACCTGTCCGGATGTCGTCGTTTTTATTGGGAGGGTTCGGCATTTTGTCTTCTGTTTTAAGTGATGATTTTGCGCCAGTGCGGCTGTTTAAGATCCCACGTCATTCTTATCCATAATCTCCAGTTTAGGGCTTGACGTCCCTCTTTTCGTTTCCCTAACGACCCTTTTCTTGATCTGTCCTCCATTATTTTTTTCTGTAAGTATTAGTTGTCAAATGCTCCTTTCTCATAGTGGTCCACTAACTGTGCGGTTATCTGACCTACTGAAACGTAGAGTTTCCATTTGGAAACCTTCCGCCGTTTAGGATAACTCCTTTCAGGTAAACAGCGTCATCATTCCGATCTTTCTACCTGAATATATTGCAGACCGCTATTGCTTTCCGTTAAGTTGAGCCATAGCACAATGGTTGTGTGATCAAATTTCTCTTTTACTCTCGTTTTTCTCTGTATAGTGAGTAGCCTCGTATTACGCCTCGTAGCCCCCCCCTGATGCTCTCCTCCGCACCTTCATCCATTCTGAAGAAGCGCCCCCCCTGGTCAGATTAGTCACGATTCGCATTTACGCAAGCTTATATCCTTCCCAATTTCCAGGTTTTCCAAACCCCCTTCCATGGATAGGTTTGCCGCTATAGTGTATTTTCGTTCTCTTCCCTGCGCTTTCGGTTCCTTTTCCATGAGCTTCCCATCCCTCTTTTCTTTATAGCACCCCCCCAATAACTCTGATCCGCGGCGACATTTTTCCACCATACCTCGTCTCCCCCACAACTTATTTCTTCCTCACGAAGCTCCCCACTAGCTTGTTATGATCAAAATCCACCGTCTTCGCTTTAGAACGACCTGTTCCCTGCCTCCCCCAACCCAATCTCATGACGTTCCGCAAACATCATAAAAATTCACTAGCCACCCCAAACCCAATGCAAGGCTCATTTTTCCCTCACTCTAGTTTGTCTTTTTTCCCCCCCCTCCTAATAGGTTCGACCTGCCGAAACCAGTCAAGCCAAGCCCCTTAGTGCTACAGAGTCTCGAATGAGTAGACCCCTTCAACTCCCCCTTTCCCTCCTCCTCATGAAACCACCAGAGCCCCCGCGCACGACCTTTCCTTTAACTTTTTGCTCCCAAAAGAACTCCCTTTTAATCAATCTTCTTATTTAAAAGGATGTACCCTCACTTTTTTCGTTCAGTACCGGGTCTCTCCACGTCACTCGTCTCATGAAACTCTCTAGGGCCCCTCCCCACAAGAAGGGGTGTACCCCCCGACCTCTAAAAACGTGCCCACTTCATTTTTGAGTTCCTGCCCGAGTTCCCTAGCTCCCCTTTTTCGCTCTCCCCCTTAGATTTCTAAAATTCGTACTGTTCCTTCCTTTTCCGTAAAACATTCAATCTTCGTTAGTCGCCCTTTGTTCCCCTGTAAATCCCCCTTTCCTAAGTTGCGCAGAGGGACTACTTTCCTCATGTTAGTATCGTGGGAACTGGCTAATTCCTGCCCTTCTTGTTGTCTTCAAAACGACTTTAAGCCTTCTTCCTCGACATGTATTTTAGCACTAATTCAACTTCCACTTCTAGGAAGCGGTGTTTCGTCTTAGGCTTTCGCTCCTACCAACAGGATTTGCAATTTGTTCCTTTGTTCCAATTGTGGTTGTTCTAGCCAGACTCCTTCCTTTTCCATTCCGTACAGTTCGCCCTTCACTGGCCGATAAGAATTCCAAGGGACCTTCCCCATTTTTAGCGGTGTCCATACCAATTGCTTCGCAACTCTTCCTTAGCCCCCCTGCTGTTGCGTCCCTCACACCGGGCAGGTGTCTTTTCCCCCTTTCCATGATTCAGTCCTTTCTCTTCACCCCTTTTAATGTTAAACTGCACTCAACTATTATCATCTACTCTCGCCGAACATCGAAGGTTCGGCTCTTCCTTTTCCGGATTTCTTCGTGATGCCGTGTGTCACACCTCCTCCTAACAATGCTTCTCCTTTCCTGGTACTCACTTCTAGGTTTTCCCTGAAACCCTCCCCCAACCTTTGGAATACCACCCACTCTAAATTCCTACGCCCCACGACTTTTATCCCCCATCCCCAGTTTCCTCTTAGGGATCGATTTATGTTGACTCGGCCATTGCATTGTTCATGTGGTTCCCTATCCCCCTCCCTTCATTATCCCTGTCTTCCTAACGACACACATCCTTCATCCAAAGATCCCTATTTCTCTGTCCTTCTTCAAACCGACGCTGCAATCGGACACCCTTCTAACCTCCTTTGTCTTTTTTCTCTTGATCGTCCCTCCCGGGTCTTGAAACAACCATTCCCTTCGCCCCAGGGGAACATGAGTCAACCGTTCTCACCTGTCCATTTGTTAAACACCACATCCGTTCCCTAGCGTTTCCCGTTTCTCGCGGTTTTGTACAACGATTCGCTTCCTTCCGCTCGCCGGGATCGTTTACAAAAATCCCCTTCCGCCACACCACCTCGAATTTTATTCCAGTAGTCGTTTTACCTGTCTATCCTTCTCCTCCAAGAGTTTTTGGAAACCACCCGTGAACTCATGCGCAATCAAATTTTTTCTTCACCCCCACAGGATCCTCCACTCCTCTATAAAAAAACTTGTTGTCACCACAAACGAAACAGTTCCCTCTTCCCTCCACCAAATTTTTTCGTCTCAATCTACTCCTTCTTGCCATCCCTCAGGGTCAAAATGAGCCCCAATCCCCTTCATCCCAGCCTGCTGAATTCTGTTCCGGCCTTATCCCCACCCTCCCGCGGAAGATCTGGTGAAAGGCTCTAAGGTGAAGTTGCATGACCCTATTTTTGCTGACCACCTCCCTATGTCCCCCACCGCCATTTATCGATCAAACAAGTTTCCTTTTCCTCTTTCGCGGCTATGAGGCATTTTAATAACGTTGTAAAGAGATCTTAACGGAGCCGAATCCATAGTTCTTTCTTGCACTTCCTTTCCTGTTGGTAGGTTGCACCCCCAAATCTGCCTAAGATGTTCGCTTGCTGGAGGATTTAAACCCCTGCTGCTTCCTTGGCGATTCTTTCCTCCTGCATGATGTCCCACCCACCCGGTTTCTCAGAAACATTTTCTGCGCCTCCGTTGCCACCATCGCGTTCGAAAATTTCCCTTTAGTTGATTCCTGAGATAGCGACCCCCCCCTTACTACAGAATCTAAGCGCCTCCCGGCGCACCTACGCCTCTTAACTTTCGGTTGAATCCTTCACCACTTGTCGTTTTATTGATCAATTTACAGGGATTCTAGCCCCACAACGCCTCCAAATGGCCAGGCGTTTCCCCCCCACGAGGGGATTTAGTGCGCCCGTTTTTGCCGCAAACCTTGTCCCGATACCCCCCCCCAAAAAAGAGTGCATCGTAAGTCTTTTTTCCTTGCTAACTTATTGAATGGATATCCACATACCCCAAGTTTTTGATTCCTTATCGCAATACGTAACCCGCGCCTTCCTATTCCTCCCTCTTGTCCTTGTGTTTGACCCCCTTCCAAAGCGTAAAATTGCGTAAATTCCTCCTCCCTGAACGCAAAGTCCAACTTTTACTGAAAAATTCTTTCCGGACACCCAATCTCGCTTACGTTTTTTGTTGCTGCTATGGTTCCCCTTCCTTCGCTGAGCAGTTCCCTTAAATCTACTCGCTTTTTACTCCTGTTAATTTCCACGGTTTTCTACCATGCGCTTTCCCGCAGATTCCTTCTAGACCTTGTGTTCCAACCCGTTTCCACTGACCTCTGGGTTGGATTAGCTTGGTGAATGTCTGTTTACCTTCTAGACTGGGGTTCCTCGTACTTTATTCCTCCCTCCTCTGACTTCTTACGACCCTGGGGCGGATTGGATACGTAGTCGCCTATTTGTGGGTTCTTTTCTCTCGTTCAGTTATGATATCCGGAGTAGCCACAGTCAGGACGTGACGTTTATAAAGAGATTATCAGGCTCCCTTTAAGTGAGTGACGGTATTTTGACAACGATTTGTATTTTCACTTCCATTTGAGATTGAGTTGCGTTTACTCGGTCGCTCCCTTTTGAACGCTTCTGATGAATCCCATTATCTTGACTCCGACTCGGAGGAAGTTCTTGAGCAACACGGAGCCTTTTTCCTTCTTTTCATATATCAATTCAGCTTTGAACTGATAGTTCCTGTGCCCCACACTCAGCGGTGAAGGAATGCCGTTTCGATTCGTTCCTTGTACCCTGACTGACGGGGATAACGTGCGGCTATTCCTTTGGGAAACCCTTCCCAAGATTCTGGATGTGGTCTGAGGGTTTACCCTGTGTTTGGTTACCTGGTGCTTTTTCTCTCAAAAAAAATTTCCTTCTTCGTACTGTTCCTTCAGCCCCAGACAATGATTTTGTTACAGGAGCCCTTAACAACTTTGCCCAAACCAATTCGGGGGCGCTCCTCCGGCCTGCTCTCTCCACGACTCAAAATATGCACACTCATTTCTATGGAATTCCCCTGCATTAGGGTCGTGTGCTTCTTATGGAATACGCCCCTCTTTTAGTTTGATCCTTCTTATCTCCAGAGGCACTGACTTTGTTTTAACGCGATGCGCCCTCCTTTGTTTCCCCATGTCATGACCCAGCCCTCTTTCGGATTGCGAAGCAGAATTTAACCGTCCAGTGTTGCTTTATGAATTTCTTTTATTGATAACGCTGGGTGTGAGCAGCTCTCCTAGGCCCCCATACTTTTTAATTTCTCTTTATTTCTTCTAGAGGTCCACTTGTGTTCGATCCTTGATTTTTCTCATTCCTTCGGTGCATTACCTGGCCACCTGATGACCTTCCTTTTCTTAGGGTCTTGGTTTTTCTGTGACGACTCACCGTGCAAATCACCTCCGGGACGTTTTTGTTCACCTTTTAGTGGTCGATGTGGTGCTCTTTTTTTTAATCTGTGTCTCCCAGCGCCCCATTGATTGCTAGATTCGCTGCAGGCGAGTTCTACCCTCTTTCTTTCGTTCCACACTTTCCTCCCACCGTCGAACTCTACCTCCCGAGATTTCGCACGAGAAGATCGGTGGCTTAGTTCGTGTTTTTGTTTCAGGTTTAAACCGGGACTAAGACTTCACAGCCGATGAAGGCCCTCCTTTTGACAGACACCCGCGCCAGGACTTTTGTTCCCTGATGAGGGTTGGTTCAGGTTTTCCTTCAAATTCGTTCGCAAACTTATGGACTTTTGCCGGAAAGGCCGACGTTGCTATGGTTGAGAGCGTTCACCCTTTCGCGCGATGTGCCCTTTCCCTCTTTTGACTTATCGCAGTCCCTCCGGTCAGTCTTTTTAGAAGTGTGGGCCACCGTTCCCTGTTACTGTATGAGAAGTTTTTTCGCATCACCTTCATCCCAATTACACATCAAACCTTGGTGGAGGGGGTTGTTGGGTTTCTTTTGGGGTGTGTTTTTGGTTTTTCCTTCTCTTTTTTTCTTTGGGGTTGTGTCAGTGGGCTTCTCTCACGCGCTCCCGAATTTTTTTTAAATTCCTCATTTTCTGGTTGTCTGCTCTCACCCCTTTAGCTGCTGAATTGCATGAAGTACACGTATGCGTTGCTTCCTTATCTTTTCTTTGAAGGAACCTAATGAGGGCGGCCTTGTCCCCCGTTAAGCGCACTTTTTGGCGGGTTCAGCCGTGGAGGCTCCGTCCGATAATGTCCTCACAGGTTAGATTCCTTTGTGGGCCCTATCCAATTCATGAAATTTGTACTTCCAGGGTGGGCCCGTTAATCGTTTCTTATTTTTCCTTTTGAAACCGACGTCGGTCCCTCCCCCGAGTTTTAGCTCTTGTACCCCTTGATCCCTGAAGAACGCTGACTCTTTTCCCTCTGGTGCATCTTACAGATCTTGAACGCCTTAAGTCTCTCTTCTTATCTTATTTATTGTACAGTGAACAAATCTGGCGAATGCGCGGGTTCGGTGCTTGTTGTTTCTCTCCGGACATTTCAGACCTCTTTTTAACACTTCACCCGGTCCGATTGGCACTTTTTCTCCGCTTGCCCCTGTCTCGCTTGTGACGCTGGGGGCGAATATGTCTTTCCGATACCCTTGGTATGTGGTTTGGCCTTATGTGTTTTTGAGCCGATTTCGGCCTTTTCCTCTTCCTTTCTTCCGTTGAATTGGGTTCGGTTGGTACGTTCTAATCTTACTCTGTAGCCGAAGCGTTGGATAGTGGGCGTTCCTCTCCCCCCTCGCATTCTGATTCCTCCTTTTTCTTGAACCCATTTAATTTGAGTTTCGCCCCATCGCTCCCAACCTAGTTTGTTTTGAATTTTTGCAGCCCTGGCTCCTAAGCGTCCCACGGTGCTGCCATCGCTTTTTGAAGAATCCCTCTCGGGAGATGTTGACTACCCTGTCCTGCCATCCCTTTGTACACCAGTGACTTTCTATAACTTAGTTCCTAACCAGGAATACGATCCCTTATGCCATTGTCATGCTCTTTCTCGCGTAGTGGTTCTTCGGCCTGACCCTTTCGTTCCAGAGGGATGCTCTCTCCTTCTGTTGGAGACATCTGTCTCGTCGCCACCCTTGTGCAGTCCCCCGACTTGAAGAATTCTTTTTTTTCACCACTCAGCCTAATCGTTGACCCGAGAATTTGATGCCCATCGGTTGGAACACACGATCGTTTCTTCACCAAGCGCAGACACGTCACATTTGCGCCCAGGTGTCCCATCCGCCGCTGTTTCCTTCTCTGCGCCTCTTTTCAATGGCGCTTCCCTCTATCACCTCCCCCTGGGGTTGACTTCCTTCCGAATAAAGACTTCCAAGCTGGGGGGGATCTTCGCTTTTTCCAAGCTTCGTATCAAAATCTTCGAAAGCCCAAGTTCTTGTGTGAGAAATCCATCGTCCGTATTCTCTGGTCTTTAATGCGATTACTGACCAAGCACTCACCAACCAATCGATGGAACAGAGCCGCAGCGCAGCACGTCGTTCGACGCCACGCCTCCCCGTGCCGAAACCATAGGACAGTAGCTGAAGAAAGAACTATGTTTCGGGACAATCCCGGTAGCGTCTCTCAAAGGATAAATCACCCCTTAACAGTGACTTCTCACGGTCCCCCTAGACGGTATCAGCTCTAGACCCCCGCCCTACAGATTCATAAAAAACCCCACTAGCTCTGCCTGACTTTTTCATGTTTTGACATACACTCTCCTCCCAGCTACTTTTTCAACGCTTTCAAGTCACTGTTTTAATGTAGATAATGGGTATTCATCAGGCGCTCCTCTGCCACTCCCCTTCAGGCGAACCTCGTCGTGTTTCTTTAAACACGAAAAATAGTGCCATCCTAGCTATTCACGTACCCCCTTCTCGATTTAGTTACAGGAAATGCGCCGGCAGCGTCCCCTGTATGTCTACTTGACGTCCCTTGTTTACTCCTTGAACCGTGACTTAAGTGCCTTTCCTTTCCCGCTTTTCGCGGACTCATATTGTAATCCGCCTCTTCGTTGGGTTTGCTAACAGCGCGGCCGTTCCCCTCGTTTCTAATTACTTGCACCACCGCTTCCTTCCGCTTTTTGTTAGCGGACAATTTCTGCTTGCCGGATCTTGTCCCGGCTCTCTTGTTTAGGTATATCCCTGCTTCGCCCCATAACAAGTCTTTGTTTTGAATTCCAATTTATGGCCTTACATACTGCTCTCCTTTCCACACAGCCTGTAGTGAGGGACAATACGATAGAACAAGAACTGAATTGCTTCCCTCTTCACCTGAAGCCGCCACCCTTCATGCCTGTCCCGCCCATTTCCTTTAGAACGTTCCACGCATCCATCGCTGGGTTTTTTTTCAACCGCCAGCGCTGTTGCTGTGACTGTTTATGCTCAAGAGTATTCTCGCTTACACACAGGAACTGAACCGTGAATACAGCACCCCCCGCCTTCCCTTTCTAAAGATAGCCAAACGCTGTGGAGCATGACGTGTTCTCCCGTGTATCCGTTTTACATTCGTTTCCATCTATCCGCAGTCGACCCCGAGTCCCGTCCAGAAGAAACTACACTATGGTCAACTTTCCCCTCCAGAATCCGCATTTCCGAACACTCTTTCAAACCAATTCCCCCAGACACACTACGTAATTTGTGATCTGATTTTCATTCTCCCATCCCCTGTACTTCCTTGACCACCCCTCGTTCCCCCCCACATCCCCCCCTTTCGCGCCCCTGCAATGCTCAAACTTGGAATCTAACAACACTCCTCTTCCACGAATTCTTCTACTATGTACCAACCCGCGTTTTTAATTCTTGTGAACTTAGTCAGCTCGACCTCTTCTTTGCGGATCCGCAATTTCAGTATATGTTTCGTAAAAATGGTTTACAAAATAAATCATCTCTTAACGGTAAATTCTCCATCAGCTTATCTGAACCCCTCGACCCAAATACCTCATCTTCCCCGGGTCACCTTACCAGGGGCACAGACCCCCAGCGACTCCACCATAAACAATTCTTCCGAGTTTTCTCAAGAGACGTCTCGCTAATACCGCCTCCGAAGTTAGTCCCTTCAGACTTATCCCACTTACATATACACGTTTCACCTTATTTCCCTCATATGCTGTGATAGGAGCTCCCCCGGTTTCCCACACCGTTTTAAATATGCTCAAATTTCGTAACAAAACCTCATTCCGCTTTTGTACCTTTCATGTCCCCCATGATTCCATTCTCCCTCACTCCCAAATTCTGTGTAAGCGTACTACCCTTGCCCCTTAAACCCGGCCTTAGGTCTGGCCCCCCCACAGCCACCGCACACCCTTACTTTCTTTTCTTTTTTCTCCATTACCCGAATAGTTCTGAAATATGACCGTCGGCTCTCAATTTTTAAGAACGTGTCCCACACGTCCCGTCCGGCCAATTTCTCGTCTTTCCCCCACGAAATTTAGCGTCTGACTTTCTTTCTATCTGCGAAACCACTTATCACTTATCAGCGGGCTCAATCCACGCTTTCACGCTCGTATGTGCTCCCTTGACACGCTTTAAAAAATAGGTTATCCCACCGCCCCCTCGGAAACTTCTCGGCTCTCTCCTTCATCATGTAGTTAATTCTTTGCTTTTCATTCTGACTTCCACCCAGCAGGCGGCAATCAGCAACGGCTTATTGATCGGCATCCTCCCCATGCGATGTCTCCCAACTCGTTGCGACAACCGCCAGCCCCTCTGCCCACTTATCTTATATCCGTCCTCCGCCGGAGAATCAAATCCGCGACTCACCGCTTCCACTTTTCTAACGTCATATGAAGTTACTTGCCGTCCCTCTGGACGCCACCTACTTCCAAGCCTTCCCCAATTTTCGTCCAAGTGAAGGCGGGAGCATGTCTCCGTTCCACATGAAAAGCCCAAACACCAAGTCTAAGATCAATTGGTTGGGGTACTGGGTTCGGCATTTGTTTACCTGTTCC
>Ga0179593_1558435_pt1 | contig 10525 bp, 20 predicted proteins | sample CZODoug2_1_08_16_FD_185931 | JGI IMG/M metagenome (GOLD analysis project Ga0179593, IMG submission 185931) | Vadose zone soil fungal communities from Angelo Coast Range Reserve, California, USA - CZODoug2_1_08_16fungal (PacBio error correction) | ecosystem: Environmental > Terrestrial > Soil >... | reverse complement strand
CTTGGATAAGCCCTTTAGGTCTTTGACCCTGACTCCTCGTTCTCGGAAGCAAACGCTTCAGCCACTTGACTTTTTTTCTGAAGCTTTTCCCCCTCGTCGCTTTCAGCATTATTCGCTCTTCCTGTCTCTGTCAAGCCCCTTCGCTGCAGCGTCCTTATACCTCTTTCACATTTCTTCTTTCAATGCGAGTTGAGTTTTCCTACCGATCCTTACCGACCAGTTGTGGGGATGGCGCAACCCTGGAGTCTTTCCCCCCTGGTTGTAAGAGCAAGAAATTTTTGGGTCGCTTTGTGCGCCCTGTAAAACACATTAGTATTCCGTTTTTCGATGCCCTTTTTTTACCTTGAGTTGATCAGCGATTTTTTTTTTTCATGTTTATTTAGGACCCCCCCGCCCCACACACGCGCTCTCTTTGCTTGCCCTCTGCGGGTTTCCGACCTTTGGTTTCCAGCTTGTGGCACCCCTGCCTTCTGTTTTTTGTTCTATGTGCCTTCACGTTTGCAGCCTTGTCCTTCACAGATTTTCCACAATAAACAAGGACTTTGACCCCTCTTTTCCCACCAGCAACCCCAGGGAACACCCCCCCTTTTGGTTCCAAGCCCAAACCCGGTGAACCTTCACGGCCGTTTTCTTCGATCCGGGCAGCGTTTGCCCACAATTTTTCCCCAGGGCCTTGACTATTCTTCTTTTCCCCGGCCTGTCCCCCCCCCCCCCCCCATATTTTTTCCCCAAACGGAAGCTTCTCCCCCCCCTTCGCGATTCCGCTTTTCCACTAAGGGCGCACCATCACGCCGACTTACGGCATTTCCCTCTCTTTGTTGCAATCGTCACTTTTCCCACTGATTAATTTGCCTTTCCATCTTTCGGTGCCTCCCAATTTTTCCTGTTTTCCACTACAAGTTCGCCGAGGTCGGAACAATCGCCGTCCGAACCCGACCGGGTAGCCATTGGCCCCCTTTCCCCCCAATAATGTGGTCGCCCCCCCCCCCACCCAAAAATGGTGTCGCCCCAGAGATCACCCCCGCCTATGCTTCTTTTTTTTTTTCCTGTGCTATGTTTTTTTTTTTTTCCCCATTTTCGGACCGGGTTGGACTGTTTGTGTCGGTCCCCATTTTTTTCCCTTTCCTTAGGGACAGCCCCCTTGGCATCGGACTTGGAGTTATGTCCTTCTTCGGCGTGCTAGTCTGGGGTTCCCGTTTGGGTCCGATTTTTGCTTTTTTCTCATGTTTTTTCAGCTGGTTTCCCTCTGGTGTGTCTTGTCGCGTCAATTTAAAAATTTCGTTTCCAATTGCTCTTAGGGAAATAAGTATGTTTCTTAGATTCCTCTTTTCTGACAGCTGTTGACATTTCTCTGCCCCCCTTTTTGCCCCAAGTTCAGAGAGTGGACCGCACACTTCCCCTTTCTGATCCGAGCGAAACGAACTTCATGTTTCTCTCCCCATCGTTGCTCCACCTTTAACCCTTCTATTGCTTTCGCGTGATGTGTTGTTGGGGTTTTTTACTTTCCCCTGCATCTAGTGGACACTGTGTACGTCTTTTTTCATTTCCCCCTTGGTCACCCTTTTTTGTCCCGAGGACGTGGCCCGCGTTCTTGTTTGGGGGACAGGACGGTTAGGGTCTGTTTTCTTTAGTATTTTTCTGAAGTTTTTTGACCCCACCCCAAGTATTTTTTCCCGATTAACCCCATGCACGACTGGGTTTGATTTTTTTTTTTTCAATTGCAGCTTCAGGTCGGTGTCCCTCTCGATACCCTTTTCCTTGAATGTTTTGGTTTTTCCTCCCTCGTCGGTAAATTAACCTTCCCCCTCCCCTTTTTGTGGCGGGCCCCCCCCCCCCGGTCCCTCACCTGGCGGATTTCTCCTCCTTGCCCCCCTGAGTGAACTGTTGCTGCTTGCCATTTTTTTTTTTTGCTCTGTCTCTTTGTTCCATCCTCACTGTGCTCCCCTTTTTGACGACACCCTGTACGTTTTGCCGCTTTATTACTATTCTATGAGCATTAGTCCCCCCCCTTTTTCTACCCTGTTCCTTGGTGTCTGCGCGTGTCCCCTAATTTTTGCTTGTGCGGACAGTTTTCGTTTTCCTTCGCTGTTTTTGCAGGCCAATTACCGGCGGCCCCCCACCGCCACCCAGCGTGGTTTGACTCCCGCGCCTGCCCCCACCGACCCCGGGGAGGACATTCGTTTCCCCCTTTCAAGCGGCATTTTTTCCCCCACCTAGTCCTTTCTGGCTGAGATTTTTTTTTGGTTTTTGTACCCGATTGGCTGAACCTTTTCGATTTTTTGAACCCCCTTCCCCCAGTTTTTCCCTTGACCCGCAAGTCTTGCTTTGCCCGGTCCCCAAACAATTTTCAGTTCCTTGTGAATTGGTTTCCCGCCTTTATTTTTCCGTGTAGATAGTTTTTTCCCCCAGAAGGGATAGGAGGTCTGACCGTATAACTCTCCAACTTTTACCAAATCCTTTTTTTTTTGTAAAACCCCGAGAACATTGATGAAGCTACTCTGATTTTTTTCTAGTAGTTTCTGCTTTTTTTTTGGGGTACCTTTTCTTTTCACCCCCTCCTGTCGGTTTTTCCCGGCCCCCAGTCTTTGCTTCCTTACTCCAACACGTCCCTTTTCTTGCTTCGTTTTTTTTCAGTTTTGGTTTCCCATTTTTTTCGGCCCCCAAATATTTGTGTTTATGACTCGGATCTCTTAGATTTTCCAGTCGCCCTCACTTAGATGGCACTTCAAGACCCCCTTTCTCGGTGGTTTCGATTTTAGTTGCATTTTGTTCCCCCTTCCTTGCCCTTTTTCCCCGCTTTCAACGGGCTGTTTTTTCTTCTCTTTGAGCGGTCTCGTTTTCTTTTTTTTTTGCTAGGTTTCTTTAGCCATGTTTTTTTCCCCCCCCCCCAATTTGCACGGAGTTTTTTTTTTTTTTTCATCTTTTCTCCCACCCGGGGAGAAATTCTTTTTTCTCCGCTCCGGATCAACAATTTGTCCCCTTACCTGTTTATGGACAAAACCGCTGTTGTCTTTTCTAAACCGGTTCATTTTGATCGCGGCCCACTTTTTATTGCCTTTTTTTTACCCCTTTTTTTCCGTGTGGGTTTGGCGTAAAATTCATCAACATTCCTTATATTCTTCGTGGGTGTTGCCCATTCCCATCCCCTGTTGAATCCTTTATCTTGTGCCATTTCCGTTTGCCTCGTTTTCTTTTTTTTTACTCTTCTGTTATTTTTGAATTTTTTTCCCGTGGTTTTCTGGAGTCTCCTGCGTTCCCCCCCTTCCTCCCCCACCTCAATCCAGGACCCCTTCCCGCTGAGTTTTCACACTTCACTTTCATTTTTGGCCCCTTTTGTGGATTCTCTCTTTATTCTCAGAACCCTAGTAGGTGCCTAAAGTCCCAAGAGTTTTTCTTTAGTTTTCCCTAGTTCTGCCTTCCGTCCCCCCCCACTAACGTCTTTTTTCCCCGCCGCGACCCCCCCCCCGCGGTTTCCTTGTTTTTCTTCAATTTATGGTTCATTTTCTTTTGCCCAGTCCTCAGGGAATATTTCCCCCACCGGGCCTGGAAGGAACGAGTGTCCAAGCTCTCTTCCCCCCCCCCGTCCTTCTCTTTTCGTTTTGAGTTCCGGTGTGTCGCGTTTACCCACCCCCCCCCTGCTACTTTTCCCTCCAGGGCGGTCTTGACCCTTTCGAGTCAGAAAGGGGAACTTAGCAGGGGCCCCACCTTTCCGTGGGACTTTTAAGGCCCCTCCGCCCTTTGTAAATTTTGTTTGTGGCGTTTAACCTCTCGTCTTTGCTTTTCCTTCCCCTGGCGCGAATTGCCGCGTTTCACGGTTACCTTGTTGCCTGAGGCCCGATTTTGGTTTCCCCCCCCCGCCTGAGGTTTACTTTCTCTTTCACCGTCTTTGCAAATCTTGTTTTTTAACCCCGACCCCCGTATGTACTTTACTTTCTCCCTTTCTGGATGTTCCATTTTTTTCTCTCCTTCCGTTTTTTGTCGAGTTTTCACCCTCCCCCCAGGGCCGTTTTTCTCCTTTAGAGGTTCTTTTCCCCTTTTGCGTTTGCCTCGACCTTGTTTTGCGGCAATCAATTTCCCATACTGCACCAACAAAATCCCTACTCGGTTTTTTTAATTGTACCAGTCGTCTTAACCCTTACCCTTTTCCACTTTCCCCCCGGCAATTACTCGTTTGACAGGCATCAAACTATTAGTGACCCCCCCCCCCTATACCACTGGGCGCGGCCCTTTCCCTAGAGCACCGGTTGTGGATGAGGCTTTCAGGCTGATCCCCTAGGACTTATTGGACCCCAATCTGATTTCAGTAGCACAGGCCCCCTTGGTTTTGCTTTTCCCCACCCTCTCCCCCCCCCCCCCCTCCCCCCGGCCCGTTCCCCCATTCCTTTTTTCGATTCCTTTTGCCCCGCTCTTTTGGCCCCCCAGCGGTCGGCGACCCCCCCACCTCTGGTGCCCCCCCCTTACAACAAATTGGCAAAGCACTGTGCTGTCCCCCTCTGGTTTTTGCCCTGTTCACAGGGAAAAACCCCAATGTCCCTGTTTTTTGGTTCGGTTTCTTCTCCTTTGTTGAGTTTGCTTTTTGAATGGGTAAGTTTTTGTTTTTTTTCTATTTTAAAATATTTTTTACCTTTTCCTGGCCATAGAACCTTTCGTTTTCTTTTTGTGTCTTCGGTATTCTTGTTTTTTGACGTTTTGACCCACCCCCGCTTTTTTCATTGTCCCCGTCTTGTAATTGGCAACTTTCCCTTTCTTTCTCATGTGTTTTTCTCTGGGAACGCGCCCCAACCCTCCCCCGCCCCCATCAACCACTTGATTTCGACAACCCCCCTTCCTGTTTTTTCCAACCATTGGTTCCCGTTCCCTGTGCCCCTTAGTCCTCCCACCTTCCAGGTGGGCTTGTTTTCACCCCCCCCAAACCCCCAATTGCCCCCCTCTTCCTTTTTTCCTCCCGCCAACCAACCCCCAACACCCGCATGAACCCCACCCCCCCCTTAAGCCCCAAATGGCCCCTGGTTCTTCTGATCGGACACATGACGGTTTGCTTGATGTTGTTATGGGTCTTCTTGGATTTCTCCATAGCTTTTGACCCCCCCTCCCCAAGATACCTCTTTGTTTGACTTTCATGGCGCGGTGCCCTTTTGCGGTTTTTTTCTTTTCCATGGACTCTCCCCCTCGCCTTTGCCCACGATGCTCAGCCGAAAAGTGCACTTCCCAGCGCCAAGGTTACCCCACAGTAGTGGGTTTTAATCCCTTGTTCACCCGTTCCCAAACTCCGGCCCGTTCTTCGTGGTGTGCTGGTCTCAACATTTCCCCCTTTCTTCCCTTCCAATCTCAAGTGTTCGTGGCACCGCTTCCCCTTTTTCTTTTCTCTGAAAAGCATGAACCCCAACATTTTTTTTATAACAGTCCTAACCGTATTTAAGTTTTTGAAGAACCCCCAACCGCGCCTCCCCCCCCCTTGAAAACCTTTCGCTTTTGTTCCCTTTGTATAAGGGGTACGTTTTCTCCGCTTTTTACTCGGAATCCATTCCCCTGGTTTTCGTCGGGACCTCCCCCCCCCCCTTTTTCTCCACTCTCGATCGCTCACAAACCCCCTTGGCGGGTTTCAAACCCCCCCGCCTATGGTGTCCCCCCCCACCTTTTCTTCCCCTCTCCTGATTAATCCTCAATACCCTCCCCACTTTCTTTTCTTGTTTTTTTCCCTTAGCGCCAAACGGTCCTTTCCCCCTTATGAAGGGAAACCCCTCCCCCCCTCAGCCTGGAAGTTGTATTCCCTGTGTGTTCGTACGTTTTTTTGAACTGGACCTCCCCTCCTCTTCCTTGACGGGGGGTCTGTTCGTAATAAATCGGGAGGCCCCCCCCCCCTTCGTTTTCCCCTTTCCATTTTTTGAATACCCTCTATCCTTGGAACGGTTTAACTCGTTTCGTTGGTTTTTTTTTTTGGATTGGATTTTTTTCCCTTTGTTGATGGTTTGGGAAGATACTCTGACCCAACCACTTCATTTTTTCAACCGCTGCACAGCACCCCGGCCCCGTCGCTTTCTCCCATTGTGCCCCCGTTTTGCAACTTCCTTGCGCATTTCCTTCGGTTCTTTTTTGTTGAAAAAGCATTCGATGTTTCGTTTTCCGTTTGTTCGCACCCTTTTTTACCTTGGTTTTTCACCCCCCTTAAGCCCGTCTTTGGAAACAAACTACTTGAAACCCCACATTCTACGATCGCCCCCTGCCTTTTTTCTCTGTAGTGCACTTTTTTGTCGCTTTTTCCCATTGCAGTTTGTCCCCCTTAGTCCTTGATGTTCGGGACAAACCACGCGCCCATCCGATAGAGATACGTTTTGGTGCACATGCTGCCACCCCTCTTTTTTCCGAACACAACTGGAGTTTATAGTCCTGGGCCCCCCCCTACCGACCCTTTTCTTTGGTTTCTGTGGCTTGCCGCTATCAACCAGTCCTCCCCTTCTGTTTTTTTTCCCCACCCCAAGTTCCGTCGCAAGACCCTTAAACCCCCTGGTGGTGTTTTGTTTGTTCGAAACTGCCCCCCTTGTGCCTAGGACCCCCCACAGACTGACACCTCAACGAAACCCAACCCGTGTCCTCATTTCCCGGACTTTGCCAAAACCCCAAGACACCCTTGCTTTGTCGTCGCATGTTTTGTTTGGGTGGTCACAGCAATTCTTTGTATCTTACAACCTTTTCGGGTCTTTTGGGAGTGCCTTTATTTTCCTCTTGGGTTTGTTGTTCCCCCTCTTGTCAAAGTCCCCTGTGGGCCGAGGAGACCCCAATGCACTGGCACTGCTTTACACCCAAGAGCCACCCCCAACATACGCTTGCTTTGCTGATTTTTTAAAGCAATTTTTTCATATTCGTGATGCTCCACGGCCCCCCTCCTAGATTAGCTCCAGGCGCACCCCCTTCCCAACTGCCCGGTCTTCCACAAGAAACCCGACCGGTGGGGGGTGCCGCTTCCCCACAATAATTCCCTAAAACCTTCTCCATTTACTCTGCATATTTGGCTGCACGTGAACCTTTCCCCCACCCCGTCCCCTGCTAGATGTTATTGCCCCCAAACCACCCTTCCGCATGCCCTTCGTGTTTTTTCGGACATTCGGGGATAAACCACTCTGTTTCATCTCCTGTATTTTTTTTTTGCGGGTTCTTTTTTCCACCCTTTTTCCAATTTGTCCATGTCCCAAAGAACTTTGCGTGACTTGTCTAGGGGCCTGCGCTTTCCGTTCCCCCCATACTGGCACTACATCGGTCCCCTGGTCAGGTCCGTCTTCACCGTGCTTGACGGCATTTTCCGCCAACTTTTTTATATTGCACACCCACTCGTCTCCCCGAACCTTCACCATGCTTTCGTTCCTCTTTTGGAGGTCGCTATTTACCTAAAGCGGGACGCGCGGTGTTCTGACCCTTTTTTCCCCCAATTAGGGGGACATTTGCGCCAAGATCGATCTTGATGAAATGTTCGGTTGTATCTTCGCGCTTGGCGGATGGTTAGTTTCGAACGACCTTTTCGTGACGTTTTCACTTGCTCGTTTGGCGGGGAAATTGGTTTCCTTTGCCTTTCATTTTTGTCGGGAGCGGCGATTTGTGTTGTTTGGAAAATCTGTGCCTTGGGGGAATTGCTTCCAAAAAGTCCTCGAACCACCCCCTTTTGGCCGGTTTCTGTGCACAGAAGCGGCCCAAGTCTTGGCGCACACCAGGAGGTGATAGATTTTTTTTTTTTTTTTAGCAGCCTTTGGGTTTTGTGTGTTTGGGTGCGGGCGCTACCGTCCCCCATCTAGACTCGCAGATTTTTCCAGAGCTCCTTTTGAAAAACGCATGTAATTCATCGTCCAAAAACGATCGAAGGTTTTTTTTACCTGCGTTGCGCCCTTCCCCCCCAATAAAACCCCTTTTCGCTCTTTTTCCCCAAAAGGGGCGCTGGGGTTGCCGCCTCATTCCCACCGGCTGTACCCCTTGCCTGGCTCGCCGCTTGGTGAATAAACATGGAACAGTCTTCATTGGACCACCGCCTATCCTTGCCCGCGATGTTTGGGGCGGTTTCATGGACAAGAGACGGAGGTCCGATCGTAATGGCTTATCCCCTTTATTGTTAGTTTGGTCTCTGGATTTTCAAAGGTAGTTTGAGTGCAGCCTCGAATGAGGGCGCGACTCGAGTCATAGTTTGACCTACACCTTTTCTTCTCATCTTCTTTTCCCCCTAATATCCGTTGTGTGTGTTTACCCCTTTAGGACGACGTTGACCCCTACGAGTTCGGCCTGCAATCTTGGAGCAACGCTCTCCCCCCCACGACTTGTAACATCCATCGTGGGCGGCCGGCCTTCGTTTTTCCTTTTTCAGATTATCGCACGTCTCGGTTTCCCGTCACCGCCCCCCTTCTTGAATCTGAGGATATGGAAGGTCGTGCTATTGCGATCCCTGTCACTGGGCGACCAGGGCGTGCTTGCCCCGCGCGAAGCTTTTCAAGATTTTCTGGCAACCCCATCGACGGAGGCCTACACTTAGGATATGTTTGTTCGGAGTCCTATTTTTTCCGTGGTACCTGGACGATGATTCCGGGGCGCTTGTATTGGTTACTCGCCTTTTCATTGAGGCCCCTCCCCACCACCGCTCTCTAATTTGGGCCCCGGCTTTCCTCCTAGACTTTGTTCCCCGCTTGGTGCCACACCTTTCACTGGCGGCCTTCTTTTTTGTCTATGCCAACGTTTTAGACTTCTTCTTCCCAGATTTTTCCCCCTACACACAACGGTTCTTCTGCTCCTCCCCCTTTCGGCAAGGCAAAGGCGGGAAGACCCAACTATCCCAGGTGACCTTCACCTCCCGTTCGTCATTGGAACATCCGCCCACGTTTCCGTGATCCCAACACGGAAACCAGTTCCGGGCGACTCGATCTTTCTTGGCGGGCCCCCCACCTGTCCAGCTGGTCCCCCCAGTAAGCTGGCCGAACAATCGCGGACGGTCCGTTTTACCCTTACAAGCACTAATTTTTCCACACACATGGGCATTGCCGTTGTCGAGCACATTAAACTGTCGTAAATCTTCGGACTGCTTTTTTCCCTTTCGTGACTCCTTTCCCCCGGTTGATCCACTCGTGCCAGTAGCGTGAATTTCGCCCAAAGGTTCAACACAGTATCCCGCCGCAAAGGTAGCCATTGGGTCCAATTGAATGGATGGGTGCCCCCCCCGCAACCCCCAATGCAGGTAGCTGCATTAGAGGTATCCCCCGCCTTGCTCTCTCATCCGAGGCTTTTGTGCTTTAATCGGAGACTTTTGGGACCCCCATTGGTAAGTGGAAAGAGTGGCCTCTTTTTTTGGTAGGCTTGGTTGTGCATCGGCGGCCGGGGGGTCTTTGATTTTGGCGGCCGGCAAGGCTTGCGTTAGAATTTGCCGCTGGAGTTGCGCACTCTACCGGGGCGTTGTCTCCTTTGCGGGAAATTGCTCCACGCAATGTATGTCATTGTTCTCGATTCTGGCAGTGACTTTTGACTCTTCCCCCCCCCTCCCCCTTTTTTTTCCTACTAAACCAACCGACCAGGTTCTTCTTATCCGCAATTCCAAAGCCAAAATCGATAAAGCCGTGCTTCCCCATTTCCTTCCCCGCTTGGTCGATGTGTATTGTTGTTTTTTCACTCCTTACCCCCCCCCCCCACGTTTTCGCAGCTGTCCTTCTTCACCTTTTCATCTTTTTCCGAGACGTGGACGTTTATCCCGCCGGTCTGGACTGAGTTTTGTCTGCCTCCCCCCCCCTCCCTCCCCCCGAACGTATTGGTATTTTTCCTGTGCGAAGGACGTTTGATGTCGTGCCACCGGCCAAGGTGTGCCGCAATTCCCCTTCTGATTTTAATTTGGCTTGTTGTTTTGTCGTTTACACATTGTCAGGATTAATCTTCTACTTCTGGGCGTCCTTATTGCGACATCTTATGTATCTTTTCCCCCCCTTGTTTCGCGTTATTTGGCAAGCCCTTGGGCTTTTGGGCCGATTTTTTTCCCGGCGCCCCCCCAAAAGAAGGCCCTTTCCCCCCCCCCCGCCCTTTCTGCAACAGTTTCTTGGATTTCCCAGTTCGGGCCGAACTTTTTCACCCGTTATGTTTGTTTACGCGCGTTTTTCTTTTTTTTTTCCCTCCTCTAGCTCGAGATGGGGGCCGCCCCGGAACGGGGTCCCGTACACCATCGGCCGCGGAGTAAAAAACCAACTACCCCCTGACCCTTCCAATCAAAGAAGACGGTTTTACTTCCCCCCCCCGTGACCATTTAGACTCTTGTTGGCCGCCGCAGAGGGGATGACCCCTCGACGCCCCCCCCCCTGTCCTAACGAGGCCTGACCCCCCGAGTAATGGGGCAGCCAATCCCGGCCTTTTTTTTTTTTTTTTTTTTTTTTTTTTTGTTAGTCTTTTCGGGTTGCGAGTGAGTGTTTTTTCGGAATATGGTTTTGTATTGATTTCCTTTTCTTTTTCCGACTTGATACCCCCTTTTTAAAGTGGATCTTCTATTTTTTTCGGTGAAAAACCGAAGTACATCCTT